>Ga0207867_1000266_pt1 | contig 62799 bp, 63 predicted proteins | sample HigsolmetaAR206D_FD_184838 | JGI IMG/M metagenome (GOLD analysis project Ga0207867, IMG submission 184838) | Ionic liquid and high solid enriched microbial communities from the Joint BioEnergy Institute, USA - AR20-6-D (SPAdes) (version 2) ...
TCGCTCAACCTGTAGTGGCGACACCCGCCACAACCCGGACAGCGTTTCATCTCCAAATCCTCTCGGATTTGGTCCGGTTTGGCTAGGAATTACCTTTTTCATTGAACGGCTTTTTTCATTGAACGGCGGCCCAAAAGAAAAGGCCCGGGGATTGCTCCCCGGACCTTTCCTCACGTGACGAAACCGTGTCGCCCTGCGCGCCGGACGGGCGGTGCCGGACCGGCGGCAGCGCGGCGTGTTCCTACTCCGCCGCGGCGCGGGCGTGACGCTTGCGCTCGTGCGGATCGAGGAAGCGCTTGCGCAGGCGGATCACCTTGGGGGTCACCTCCACCAGCTCGTCATCGGCGATGTAGGCGATGGCCTGCTCCAGCGTCAGCTTGCGGGGCGGGGTCAGGCGGATGTTCTCGTCCTTGCCCGCCGCGCGGAAGTTGGTGAGCTGCTTGGACTTGAGCGGGTTGACCTCCAGGTCATTTTCCTTGGCGTGCTCGCCGATGATCATGCCCTCGTAGACGTCATCGCCGGGCGCGACCATGATGATGCCGCGATCCTCCAGGCCCTGAAGGGCGTAGCCCACCGCCTGACCGGCACCGAGCGAGATGAGCACGCCGTTCTGACGGCCGGAGATCGGACCCTTGTAGGGGCCGTAGCCTTCAAACGAGCGGTTCATGATGCCCGTGCCGCGCGTGTCCGACAGGAACTCGCCGTGGTAGCCGATGAGGCCGCGCGACGGCGCCTTGAACACGATGCGGGTCTTGCCGCCGCCGGAGGGGCGCATGTCGGTCATCTCGGCCTTGCGCAGGCCCAGCTTCTCGACGACGACGCCGGCGAACTCCTCGTCCACGTCCACCTGCACCGTCTCATACGGCTCCAGCCGCTGGCCGGTCTCGGGATCGGTCTGGAACAGCACGCGCGGACGGGAAATCGACAGCTCGAAGCCCTCGCGGCGCATGGTCTCGATGAGCACGCCCAGCTGAAGTTCGCCGCGACCGGCCACCTCGAAGCTGTCCTTGTCGTCGCTCTCGGTGACACGGATGGCCACGTTGCCCTCCGCCTCGCGCATCAGACGGTCGCGAATCATGCGGCTCGTCACCTTGTCGCCGTCGCGGCCCGCCAGCGGCGAGTCATTCACCGAGAAGCGCATGGAGAGCGTCGGCGGGTCGATCGGCTGGGCGGGAATCGCCTTCTCCAGCGTCAGCGCGCCGATGGTCTCGCCCACGGTGCCGACGGTGAGGCCCGCAATGGCGACGATGTCGCCCGCCTGAACCTCGTCCACCGGCACGCGCTCCAGCCCCCGGTAGGAGAGCAGCTTGGAGGCGCGGCCCTGCTCCACCACCTGGCCGTCCTTGTTGAGCACCTTGATGGGGTCGTTCACCTTCAGGCGGCCCTGCTGCACCCGGCCGGTGAGCACGCGGCCCAGGAAGGGCTCGCGGTCCAGCAGCGAGGCCAGCATGGCGAAGGGCTCGTCCACCGAACCCACGTTCGGCGTCGGCACATGCTTGACGATGAGATCGAACAGCGGCGCCAGATTGCCTTCGCGCACGTCCGCCGACTCGCCCACGTAGCCGCCGCGGCCGGAGCCGTAGAGCACGGGGAAGTCCAGCTGCTCCTCGTTGGCGTCCAGCGCCACGAACAGATCGAAGATCTCGTTCAGCACCTCATCCGGGCGGCCATCCGGGCGGTCGATCTTGTTGATGACCACGATGGGGCGCAGGCCCAGCGCCAGCGCCTTGCCGGTGACGAACTTGGTCTGCGGCATCGGACCCTCGGCGGAGTCCACCAGCAGGATCACGCCGTCCACCATGGAGAGAATGCGCTCCACCTCGCCGCCGAAGTCGGCGTGGCCCGGCGTATCCACCACGTTGATGCGGGTGTCGCCCCAGGTGACGGAGGTGCACTTGGCGAGAATGGTGATGCCCCGCTCACGCTCCAGGTCGTTGCGGTCCATGACGCGCTCTTCAACGCGCTGGTTGTCCCGGAAGGTGCCGGACTGGCGGAAGAGCTGATCGACGAGGGTGGTCTTGCCGTGGTCGACGTGGGCGATGATTGCGACGTTGCGCAGGGACATAAAAGGTAAGCCTTCGAATATGAAACGCGGCCCGGGGCGGCGCCCCGGCAGGGGGTGCCGTCCGGCACAGCATTTGGGCCAGCAGTATTACCGGCAGGTTGCGGCGGACCGGCGCTTATATCCACTTTGCCGCATCGCAGCAAGCGCAGCCATGACACCGGTCGATTTTTTCGCCCTGCGGCCAAGGCGGCTGGTCCCGTCCCGGCCGCCCCGGCCCCCGGACGCGCCCCCGCGCCCCCGCGCCCTCAGGCCGGGAGAACCTGACGCCAGGCCAGAATATCCACCCGCTCGAACAAACCCGCCCTGGCGTAGGGGTCCGCCTGGGCGAAGGCCTCGGCCGCCGCGCGGTCCGCCGCTTCCACCACCAGCAGGGAGCCGATGGGCTGGCCGTCGTCCGTCAGCATCGGCCCGGCGACGACCACCTTCACCTGGCCCGAGCCCACATGCTCAAGATGCGCCGGGCGGGTGGCGGCGCGCAGATCCTGCGAATTGGGCTTGTCCCAGCCCTGAATGATAAAATGAGGCATGTCGGCTCCTCCTGACGCAATGGCACGGTGGCGTGCGAACGACGGTTTGCGAACCCTGGGTTCGCGAACGGTGATCGCCCGTGGCTATAGCGCCCCAGACGCTGCGCGTCTGCCCCTTCGCGCGCGCCGCGCGTCTGGCCCTTCGCTGCGGTGATTGCAGCCATGCCAAAGCGCGCACTTGTGGTATGGCCGCCAGAGGACTAGTCGTCCCCCATGGCACAGCGTTTTCTTCAGTCCGCCAAAGCGCTCCTTCCCGGGCTCGCCATCCTTGCCGCGCTGGCCGTGGCCGGCCAGTGGGCCAGCGCCTTCGTCGGCCTGCCCGGGCCGATTCTGGGCCTTGCCGCCTATCTGGCGCTGCTGCTGGCCGTCCCCGCCTTCGGCCGGCTGACCCAACCGGCCGCCGAGGGCCTGCTGAAACTGCTGGGCCTGCTCATCACCCCCGCCGCCGTGGGCCTGATGCTGCACGTGGATGAACTCTCGGGCGAAGTGGGGCGGCTCGCCCTGGTGGTGGTGCTCTCCACCGTGGCGACGGGCTTCGCCACCGCCTTTGCCTACAAGGGCTTGCGCAAATGGCTTGGCTGACCGACCCCGCCGCCCTCGCCCAGATGGCGGGCGGCATTGCGGCGACCGTGCTCGCCTACTGGACCGCACTGCGGGTGAGCGCGCTCGCCCGCCAGCATCCGCTGGTCAATCCCATCCTGATCGCCGCGCTGCTGCTGATCGGCGGGCTGGCCCTCGCCCGCCTGCCGGTGCGCGGCTACATGAACAGCGTGGAGCCGCTGCGCTGGCTGCTGGCCCCGGCAACGGTCGCCTTCGGCCTGCCCATCTATCGCCAGCGCGCCCTCATCCTCTCCGCCGGCAAGGCGCTGATCGGCGCCATTCTCATCGGCTCGCTGGCGGGGATCGTCTCCGCCGCCGCGCTCGCCAAGCTGTTCGGCCTGTCGGGCGAGACCGTCAAGGCGCTCTCCACCAAGTCGGTCACCAGCCCGTTCGCCATCGCCGTCATGGAGCGGATGGGCGGCCCGGCGGAACTGGCCGCGGGCCTCGTCATCGTCACCGGCCTTGCCGGGGCGGTGCTGCTGCCCGCCTGCCTCAAACGGGAGCGGGACCGCGACCCCCAGAGCTATGCCCTCGCCCTGGGCCTGGCCGCCCATATCGTCGGCAACCAGCACGTGGCCCGGGTCGCGCCGCACACGCTCAGCATCGCCAGCCTGGCGCTGACGGTCGCGGGCCTTGCCACCACCCTGATGCTGCCGCTGCTGTGGCCGTGGATCGCCGGCTGACCGCAGACCATTGCTAATTTCGATTATTGATACCGAAAAATATCATCACATCGATTACTTGCGCCGGATCGTTTAGGCTGTATCTTGAATATCGTCACAGAACGAGAGGAGACGACGACATGGCCACGCCAGAGACCAGGAACACCCCCGAAATCGGCCTGAGCCCCGAAGCGCTCGCCAAGGTCACGGGTATTCTCAACCGGCTGCTGGCCGATGAGTTCTCCCTCTATGCCCGCGCCCGCGCCTTCCACTGGAACGTGACCGGCCGCCACTTCAAGCAGGACCACGCCCTGTTCCAGGAAGAATACGAAGCGCTGGACGAGATCATCGACGATGTGGCCGAGCGCGCCCGCTCGATGGGCGCCAAGGCGCAGGCCATGCTGAGCCAGTATGTGGCCAACCGCACCCTGCCGGAGCCGGACAGCACCACCCTCACCTCGGAAGGCATGATCGCCTCCATGCGCGACGGCCACGAGGCCATGTGCCGCCAGCTGCGCGCGGACATCGCGGCGGCGAACGAGGTGGGTGACGACGGCACCGCCGACTTCCTCACCGGGCTGCTCGAGACGCACGAGAAGCGGGCCTGGATGCTGCGCTCGCACCTCTAGAACCCGTCTCGACCCCGCAACACTGGTTGCTCTCCGCGGCCCTACCCTGCCCCCCTCTCGTCGGGCCGCGAGACCGCCGGCCGCGCTCCACTCCCCCCCCCCTGTCCCTGGAGCGCGGCCGGCAATTCCTTGATTGCCGCACCGTCTCAGACGCGCGCCCGGTCTACGACCATGAGGGCCCGGCGCGCGTCTTGACGCGCCCGCGATGTTCGCGTTACGTTCCAAACCCTGACCATGAGGCACGAGCCGGGGAACGGGAGGCTGGCGACATGGAGCTGTTCTGGGCACCGCGCACACGGGCGCTGACCGCCGTCTGGATGCTGGAGGAAGCGGGGCTTCCCTATCAGCGGGTGCTGATCGACATTCACGCCGGCCCCGAGCGGCCGGCCGACTTCCTCAAGGTAAACCCCATGGGCAAGGTGCCCGCCCTGCGGGACGGCGCGGCCATGATGGCCGAGGCCACCGCCATCTGCGCCTATGTGGCGGACAAGGCGGCCGGATCGGGCCTTGCCCCGGCGCCGGATGATCCCGCCCGCGGCCGCTACCTGCACTGGCTGTTCTTCCGCGCCGGATGCATGGAGCCAGCCTACGGCGAGAAGCTGTACGGCTCCGCCATTCCGCCTGTCGCGGCGGGCTGGGGCAGCTTCGACAAGGTGATGGACGTGGTCGAAGCGGCGGTGACGCCCGGCCCCTGGCTGCTGGGCGACCGGTTCACGGCGGCGGACGTGGCCATGGGCTCCAGCCTGTGGTTCGGCATGACCGTGCTCAAGGTGGTGAAGGACCGGTCGGGAATCGAGGCCTATGTGGACTGCTGCACCGCCCGTCCCGCCTTCCAGCGGGCCCTGGCCATCGACACGGCTGAAGGCTGAGCAACAGGAGAGTGGGCCGCCGGGGCGGGGTTCCGGCGGCATCCGCACCGCAACACCCGACCCCGACAACCAGAACAACACCCCCGATAACCAGAACAACAAGAGGGGAACCATCATGGGGAGAACACCGCGCCGGGCCGGAAAAATACGGGCCGGAGGAGTACGGGCCGGAAAAATACGGGCCGGAGGAGTACGGGCCGAAACGGAGCGCCGAGCGCGACTCGCCCTGCGCCATACCCGCGACTCCGGCACGCCCGGCCCCTGCGACTCCGGCGACTCCGGCGCCCGGCCGGGCGGGAACGGGGCGGCTCTGCGGGCGCCTTGCGCCGACTCCCCGGCCGGAGGGACGCCCGGGGCGGGGCAAAACACGCGAAAACCCCGCCCTGCCAGCGCTTTTTCGCGCCCGTTTTCACGTCAGAAGGTGCGGATCTGGTTTCGCTGGTTGACGCTCGGGCACGACTCGCCTATACGCCTCCCCTCGTATTTCTCGCCGGGTTTTCGCCCGGTGTCGGCTATTGAGATTGAAGGACCTGATCATGTCGCGCGTTTGCGAACTGACCGGCAAGGGCACCCTGGTGGGCAACAACGTGTCCCACGCCAACAACAAGACGAAGCGCCGCTTTCTGCCGAACCTGCAGAACGTGACGTTCCTGTCCGATGCCCTGGGCTCGTCGGTCACCTTCCGCGTCGCCGCTGCGGGCGCTCGCTCGGTGGAGCATGCCGGTGGCCTCGACAAGTGGCTGCTGAAGACCCACGACGACAAGCTGTCGCTGAAGGCCCGTCGCGTGAAGCGTCTGGTTGCCAAGAAGCTGGCCGAAGCTTCGGCCGAGCAGGCCGCCTAAGCCGACTGTTCCGGACCGGCGGAGCCGCAGGGCTCCGCAACCGGCTGACGCTCCGGGCCCCGGGTTCAAACCCGCCCCCTGATTCCAGCCCGGTTTCCGACTCCGGTCCAACCCGACACGCTCGCCGGGTTCAGAATTCAGAGGCACTGCGCTGGCACGTCCCGCGCAGTGCCTTTTTGCGTGCCCGCACCAGGTTGGGCTTGCTCCTGCGGGATTTGCTCTCGCGGGGAGACCTCTCTCGGGGCCGGGGCAGGCGGGAGAGGCCGCGCCTACGGCACCGCCGTCTCGGGCAGGAAGAACTTGAGCAGCAGGGTCCGTTGCAGCGGAATCCGGTTGTCGTCCGCCATGAGGTAGATGTCCCAGCCGCCCGCGCGCCGGGCAGCTGCCACCGCCTCCATGTTGTCAACGCTGAGCGGCGGGGCGAGCCGGGCGAGCGTCACGCCCGCGAGAACGCCGTCCTCCACCCGGTCCAGATCCACCAGCTCCAGCACCGCCGCAACGCCGTGCATCAGCGAGAAATGGCGGGAGAGCACCAGCGCCAGAGGACGCCCCTCGGCGGGGAGAAAGACCGCATCCGTCGGCTTGAACCCCGGCACGTTGCGATAGGTCACGGGAACCCACGGCGCGTCGCTGCCAAGGCGCATCCGCCCCTGGCTCGTATCCTCCGCCAGCAGCAGGGCCGCCCCCGTCCCGCTCACCGCCATGGCCTCGATGCCGCCGTTGGCGGGGAGCGGCCCCGGCCAGTCGTCCAGCCAGCCGGTGACACGCCGGGGCGGCCGCCGGAGCGCCGCCAGCATGTCCGTCTCCGGCTCTGGACTTTGCCCTGCTTCAACCGAGGCCGCAGGGAGAGCGTAGCGCCAGATGCGGTGGTCGCGCTCGAAGGCAACCAGAAACGCCAGCCCGTCCGCCTCCGGCACCACCTCCAGCGCCTCGGCGTCGTAGGCCGGGGCCGCCAGCGGCTGGCCCGCCTCGTCGAGGAGCGGCCCCAGGGTTGCGTCGGTGAGGCCGGTCAGCCGGCCTCCGGTCTCGACCGGGCGGGCCGCCAGCCAGTGGCCGCGATCGGAGACGGTGAGCAGCCGCCCATCCGGCAGCAGCCGCAGGCCGGAATAGCCGCCGAACCCCGCCGCCTCGCTCGTGACATGAAGGCCGCCCCGGTACTGAAGCGCCCCCACCGCGCGGCGGGCGGGGTCGCTGGTGTCAAGCGGTACGGGAGCTGCCCTCACGGTAATGGCAAGGGGCGCGGCGGGCTCCGGCGCGGACAGGCCGGGGGCGGCCAGCCACACGCCGCCAAGCGCCGCCAGGGCGAGAAGGCTTGCGGCCAGCCGGGCGCGTCTCTTGCGGGCGGGCGGCGCGCTCATGCGGATCTCCTCCCGCGCCCGGCCCGGCGGCGCACCGCCGTCATCCGCGCGCCCGCCGCATGTCCGGCCTCATGCCCGGGCAGCGCCCCGCCCGGCCCTGCGCCGGGACGGCGCCGGGCGCCGGTCGGCCTCGAACAGGCTGGCGAGCTGCTCGGTCATCACCCCGCCCAGCTGCTCGGCGTCCATGATGGTGACGGCGCGGCTGTAATAGCGGGTCACGTCGTGGCCGATGCCGATGGCGATCAGCTCCACCGGCGAGCGGGTCTCGATCCAGTTGATGACCTGCCGGAGATGCTTCTCCAGATAGTTGCCGGTGTTGACCGACAGGGTGGAGTCGTCCACCGGCGCGCCGTCGGAGATCACCATGAGGATGCGGCGCTCCTCCGGCCGGCCGATCAGGCGGTTGTGGGCCCACAGCAGGGCCTCGCCGTCGATGTTCTCCTTGAGCAGCCCCTCGCGCATCATCAGGCCGAGGTTCTTGCGGGCCCGCCGCCAGGGCGCATCGGCCGTCTTGTAGATGATGTGGCGCAGGTCGTTGAGGCGGCCCGGCATGGCCGGCCGGCCATCGGCCAGCCACTTCTCGCGCGACTGCCCGCCCTTCCAGGCGCGGGTGGTGAAGCCGAGGATCTCCACCTTCACCCCGCAGCGCTCCAGCGTGCGGGCGAGGATGTCGGCGCAGATGGCGGCGATGGAGATGGGGCGGCCGCGCATGGAGCCGGAGTTGTCGATGAGCAGCGTCACCACCGTGTCGCGGAAGTCGGTGTCCCGCTCCACCTTGTAGGTGAGCGAGTGGCTCGGGCTGGTGACGATGCGCGACAGCCGGGCCGTATCCAGCAGCCCTTCCTCCTGGTCGAAGTCCCAAGTGCGGTTCTGCTGGGCCATGAGGCGGCGTTGCAGCCGGTTGGCCAGCTTGGTGACTACGCCCTGCAGATGGGTGAGCTGCTGGTCGAGGTAGGCGCGCAGACGGGCCAGCTCCTCCGCGTCGCACAGCTCCTCGGCCGCGATCGTCTCGTCGAAGCTGGTGGTGTAGACCTTGTAGTCGAACTGGGGCGCCAGCTCCGACAGGGGGGCATTGGGCCGCCAGGGCGTCGCGCCTTCCGGCCCCTCGTCGCCCAGCTCGGGATTGACCCGCTCGTCGCTGTCCAGATCCGCGCCGGCCTGCTCGGCCCGGGCCTCGGCGGGACTCTCGGTCTCCTCCTGGCCCTGCTCCTGCTCGCCCTCGGCGGCGGAGGACTGGTCCTGCCCGTCCTGATCCTGATCGCCGGACTGGTCGGCCTCGTCCTTCGGCTCCTCCTCCCGGCTTTCCTCGGATTCCTCGTCCGGCTCCTCCGCCAGCCCCAGATCCGCGATGATGCTGCGGGTCATGCGGGCAAAGGCGGACTGGTCGAGAATGTTGTCCGCCAGCGCGTCGAGGTGGCGGCCCGCCTTGGCCTCGATGTCGGCGCGCACCATCTCCACCGCCGCGCGCGCCCCGTCGGGCGGCGCCTGACCGGTCAGGCGCTCGCGAATCAGCAGGCCGACGGCGCTGGCCAGCGGCACCTCCTCCGGGCTCTTGGCGCGGGAGATGGGGTCCAGCCGCACCCGCGCCTCGGTCATGCGCGCCAGATTCTCGGCCACGCCCGCCATTTCCCGGCTGCCGATAGCCTCCACCCGCGCCTGCTCGGCGGCGTTGTAGATGTCGCGCGCCAGCCCCGCCGCAGGCTGCTGGCGGGCATGGAGCTTGCCATCGTGGTGGCGCTTGCGCAGCGCATAGGCGTCCACCCAGCCCCGCACCTCCGCCACCTGCTCGGGCGGCAGATTCCGCATGGGCTGGGGCACCCGCGCCTGGTTGCCCAGCAGCGCGGGCTTGTCGGCGGTGAAGGACACGTCCGCCTCCGGCGCGTGGCCAAGCGCCCGCATGGTCGCTGCCAGCGACTGGCGGAAGTCCTCAAGCAGGTTGGGAGACGAGGTCACGATGCGTTACTTGCGGCCGGCCGCCTTCTGGGCCCGGGACACGACGGAGTCCGGCAGCTCCTCGCCAAAGGCGCGCTGATAGTATTCCGCCACGATCGCCCGCTCCGCCTCGTCGCACTTGTTGAGGAACGACAGGCGGAACGCGAACCCGACGCTCTTGAAGATCTCGGCGTTCTGCGCCCAGGTGATGACCGTGCGCGGGCTCATGACGGTGGAGATATCCCCGGCGATGAAGCCCTGACGGGTCATCTCCGCCACCCGCACCATGTTGGCCACCGTCTTGCGGCCCGCCTCGGTGTCGTAGGACTTGCACTTGGCCACCACGATGCCGACCTCGGTCTCCGCCGGCAGGTAGTTGAGGGTGGTGACGATGTTCCACCGGTCCATCTGGCCCTGATTGATCTGCTGGGTGCCATGGTAGAGGCCGGTGGTGTCGCCGAGGCCCACCGTGTTGGCGGTGGCGAACATGCGGAACCACGGGTTGGGGCGAATCACCCGGTTCTGGTCGAGGAGCGTCAGGCGCCCCTCCACCTCCAGCACCCGCTGGATCACGAACATAACGTCCGGCCGGCCGGCGTCGTATTCGTCGAACACCAGCGCGGTCGGGGTCTGGAGCGCCCACGGCAGGATGCCCTCGCGGAACTCGGTCACCTGCTTGCCGTCGCGCAGGACGATGGCGTCCTTGCCGACCAGATCGATGCGGCTGATGTGGGAGTCGAGGTTGACGCGGATGCACGGCCAGTTCAGCCGCGCCGCCACCTGCTCGATGTGGGTCGACTTGCCGGTGCCGTGGAAGCCCTGCACCATGACGCGCCGGTTGTAGGCGAAGCCCGCCAGGATGGCGAGGGTGGTGTCGGGGTCGAAGACGTAGGTGTCGTCCCGCTCGGGCACATGCTCGTCGGCCACGGAAAAGGCGGGCACCTTCATATCGATATCCACGCCGAAGGTCTGTCGGGCATCCACCGTGATATCCGGGGCCTCGAGCGCGACGGTGCGCGGGCGGTGGGCGTGGGCGTCAACAGTCATAGATCGCAACCTTGCAAACAGCTTAGCGGGTCAGGACGAAAAAGCAGGTGACTGGCTCAGATGCGTATAGGCATCGATCACCTTGTGCAACTGGTGCTCTTGCGAGCGGTCGCCGCCATTGGTGTCAGGATGGTAACGCCGCGCGAGGCGTTTGTATTGCTTCTTGATTGTCTCCAGCGTGGCGTCGTCGTCCAGGCCCAGAACCTTTAACGCCTGCCTGTCCTTGGCCGACAGGCGCACTCCGTCCGGCCGTGCGCCGCCCGCGCCGAAGCGGCGGCCCCATCCCTTCAGGGCGCTGAGGATGCCGTGGGGGTCGTCGATGTGCAGGTCGCCCGCGCCGGCGTTGGTGGCAAAAGGGCGGCTGGAGCGCTCCCACGACGGATGGCCCGCGCGCTCCGCCGCCACCTCCTCCGCCGAGAGGTGCTTGAAGTAGTCGTAGCCGGCGTTGAAGGCCCGGACATGGTCGAGGCAGAACCAGTGGTAGCCGTCCCGCTCCGGCCGGGGCGAGCGGGGCGCGCGGAACTCGCCCGGCTCCGGGCAGCCGGGAGACTCGCACCGCCGGCCATCGGCGTGCTCGACGCGACCGTGAAACCGGCTGAGCCGGCTTTTGGGGCGGGACTGGTACTCGGACACGGGTTCTCCTTGCTGCGACGCCTTGTGATTCGTAAAGGGGAGGGAACAGCCATGGCTGCCGGATGGAGCTAATATGGGCCCTGTTGCCAAGGAAGTCAGCCGCCGTTTGAGCGAGACATTTCATCCCACCCGCCTGGTGGTGCGCGACGACAGCGAACAGCATCGCGGCCACGCCGGGCACCGGGAGGGGGTGGAAACCCACTTCACCGTGGAGATCTGCGCCGAGGCCTTCCGCGGTCGCAGCCGGGTGGAGCAGCAGCGGCTGGTCTATGGCGCGCTCGCCGACCTGATGAACAACCCCATCCACGCCCTCAGCCTGAAGATCTCCGCCCCCGAGGGGTAAGGCGCCGGTTCCGGCCCGGAACACGCATTTCCGCACTCAAACGACGCAACCTTTGGCGGTTTCGAACGTTACGGGTGTGACGGGTCCGCAACGCTTTTCCGGTCGTTGCGGGGTCGCCTGTCGCACGCAGCCACGCGGCGCGCGGCAGATCGATAAGGGTGTTCTGGCCTTTCCGCTTCATGTCCGCTGGCCGCTTCATGGCAGCGCAGGTTCATGTCAGCGCAGGCGCCGGCAGCCGCCGGCCCCGGACCAGCCAGTCCCGCCCTGCCCGTTCGCGTTCCGCCCGTCGGCCAGACTGCCGGGCTCAAGATCCGACGCAGGGGGACTCCATGGCGCTAAAATCTTCACAGCCCTCAGGGATGGAAAGTCAGGCGGTGCTGCGTGCGGCCATGGCCGCGCCCATGCTCGGAAAAGAGGATGAGCTGGAACTGGCCCGCCGCTGGCGCGAACACCGCGATGTGGACGCCCTGAGAGCGCTGACACGATCCTATCTAAGGCTGGTCATCTCGATGGCAAGCCGCTTCCGCAGCTATGGCCTGCCGATGGCCGATCTCATCCAGGAAGGCACGGTGGGGCTGATGGAGGCCGCCGGCCGCTTCGAGCCGGAGCGGGAGATCCGCTTCTCCACCTACGCCTCGTGGTGGATCCGCTCGTCCATGCAGGATTACATCCTGCGCAACTGGTCCATCGTGCGCACCGGCACCACCGCCGCGCACAAGAGCCTGTTCTTCAACCTGCGCCGCCTGCGCGCCCAGATCGTGGGCGACTACGACGGCCCCATGACCTACGCCTCCCGCCAGCTTCTGGCCGAGAAGCTGGGCGTGCGGCTGAAGGACGTGGAGGTGATGGAGGCGCGCCTCACCGGCTATGACCGCTCGCTCAACGCCATGGTGGGCGATGACGGCGAGAGCGAGTGGATGGACTTCCTCGCCTCGGAGGCCCCCCAGCCGGACGAGGCGCTGGAGGAGGTCAACGACAGCCGGGTGAAGATGGACCTGCTGCGCGACGCCATGAAGATTCTGAGCGAGCGGGAGATGACCATCATCCGCGAGCGCCGCCTGGGCGACGACAGCGTGACGCTGGCGGCGCTGGGCGAGCGGCTGGGCATCTCCAAGGAGCGGGTGCGCCAGATCGAAACCCAGGCGCTGAACAAGCTGCGCAGCGCGCTGATCGACCGGGTGGGCGACCCGGTCAGCGCCGGGCTGGTGAGCAGCTACGGCTGAGCGCGCGCCCCGGCGCCGCGCCCGGCCGCCGGTCCAGCCTTCCCCTGCCTGGCCCCCCTGCTCCCGTGCGCGCATCTCACCGGCCAGGTGAGAATTTTTGCCGAGGGGCGTTGATTCCTCCCTTGAGGCAAGACATACATCCTCAAGCTGTTCCATCATGCCGGATTAGCTCAGCTGGTAGAGCAACCGCCTTGTAAGCGGTAGGTCGTTGGTTCGAGTCCGACATCCGGCACCATCTCCCCCTCCGACCACAGCAGCACGGATCCCCAAAAAGCACAGATCCCCAAAAAGCACGGACCCCGAAAAGCCGGATCTGCCGGGGCTGCTGCGGCAGCAGATAAGACCCGTGCGACTCTCCGACAAACCGCCCGCGTACAGTCTTCCCCGGAAACCCAGGCGCCCGGGCGCGCCACTCCAGGGAGGGAAGAATGACGAACAGTCACAGCGGCATGGTCGGCATGGCGACCGCCAGCGGACGGGTGGGTTGATCCATGGCCGGGAATGACACGCGCACGGCACTCCGTGATCTCTTCGACCTGAGCGGCAAGACCGCGATCGTCACCGGCGCTGGCCAGGGCATGGGCCGGGGTATCGCGCTCCGTCTGGCGGACGCCGGTGCGCGCATCGTCGTCGCGGGGCGCACCGTCTCGAAGTGCGAGGCGGTGGCGCAGGAGATCGTGGACGCCGGGGGCGCGGCGGTCGCCGTCGCTTGCGACGTCACCTCGCTGGAGGACCTCGACAAAACGGTGGCGTGCGCGAGGCAGGCGTTCGGCGGCATCGACATTCTGGTGAACAACGCGGGCGGCATGCATCCCTTCACGCCGTTTGTCGATGTCACGCCGGAGATGTGGGAAGGCACGATCGACCGGAACCTGCGGGGCAGCTACTTTCTCACCCAGAAATGCGTGAAGGAGATGATCGCGGCCGGAAAAGGCGGACGCATCATCAACATCGCCTCGACCGCGGCCTTCAAGCCCGATTACCAGCTTGCCGCCTACAATGCGTCCAAGGCAGGCCTGGTGACGCTGACACGCTCGCTGGCTGTCGAACTGGCGCCGCACGGCATTCTCGTCAACGCCGTGGTGCCGGGCCCCATCCACACCGACAACACCGCGCCGGTCTATGCGGACCCCAAGATCGCCGCCATGGTCAAGGCGCGCGTGCCGCTGGGCCAGCCCGGCGCGCCGGAGGATATCGGCAATGCCGTGCTCTTCTGCGCAAGCCCGGCCTCCCGGCACATGACGGGCGGCATGATCGTGATCGACGGCGGCTTCATGTGGAGCTGAACGCCGCCGGAGTAAGCCGCCGAAGACAGCCGGTGCCAGTGCCGGTGCCGATGCCGGTGCCGGCGCCCTCACCCCTTCCCGATCAGGCCCTTCGTTTCCAGGGGTTTGGCGGTTTTCAGGGTCCGGGCGGATTGCAGGGCCTTACCCCAGGCTGAGCGCTTCGAGAACGTTGGTGGTGTTGGCGCCGCCCACGTGCGAGCCCCCGCCGATGGCGTAGACGCGGTTGCCCACCACCGCGCCCGCCAGACCATGGCGGGGGGTCCGCATGGGCGCCAGCGGCTCCCACACATCGCGGGCGACATCGTAGCGCCAGACGTCGGCGATCACGCCCGCCGCGCCCTTCATGCCCAGCACCTCGCCGCCAAAGGCGATGAGGCTGCCGTCCACCACCGCCGCCGCCAGGCCGCCCGCCGCGCGCGGCATGGGGCGCAGCGCGTCCCAGCGGTCCTCCCGGGGGTCATAGCGGTCGAGCCGGGCCATGTTGCCGCCCTCCATGGTGCGCCCGCCCACCACATAGAGCGCGCCGTCGATGACGGCGCCCGCCGCGCTGTTGCGCACGCCGGGAATGGGCCGGGCCGACGACCAGCGGTTGGCGGCGGGATCGAACACCAGATGGGTGTCCACGTCCCGCTGCTGGTCCCAGCGCACCGCCCCCTCGACCGTGGGCGAGCGGCCGCTGACGAGGTGAATGCGACCCTCATGCACCAGCGCCACGCTCTCCATCTGCGGCTCGGGCAGCGAGGCGGCGCGAGACCACACGCCGCCCTCCTCCACGAACACCTCCGGCCGGGACTGCCAGTTGCCGCGCTCGTCGCTGAGCGCCCCGCCGATGGCGTAAACCCGTGCGCCGATGCTCGCCAGCGCCGGATGATGCCGCCGCTCGGGCAGGCGCGGACCTTCCCGCCAGCGGTCGGTGGCGGGGTCGTATTCCCCCATGCGGTCGATGGCCTCCAGGGACGGGCCCCGGCCGACAAGCCCGCCCGCAATGACGATGCGGCCGCCCCGCACGGTGGCGTAAACCTCCTGCACCTCCCACGGGATCGGCGCACAGGGCGTCCATGTGCCCCGGGGTGCCCCGGCCCCCGCTGGCCCTTTCCCCGCTGGCGCCGCATGTGCAGCGCGCAGGGCAAGTCCGGCGGAAGCGCCAAGCGCGGCGGCAAGCACGGTGCGGCGTGTCAGCATGTCTCTCCCCCCTCAGGATTTCTGCGTCCGGGGGATGATGGCGCAAAAGTCAGCCGCTTCAAGAGGGCACCTTCGGTCAAGCGCTCACCCTGCCACGCCGGGATTGGCCGCCGCGCGGTCCCGGGCGTTGTGGGAATTGACGCACCACAGCACCGCCGAGACCAGACACACGCAGGCCAGCAGTTCCGGCAGGGTGGGCCAGCGCGCCTCCCACAGGAAGCCGTAGGCCAGGGCGAACAGGGTCTCGAAGATGATCATCTGGCCCATGAGGGTCATGGGCAGCAGGCGGCTGGCCTGGTTCCACAGGCCATTGCCCACAATCGACGCGCCCAGCGCCACCGCGCCACTGACGCCCCAGAAGCGGGCCCAGTCCGCCGCGGCATGGCCGCCCGTGCCGAAGGCGAAGGCGGGCACGGCCAGCACCACCGCCAGCGCGCCGGTGACAACGCCGGTGAGCAGGGACCAGTCGTGCGAGGACACATGGGAGAGGCGCGCCAGCCAGCGGCTGTTCCACACCGCATAGGCGGACCAGGAGGCAAGCGCCGCGAAGGCGCAGACGATGCCGGCCACCTGCACCCACACGCTGCCGCCCGCGCCGTGCGGCCGGGATGACAGCGCCTCCCAGCCGATGAGGCCGACACCCGCCACGGCCAGCGCCAGCGAGGGCAGGAGCGCGCGCAGCGGCACCGCGTCCGTCTCCCGGCTGCCGACCACGGTCACCACCACCGGCACGCAGCCGAGAATGAGCGAGGCGGCGGCGACGCCCGCCATCTGCACGGCGGCGGCGAGGAACAGGTAGTAGACGATGTTGCCGAGAAGGCTGAGCCAGACGAGCACGATCCACTCCGCCCGGCCGACGCTGCCCGAGACCCGGCCCCAGCGCGGCAGCAGCAGCGCGGCCGCCAGCACGCCATAGGCAAGGTAGCGCGCCGCCGAAAGCTGCAGGGGCGAGAAGTCCCCCGCGACTTTGGGGGCAAGGAACACCAGCCCCCAGAATGCGCCCGCCCCAAGGCCGCTCAGGGTGCCCAGCAACAGGTTTCGTTCCGCACGCATTTGCCTACCTCCGCTGTTGCCTATAGCGGAGGCAGGCGCGCGCGTCTTGCGGGATTATGCGGGCCTCAGGCCGCACGCGGCCCCCGCCGTGCCCGAACCGTCAGCACCAGGAGGCCAAGGCCGCACAGGGCCGGCAGCACGTCGCCGACGAGGCCGTAAAGCGTGCGGGTGCCGCGCGTCGGCAGATCGGCGACGAGGGTCTTGACCGGCCCCGTCGTCGCGCCGTGGTCCATCTGGCCCAGCGTGCGCCCCTGCGCGTCGACGGCAAGGCTGAGGCCGTCGTTCACCTGCCGGAACAGCGCCGCGCCGTTCTCGATGGCGCGGAAGGCGGCCATCTGGGTGTGCATCGGCGTGATGGCGCGGTTGTCCCACGAGGGGTCGATCAGGATGTCGGCCCCCGCCCGGCCCGCCTGACGGATGAGCGCCGGGAAGTCGAAGTCGTAGCAGATGGCCCAGGCGATGCGGCCGAAGGGGGTATCGATCAGCCCCACGCGCCCCGTGCCCGGCACGGAGGCCTCGGCGGGCGTCGGATGGCTCTTGAGGTACTGGCCGCGCACCTGCCCCTCGGGGTCGATGACCACCAGCTTGTTCTCGGCCAGCGGCGCGCCGGGCGTCAGGGTGGCCATGGCCATGAACAGGTAGATGCCCTCCTCCCGCGCCAGCGCCCGGCCCGCCTGGAGGAAGGCGTCCTCGTCCTCCCGGAACACCATGGCGTTGGCCTCGGACCAGACCACCAGCTTCGCCCCGGCGCGCGCCTCCGCCCGGCTGCGCTCCAGCAGCGCCTGCTGCAACGCCAGGGTTTGCGGGCGCGCGGCGGCGGCGGCCTCTGCCGTCAGCGGCTGGCCCCGGGTGAGCGGGCCCCAGCTGTCCCTGAACACGTCGATGTTGTCGATGGTGAGGCCCGCCACCCGCACCGTCGGCACCGGGTCCGCCGTCAATGCCAGCCGCAGGCCACCGAACAGCAGCGCGGCCACGATCAGCGCGCCGCACGCGGCAAGGGGCCGCCGCGCCCCGGGCCACGCCAGCCCGCCTTCCCACAGGTGGTTCACCGCCGCGGCGAACCAGCCGATGAGGAAGGTGAGGCCGGACAGACCGGCGAGGGAGAGGGTCTGCAGCAGCGGCAGATCGCCATACTGGCTGTAGGCGAGCGCGCCCCAGCTGCCGAGCCCCGCCCGGGTGTAGAGGAATTCGGACACCACCAGCGCCGAGGGGAAGACGAGCGTCGCGGCCATGCCCCGCAGCCGGGGCGCCAGCAGACGGTCCACCGCGCAGGGCATGAAGAAGACAAGGCCGATGGCGGCGGGCAGGGCGTAGAGCATCCAGCCCGCAAGCGGCACCACCGGATGCCAGGCGACCTCATGGGCCAGCACCTGGGCGAGCGCGCCGAGCCCCAGCCCGACCCATACGGAGGACTGGCGCACGAAGCGCAGCATGAGCGCCGGGGCGATCCACGCCGCCGCCGGCACGATGAGATTGCCGACGGTCAGGCCCGTCAGCACCATGGCGGCGAGAAGGCACGCCGCCCGGGGGGCCCATCCGGGCATCCGCCGATCCCGCCCGGAGGAGTCCCGCCCGGCGGGACGCGGGCCGGTCGAGAGCGCTGTGTCGGTTGTGTGCACCATGAGACATCTCCCCTGCCTGTCCGGTTCCGGCGCGGGGAGGACGGGGCCGGGGCCAGTGCCCGGCCGGGCCGGGCTGGCGGCGCCGGTTCTCTTGCCCGGCGCGGACGCCTGCGCCATAGTTCCGCCCGTGGCCCTCCCTGCGCGGGGGCTATGGAAACGGCAGGGAACGCCGGAACGCCAGCGCGATTGCGTCGCCCGGCCCTGCCCGTTTGCGAAGGGGGCGAAAAGACAGGACCGTGCCAATTCACGAAGCGCCAGTCGGCATGCGGGCGCACCTCGATGCGCGCCGAGTCCTGACCGAAATCTCCCTGATGCTGCTGATCGCCGTGATGATGGCAGCGATCGGCCCGTTCGGCACCTACCTGCTGGGCAGCCTGCCCGTGCGGCTGGTCTACTGGCTGCGGACCGCCCTTGCCGCCTACCTGCTCTACCGCCCCGGCATTGCCCTGTTCGCGTCCCTCGCCTTCCGCCTCGGCTTCGCGGAGGCCGCCGGATGGGTTGCCGCCGTGGTGGTGCTGAGCGCGCCGATGACGCTCTACCTGTGGTTCTTCGGCCCCGAGATCCTGCTGGACCGGCCATGGCCCGGCATCGAGCCGTTCATGGACACCTACTGGCAAGTCATCGCGCTGACCGGACCGGCAATGGCGGTGCTGTGGTGGCGGGCCGCCCCCGCGCGCGCCGCTGCGGACCCGCCCCCGGCTCCAGCACCCGAGGCCCCGGCAGCCGAGGCCCCGGCAGCCCCCGAGACTGGCCCGGAGAGTGGCCCGGAACCCGGCCCCGCGCCGCGCCCTGACCTCCCCCGCATCGGCGCGCAGCTGGCCGAGCGCCTGCCGCCCCGCCTCGGGCAGGAGGTGATCGCGCTGCAAATGGAGGACCACTACGTGCGGGTGCACACCACGCGCGGCGAGGCGCTCGTGCTCATGCGGATGGCCGACGCCGTGGCGGCGCTGGCGGCGGTGGACGGGCTGCGCGTTCACCGCTCCTGGTGGGCGGCGCGGCAGGCGGTTGCGGGCGTCGAGCGCAAGGGCCGTGCCGTCACGCTCGTTCTTGCCAACGGGCTGCGGGTGCCCGTGGCCCGGGACCGCCTCCCCCAGCTGCGCGAGCGCGGCTGGCTGGAAGCCTGACGGATTGTTTTTTTCAGGATGCAGGAGGGGCTTGCCTCTCCTGCACCTCCCTTTCGTTTCAACGGACCGCGTTTCCGATGCAGTCTGGAGGAAGAGTGATCGGGCCGCACCCCGGCTGATGCCGCGCACGGCCCGAAAAGGAACGGGAGGTGCAGGAGGGACCGGGTCCCTCCTGCAAAAACCCCCGTCACTTGTTCAGAAGCGCGTCGATCGCCGCGGCGGTCGAGGCGTGGTAGGTGCCGCGCGCGGTGCGGTAGGCGCGCTCGGCGATGGCGCGGCCCCAGTCGCCCTGCGCCACCAGCTCCCGGTAGAGCGGGCGCAGGAACAGGGTGCGGCCCACGCTGTGCAGGAAGTCCTCCAGCGCGGGCACAGCGGGCTCCCAGCGGTTGGCGATGGCCAGCTCCAGCCAAGCCGAGCGCACATAGGCATTGGGCGAGCGGGAGAGGTTGAACGCCGCGTCCAGATCCGCCAGCCGGTCCGCCGCCATCTGGCGCGGCAGGTTGCCGATGAAGCGCAGCCACTCCTGCGTGGACCAGTCGGCGGTCTTGAGTGCGGCGGCCTTGCCGCCTGCAATGAACGTCTGGGTCTGCGCATCGACGGCCGCCAGCGCCTCGGAGCGGAGCCGCACCGCGTTGTCCGGCAGGCCGGTGCCGTAGGCCCATGCGTCCAGCTGGAGCTTTGCCTCCAGCGCCTTGTCGCCCTTGATCTCGTGCGCGCGCAGGTCGGCCAGGAATCCGGCGGTGGTCTGCGGCTGGAAGGCGTGGCGGTTGAAGTAGGAGGTGAGGTAGGCGTCCCAGCGCTCGCGGCCCAGAATGGTCTCCAGCGTGCGCAGGAACAGCGAACCCTTGATGTAGTCGATCTGGCCCGACTCCTCGCCGTCGTCGCCGCGCAGACGGGTGGTGGGCGCCTCCATGCCCCCGGCCAGCTCGATCTCGCGCATCAGGATGTCCCAGTCGAGATCCGCCTCCAGCACGGCGCGGGCGCGGCCGTACATGCCTTCCATGATCCGGTTCTCGAAGTAGCTGGTGAAGCCCTCGTTCAGCCAGCCATCGGGCCAGGTGGCGTTGGTGACCAGGTTGCCGGACCAGCTGTGCGCCAGCTCGTGCGCCACCAGATTGACGTTGGAGCGGTCGCCCGTGATGAACGTGGGCGTCAGGAAGGTGAGCGTCGGGTTCTCCATGCCGCCGTAGGGGAAGGCGGGCGGCAGCACCAGCACGTCATACCGGCCCCAGCGGTAGGGGCCGTAGAGCGCCTCGGCCACGTCCACCATCTTCTCGGTGTCGGCCAGTTCGTAGGCGGCGCGGTCCAGCATGGAGGGCTCGGCATAGACGCCCGTGCGCGGCCCCAGCGGACGGAAGGCAAGATCGCCCACCGCCAGCGCGATGAGGTACGGCGGCACCGGCTTGTCCATGGCGAAGCGGAAGGCGCGGCGGCCCGCGCCGGCCGGCTCGCCCTCGGGGGTGAGCCGATCGGCGCTCATCACCGCCATCAGCCCCTCGGGCACCACCAGCCGGGCCGTCCAGGTCTGGCGGATGCCGGGGCTGTCCTGCGTCGGGATCCAGCTGCGGTTGAGAATGGCCTGCCCCTGGCTGAACAGGAACGGCTTCTGCTTGCCCGCCGTCATCTGCGGCGGCAGCCATTGCAGCGCGCTCGCCCCCGGCCGGGCGGCGTAATGGACGACGATACGCTGCGCCCCGTTCAGCTGGACGGTGAGCGGCGCGCCCTTCTCAGGCTCCGCCGCGCCGAGCGACCAGGCCAGCGCCCGGCCCTGATCGTCGGTGACGCGGGTGACGGCCAGGGAGTCCGTATCAAGGATGATCTCCTTCGCCCCCGGCTGGGCCAGCACGGAGAGCGTCGCCGTGCCCCGCAGGATCTGCTCCTGGAAGTCCACCTCCAGATCCAGATCCACATGGGTGACACGGGCGATTTCCGGGCGGGCGTAGGTCATCACGTCGCGCGCCTCGGGCGTGGTGAGGATGGGCGCAACGGCCGGGGCCGCTCCCGGCTGGGCAGCGGCAAGAGCGGCAGGCGCAGCGCCGAGCAGCAGGGCCGCGCAGGCTGCGGTCAGGAAAGTACGCATGGAAAGAAGCCTTTCGGACAATGCGAAGTATGGCGGCAAGGTTAACGGCCGCGCCTGTCCGGGGCAACCGGCGGCGCGCCTACCGCCCTTCGGTCGGGATCGCCAGCCGCGTGCCGCAGTGCTTGCAGTGGATGGCGTCGGGGTCGTGGTGGCTGAGCCCGCAGGCGTCGCAGGGGTAATAGACCTTGGAGGGCCGGACGATCGCCTGCGCCAGCTTCACGAACAGCGAAATGCCGATGATCATCACCACCACGGAAATCAGCCGCCCGCTCTCCCCCACCAGCGTGATGTCGCCGAAGCCGGTGGTGGTGAGGGTGGTCACCGTGTAGTAGAGCGCGTCCACATAGGTGTTGATGTCCGGGTTCTGGTCCACCTGTGCCTCGTAGACCAGCGCCGAGGCCACGAACACGAACAGGAACAGGTTGACCGCGCTGCGCAGCAGCTCGCCCTTCTCGATGAGCCACAGATGCCGCTTGGGCAGGTTGCGCAGGAACGGCACGGCGCGCACCAGCCGCACCACCCGCAGCACGCGCAGAAAGGCAAAGCTGCCGGTGAAGCCCGGCCACAGCAGCGAGCAGACGATCACCAGGTCGAGAATGGTGCTGGGCTGACGCCAGAACTTCGCCCGGGTGTAGGAGACGAGGCCCCGCATCACCACCTCGGCCAGCAGCAGCACGCCGAGCACCGCATCGAAAATATCCACCCAGAGGGTGTGCTCCGTGAAGGTGAGCACGAGGAACGAGAGCACCGTCAGCACATCGAACACCAGCAGGCCGAACTGGAACCCGTCGTTGGCGTAAAGGCGGCGCAGAAAGACCACCAGCCGCGCCATGTCCCGCTTCGCCGTATGCGACTCGTGCTCCACACGCATCATCCACTCTCCACCACACGCCCGCCCCGGGGCTTCTCCCCCACGACCATAAACGCCGGGGGCGAACTTCCACAGAACTTTGAACGGGCGGGAAACAATCGGGCAGTTTTATGCGCGGCTCCGGGAGAAGCGGCTGCCGGGGTCAGGATTCCCCAGGTGATTGGTGCCTTGCATCGGAATGCAACCAGTAAAATATACGACTACAAGAACAGGCGGCCCGGCTTGCGCCGGCTTGTCCGCCAATGGTAATTTTCAATTGTCTTGAGGAAGCCGGCAACCCTTCCCCAGGACGCTCGAGCAGCACGTTCATCCCGCGTTACACGTCTATCCTTCTTGTCTTAAAACAATGGCTCGCAAGATCGAGCCCTTTTCAAAACGAACTTTTTTCCATGGACATCGGCGGGGAACTTCTCCCCGCCGATTTTTCTTTTTTCAGCTGACCCGTATTTTCCCCTGCCGCCGCTTTTTCTTGAAACAGTCCCTCCGGCGCTCCCTCCGCCCCGCGCTGCCGGACGGTGCTTTCCCCCACCGGAACAAGAGGGCGGGCGTTGCGCCCACCCGGCGCACAGGACAGCGCGCACGGGGAATCCCGCAAACACGGTATCCCGCAAAAGAGAAAGGCCCGCGCCATGCAGCGCGGGCCTTCCTGCTTCGCGTGTATCCGGGCGCGCCTCAGTAGCGCACGCGGAAGGTGAGGCCGTAGGTGCGCGGCTCGGCCAGGAAGTTGGTGAACATCTGGTTCGCCGTGGTGCCGAAGGCCCCGGTGTGCGCCGTGGAGCCGCTGCCCTGGAACGGCGCGTTGAAGGCGACCTGCCGGTAGTCCTTGTTCAGCAGGTTCTGCGCCCACAGCTCGAAGCCCCAGCGCCGCTCCGCCCCGTAGAGACCGATGCGGGCGTTCACCACCATGTAGGCGTCCTGCGCCTTCTCCGGGTACAGGTCGGAGCCGGTGTTGTAGTCCGACGCGTAGCGGAAGTCGGCGTAGAACAGGGCGCTGAGGCCATTGCCGCCGATGGCGGGCGAGTAGGCCAGCGAGCCGGTGATCACATACTTGGGCGCGTTCGACAGGCGCGCATCCGGCAGCAGGAACAGCACCGGATCGAGCGGATTGCCGCTGGCGCCGCCCACCAGGTTCTTGCGGTACTTGGTGTCCGCAATGGTGAGACCGGCGGTCACGGTGAGGTCGTCGGCGGGGAAGGCCGCCGCCTCCACCTCGATGCCCTTCGAGATCACACCGGCCCGCACGTCGTCCCGGTCGCACGAGCCGGTGGCGATGGAGGCATCCCGGTCCGCGCCGCCCAGATCCTTGCTGCAGCTGTTGATGGTCTGCACGAAGTAGTACTGACCGTTGAAGGTGTTCAGCTGGAAGTTCTTGAACAGCTGGCGGAAGGCCGCGACGTTCAGGTTGAAGCTGCCGCCGCTGTACTTGAAGCCCAGTTCGTAGGAGTCCACCTTCTCCGCATCGAACCGCAGGTTCTTCACGTCCTCCGGCCGCAGCGTCGCCCCCGGCGTGTTGAGCGCGGAGCGGTCGAGGTTGTAGCCGCCCGCCTTGTAGCCCTTGGCGTAGCTGACATAGCCCATCAGGTCGTCGCTGAAGTCATAGGACAGCACGCCGGTGCCGGTCCATTCGCTGTCCTTGATCTTGTCGCGCAGATTGAGCGCGTTCAGCTCCGACGTGCTGCCGCCCTGGCATCCCAGCGCGATTATGCCGCCCGCCAGCTGCTGCGCGATCGATCCGGCCGCCGTCGGGTCCAGGAACACCGGCGCCAGCGCCTGCTTCAGGGCGGGGCAGTAGGTATTGCTGTTGTCGAAGGCGGCGCGCATCTTCTTGGTTTCCTCGGTGTAGCGCACGCCCAGCGTCAGCTTCAGCTTGTCGGTGACGCTGATGACGTTGTGGGTGAACAGCGCCCAGTTCTGGCTGTCCTGCTTGAACAGGTTGTTCTCGTCGCCCACGTCGTTCACGCCGCGCAGGATATCGAGGGCGTTGACAATGGTGGGCCCGTGCGTGCCGACCAGACCGCTGAGGATGGCGCGGGTCTGCGGGACAAGGCACCCCGGCACGCCGAGGATGCGCAGCGCCTCCGGCACCAGACGGCAGGTGGCGAACTGGCCGTAATCCTTGCCGAACATGATCTGGTCGCCCACCTTCAGCGACTCATCGGAGAAGTAGCCGCCCACCAGCCAGTCCAGCCGGTCGTTGAAGGCGTTGCCCTGGAGCCGCAGTTCCTGCGAGAAGGTCTTGAACTGACGGCCGCTGCCCGGCTTGCGGTAGAGGATGTCGACGCTGGTGTAGTCCGTGTCGCCGTACAGCTCCGACTTGTAGTCGCGGTAGGCGGTGATCGAGGTCAGGTTGGCGAAGCCCAGATCCCAGTCCGCCTGGAGGGAGAGACCCCAGTCCCGGGTCGGCGAGCCCGGCTTGCGGGTTTCGTTGACGGAAATCTCGCGATCGAAGGTGTTGAAGTTGTAGCGTGCGCCGAGGCTTTCCATCAGCGGCACGAACGGGTTCGGCCGGGTGGTGATGTTGCCGTCCGGCCCGACCAGCGTCTCGACCGTCGGCTGGAAGGTGGCGCCGCAGCAGGCCTCGTCCGTCTTGGTGTAGTCGCCGATCAGCCGGATTTCGAGATCGTCGTTGGGCGTGAACAGCAACTGGCCGCGCAGCAGGTAGCGGTCGCGGTTGTTCATCTCGATGCCCGTCACCGGGTCCTTGAGGAAGCCGTCGCGCTCCGAATAGATGGCGTCGAACCGCGCCGCCAGCGTGTCGGGGACGATGGGTCCGGTGACATAGCCGCCAAGGCGCAGGTAGTCGTGGTTGCCGTAGGTGGCCTCGGCGCCTGCCGCCACCTCGAAGCTGGGCTTCTTGGTGATGACGTTGATGAGACCCGCCGACGCGTTGCGGCCGAACAGCGTGCCCTGCGGACCGCGCAGCACCTCGATGCGCTCGATGTCGCCCAGCTCGGTCAGGCCCGCGCCGTTGCGGACGCGGTAGACGCCGTCGATGAACAGCGCGACCGAGCTTTCGAGGCCCGGGTTGTCGCCCACCGTGCCGATGCCGCGAATACGGGCGGCGGTGTTGGCTTCGGACGAGGTGGAGGAGACCAGCAGCGAGGGCGCAAGCTGGTTCAGCTGGCGAATGTCCGTAACGCCGGAGCGCTCCAGACTCTCGGCGGTGACGGCCGAGACCGCGATCGGCACTTCCGACAGGGCCTGGGCGCGGCGGGTGGCGGTGACGATGATCTGCCCCAGGTCAACGGCTTGCGATCGCGCCGCCGTCGCCTGCGGGGCAGCGGCGCCCTCCTGTTCAGGCGCCTGGGCCTGGGCCAGGTTGTGGAAACCAAGAACGCATACGGATGCGAGAAGCACAGTCTTACGCATTCGTTCCTCCCCATGTTCAGCCGCGGCATTCGCCAGGCGCACTGATTTTCTAGTTCTTGTGCACGGCTGCTCATTTATTTCTTGGTGAATTCAGCCTCCCGAAACCAACAGCCCAAGTCAACATGCTGACGCCTGTTGAAACAGGAGCGACACTCAGGGTTTCGCGCCGCGTCTTTTTTGTCACTCTGACCCACAGCCACCCTGTGCGCTAGGCCCCGAGGCGGGGGGGGATGAGACACTTTTTCGGTCGTGTTCGGCGCAGAGCGGTCCGGCGAGCAGAAAAACGGGGGGGCACCTCTTGCCTGGAGCGCGCGTTTGAGAGAAATGTTATAACTTATACTTGATTCCGTGAATAAAACCATTTCCCGGAATTGGATAAAAATTTTAACTCGTCGAAACTTTCCCACCCCGCGCCCTGCCCGGGCAGAAATCCGGGCAGAAACCCAAACAGAAAAAGGCCGGGCCGCACGAGACGACCCGGCCTTCCGGCAGGAGGCTGCTCCGATCAGCGGCCGAGGCGCGCCCGCAGATAGCCCTCCACGTCGATGACCTTGAGGCCCTTGCGCGCGTTGAAGGTGTCGGCCTTGTCCCACCACATGCCGTCGCCCAGGGCGAAGGCGGCGCGGTAGCGGGTCATCACATCCTCCGGCGCCACGGCGAGGTCGGCGCGCAGCTTGTCGAGGGTCCACTCCTCCTTCTGGAAGGTGCGGCCGGTGACGCGCTCGACCACCGCCGCCAGCTGGCCGTAGGAGATGGTGTCGCCCGCCACGAACACCACCTCGTTGGCGATCCGGGGCTCGGTCATGAGGATTTCGGTCGTCAGCTTGCCCACGTCCTCCGGCGTCGTCACCGTGACCTTGGTCTCCCAGCTGCCGAGGCCGTGAATGGTGCCACGGTCGAGGTTGACCACGTCGAAGGACGGCTCGAACAGGAAGCTGGTGAACATGCCGGTCGAGACGATGACCCACTCCACGGCCGCCTGCGCGCGCAGGAGCTGGCGCACCTCGTACTGCTCGTCGAACACCGGCTGACCGCTGCCGCGCCCGACGATGTCGTAATCAACGCCGAACTGCCACGGGAAGTAGCGCTTGACGCCCGCCTTCATCACGGCGCGCGTGATCCGCAGCTGGGTGCCCGGCCCGGCGACGAACCCGGTGCAGTTGAGCACGGTGCGGTAGCGGCTGAACAGCGCGGCCAGCGCGTCCTCGTCGGCGCCGAGATCGAAGCCGATGACCTCGACGCCGAGCGCCCGCAGCTCCTCCAGGTTGGCCTTGTCCTGCGCGGTCGGGCTCTGCACCATCTGGGGCGAGACCAGCGCGGCGAGCGGCTGGCCCGCCGCCCGGACCCGGGGCGCGAGCGCCCGCAGCACCGCCATGCCCAGCTGGCCGGCGCCCAGCACCAGCATGTCGCGCAGATCGACTTTTCCGTTTTCCGTCGTCATTTGCCTGTTTCCTTTCGATTGGATTTGTTCGCACCGGCCCGCGCGTCACGCGGCCTGGTTGATGACGTTGACCTGGCAGAATTCGGCGAGGCCCAGCTCGGTCCACTCGACGCCGATGCCGGACTGCTTCGCCCCTGCCAGCGGCACCTCGGGGCCGAAATTCAGGTGCTGGTTCACCCAGACCGTGCCGGACTGCATCCGCTCCGCCAGCGCCCTGGCGCGGGCGGCGTCCCCGGACCAGACCGAGCCGCCAAGGCCGAAGTCGCTGCGGTTGGCCCGGCTCAGCGCCTCCTCGCCGTCCGCGACCCGGATGATCGGCAGGACGGGGCAGAACTGCTCCTGCGCGACCAGTTCGCTCGCATCGTCGATGTCGCGCACCACGGTCGGGCGGACGAAATAGCCCGGCCCTTCGACCACCGTGCCGCCCGCGATCACGCGGCCGTCGCGATGGGCCACCTCGATGAAGTGCTTCGCCTTTTCGAACTGCTGGCGGTTCTGGAGCGGCCCGAAGCGGGAGGATGGGTCATGGCCCGGCCCGACGATCGCCTCGCGGGCCCGGCGCGCCACCGCCTCGCTGAAGGCGTCGTAGATCGCATCGGCGACGTAGACGCGCTTGATGGCAAGGCAGGCCTGGCCGGTGTTGAAGAAGGCAGCGTTGAAGATGCGCTCCGCCGTCTCCTCGATGTTCACGTCGTCGAGCACGATCGCAGCGTCGTTGCCGCCCAGCTCCAGCGTCAGGCGCTTCAGCGTCGGTGCCGCGCTCGCCATGATCCGCCGCCCGGTCGCCGTGGACCCGGTGAAGGTGACCTTGGCGATATCCGGGTGGGAGGTGAGCAGGTCGCCGAGGTCGTTCTGGTCGGTGATGACGTTGAGCACGCCGGCGGGCAGGATGCCGGCCGCCAGTTCGCCGATCATGAGGGTGAGGATCGGCGTGGTCGGCGCGGGCTTCATCACCATGGTGTTGCCCGCCATCAGCGCGGGCGCGATCTTCGCCGCCGGGATGAGCAGCGGGAAGTTCCAGGGGCTGATCCCCGCTACCACGCCGAGCGGGCGGTGGCGCAGCTCGACCCGGCCGCCCGAGACGCCGAAGGCCTTGTGGGGCAGCCTCAGACCCGCAAAATTGCGGATGAAGGCGATGGAATAGTCCACCTCGTCCGCCGCCTCGCGGCGCGGCTTGCCCTGCTCGGCCACCATGGTGTCGATGAAGGCGTCACGGTGCTGGGCCATGGCGTCGGCCAGCGCCTGCAGCCGCTCGCTGCGCGCCTCCCAGCCGAGGGCATCCCACGCGGGCTGGGCCTTTTTGGCGGCCGCGATCGCCGCTTCCGCCTGCGCCCGGGAGGCGCGGGCCACCGTCGCGAACACCTCGCCCGTGGCGGGATTGATGACGTCGAGGGTGTGGTCGCCCTCCACCAACGCGCCGTCGATCAGTAATCTGGTTCCGAATTTCATGTGAATGACTCCAATGGGAGGGCGCCCCCGGGCCTCGGCCGGAAGCGCCGGGGCAGGGTTATTTCCGGTGGGTGGCGAGCCCGCTGCCGTGCTCGCGGATGATGCGCCAGCCCGCGGCGGAGCGGCGCCAGACCAGGCTCGACATGGTGTGCGCCTGGCCCTCCTCGCCCTCGGCGGTCACGTAGGACGTGATGAACTGCACGCTCATGGCCGCCAGATCGCCGGAGATCACCGTGCGCGGCGTGCCGACCATGACGTTGGTGAGCCGCTTGAGCTGCGGCACCACCTCGTCCCAGATCGCCGCATACTGGGCCGCGGTCAGGTTGACGCGCCGCTCCGGGTCAAAGTCGTCGAAGAACTGGGTGTCGTCGGACGTCCAGTCGTAGAAGCGCTCGAGGCGTCCCCGAAAGGTGAACGGCTCCTCGGCGGTATGACGCCAGCCGGTCTCCACCCAGTCCCGGACAATCGCCTCCAGAATTTCGAGGTCCGAAGTCCCGGTTTTGTTGCTATCGTTGCCATGCTGCACTTTTTCTCTCCTCGTGAGAAAGCACGAGAGGCGACCCGCTTCGGGCCCCGATCCGCTCTCGCCCGATCCCCTCTCGTCGGGGTGCATATGGCCGTCGGGCCCGCAGGATTAAGAGCGGCGAACCCGATTTGATTATTCATCGAAAATGAACAATTATGAGGTGCAGCGCGCGGGTTTATAGGGAAAACCGAGCCGGGGAGCGCAGGAATGGATCGATTTCAGGCAATGAACACCTTCACCCGCGTGGTCGAGACCGGAGGCTTCAAGCGCGCCGCCGAGACGCTGCGCGTCCTGCCCTCCACGGTCACCAAGACCATCCAGGACCTGGAGGCGCATCTGGGCGTGCAGCTGCTGCACCGGACGACACGGGCCATCAGTCTCACCGAGGCGGGGCTGCGCTACTACGACAGCTGCAAGGCGATCCTGCGGGATCTCCAGGCCGCCGAGAGCGCGCTTGCCGGGACCGGCGGCGCGATCCGGGGCGCCATCCGGGTGGGCACGACCGCCTCGCTCGCGCGCCGCTTCATCATTCCGGCCCTGCCCCGCTTCGCCGCGCGCTATCCGGACATCGACATCGACCTGCATCTGAGCGACGCGGTGGTCGATCTCGTTCAGGGCGGCATCGACTGCGTCATCCGGGCGGGCGAGCCGCAGCCCTCCAGCCTCATCGTGCGCCGCCTTGCCACCTTCCACTGGTATGTGTGCGCCTCGCCCGACTATCTCGAACGGCACGGCACGCCCGCCAGCCTCGCCGACCTGCGCGGGCATGTGGCGGTGGGCTACGCCGACAGCCGGACGGGCCGCGCCACCAGCTGGACCTTCCGGGACGGCGCGGAGATCACGTCGGTCCCGATGACCGGCCATGTCACCGTCAACGACACGGACGCCTACATCGCGGCGGGCATCGCCGGGCTCGGTCTCATCCGCGCCGCCAGCTACATGGTGCACAAGCCCCTGACGGAGGGCCGCCTCGTCCGGCTGCTGACCGATCTAGAAGCGCCGACGGACCCGCTCTCGGTGCTCTATCCCCAGAGCCGCCACCTCTCGCCCGCCGTCCGCGCCTTCATCGACTGGTGCATCGAGGTCATCGGCGAAGAGGCGGCGGGCTGGTAGCGACGGAGACACGGCTTCGCACCCCGGGGGCGGGCTCGGGATGGGCAGGGAAAGAAGGGGGATGAAGGGGGGGGTGGCGCACCCGACACGATTCGAACGTGTGGCCTTTGCCTTCGGAGGGTGACGATCAGCGTCTTTCCGCTGCTTCCTGCTCTTTTCTCCGTCTTGCTAGAGCATTATGATAGCTTGGGTTTTCTGGCCCTGCGAAAGGCAACGGACAAGCCGGAAAAGCCGGGAATTTGCTTCCTGCTGATTCCTATATGATTCCTGTAACCGCAGCTGCGTCTGAAAGAGGACGGTATGGCAAGGCTCACAAAGCGGCTGATCGACACCCTCCAACCGCAGGACAGGGACTACTTCGAATGGGACGATGATCTGCCTGGCTTCGGCGTCAGGGTGTGGCCGACCGGCAAGAAGGTCTATGTGGCGCAGTACCGGGCTGGCTCCCGCCTCCGGCGCATGAAGATCGGAGCGCACGGCCCCCTGACGGTTGAAGAGGCCCGGAAGGAGGCCCGAGCCATTCTGGGGCAGGTAGCCCGTGGTGAAGATCCACAGGAGGAGCGCCAGACCCTTCGCAAGTCCCTCACCATCGCCCAGCTCTGCGACAACTACCTGAAGGCTGCCGAGAAGGGGCACATCATGGGCAAGCGGCGGCAGCCCAAGAAGGCCTCCACTCTCTACAGCGACCGGGGCCGAATCGAACGGCACATCAAGCCCCTGCTGGGCAAGAAGCTGGTGCGCGATCTGACACAGGCCGACATCAACCGGTTCATTCGTGACGTGGCGGCGGGCAAGACGGCCGCTGTAGTGGTCACAGAGCGCAAGGGCGGCAAGGCCGTGGTGGAAGGAGGGACAGGCACTGCCTCACGCACTGCCGGGCTTCTGGGCGGCATCCTCAGCTTCGCTGTGTCGGAAGGCATCATCCCCTTCAACCCGGCAACCGGCGTCAAGCGGCCGGCCGACAATCGGCGGCAGCGCCGCCTGAGTGCCGAGGAGTACCGGGCGTTGGGCGAGGCGCTGGCGGCGGCGGACGCCGACCGGGAGACCGAACAGGGACTGCACGCCATCTGGCTTCTGGCCCTCACCGGCTGCCGCCTGGGCGAAGTCCTGAACCTCAAGTGGGCGGAGGTGGACAAGGAAGGCGGCTGCTTCCGTCTGCAAGACACCAAGGAGGGGGCATCAGTCCGCCCGGTGGGCAAGGCCGCCTTCGACCTGATCGAGCAGATCACGCCCAAGGAAGGCAATCCGTTCGTTCTGACCGCCATCAGGGGAGAGGGAGCCTTCAGGGGCATGGCCCGCGCCTGGAAGCGCATCATGGACCGGGCCAAGCTGGAAGGGGTGACAGCACACACGCTACGCCATTCCTTCGCCAGCGTGGCGGCGGACCTCGGACTGACCGAAACAGTGGTGGCAGCGCTGCTGGGGCACTCAGCGGGTTCGGTCACGTCCCGCTATGTCCACCACCTCGACAGCGTGCTGATCGGTGCGGCGGACAAGGTGGCGAGAACCATTCACAGCATGATGACCGGGGCAGAAGCGAAGGTGATACCCCTGCCCCGGCGGGCGCAGGAGGGGTGAAATCTCTCACGCGAACTGCTGTTTATGTTGGGTAACATGGGTAACAAGGGTAACAGCGTTGAAATTACACGGGTTTTCCTGTTACCCTTATATTATATATATGGGTAACAAGGGTAACAAAACAAAAAGGGGCAACCCTTGCGGCTGCCTAAATAGCCACCCCAACTTCACCATAAGTATTTGATTTATCATGGGTTTTAGCACACCGCCCATGCGCTTCTGACGTCGGCAATACCGACGGCAGCTTGTTACCCTCAGCGGTGGCGGTGGGGGTTTCAGCGCTCCGTTTTGCCGATGGCGTCTGCAATACAGACGGCAGACCAATACCCTCGGCAATGTTGAGGGTATCTGCCGAAGCCCCCGCAGCCCTGCACCCATGCCCTCACCAATGGGGGGGGCTTCGGTGAGCCTCGGGCAAAAAGAAAGGGCGTCCTTATTGTGGACACCCTTCGCCTGTTGGGATGAGACGAGGCAGTGCAACATCGTCAACTGAAAGTTGACTCTCCCCGCAAGTGTTGTAAATTTCGCAACAGAAATACGGTTTGAGAGGTGGAACCGCTACCCATGCACTTCGACGGCTTAGGCCGCTGGAGTAGAGGCTTCGAGCCAAGAGATCGCGCTTTGCAACGCGCTCAAACCATACAAGGGAGGGCTTAGGCTCTCCCTTTTTTCGTTACAGGACACGATGAAGGCGTCTAGCCGCCCGCCGCTTGTCCACTGTCACCTGACTGATGGTGTAAGCGGACTTGACACTGTACCCATCCTCCTTGTTCCGCTCGAATCCGATAGCCACCAGACCGTAGGGGTTCGGTGCCTCTTCAGGCAACCGACGCACAACATAGAAGTTGTCGGCGTGTTTGGGATCCTGCCCGACGTACAAAGGCCCGGTCACGATGTCCGCGATTGCGGCTATGATGTGCGGGTAATCGTCGGGGTGGTCTTCGGCGATGTGTCTGTGACAGGCGGGGCTGACCGAAACGACGCCCGGCGCTAAATCAACACCCAATGCCTGGTTGATCTTGTCCACTGGCAGCGGCCCGACAACGAAGGCCGGGTATTTGCGCTTCGCTGCTACGGGGCGGCGAGGCGCAACCGGGCGAGGACTGCTCATTTTTGCTCGCGCTTGCTGGCCTCAAGACCAAGGTCGATCAGGCGGCGGATGGCTTCGGCTTCAGTTTTGATGCGGTTGTCGAAGCGATAGGCCTCAATCTCGCGCACCTTCTCGTGCGAGAGCGAGACGAGCTTGCGGGTGGTAGTTTCGCGGTTGATGGCCATAAAAGTGATATAACCGACAACGGTGTTGACGGCAAGTGTTGCTAGTGATATCACCTGAGCAAGCCGAGGGGGAGCGGCAACTCCCCACCCGGCTCTAACCACAATCGACCTTGGTAGGAGGTGCGATCATGGCTGAGCCATGCCTTAACACATCTCGCCGGGAAATTCTCGGCTTTCCAACATCTTTGACGCCCGCTTCTGATGCGCATTCCAGCAACCGCTCTGCTTGGGCGGCGGCGGTGGCAGCGTATGAAGCGCACCAAGCCGAGCTGGAAGCCGCGACTATTCGCGATGATGAAGCCACGACCGCTTACCGTAAAGATCTGCCGCCGCGGCCACCGCTAGAGGTGCACCTGATTGTGCAGCGCGCCAATGGCTCGAAGGTCACACTTCCCTTCGCCTTCGGCAGCGAACATGAATTGCGCGGCCCGTGCCTGTATGAAGGCACAGTCCTGGAGAAGTACTACGCCGAGGCCCGGAGGCGGCTCACCCCTCTGTGGGACGAGTGGCACCAGCAGGAAGATGCACTCCGGAAAAAGCATCGCTGCAATGAAGCTGAAGCCGCCCTCAAGGTAGCAGCGGCCCGCGCCGACATGGCCCGCCATCTGCTGATGGAAATGCCAGCACCGGACCTTCAGGCCGTTCTCTACAAGCTGCGCGTGCTGTGGCACGGCGATTACATGGGAATCGGCAGCAGCGACGAAAAACGGTGCGTTGTGAGAGATCTGGCCCGCCTCAGCACTGCGATCGACTGGACCGGAGGGAGGGCGTAATGGACAGGCAACACCCACCCATGAACCGGCGTTCTATGCTCGGGCTTCTTGCTGCCACCGCTGTTGCTGGCGTGCCTACGTCCGCTTTGTCGGCGGTTGACCGATCGGCTTGGGAGGAGGCTGTAAGGGATCATGCTACTGCCGAGGCCACTGCTACATTGGTAGGCCAGCAGGCAGATGCGGCGTTCGGTGCATTCGTCGCGGAGAGCCCCGAGAAGCCCCCCTTGCTTCACCATGTGCCCATCACGCGCCATGATGGTACCACGATGCTCTTTCCCTGCGAGTTCATCTCGGAGAAAGAACTGCGTGGCAAATGCAGCTTCGATGGAACCGGCCTGGGTTCCGCCTTCGATGAGGCCCGCAAGGTGCTGATCCCCCAATGGGATGCCTGGCACGCCAAGCGGGACGAACTCAAACGTAAACACCGGGTCACCGAACTGGAACGTGAGGCCGACGCCGCCTGGGAAAAGGCGTATGCGGCAGAAGCCCGGCTCATGAGCACCCCGGCCCCTGATCTCGCCGCCGTTCTGCACAAGCTCACGATGGTTTGGGGCGAGAATGGGAAATGCGACCGAGGCGATGAGGAAGACAAGCTCGCCATCCTCGCGGACCTGCGGCGACTGGCCAAGGCAACGCATTGAGAGGGCTGCACCGGGAAGGGGTGCCAATTCAACTGACACCCCAGCCTGTTATTCGGCCAGTAGGAGCAGGCAAGTAAATCAGGGCTATGGCTGGCTTGCAAAAAAGCGTGGCGCACACAACGCCCTATTGACACACCACCAAGCGTGGTGGATAACACGGTTATGAGCAACGCAATCCGCATTCCTGAATTCCGCAACGCCACCTTCCTCCCAATGGAGGTTGAGGCGATCACCAACATTAAGCCCGCGACCATTCGCGATTGGCGGAGACGCGGCTTCATTCGACGCCCCGATGGTGAAGGGTGGCAGCGCTTTGATCTTGTTGAGCTGGCTGAGCTTCTGGTCCTGCGCACCCTGTCCGATCAAGGCATTGGTCCCCAGCGAGTAGGTGCTTGGCTTCCAGCGATTGGGGGACGGGTAGCCAATCATGCACTTGCCAGCGAGACCGCATGGGCAGCCCCTGATGATTACAGGGTATGGCACGATAAATGCTACGACGCACATGTGTTCCAGCGGTTCGCTGTCATCCTGCCCGCCACAAAAAGTGGCCCCCGCCTCGTGGACAAACTGGATGAACTCTACCTGCGGCTCGATGCGGACGCTTCTGCCATCGCTATTGTCCTGGACTTGGCGGCGTTGGGCCTCAACTTGAGGGCGCGCGCAAAGAAGCCTCTTGCTGAGATCGAGTGGCAGGAGTGTTGGGAAGTTTAACCGCCCCCATCCTCCGTTGAGGCTGACGCGGCGCGGCCAATAACGAAAAGCCTTCCTCCCTGGGGGCGGTCTCGAAAGAGCGAAGGTCATAAGGGTCAAGGAAGGCAACGCCGCAACAAATTCGTGGGGGACGCGACATGAAGAGCAAGACGGGACGCGCATCGGGATAACCGGGAACCCACTGCTCCTTAGGTAGGAGACCAAAATGTCTGAGATCGCAAAACCTGCTTCGGCGGGAACGGCTGAACTTTGCCTGCCGCCACACCTTCGGAAGCCCCGCCTCCGTCGCTGGGAGGCTTCCGAATATCTCTGCCTGGCCCATGGCATTGAGGTGGCCCCTGCCACTCTGGCCAAGTGGGCATCGGTGGGCGGTGGCCCGGCCTTTCAGAAGGTGAACCGCACTCCCCTCTATCCGAAGACGGAGCTGGACAGCTGGGCAGCAGACAAGCTCGGCATCCCCATTCGCAGCACCTCGGAGGCGCGGGCATGAACCAGACCCGCTCCCAAGTGACCAAGATGCAGGCTGAGCTGGCGGCATGGGAGCAGTACCGCGCCGCCGCCCTTGCCATGAGGGATCGCCCCACTCCTGCCAATGAGCGCGCCGCTGCCTTGTATCGGTTGCGCTACCTGACGGAAGCAATGAAGGACGCATGATGACCGCGTACGGCGTGCAAGCGACCCAGTGCGCGACTGCACTCCACAACATCGAGGCCGAACAAGCTCTGCTGGGCGCGCTCATGCAGGACAATCGGTTGCTGGATGAGGTCAGCCTTCTGCTCAAGCCGGAGGACTTCTTTGAACCTCTCCACGGCCGCCTGTTTGAAGACATGCTGCAACGGCGCGACAACGGAGAGCAGATCAATCCGCCTCTCCTGAAGCCCGCTTGGGGCACCGACCCGGCGCTGACGCAACTTGGGGGCATTCAGTACCTGGTCACCCTGTCCTGCAACACCGCAGCACTGTTCGGTGCCCGGGACTTCGCCAAGCAGATTGCAGATCTGGCAGGGCGGCGGCGGCTCCGTGAGCAGCTTGAGCAGGCAATTCGGCGGCTCGACAGCGGCACGGCGGAGAGCGCCGCCAAGGTGTCCAGCGAGATCGAGGCGGTCCTGGTGGAGGCTCAGACCCCCAGTAGCCCGGCTGCCGTCACTGTGAGCGCCGCGGACTCGGTTGACGCTGTTATCAACGAAATCCTTGAAGTGAAGCAGAACGGGACGCCCCCGGGCATTGTGCTTATAGACCTGCCCGAGTGGACCGAACTGCTCGGGCCCATGCGCCCAACGGAATTCACCCTACTCGCCGGCCGCCCCGGCATGGGCAAAACTGGCATGGCCATCAAGGTTGCCACCTCAGCCGCGAAGCAGGGCCACGGCGTGGTCTATTTCAGCCACGAGATGCAGCACACGGAACTGATGATGCGTGCTGTCGCTGACCTCATGTTCCGCGACAGCCCAGACGACATTCCGTTCCGCGCTATCCAGCGGGCCGAACTGTCCACGGCGCAAATCGAGCGCATCGCTCGCCTGCGCGACCTGATGGAAAGCTGGCCCCTCATCATCCACGATGAAGCTGGCATGACCATGCGCGAGATTCAGGCCGCCTGCCGCCGGCATGCGCGCCGCTTGGCCAAGCAGGGCAAGAGCCTCGACCTCGTTATCATCGACCACCTTCAGCTTGTCAGGGCCGAGAGCAAGCGGGGAACTGGCTATGAGAGCATGACCGAGGTGAGCCGCGCCACCAAGACCCTCGCCAAAAACATCCGCGCTCATGTGCTGGCATTGTCGCAGATGTCCCGGAAGGTGGAGGAGCGCGAGGACAAGCGGCCGCAACTGGCCGACCTCAGGGACTCGGGCGCGCTGGAAGAGGATGCCAACAACGTCGTCATGCTCTACCGCGAGGAATACTACGTGAACAAGGAAGCCGTCACCAATGACGGTGACCTGATCGAGAAGCAGCAGCGGCTGGCTGAATGCCAGAACCTCCTCGAAATCTACGCCCGCAAGGTCAGGAACGGCGGCGAAGGCACGCGCACCATCAACTTCTTCACCAAGTACCAAGCCATTCGCTCGGCAGACCATAGGAGCGCAATGTGAGCATTAAGCTGATGAACCTTGTCTGGGCAGCAGACATTCCGCTGAGCAGAAAATCTGTGCTTCTTGCGTTGGCAGATCAGGCCAATGACGAAGGCTATTGCTGGCCGTCTAGAACCACGTTGGCGTGGAAACTCGGGAGCACAGACCGTTTTGTCCGCAAGGCGCTGGCCGACTTGGAAAGTGAGGGCCTCGCACGGCGCGAAGAGCGTCCTGGGCGCAGCAATGTATACATCATCAACACTGACAAGCTGCGTGAAATTCAGCGAAAACAGCCTCCTGCCTGCTCCGCAGAGCGCCTTAAAACTAGGGGGGAACAATGTTCCCGGGTAGTGAGCAAAGGGGGGAACAGTATTCCCGTAGGGGGGAATAGCGTTCCCGGGAGGGAGGAACAGTGTTCCCCCATAACCATCAATGAACCCACAAAAGAACCCAAACATACCCGTTCACCCTCTGCTGAGCCTGACCCTGCGATTGCGGAGGTGTGTTCGAAGCTGAAGATCATCGACCCGGGACGTCTCATGGAGGCTGAGGCGATGGTGGAGGCATGGCTTGGGCAAGGGGTGCCGAAGGCCAAGCTGATCACCTTGGCTGCCCAGGCATCGGTGAAGCGGCATCCGCTCGGATACCTCAAGTCGTTGGTCGACCCGGTTCTGGCGGAGGTTGTTGCCAAGCGTGAGAAGCAGGCCAGGGCGGCGGCGGACACGGCTGAGGAAAACTGGCCGCTTCGCTTGGAGATGTACGATATGACTGGCCAGTGGAACGCTCACGCCTGGGGCCCCATGCCGGGCATCAAAGGGTGCCGCGTGCCGCCTGAACTGTTGGCCCGCCATAGGGCCGAACGCCAAACCGGAAACAGTGCCGCATGAACGGGAGAAACTCAAAACTGAAAGAAGGCCAAATTCCCTAGTCGATCAACGTCACTCCTGCCCCCGAAAATAACAGAAAATCTAACATCGCATCTTGGCCAGTTTTCACTTGGGCGACAGGCAACAATTGCAAATCTAGTTCACAGCAATTGCTTGTGAACAAAGATGATCGATCGGCTCAAGAGACTTCTTCGACTGGAAGGCAAGGGAACGCTGGCCCATCCCTCTTCCGGACTTCTCGCCCTGTTTGGTGCAAGCCCGGCTGTCTCCGGTGTCCAGGTGACGCCAGAGACGGCCATGCGCTGTCCGGCGGTCTATGCGGCCGTGAAGGTCATCTCCGAATCCGTCGCCCAGTTACCGCTGCACCTGTTCCAGCGCCTCCCCGGCGGCGGCAAGGAGCGGGCCACCAACCATCCGCTGGAAGAGCTGCTGAGCGGACAGGCTAACGACTGGACCTCAGCCTTCGAGTTCAGGCTGTACCTGCAAACGGCCCTCTGCCTGCACGGCAACGCCTATGCCTACATCAACCGGGTTGATGGTCGCATTGCCGAGCTCATCCCGCTGCCGTCTTCCAGCGTGACCGTTGAGATCGACACGGCAACGCTCGAACCCTTTTACCGTGTGACGGCGGCGGACGGCAGCCAGCGCGTCTATGACCGCACCGAGATCTTCCACCTGAGAACGCTCGGCACCACTCCGCATGTTGGCATGTCTCCCATCATGCAGGCCAAGGAAGCGATCGGGCTGGCCCTTGTCATGGAGGAGTACGGAGCGCGGCTGTTCGGCTCCGGTGCGCGGCCTAGCGGCGTGTTCAAATATGCCAAGACCCTGGGTCCGGAGGCGCTTCGCCGCCTCAAGGACAGTTTCAACGCCGCTCACTCCGGTGGAGCCAATGCTGGCAAGACGCTCATCCTCGAAGACGGCATGGACTTCCAGCCGCTTCAGTTCAACTCGGTGGACCTGCAATTCCTGGAACTGCGCCGCTATCAGCTGGCGGAGATTGCTCGCGTCTTCCGCATCCCCCTTCACCTGCTTCAGGAGCTTGAGCGCACCACCCACAACAACGCCGAGCACATGGGGCAGCAGTTCCTCTCCCTGACCCTGCTGCCGTGGCTCAAGTGCTGGGAAGGCGCAATCCGGCGCTCTCTCCTGACGCCGGAAGAGCGCAACGAATACTACGCGGAGTTTCTGACGGACGATCTGGCCCGCGCTGATCTGGCCGCCCGGTTTGATGCCTACGCGAAGGCTGTCACCAACGGCCTGCTGTCTCCGAACGAAGTGCGCGCCGCCGAGAACCGGCCGCCCTATGCCGGCGGAGATCAATTCCGCCTCCCGATGAACACCGAAGACGCCAGCAAGCCGGAGGCGCGCAATGGATCGCTTTGACCTCGAAGTGAAGCTGTCAGCCAGCGAAGCCGGTGTCCTGACGGGCTACGCTTCCCTGTTCAACGACGAGCCGGACAGCTACGGCGACGTGATTGCCAAAGGGGCCTTCACGCGAAGCCTCGCCCAGCACAAGGCGGCAGGCACCGTGCCCCTGATGCTGTGGCACCATGACCTGTCAGAGCCCATCGGCGTCTGGCTGGACGTGCGCGAGGACGGCGCGGGCCTTGCTGTAACCGGCCGCCTCATTCTCGAAACCCGCCGAGGGCAAGAAGCCTACGCACTGCTGAAGGCTGGCGCGCTGAACGGCCTGTCCATCGGCTACCGCACGCGAGCTTCAGAGCCCCGCCCCGGCGGCGGCCGCATCCTGAAGGACGTGGACCTCTTCGAAATCTCTCTTGTGACAATCCCCGCCGCCTCTCGGGCGCGGATTACTGGTGTGAAGAACGCCGCGATGGGCGCGGCGCATGGAGGTAATGGCAATATGGACAAGAAGCAGAAGGACGACGCGCCCACCACGGGCGAAACCGACATCGAAGCGCGCGTGACGGCCATCGAGGAGAGCGTGACAGGCATCGACACTCGCCTGAAGGCGGTGGAGGCCAGCATCTCGGACGTGGCCAAATCCGCTTCGCGCATCGAGCAGAAGCTGAACCGTCCCGGCGGCATTGCGCATGAGGTGAAGGCAGCTCCGGGCGAGCTTGAAGGCAAGGCGTTCGGCTCGTTCCTGCGCCACGGCATCGAGCGGATGGACCCGCTGGAAGCCAAGGCTCTGACCGTCGCCACGGACACGGCCGGGGGCTACCTCGTCCCTGACCAGTTCCACAAGGAGCTGATCAAGAACCTGGTGCTGTTCAGCCCCATGCGCCAGCTCGCCCGCATCAGCCAGGCATCGAGCACTTCAATCCTGCTGCCGAAGCGCACCGGCACGCTGACGGCCAAGTGGGAAGGCGAGACGGACGACCGCGACGGCACCCAGCCCAGCTACGGCCAGCAGACCCTGACCGTTTACGAGCTGGCCTGCTACGTGGACGTGTCCAACCAGCTACTGGAAGACAGCGCGTTCGACATGGAAGCCGAACTGTCCGCTGACTTTGCTGAGGAGTTTGGCCGCGCCGAGGGTGCTGCCTTCATCAATGGCACCGGGAGCGGGCAGCCTACCGGCCTGCTGGCCACCAGCGGCATTACCGGCGTGACGGCGGCCGCAACGACCGCTTTCACCGCTGATGAGCTGATCGACCTGTACCACTCGCTGCCGAGCTTCTACGCGGCGAACGGCACGTGGATCATGAATCGCAGCACCATCGGCGCGATCCGCAAGCTCAAGACCTCCGGCGGTGATTACCTCTGGCGGGACTCCCTGGTGGAAGGCAACCCGCCTACCATCCTTGGCCGCCCTGTGGTCGAAATGCCCGACATGCCGGACCCTGCTGCTGGAACGATTCCGATTGCCTTTGGCGACTTCCGGCAGGGCTTCAGGATTTTCGACCGCGTGTCGCTGTCCGTGCTGCGCGACCCCTACTCGATTCAGACCAAGGGGCAGGTGCGCTTCCATGCCCGCCGCCGCGTGGCCGGTGGCGTTGTGAAGCCCGAAGCCATCAAGTTCCTGAAGATGAAGGCAAGCTAAGGCAGGAGGGCGCGGGCTTCGGTCCGCGCCTCTTCCGCCAGGAGGAGAACGCAATGCCTTGGGCTCCCCCTAAGCACTGTTCCCGGGGGCACCCACCCTACACCGGTCGCCGTTGCCCCCTGTGCAAGGCTGCATCGGAGGCCAATCGGCCCAGCGCCCGCAAGCGCGGCTACGATCGGAAGTGGCAACAGGCCAGCAAGGAGTTTCTGGCCCAGCCTCGCAACAGGCTCTGCGCCTGCGGCTGCGGGCAAGTCGCTGACGTTGTGGACCACATCATTCCCCACAAGGGCAACATGAGCCTGTTCTGGGACCGCACCAACTGGCAGCCCATGAACCGCCGGTGCCACAGTCGCAAGACGGCCCGGCAGGACGGCGGCTTCGGCAACCCGATCGCAGAGGGAGGGGGCATCTTCGAATTCTGAGCGATTGCCAGCGGGACCGCCCCCCAGTCTTGCGCGCAATTTTTCGGAAATTGGGAGTTTTCAGAATGAAGGGCAGAAAGCCGAAGCTCACCGTCATCGATGGCGGAACTGTGCGCGGCAAATGCCCGTCCGCGCCGCCCTGGCTCACGCCACAGGCCAAAGCGGAATGGAAACGGGCAGCGCCAGAGCTGCACAGCCGCAATCTCCTCTCATCGGACACGCTGGCAACGCTGGAAAGCTACTGCGTCGCTGTTGGCGTGGTGCGCGAGTGTGAGGAAATCATGGGTCGCGATGGACGACTGATCGACACCGAAGACGGCCCCAAACCTCACCCGGCGTTCAAGATGCAATGCGCCGCCATGCGGGAAGCCCGCTTGCTGGCTGCGGAACTCGGTCTCACCCCGCACCGGCGTGGCACCAAGGGAAAGGACGAAGGACACAAGAATGACGACTGGGCCGATCTTCTCGCCTGACCCGGCACTCTATCCTGACCCGACTGGCCGAGCAGACCGGATTTGCCGTTTCGTTCGACGCTTGCGCCTTTGGGAAGGTGACTTCGCAGGCCGCCCGTTTCATCTGCACGGCTTCCAGGAGGCCATCATCCGCCGCATCTATGGCCCGGCCAACGAGGATGGAAGCCGCAAGGTGCGGCTGGCTTGCATCTGGATACCTCGTGGTAATGCCAAAACGACTTTGGCCAGTGCGCTCGCCCTTGCCCATTTCATGGGGCCGGAGGCGGAGGCCGGCGGACAGGTTGTGATGGCGGCGGCTGACCGGGAAAACGCCAGCATCGCCTTCAACTCCTCCCACCAGTTCGTCTTGCAGGATGACACCCTGACAGGCTTGGTGCGCCCGGTGGAGAGCCGGAAGACGCTGATTCACCCCCGCACCAGGAGCACGCTGAAGGCCATCTCGTCGGAAGCTTATTCAAAGCACGGCCTGAACGTGTCGTTCTTCCTGGCCGATGAAATCCATGCCTGGCCCTTGGGAGAGGGCCGCAAGCTGTTCAAGACCGTCACCGACTCTATGGTGAAGCGGTCAAACCCGCTCACGGTTGTCATTTCCACCGCTGGCGAAGGACAAGGCGGCCTGGCTTGGGATTTGTGGCAGTATTCCCATAAGGTGGCTTCGGGCGAAGTGGACGACCCCACCTTTGCCCCCATCATCTTCGCCGCCGAGCCGGACGCTGACTGGCGCGATGAAGCGGCATGGCGCGCAGCCAACCCTGCCATCGAGGCCGGTTTCTGTTCGCTTGAGGAACTGCGGATCAAGGCCCGCCGGATTGAGCATTTCCCGGCCGAGATTGCCGACTTCCGCCGCTTTCACCTCAACCAGTGGCAGGACGGTGCCGCCAATCCTTGGCTGGCGCTGGATGTGTATGACGCGGCAGAGGCCATGACGCCGATCGATCAGCTCATTGGCAGGCCCTGCTGGATTGGCGTGGACCTATCCAGCGTCGAAGATCTGACCGCAGTTGTGGCTATGTTCCCTGATGGCGACGGAGACGCGCGGCGGTATGACGTGCTGCCCATGTTCTTTCTGCCAGAGGCAGGCATTGCCAAGAAGAGCGAGCACGACCAGGCCGACTATCTGCGCTGGGCGGAGGAAGGATATCTGACCCTCACACCCGGCAATGTCGTGGATCACTCCGCCATCGTAGAGCACATCGTTCGCCTGGGCGAGCGGTACGCCGTACAGGAGATCGCCATTGACCGCTGGAACTCCACTGCCGTCAGCACCGCGCTTCAGACCGAAGGGTTCGTCATCAACCAGTTCGGTCAGGGCTTCGCCAGCATGGCCGCCCCGGTGAAGGAGCTGAAGCGGGCAATCCTCAGCGGCCATTTCCGCCACGGCGGCAACCCTCTCTTGCGGATGTGCTTCGCCAACGTGGTGGCTGACAAGGATGCGGCCGAAAACGAGAAGTTCACCAAGGACCGAGCGCGGGGACGCATTGACGGCGCGGTGGCAGCAGCGATGGCAGTGGGACGCATTCTGGCCAATGAAGCAGGCCCCTCCCCCTATGAAATGCGCGAGGAAGGCTTCCTGTTCATCTGATTCGCTTGTCTGTTACCCGCGTTACCCTCGCGTCGAGATCGCGGGTAACAGGAAAACCCCTGTAATTTCAACGCTGTAACCCTTGTTACCCGCGTTACCCTCGAAAATCATCAATGTAGGAATGAAGGACAGCGACAGCGCAGAAACGCCTGCTGGGCGATAGCAGCCTAGTGTGAGCTTGCTTCCTTCCTGCTTCCTATATGATTCCTGCACCGATCCAAGCGGGGCAGTTGTTTGCGCTAAGTCCTTGAAAAAGGTGGTGCACCCGACACGATTCGAACGTGTGGCCTTTGCCTTCGGAGGGCAACGCTCTATCCAGCTGAGCTACGGGTGCATCCCCGGTCGAACGGCCTTCCGTTATCAGAAGAAGGGCCGTTCGGCCAAGCAGAATTTTGCGGCCAGGGCGACTTGCCGGTCGCGGCCTACTTCACCTTGCCGTTCCTGGCGGCATCCTTGCCGCCTTCCTTGGCACCTTCCTTGGCGGGCGGCGTATAGGCCTCGAACTCGCCCAGACCGCAGGTCGCGCCCGGCATACGGGCGGTGGTGTTGAGCACGGTGATGGTGTCAACGCTGCACAGCCGGTTGATCGAGGTACGGTGGCTGAACGCCTTCTCGAAGCCCAGCTGCGGGCACCGGTAAGGCAGGCGGTTGCGCCAGATCTTGCCGCCCTTCATGTGGAACAGGATGGTCTGATCATCCAGCACTTCCGAGCGGTCGATGCGGATGAGGTCGATGCAGTCCACCTTCTGGGGGCCCGGCTTGGCGTCCGGGGCAGCGCTCGACGCGGCCGCAGGCGCGGCGGCCTCCTGCGCGACGGCAACGCCGCCGGCCGCCACCGCAACCCCAAACGCCAGAGGGACAACCCGCAGAAAACCGGAATACGGCTTTGCCATGTCAACTCCCCTTACATCCACGCCCGCCTGTTCAGTCTGCCCAAGCTTTTCAGTCTGTCCAGGCTGTCCAGTCTGCCTTGTTTTCCTGAACGCTGGGTTTTCCTGAATGCGGGCACCTCTCCCAAATTCGCGGAAATGCTACGTCCGCGCAACTGAACGCGGGCTGAACACCCCGAAGGCGCGGGGGAGCGAAGGCCCCCGGCCTCCCCTATTCCGCCGCCTGACGCGCCCGCGCCGCGCGGCGGGCCGGTGCGGCAGGCCCGCCGAAGGCCGCCTTCTCGGGCCATTCGCACAGATCATTGATGGGGCACTTGCCGCATTCGGGGCTGCGCGCCTTGCAGACATAGCGGCCGTGCAGAATCAGCCAGTGGTGGGCATGGCGGCGGTAGGGCTTGGGCAGCACCTTCATCAGCCCCAGCTCCACCGCCAGCGGCGTCTTGCCCGGCGCCAGACCGGTGCGGTTGGAGACGCGGAAGATGTGGGTATCGACGGCGCAGGTCTCCTCCCCGAAGGCCACGTTCAGCACCACATTGGCGGTCTTGCGGCCAACGCCCGGCAAGGCTTCAAGTGCGGCGCGGTCGCGCGGAACCTCGCCGCCATGCTCGCGTACCAGAATTTCCGACATGGCGATGACATTGGCCGCCTTGGTGTTGAACAGACCAATGGTCTTGATGTGCTGCTTCAGCCCCTCCAGCCCCAGCTCCAGCATCTGCCGGGGCGTCGAGACCTTGGCGAAGAGCGCCCGCGTCGCCTTGTTCACGCCCACGTCCGTCGCCTGCGCCGACAGGGCAACGGCGACCAGAAGGGTATAGGGATTGGTGTATTCCAGCTCGGTCCGGGGTTCGGGATTGGCGGCCGACAGACGGCGGAACATCTCTTCGATCGTGGAGGGTTTCATTGTCGCAACCAGCTACCCTTGGTTTGAAGCCCCGGCGCAGTGAGGTATCATGAAGCACATGATCGGTCATACCCTGTTCCTCAACCTGCGGCTATACCCGCACCGGTCGCTGACCGTGCGGCAGTTCAAGCGCCTGATGGCGGTCGTTGCCGTCATAACCGCCCTCAGCGCCTTGCGTTTTCTGGTGCTCGGCGCCTGGCCGGTCGCCTTCTTCTTCCTGCTGGACGCCGCGCTGCTCTACGGCGCATTCCGCCTCAACTATGCCTCCGCCAAGGAATACGAGGAAGTGCAGCTGGACGAGGACGCATTGCTGGTGCGCCGGGTGACCGCCCGCGGCAAGGAGGAGCAGATCCGCTTCGAGCCCTACTGGGTGCGCCTCGAACTGGAAACCTTCGGCGAGGACGAGAACAAGCTGTGGCTGCGCTCCCACGGACAGCGCTTGCTGCTCGGCCGCTTCCTGACGCCCGAGGAACGCCGCGAGATCAAGGCCGTGATCGAGGACGGCCTCGCCCGCCGCGACCAGGCGCTGCGATACGCCTGAGGGTCGCCCTGCCGTTTTTCGCTGGAGGGTCGCGACCCCTCCTGGCAGCCTCCCGTTCGATTTGAAGGGGCGCGGGGATCACGACCCCCGCAAAACCCCTGAAACCCGATCAGCCAATCACAGCCCCAACACGTCGTTCATGCTGTACCGCCCCGGCTTCTGCCCGGCGAGCCACAGCGCGGCGCGCACCGCCCCCCGGGCGAAGATGGCGCGGGACTGGGCGTGGTGGGAGAGGGTCAGCACCTCGTTCTCGGCGGCAAAGAGGACGCTGTGGTCGCCCGGGACCGAACCGCCGCGCAGGGTCGCAAAGCCGATGTCCCCCGGCTTGCGCGCGCCGGTGATGCCATCCCGCACCCGCACCGACTTCTCCTCCAGATCGACGCCGCGCCCTTCGGCGGCGGCGCGGCCCAGCAGCAGCGCGGTGCCGGAGGGGGCGTCCACCTTGTGGCGGTGGTGCATTTCGAGGATCTCGATATCCCAGTCGTCGCCCAGCCGGGCGGCCGCCTGACGGACCAGCGCCGCCAGCAGGTTGACGCCGAGGCTCATGTTGGCGGACTGGAGCACGGCCTGTGCCTGCGCCGCTGCGTCAATGGCGGCGTGGTGGCTGGCGTCGAGCCCGGTGGTGCCCACCACCAGCGGCTTGCCCAGCGCCAGCGAGGCCGCCAGCGCCGCGGGCGCGGAGAAGTCAATGAGCACGTCGCACCCGGCCGCCACAGCGGCAGCATCATCGCGAATCGCCACATCCGAGCCGTGCAGGATCGGCTGGCCGACCGACGGGTGCCCCGCCCGCTCGATCGCCCCGGCAAGAACCGCCTGCGGCTCCGCCGCAACCGCCTCGGCCAGGGCATGACCCATCCGCCCCGCCGCCCCGATGATGCCGATTCGAATCCCCATTGCCCTTCTCCCGTTTGAAGCCTCGTGCCGGCAGGGTTAAAAGCAGCGCATGGCAAAGTACAGATCGATCGTTGTGCTGACCGGCGCGGGCATCTCGGCGGAGTCCGGCATCCCCACGTTCCGGGGCGCGGACGGCCTGTGGGAAGGCCACCGCATCGAGGACGTGGCAACGCCCGAAGCCTTCGCCCGCAACCCCCGGCTGGTGCACCAGTTCTACAACATGCGCCGCGCCGCCCTCAAAACCGTGGAGCCCAACCCGGCCCACAAGGCTCTGGCCCGGCTGGAGCAGGCGTTCGACGGCGAGATGCTCATCGTCACCCAGAACGTGGACGACCTGCACGAACGGGCGGGCTCGAAGAACGTGCTGCACATGCACGGCGAACTGCGGAAAGCCTGGTGCCTCGGCTGCGACGGCCGCACCCGCTGGGAGGAGGACATCCACGAGACCAGCCGCTGCCCGCACTGCGCCCGCGAGGGCCGGCTGCGCCCGGACATCGTCTGGTTCGGCGAGATCCCCTACCAGATGGACCGCATCGACGAAGCACTCTCCGGTTGCGACCTGTTCGTCTCCATCGGCACCTCGGGCAACGTGTACCCGGCCGCCGGTTTCGTCGCCCTCGTGCGCCATTTCGGACGCGCCCATACGGTCGAACTCAACCTCGACCCCTCGGAATGCAGCCGCATGTTCCATGAAACCCGCCACGGCCCGGCCTCGCAACTGGTGCCCGCGTTCGTGGAGGAAGTGCTGGGGCCCTGAGTGAGGCTGTTTTTCTTGCAGGGGGTCTATAACCCCCTGCACCCCCATTCGTTTTGAAGGGCCGCGCCCTTCATCACACGCACGGCCCGATATGACCGATCATGATAAAGGGCCGTGTCCTTCATCACGCGCACGGCCCATTGGATCGAATGGGAGGTGCAGGAGGGGCAAGCCCCTCCTGCAAAAAACCCGATAACACCCCCCTCACTCCACCGACGCTTCGATGCGCTCCATGTCTTCGTCCGAGAGGCCGAAGTGGTGCCCGGCCTCGTGGACGAGCACGTGCACCACGATATCCTCCAGCGATTCGCCGGTTTCGGCCCAGTAGTCGAGGATGGGGCGGCGGTAGAGGAAGATGATATCCGGCAGCGCGCCGGACAGGCTGACCGACTTCTCGCCGACCGGGTAGCCCTGGTAGAGGCCGAGGATATCGAAGGGTGTTTCCAGCCCCATCGAGTCCATCACGTCCTCGTCGGGGAAGTCCTCCACCTTCAGCACCACGTCTGTCAGCCAGCCGCGAAAGGGGTCGGGCAGGCGCTCCAGCGCCGCGCGGGCGATGGCTTCGATATCGGCCAGAGCCGGAGGATAGGTTGGGCGTTCCATACCGTATGCAGATATGGTGCCGGTGCGGTTTCCGCAACGCGCGTTTGCGGCGGGGGAAACAAAGGGAGGAGCCCATGCAGGAAAAGCTGACTGAGGCCGAGCGGGAGAAGGCGCTGGCGGCGCTGGCGGCGTGGACCTACGACCCGGCGCGGGACGGCATTGCCCGCAGCTTCCGCTTCAAATCGTTCAATGCCGCCTTCGGCTTCATGACCCGGGTGGCGCTGGCGGCGGAGAAGCGGGACCATCACCCGGAATGGTTCAACGTCTACAACCGGGTCGACATCTTCCTCACCTCCCACGACGTGAAGGGCCTGTCCGGGCGGGACGTGGACCTGGCGCAGGCCATCGACCGCATCGCGGCCGCCGAGGGCGCGGCGAACGGCTAGCGGGGAGCGGCGCGGCCAGAAACAACAAAGGCGCCGGCGGATCTTCGTCCGTCCGGCGCCTTGCCGATCGTCAGGCGGGGCCGCCTATCAGCCGTTCGGCCGGGCCAGAACCCCGTTGATGACGTGAATGACGCCATTGGAGGCGGGGATGTCCTTGGCCACCACGGGGGCGTTGTTGACCTGCTCCTGCGGACCACGCACGTAGACAAGCGTGTTGCCGCCCAGCGCCATGCCCAGATGCGGGCTGGCGCTCCAGCTGTCGGAGGTGATCGCACCCGGCAGGATGTGTTCGGTGATCAGCGCGGCCAGACGCCCCTTGTTCTGGGGCTGGAGAAGCTGCTCCACCATGCCGGCCGGCAAGGCGGAGAGCGCCGCGTTGGTCGGCACGAACACCGTGAACGGCCCGTGGCCATCCAGCACAGGCGCCATGCCCGACTGTTGCAGCATGGTGGCAAAAAGACTGTACTCAGGCGAGCTGTTGATGACCTCGAGAACGTCACCCTGCGCGACTGCGGCCGGAGTCGCCTTGACAGGCGTTGCCGCTTCCTGCGCCTGGGCCGAAGACAGAACGCCAAACACACACAAGGCGATGGCACCAGAGGGAGCCAGAATTTTCAACATGGACCGACCTTAACGAACCTATCTCAAAGGGCGGACATCTGCCGTCCCTTACGCAGACAAAAGACAGACGCCGACGCTCACGCGTAACGCAACACTAGCGTCCTGGTTGTGTTGGGAGCATTGCCCATGCGCCAAGACGCCCGAACAATTCGGCGTTCCGTTTAAACTTTCTACGGACATTTTCAAGAATGGAGAATTAAAAGAAATTTTAAGACTGACGATTTAATTTTTCAGACTGTCCCATAATAAAAACAAAGTCGCCGGACAAATCGTTGCTCCTGGCATCCTTCCTGACAAACTGCGTTTCTACCCGCCGCGTGGTCCTGTGGCCGATTGACGCGAGGAGCGAACCCGGCTTTTACCGGTTGTCATGACAGCCTTGCGACGGAATCCCGCCGGTGGAGGATACGCCCCGATGAAAGCCCTCAGCCTGTTCAGCCTCGCCGCGATGCTGGCAACCGTCGCGTTGCCCTCCGAGGGCCGGGTACTGGTCAGTGCGGTCGAGCCGACGGCGCAGGCGGGCACCGTTCTGGTGGAAGTCACGCACCTGAACGCCAGCGGCGCGGCCGAGGAGGGCCGCTTCCCCGAGCGACTCGCCGCCACGCTGGAGGTGGCCGGCCGCCGCCTGGCGGTGGAGCTGGTACGGGCCGCCGGCAGCCCGGAGGCAGCGACCGTGCCGCCGGGCCAGTTCGCCCAGGCGCGCTACACGCTTGCGCTGCCCGCCGGGGCAGCAACGGGCGCCACCGCCCTGCTGCGGCTTCAGGGTACGCAGGAGGCCGCCGCCGCGCCCCCGGCCCTCGCCTTCACCGTGCCGGCAGCGACCGCCCTGGCGGCGCGCGAGGAGGCCCCCGGCGAAACCCGGGCCGCCGCCGCAACCGCTGCCCCCTCACCGGCGCCGACGCTTGTCCCGACCCTTGCCGCCGGGCCCGATCCGCGCCCGACGGCGGACAACCGCTACATCGGCAACCTGTCCAGCTACGCCCCCATCTATGCGGTGTACGGCCCCGGCACCAACACGGAGATCCGCATCCAGCTCAGCTTCAAGTACCAGCTGTTCGGCGACCCCGGCGCGGTGGGCCCGGGCCACTCCCTGCTGAACGGCATTCATCTGGGTTACACCCAGCGGATGTTCTGGGACTGGAGCGCCCGCTCCTCCCCCTTCCGCAACATCGATTTCATGCCGGAGCTGTTCTACCTGATCCCGGCGCAGCAGGTGGCGGACGGGCTCGCGCTCGACGGCCAGTTCGGCATCCGCCACGCCTCCAACGGACGCGACGGCGCAGACTCCCGCAGCATCAACACTCTCTACGTGCAGCCGGTGGCCACCGCCCGCCTCGGCGGCGGCCGCCACCTCTCCGTCGGGCCGCTGTTCGAGGTCTATGTGGGCAGCCTGGAGGACAACCCGGACATCAAGCGCTACCGGGGCAACACGGGCCTGTTCCTGGAAGTGGGCGACGAAGACGGCGTGCGGCTCTCCACCAACACCCGCTTCAGCGTCCAGTCCGGCCGGGGGTCGATCGACGCCGAACTGTCCTTCCCGTTCGACCGGATCATCGACTCCAGCCTGAACCTTTACCTGTTCGGCCAGGCCTTCACCGGCTACGGCGAGAACCTGCTGGACTACGACCGGCGCGACACCCGCTTCCGAATCGGCGTCGCTATCGTGCGCTAGGTCGCTGTGTGCGAGGATGACAGGCGCCAGGCCGCGCTTTCCGCCTCCGCCTGCCCGGCGCCCGGCCGCTGCCACACCGTGACGAGCCCGGCCGACACCACCGGCCGGGCCGTGCCCGCCAGCACCCGGTCGAACGCCTCCGTGTCGCACGCGGGCAGGCGGCGGATGAAGGCGAGCAGTTCCTCCGCATTGTCCACCGAGCGGGGGATGACCAGCCGCTGCCGCCCCGCCATCACGTAGACGAACAGCCCGTCCGCCCCGCCCGCCGCCGTCACCGGACGCAGCGCGATCTGGCTGATGTCGTCCCACGCCAGCGCCTCCTCGCCCCGCTGGGGCCAGACCAGAACCAGATGGTCTTCGGTGAACAGAACGGTCTCGCGCCGGGGGCGGCGGCGGAGCAACGGAGCCAGTCGGCCCAGAAAGGATACGAGGCGGCCCGGTTTCATGGTTTCAAATCCGCTCGATGCGTTCCTACATATATGTTGTAGGGCGCACCTGCCTGCCAGGCCAGGAGGAACACAACCATGCCGAAAGACCAGGCTTCCGCCACCCCTCCCCTGCCGGAGATCCCCATGATCGACGTGGCAGACGAGGCGGGCAACGCCGCGGCGGTCGATCAGGGCTTCTGGGACAAGGTGCGCCGCCTCGCCGGCCGCCTGCCGTTCGCCGATACGCTGGTGGCCGCCTGGTTCTGCGCGCGCGACCCCGAGACGCCGCCCCGGGTGCGGGCGATGCTGCTGGGGGCGCTGGCCTATTTCGTGATGCCCATCGACCTGATCCCCGACTTCCTGCTGCATCTGGGCGGCTTCACCGACGATGCGGCCGTGCTCGCCACCGTGATCGGGCTGGTGGGCGCCAACATCAAGCCCCGCCACCGGGCCGCCGCCCGCAAGGCGCTGGACCTGCCGCCGCTGCCGGAGGAGGAGGCACCCATCCTCGCCGAGCCGCCAAAGCGGAAAAAGCGATTCGGCCTGTTCTGAGGCTCACGCCTCGGGAGACGCACCGGCGGACAGACGGGCGGACGCCGTGCCTGCGCGGGCGGAGCGGGCCGCCACCGCCTCGCGGTGCGCGATGTAGATGGTGGCGCACAGAATGACCGCGCCGCCCAGATAGGTGAAGCCGTCAACCGGGTCGCCAAAGCCGACGGTGCCGATGAGAATGACCAGCCCGAAGCGCACGAAGTCATAGGGCAGCACCGCCGTCGCCTCGGCGAGGGCAAAGGCCTTCACCGTGCCGGACTGGCCGATGGCGGCGGTCAGCCCCACCCCCGCCAGCACGAGCAGCTCATGCCCGCTCGGCCACTTCCAGTAGGGCAGCGCCAGCAGCAGCGAAGGCGGCAGCATCAGCACGAACGACCAGGTGACAATCGCCAGCGACGACTCCGTGCGCGAGAGCTGCTTCATGGCGATGATGGAGAACGCCGTCGCCACCGCCGAGAGCAGCGCCGCGCCAATGCCGGGCGTCAGCGGCACATGGCCGGGGCGCACCACGATCAACATGCCGATGAAGCCCACCACAAGCGCCGCGATCCGCCGCCAGCGAACCCGCTCGCCCAGAAACAGAATGGCCGCCAGCGTGGCGAACAGCGGAATGGTGTAGTTGATGGCCATGACCGTGGCCATCGGCGCATTGGCCACCGCATAGAACACCGCAAAGGTGGCGATCACGCCCGAGGTCGCCCGCCGCACATGCGCCCCGAAACGGGAGGTGGCCAGCGCCGCCCAGCCGCCCGCCGCCACCGAGGGCAGCAGAATGAGAAGCCCGAGCAGGTTGCGATAGAACACCACCAGAAACGCATGCATGGTTTCGCTGGCCAGCCGCACGAACCCCCACAGGGCCGCAAACGCCACGCACGCCACGATCATCCACGCGGGCGCGCGCATGTGGGCAGGCAGGCGGGAGACCAGAAAATCCACAGCAACCGTCTCTTGCAGACGCGGGCACCCAACGCCCGCGACGCGCATCGCTTAGGCCCGAAGGCGCGGAAAGGAAAGAGCCCCCGGAAGGGACTCCCCGTGAAGAAAAGTGTTTTAACCGCAGGGGGATTTTTTTCGCAGGGGACCTGGTCCCCGGCACCCCGTTCGGTTTTGCGGCGGTGTCTCCGGAGGGCGCTGGAAACACGTCCGTTTGAATTTTCTTGATGAATCGGGGCGCCCCCGGTCATTCGGCCCGGTCATTCGGGATGAGCCCCAAAAAAAGAAAGGGGTGCAGGGGTCCGAGACCCCTGCAAAAAAACAGTCCTTCAAAAAGGAGAAAACCCTCAGCCGTCGATCAGGCGGGACAGCCGGTCGAGATCCGCTTCCAGCTCGCTGTCGGTGGTGCGGAGTTCCTCGATGCGCTTGACGGCGTGCATGACGGTGGTGTGGTCGCGCCCGCCGAACTTGCGGCCGATTTCGGGCAGCGAGCGGGGTGTCAGGCGCTTGGCGAGGTACATGGCCACCTGCCGGGGCCGGGCGATGTCGCGGGCGCGGCGGGCCGAGAGCAGGTCGGACAGCTTCACCTTGTAGTAGTCGGCGACCTTGCGCTGGATGTCGTCGATGGTGATTTTGCGGTCGTTGGCGCGCAGCACGTCCGCCAGCACCTGCCGGGCGAAGTCCAGCGTGATCGGGTGGCCGATGAGCGAGGCGTGGGCGGCGACGCGGTTGAGCGCCCCTTCCAGCTCGCGCACGTTGGAGGTGATCTTGCGGGCGAGGAAGTCCAGCACGTCGGGCGTGACCATGACGCCCGGCATGGCTTCCGCCTTGGCGTGCAGGATGTTGAGTCGCAGTTCGTAGTCGGTGGGGTTGATGTCCGCCACCAGGCCCCACTGGAGGCGGGAGCGCACCCGCTCCTCGATGCCTTCCAGGTCATAGGGGCTGCGGTCCGCCGAGATGACGAGGCGTTTGCCGTCGTCGATCAGGGCGTTCATGGTGTGGAAGAATTCTTCCTGGGTCGATTCCTTGCCGGCGATGAACTGTACGTCGTCGATCATCAGCACGTCGACGCTGCGGAATCGCTGCTTGAAGGAGATGGTGTCCTTGTGGCGCAGGGCGGCGAGGAACGCCACCATGAACTTCTCCGCCGACAGGTAGACCACCTTGGCATCCGCCTTCTGCTGGCGCACGGCCCAGCCGATGGCGTGCATGAGGTGGGTTTTGCCGAGGCCGACGCCGCCGTGCAGGAACAGCGGGTTGAAGTTGATCGGCCCGCCCTCGGCCACGCGGCGCGCGGCGTTGTAGGCGAACTCGTTGGACTTGCCGATGACGAATCGCTCGAAGGTGAACCGCTCCTCGAGGCGGGCGCCCAGTTCGGGCTCCTCGATGGCGGGATCGACCACGACGGTATCGTTGGCGTGGGAGTCGTTGGCGGGGAAGGCGGCCGAGGATTCGACCCGCATGGCCGGGGCGACCACCAGGCGCACCGAGCGGATGCCCGGCACGTAGAACGACCACAGCGCCCGCAGACGCTCGGCGAAGTGGCTTTTCACCCAGTCGCACATGAAGTGGGTGGGCAGGCTCAGCAGTACATCGCTGCCTTCCACGCCCACATAGGCGATCGGTTTCAGCCAGCTCTCGAAGGTGCGTTCACCATACTCGGCCCGCAGCACGTCGCGAATCGTCTGCCACGGATCGCCGGTATGAGCCGCATGCCCTCCAAGATCCCCGTTCATTTGCCCCTCTTTATGCCTCAGCACACGCCTCGCGGGTCTCGACGCGCAAGCCGCTTGCCCCTGCGACCTGCCCGCGTTCCTGTCCCGCAGAGAGGAAGATTTCTTGCCCCTGAAGGTTCCGGGGACAAAAAAGAACGCGCGTAAAAATGGATTTAAGTGTACTTCTCAGCACCCGTATCTCAAGAATTCGAAGCAATCAGAACGGATGCCGGAAGTTGGGCCGGCACAAAGATTTAGAACAATCTATTGCTCCGAATCCCGTTCTTCTTCGGATTTTCGAAGAATACGCGTTGCCCCGAATCTCGATAGATCGGACTTTAGCCAGCGCCACCCGCCTCCACAAGGCCATGCACAAGCCGCTCCGGCAAATAATTTCGTTGACAGCCTGCCCCCTCGATGCGGCCGGATTCCGCAGGGACTCGGCTAAAGTCCTGAAATTATTACGCTCGCGCTACGTCTCGATTCGCCCAACGATGCGGGAGACTCCAGAACGCACAAAGCCCCGAGCCGTTGCCGGCCGGGGCCATGTCTTGGCGCTGCTGCGCGACGCGCGGAAGCCCGAAGCCCCCGCAGTCGAGGCTTAGCCCAGAGCGCGGACGCGATGCGTCAGGCGCGAAATGCGACGCGCAACCGTGTTCTTGTGCATGACGCCCTTGGAGACGCCACGCTGCAACTCCGGCTGAGCCGCCTTCAGAGCCGCCTCGGCGGCGCTCTTGTCGCCGCTGGCGATGGCAAGCTCGACCTTCTTCACGAACGTACGGATGCGGCTGACGCGCGCCTTGTTGATCTCCGCGCGACGAGCGTTGCGGCGGATGCGCTTACGCGCCTGCGGTGTGTTGGCCATCTCTCGTCCTCAGCCAATAGAATAATCAATGCGTCGGGCGCTGCCCGACACGAGCGGGCGGCTTATGGCAGAGTCGCGCCCCCCGGTCAACAGGAGGGGCGCGAGTCCGCCTAAATTTTACCGATTCTTGAAGTTCGGCTTACGTTTTTCCATGAACGCGGCCATGCCTTCCTTGCTGTCCTCGGTGGCGAACAGGCCGTGGAACAGCCGGCGCTCGAATCGCATACCCTCGGAGAGGGTGGTCTCGTAGGCGCGGTTGACCATCTCCTTCACCGCCAGAACGGTCGGCCGCGAGTAGGCGGCGATCTCGGCGGCGATCTTCAGCACTTCCTCGACCAGCGATTCGGTCGGGAAGATGCGGGCGACCAGGCCCATCTCCAGCGCTTCCCTGGCGTCGATCATGCGGCCGGTGAGGCACATGTCCATCGCCTTGGCCTTGCCGACGAAGCGGGTGAGCCGCTGCGTGCCGCCCGCGCCGGGGCTGACGCCCAGCTTGATCTCCGGCTGGGAGAACTTGGCGTTCTCGCCCGCGTAGGCGATGTCGCACATCATGGCGAACTCGCAGCCGCCGCCCAGCGCATAGCCGTTCACCGCCGCCAGAACCGGCTTGCGGCAGCGGGTGATCTCCTCCCACGTCGAGGTGATGAAGTCCTCCAGATAGACATCGGAGAAGGTCTTCTTCGCCATCTCCTTGATGTCCGCGCCGGCAGCGAAGGCCTTTTCCGAGCCGGTGAGCACAATGCAGCCGATGGCGTCATCCGCCTCGAAGGCCCGCAGCGCCTCGGTCAGCTCGGTGGTGAGCTTGATCGACAGGGCGTTCAGCGCCTCCGGGCGGTTGAGGCGGATCAGGCCAACCGCGCCATGGGTCTCAACGATCAAAGTTTCGTAGCTCAAGGGATGACTCCTCCGCTTCTCTCTTCCTTTTTCCCAGCGAACCACATGCCCCACCCCCGCCCCAAGGGCCAGATGTGATAAGGCACAGTTTTCCTGCAAAAATCCCCAGGGGAGGCCCGGCGGGGCCGGCGATTCGGACCCGGAAACCTAGTCGGCCGGCTCCCGCAGCAGCCGCACCCGGGTTCCCTCCGCCCCGCCCGCGTAATCGAGGATGAGCTGCTCGTCCCCCCGGCGGTAGACCTGGCGGCTGCCGCGCGACTCGGCGAGCGTCCAGCCAAGCCCGGCCAGCGCCCCGGCGTAGTAGGCCTCCGCCTGCTCCCGCGCCACGGCCCCTTCCAGCACGGTCTCGACGATGCTGCCTTCCTCCTTGTCGAAGGTCAGGCGCGAATCGGCCACCTCCGCCAGCCCCGGCATCAGCGGCACATCGAACCCCTCAAGCAGCGGCGCGCCCGCCAGGGACGCCAGAACCGCAAGCACCATCCTCATCCGGCAAGCTCCTCAACGCTGGCAGTGGGCACAGTAGAAGGTGGAACGCCCGCCTTGCACAATACGGGAAACGGGCCGGGCGCAGCGGCGGCAGTCCTCCGCCTCGCGGCCGTAGACCTGCCAGCTGTGCTGGAAGTAGCCAAGCTCGCCATCCACCTGCACATAGTCCCGCAGCGACGAGCCGCCCGCCTCGATCGCCCGCAGCAGCACGGCGCGAATCTCGGCCACCAGCGCCTCCAGCCGGTCCGGCGTCAGGGTGCCCGCGGGCGCGCACGGGTCGATTCCCGCCCCGAACAGCGCCTCGCACACATAGATATTGCCAAGGCCCGCCACCACGCGCTGGTCCAGCAGCGCCAGCTTGATGGGCGTGATCCTGCCCGCGAGCCGGGCCGCCAGCCCCTCGGCGTTGAATGCTTTGCCCAGCGGCTCCGGCCCCAGGTGGGCGAACAGCGGATGGCTCGCCAGCCGCTCCTCCCGCTCGATGTCGATGCTGCCGAAGCGGCGGGCGTCGTTCAGCACCAGCCGGTGCCCGTCCTCGGTTTCCCACAGCACATGGTCGTGTTTCTCGGGTGCCTCCGGGTCCACCCGCACCCGGCCGGACATGCCGAGGTGGAGAATCACCACATCCCCCCGGTCGGTGTGGAGCAGCGCATACTTGGCCCGCCGCGTGATGCGGGTGACGACCGCGCCTGTCAGCCGCGCCGCCAGATCGGCGGGAATGGGGCGGCGCAGATCGGGGCGGCGCACCTCGACGCGGGTCACGCGCCGGCCCTCCAGCACCCGCGCCATGCCCCGGCACACCGTCTCCACTTCAGGTAATTCGGGCATACATCCTCACTTGTCTTGCCCCTGCCTTAGTCGCGTGCAATTGCACCCACCGCAAGCCTCCTTTAGAGACGGAGCCATGAGCGAGAAAGTTTCCTACGGCTTCCAGTGGGTGGACCCCGCCGAGAAGACCGAGCGCGTCACCGACGTGTTTCGTCGTGTCGCCCGCAACTACGACATCATGAACGACGTGATGTCGGGCGGCCTCCATCGCCTGTGGAAGGACTATTTCGTCGACAAGGTGCGCCCGCGCCCCGGCGAGCCCATCCTCGACATGGCGGGCGGCACCGGCGACATCGCCTTCCGGCTGGCGCGGCGCGGCGCCGACGTGACCGTCTCGGACATCAACCCGGCCATGCTGGAAGTGGGCAAGGAACGGGCGGCCAAGCGCGGGCTCGATCTCAAGTGGAGCGAGCAGAACGCCGAGAAGCTCACCTTCGATGACGCCAGCTTCTCCGCCTACACCATCTCCTTCGGCATCCGGAACGTGACCGACATTCCCGCCGCCCTTCGGGAGGCGCACCGGGTGCTCAAGATCGGCGGGCGCTTTTTCTGCATGGAGTTCAGCCGGGTGGAGCTGCCGCTGATGGCGCAGGCCTACGACTGGTACTCCTTCAACCTGCTGCCGAAAATGGGCGAGGTCATCGCCAAGGACCGCGAGGCCTACCAGTATCTGGCCGAGAGCATCCGCCGCTTCCCCGACTCCCGCACCTTCGAGCAGATGATTCGGGCGGCGGGCTTCTCCAACGTGCGCTCCCAGCTGATTCTGGGCGGCGTCGTTGCCATTCACTCCGGCTGGAAGGTGTAAGGCGTGACGGCTCAGCTTGTGCATGCCTGGCGCATGTTCAGGTGGGGGCGGATTCTGGCCCGCCACGGCGTGCTGCGCCCGTTCGAGGACATCCAGGATCTCCCCGCCAGCGCACGGCTGCTGGCCCGCCTCGCCCGCGTCGGCTTCAACGTGCCGCCGCGCCCCGAGTACGCCCACGCCTTCGAGGCCATCGGCCCCGCCGCCATCAAGCTGGGGCAGGCGCTCGCCACCCGGCCGGACCTGATCGGCCAGGACGCCGCCCGCGACCTGCAACGGCTTCAGGACAAGCTGCCCGCCTTCCCCTTCGCGCAGGTGAAGGCGACGGTGGAGCGGGAGCTGGGCGGACCGATCGGCCAGTTCTACGCCTCCTTCGACGAGACGCCCATCGGCGCGGCCTCCATCGCCCAGGTGCACAAGGCGGTGACGACCGACGGGCGCACGGTCGCCGTCAAGGTGCTGCGCCCGCACATCGAGGAAATCTTCGCCGAGGCCATCGGCACCTACTTCTGGGCGGCCGCCCGGCTGGAGCGGCTGGGCGGCGAGGCGGCGCGGCTGCGCCCGCGCATCGTCATCGACACCTTCCGCCAGTGGGTTGACCGGGAGCTGGACTTCCGCCTGGAGGCGGCCAACGCCGCCGAGCTGGGCTCGCGCCTCGAGTCGTTCCAGAACTTCCACGTGCCCGCCATCGACTGGGAGCGCACCACCAAACGCGTGCTCACCATGGAGTGGATCGACGGCATCCCGCTCACCGACCGCGCCGCGCTTGAGGCCAGCGGGCACGACCTGAAGGCGCTGGCCGCCACTGTGGTGCGGGTGTTCCTCCAGCAGGCGATCGTGGACGGCTACTTCCATGCCGACTTCCACCACGGCAACCTGTTCATCGACGGCAAGGGCCGGCTGGTGGCCATCGACTTCGGCATCATGGGCCGGCTCGACCGGCTGGGCCGCCGCTATCTGGCCGAGATTCTCTACGGGCTGCTGACGCGCAACTACAAGCGCGTGGCCGAGATCCACTTCGAGGCCGGTTACGTGCCGCCCTACCATTCGGTGGAGGAGTTCGCGACGGCGCTGCGCGCGGTGGGCGATCCCATCCTCGGCAAGCCGGTGAAGGAGATTTCCGTCGGCCGCCTGCTCGAACAGCTGTTCGCCATCACCCGCATCTTCGAGATGCAGACCCAGCCGCACCTGCTGCTGCTGCAAAAGACGCTGGTGATGGTGGAGGGTCTGGCCGCCTCGCTCGACCCCGATGCCAACATGTGGGAAATCGCCGAGCCCTTCCTCAACGGCTGGATCCGCGACGAGCTGAGCCTCGAATCCCGCGCGGCGGACGAGATCATCCGCTTCGTGCGCGACGTGCGCTCCCTGCCGGACGTGGCGCGCCGCCTGATGGCGCAGGTGCCGGTGCAGGGCGCCGCGCCGCCGCTGCCGCCGCTGCCGGAGGAAGAGGGGACCGCGCGCGGCCCCGGCTGGTGGATCGTCGGCCTCGCCATGACCTTCCTTGCGGGTCTTGCGATCGGCTGGCTAGTGTAGAGGCGGCAGGAAGGCGGAAACGGGGCCCATGCACGGCAAGCGCATCCTTCTCATCATCGGCGGCGGCATCGCGGCCTACAAGTCGCTGGACCTGATCCGCCGTCTGCGCGAGCGCGGCGCCACCGTGCGCTGCGTGCTGACCGAAGGGGGCGCGCAGTTCGTCACGCCCCTTTCCGTCTCCGCCCTCTCCGAGCAGCCGGTCTACACCGACCTGTTCAGCCTCAAGGACGAGACCGAGATGGGGCACATCCGCCTCAGCCGCGAGGCGGACGTGGTGCTGGTGTGCCCGGCAACCGCCGATCTTCTCGCCAGGATGGCGGCCGGTCTGGCGGGAGACCTGGCCTCGACGCTCCTGCTCGCCACCGACAAGCCGGTGCTCGCCGTGCCCGCCATGAACGTGCGGATGTGGCAGCACCCCGCCACCCGCCGCAACGTCGCCCGCCTGCGCGAGGACGGCATCGCCATTCTGGACCCGGCGGAAGGCCCCATGGCCTGTGGCGAGTTCGGGCCGGGCCGCCTGCCCGAGGTGCCGGACATCGTCAACTGGGTGGCCGCCCGGCTTGAGGAAGCGCCCCGCCCCCTCAGCGGCACGAAGATCCTGGTGACGGCGGGCCCGACCCACGAGCCGATCGACCCGGTGCGCTACATCGCCAACCGCTCCTCCGGCAAGCAGGGCTACGCGCTTGCCGAAGCGCTCGCGCGGCTGGGGGCCAGCGTCACCCTCGTCTCCGGCCCCACCCATCTGCCGACGCCCCCGGGCGTCACCCGGGTGAACGTGGAGACCGCCCGCGAGATGGCCGCCGCCTGCCAGCAGGCGCTGCCGGTCGATGCCGCCGTGTGCGTCGCCGCCGTCGCCGACTGGCGGGTGGAGGCGAGCGACCAGAAGATCAAGAAGGACGCGGGCGGCACGCCGCAGCTCACCTTCCTCGAGAACCCGGACATTCTCGCCACCCTCTCGCAAGCGGCGGAGAATCGCCCGCGCCTTGTCGTCGGCTTCGCGGCGGAGACGGAAAACGTCATCCCCCACGCCCAGGCCAAGATCGCCCGCAAGGGCTGCGACTGGATCGTCGCCAACGATGTCTCGCCCGCCGCCGGGGTCATGGGCGGCGAGCGCAACGCCGTCCACCTCATCACTTCCACCGGCGTCGAGACCTGGCCCGAGGCGGCCAAGGCGGACGTTGCCCAGAAACTCGCAGAACGGATTGCCCATGCTCTCGCCGAATCACGCTGAAATCGAAGTCATCCGCTTTCCCCACGGCGAAGGCCTGCCCCTGCCGGGCTACGAAACCCTGGGCGCGGCGGGTATGGACCTGCTGGCCGCCATCGGCGAGGATGAACAGCTGGTGATCGAGCCGGGCAAGCGCTTCGCCGTGCCGACCGGTCTCGGCATCGCCCTGCCCGAAGGCTTCGAGGCGCAGGTGCGCCCGCGCTCGGGCCTCGCCCTCAAGCAGGGCCTCACCGTCGCCAACGCGCCCGGCACCATCGACGCCGACTATCGCGGCGAGGTGAAGGTCATCCTCATCAACCTGGGGCAGGACCCGGTCACCATCACCCGCGGCATGCGGATCGCCCAGATGGTGATCGCACCCGTCACCCGCGGCGTGTGGAAGGAGGTCAAGGCCCTCTCCGAGACCAGCCGCGGCGCTGGCGGGTTCGGCTCCACGGGGGTTTGATTTATTTTATGCAGGAGGGTCTCGGACCCTCCTGCACCTCCCATTCCTTTTTCCGGCCGTGTTTCAGGCGCACGCTGGAAACGCCGCCGGTCGATTTCCGGGCCGCGCCCTTCATCCCGCGCACGCCCCGTTGAAACGAATGGGGTGCAGGGGTCCAAGACCCCTGCAAGAAACCTGAAAGGCATGAGTCGCCATGGACCTGACCGACGAGCAGCTGGACCGTTATGCCCGCCATATCGTGCTGCGCGATGTGGGCGGCGCGGGTCAGGTGAAGATTCTGCAAGCGAAGGTGCTGGTCATCGGCGCGGGCGGGCTCGGCAGTCCGTGTCTGCAATATCTGGCGGCGGCGGGTGTCGGCACGCTCGGCATCGTGGACGACGACCGGGTGGATCTGTCCAACCTCCAGCGGCAGGTGCTGCACGGCACCCCCGATCTCGGGCGGCTCAAGACCGAGTCGGCGGCGGACGCCATTGCCCGCATCAACCCGGACGTAAAGGTGGTGGCCCACACGGTGCGGCTGACGGCGGAGAATGCGGAGGCGATCATCGCCGGGTACGACATGGTGGCGGACGGCTCGGATTCCTTCGAGACCCGCTTCGCCGTGGCCGACGCCTGCCTGCGCCTGCGCAAGCCGCTGATCTCGGCGGCAGTCGGCCCGTTCGAGGGGCAGGTTGCAGTTTTTAAGGGCTATGAGGAAACCCTTCCCTGCTATCGCTGCTTTGTACCGGAAAGCCCTGGCGGTCAGCAGCGCACCTGCGCGGACGTTGGTGTCCTTGGCGCACTGACGGGCGTTATAGGATCCTTGCAGGCTCTCGAAGTGCTTCGGGAAATTGTGGGTTTCGGGCAATCGCTGGCCGGCCGCCTGTTGATCTATGATGGCCTGAGCAATCGCATGCGCACATTGAGCCTGCCGAAGGACCCGGGTTGTCCTGCCTGTCGCGGGAGAGAGTGAATGGCAAAGACCCATCGAGGCCTGGCGATCATCTTCAGTGATTCCACCCACGGCCGCATCCACGCCGGCCTCAATCTTGCCTGCGCCTCGGCGGCCATGGGCCGCCCGGTGCAGATCTTCTTCCACGGCGAGGCGGTGACGGCGCTGGACCCTCATCGGAAATGGAAGGGCGACGACACCTTCGCCAGCGCGGGGCTTCCCTCCATCTGCGACATGGTCAAGACCGCGCTGGAGCTGGGCATCCCGATGACCGCCTGCACCACCGGCCTGCACCTGTGCGGTCTGACCGCCAACCAGCTGCCTGGCGGCGTGGAGGCGGCGGGCATGGTCGCCTTCCTCGCCGACGCCAAGGACTGCGATATCGTCTTCGTGTGAGCCTGCGCTCGCCGGGCGCGCCCCGCCTCCTCAAAAAGAAAAGCCCGCCGGTCAGGCGGGCTTTTCTCTTTTCCTGTCGACGGTGAGGGTGGCCTTGCAACCCCCGACCTCACGCGCCATTTCCTGGTCAGGCTAGAGCATTTTCATACTGCCCGGAATCGTTTCGGGATTCCCTTTAACGGCCGCGCGTGATTCATAGGGTGCCGCTGGAAGGGAGGCGGCACGATGAGT
>Ga0207867_1000287_pt1 | contig 59405 bp, 93 predicted proteins | sample HigsolmetaAR206D_FD_184838 | JGI IMG/M metagenome (GOLD analysis project Ga0207867, IMG submission 184838) | Ionic liquid and high solid enriched microbial communities from the Joint BioEnergy Institute, USA - AR20-6-D (SPAdes) (version 2) ...
CGTCACCGCGGCCGATGAGCCCGCAGTGCGCGCCTGGCTGGACCACCGCGCAAAGGCCATCGCGGCCATCTGGGAGCCGATCAGCCTCACTCACAGCGGTGAGCGCCGATGAACAACCAGTGCCCGCCGTGGTGCACCGTCAACCACGACTGCCCCCTGCGGAACCCGGACGGCACCCCCATCACCCTGCCGGACGGCCGGCCGCTGCTCCGGGACGCCCACGAATCCGCCCCGTACTGGACCGACCACGGCATGCACGCCGCCCTCTACCAGGGGCCCAGCCGGCCGGTGCAGGTGGCCCTGTCCGCCCCCTTGTGCACGGTGCTGCTACCGGAGCGGGTGGCGCGGGACCTGGCTGAGGTGCTGGCCGCCGGCGGCGTCGCCGAGGTGGCCGACGTGATCCGCCGGGCCCTGGCCCGCCTGGACGAGGGTGAGGACACCGGCACCGGCCAGGCCGGGGGTGAGGCATGAGCACCCCACTGCGCGTCCCCTACGAATCCCCACTGCACGCGGTTGCAGACAAGCTGATCGGGCTGTACTGCGCCCTGTTTCGGGTCGCGTCTGCACAGCGGCTGCACTGCGACAAATGCGGCTGGACCGGCCAGTGGATGACCCAGAGGCAGCAGCGGCAGCTAGCCGCCGGTGTCCCGGTGACGTGCGGGCGGTTGACGTGGGGCCGCCGGGTGTGCACCGGCCATCTGCAGACGGTGGCCTGCGCCGAGCGTGAACGGAGGGCAGGCCGATGACCCGTCGCATGCCGCTGGTCGACTACGTCGAGATGCTCGGGGAGGCAGCCGAGTCCGGGCTGATCGACCGAGGCGAAGCCGCCCAGCTCCTCGCCGACTACTCCGACGGCAAGTTCACCCCGCTGGGGGCTGCGCGGGCGCTGCAGCGGCATCGCACCTACCGGCAGGAGATCCGCGGGCTGCTGATCAGCGCCGAGCAGCTGCTGAGCGCGCTGACCGCTCTGCAGCAGGCGACCACCGAGGCCGAGCGGGACGCGGCGTTGACTGCCATCCGGTCCGTCGAGGACCAGATTTTCGCCAAGCAGCGGGAGGAGCTACGGCAGCGGTTGCGGGAAGGCGGTGGCATCTGATGGTGCAACTCACCTACTACCCCAGCCGGGAAACTAGCGAGGGCACACAGGCATGGCAGCCGGCCCCAGATGACGTGCACACCCTCCGCTACGGCTACAACCTCGCTGACTTGGACCGGTTGGCACGGATCGCCATGAGCCGCAGCATCGGCCAGATCCTGGACCCTCATCTCCGGTACGAGCTTGCCTGGTCTGGGATAGTCGACTTCCTGTACTCAGCCGAAACACCCCCGGAGCCTGTCGACCTGATAGGTGCCGGGCACCGTGAGATTCTCACTCATCTGCGCTACCTCCGGCATGACCGCGGCATAGACAGCCGTGATCCACACAAGGGAAGCAAGCGCTTTGCCGCCTACTGGGAGTGGGCGGCCCGCCGTGTCCCCAGCCATGAGGACAAAGTGGTAGACCGCACGGCGCTGTGGCAGATTTGGCCGCTCCTGACTGATGGGCAACGTCGGGTTCTAGCCGCGCTTGCTGCCTGTGGGACTTACCAGGAAGCGGCCCGCTCATTGGGCTTGACTACCGGCGGGTTTGTTTCATCCGTCGTGGCGGCACGCCGTGCCTTTTTGAAGTTGTGGCACGAAGGAGAAACCCCATCAAGGGTGTGGGGAGTTGACCGGCGGGTGGCTACCGGAGATAAGCCGAAGGCTGAACGCCGGTCCGTTACCAGGACCGTTGCTCGTCGTAGTGGGAAACCCCGCAGAACACCCCAACACGGCAAGACCAGTACTTATAACCTGCATGGCTGTCGGTGTGTTGAGTGCACTGCCGCGGTTGCCCGCCAAGCTCTCAAGAGCAGGATCCGCAGGCGACTTCGTGAGCAGCGCCCTCTCTCGAGGACTCAGATTGAGTTCCTTCAAGCGCGTCACGCTGCAGGCGAGTCGATCGAGGACATAGCTCGGGACATGCGGGTCGACGTTTCTCTTATCTCTGACCTGCTGTCCTCTGATCCAGATAAGGAGCGTGCCGCATGAGCAGCTCCACATCTCAGAGCACCCAGCGTCGCCCAGTCTCAATTGAGACAGTCCGTCTCTCCCAAACAGCCAAAGGGCAGCTCCTCAAGCTTAAGCGAATCACCGGCATCAAGAACTGGAACATCTTGTGCCGGTGGGGACTGTGCATCGCATTGGCAGATCCGTCACCCCCGCTGGTGCGGGAGATCGTCACTGATTCCAACGTCGAGATGACGTGGAAGACGTTCGCCGGGGCCTATGGCGACATTTACCTGGCGCTGCTGAGGATGCGATGCGAACAGGAGGGCGGAGACCCAGACGACCCGGCCGCCGTCGCCCACACCCTCACCGTGCATTTGCACCGGGGGATCGGGCTGCTGGCAGGCCGCACAGACCTGACCGGGATCACCGACCTGATCGCTCTCGCAATCTCCCAGCCGCTGCCGAGCAACGCGCCGGGGGTGATCGAATGACCGTCCCGTTGCGTGTGGAGTACGGCGTGGCCGTCCACCACCCCGGTTGCAATTCCCCGGAGATCCGCCCGGTCAGCTCTCGAGAAGAGATGGCAGAGGCCACCGAGAGCCTCCGCCACTGGGGAATGGTGGCCGAACCAGTCGCCCGGCGCGTCACCGCATGGACCCGCGTCCCGGTCGGCTCCGAACCGCACCCCCTGGAGAAAGCCACCCAAAGCCTGCTGGAAGGGGATGAGCAGCGGCGCAGCACCGCCCTGTACCTGGCCGGCCTGCACCTGACCGGGATGACGGACCTGGCGGACATGTCCACCTACGTCGCTGACATGCTCGGCCGGCTGGCCTCTCATCTCGACGGCACCGCCCGGCAAGAGTGGTTCGACCGGCTGTGCGCTGCGATGCGGGACCACGCCCACGCCCAGGTCACCGGGGATCAGACGTCCGCCGGTGAGGCCGCGGCCCGCCGGGACGAAGCCCTGAACGTTCTCACCTCCCGCGAGACCACTACGACCTCCTCGTCTCGCCGTCTTCCCCCGGCGCACGGCGAGGTCCTTGAAGGAGGCCCCTGCTGATGGTGCTCAAGACCCGCAGGCCCACTGGCGCTGTTCCCTGGCCGCTGATCCTCCTCGAAGGGCCAGAGAAGGTCGGGAAGAGCTACGCCTGCGCCCAGCTGTCGGCTTCTTCCAAGGTCGGCGACACCTACTGGATCGATATCGCCGAAGGCGCCGCCGATGAATACGGCGCCGTCCCCGGCGCCGACTATCTGATCGTCGAACACGACGGGTCGTTCGGCTCCATCTACGGCGCCGTCACCGAGATCCACGCCCTCGCCCAGGCAGCTCTTGACGCCGGTGACAAACCGGTGGTGCTGGTCATCGACTCGATGACCGCCGAGTGGGAGCTGCTGAAGGACTGGGCCACCCAGCGCGCGAAGGGTTCCAAGGCCAACAGGGCGAAGCTGGCCCGGGACCCCATGGCTGAGATCACCGTCAGCCAGGTCTATTGGAATGACGCCAACGCCCGGCACCGCCGGCTGATGAAGCTGCTGATGACGTTCCCGGGCATCTGCGTGATGACCGCCCGCGGCAAGTACGTGACGGCGGTCGGGGAGAACGGGCAGCCGATCGAGGGGCAGAAGGAGTACCGCGTCGAGGGGCAAAAGAACCTGGCCTACGACGCGTCCTGCTGGGTGCGGCTGTCCCGTGAGGAACCGGCGATCGTGGTCGGCGCCAGGTCGGTGCACGCCGGTATCCGCCCAGGCCGGGATGAACCCAAGCGCCTCCCAGCGGACTGGTCGCTGGAGTGGCTGATCTTTGAGGCGCTCCAGTGCGACCCGAGCAGGGCGCATGCCCGGGAGCTGGTGGAGGCGCACCCGGAGCGTTCCCCCGAGCAGATCCGGGATGAGGTCATCAACCCTGCAACTTCGTTCACCCGGCTGCGTGAGCTGTTCGCCGAAGCCAAACGCACCGGTTATGAGGGCGTGATCGTCAGCGACGAGCGAGGCCAAGAGGTGCTGCTGGTCGACTTGATCACCCGGCTTGGCCGTGAACGCAAGCCCCAGGAAACAGCCAGCGAGAAGAGGCAGATCTCTGCTGACCAGGCGGGTCAGCCTGATGGTTCGGAGACCGCAGCGTGAACCTCAAAGAAGCCGCCTTGCGCGCCGCAGTAATCAAGCGGCTCAAGGAACTGCTGGATGAGGCCGACAAGGAAGGCCGCACCGAAACCCTGTCCCTGTTCCTGGAGGCCCGCCAGGCCCTTGGGGTGAAGTCGGTGGACATCACCCTCCCCACCGGAGAGAAGATCGCCACCGCCACTCTGCCCGCTCCAAGGCCGAAGGTGGACGTGGATGAGGGCGCCTTCCTGGAGTGGGTGCGCCGGGAGCACCCCGAGGAGCTGGTGGTAGAGGTCCGGGAGTCGTTCCGCCGCGCGCTTCTCAAAGACCTGGTCGCCGTCGACGATCAGGTCGTCAACAAAAAGACCGGCGAGGTAGTGCCGTGGGCGTCGGTCCGCCCGGCCGCCGAACCGTCCTCGTTCACGGTGCGGTTCACCCCCGCCGGCCGCGAGGCGATCGAAGAGGCGTGGCGGTCCGGGCAGCTCGGCTTGCTGGAGTACGTCGCGCCCCGCCAGCTCGAGGCCGGGGGTGATGCGGCGTGAACCCGGCGGCAATCGAGCAGCAGCTCGGAGCTCTCAGCACGCAGCTGGATGAGGCAGTCAGAACGCTGGGAGAACTGGAGCAGACCGCAGTCGAAGCCGAAGGCGACTACAAGGTCAAGTTCTCCCAGGTGTTTCGCGAAGCGGTGGGTTCGGTTGAGGACCGCAAGCAGATCGCCACCGCCGAGTGCGACGCCGAGTGGCGCACCTGGGGGAAGGCCGCCGCAGCGGTCCGCCTGCAAAAGGAACTGATCAAGGCCTTGCATGCCCGGATCGACGTGGGCCGCACACTGGCGTCGACCGCACGGGTCGAGGCCACTTTGACCAGGTCGGAGTGGACGCCATGACCCGCGGGCGAAACACCGGACCGGACCGCGCCACACGGGAGCTGTGCGCGGCACGGGACTGGAACTCGTGCGCCTGGTGTGGCCGGCCCCTGCAGAACACACTCCGCAGCCTGCAGCACCGCAAGGCCCGTGGTCTCGGCGGCACCACCGACCCCGCCATCAACCGCCCATCCAACCTGATCTGGCTGTGCGGGTCGGCGACGACTGGCTGCCACTACCGAGCCGAGCAACGCACTCTTGAAGGGCATCGCCTGGGTTTCTGGTTGTGGTCCTGGCAGGACCCCACCCAAGTCCCGGTGCGGCACGCCATCCACGGATGGGTGCTGCTCGCCGACGACGGAACCGTCACCCCCGCAGAAAGGGCCGCGTGATGGCTGGACGACACCGCAAGCCGACTCGATGGCAGCGCCTCGTCGCCTGTTGTGAGCGCCGCTGGCAGGCCCGCCACCGCACCACTAACCCGCCGCGGGAACTGCCCGCACCCACCACCACCGCCTAGGGAGGACCCCCATGACTGACGGCCCGATGACCACGCAGGTGCCGCCGGCGGCGCTGCTGGCCGGGGACGTGCTGCTGGTCGACCCCGACGACCCCGACCGCCAGGTCCGCTGGCAGATCACCACGGTCGGCCGTGAAGGCGACGTCGTCGTCGCCGACTACGTCACCTCGGACGGCTGGGAAGGCCGCCACGGCTTCGAAGACCCCGAGCAGCTGCTGACCGTACAGGTCAGGGACATGCGAGGTGCGGCGTGAGCAGGCTACGCAGCCGCCGAGACAAGGACACCGGCGAACAGCCGGCCACGGCAGGGGAGACGGGGGACAGTATCGTGCCCGGGCTTGAGACACGCACCGATGAGTCTCTCGACCAGCTGTGGGCGCTGCACCTGCAGGCGAAGGCCAACGCTGATGCTCTCGCCGAGCAGGCTGCCGCAGCTGAGCGACGTCAGGAAGCGGCCCGGCAGCGCGCACAGCAGCTACGAGATCAGGCTGCCGAGCTGGTGCGCCAGGCCGAAGAGGCTGACGCTGCCGAGCGCGCGGAGGCCGAGCGGGTAGCGCGGCTGCGCGCGGACGAGGCCCGCGCCCGTGCTGTGGCCGCTGACCACGCCGACACCGTCGAACTGAAGGTGAGGACCTCAGGCCGGCAGCACCCGGCCGAACGCGCCCAGAACCCGCAGGTGACCCACCCGGACGTTCCCGGTGCGCTCGTGGCCACCCACGGCCCCGAAACCCAGGGCATGCCGGTCATCTCCCCGGATGATCCGCTGGGCACGGGCGGCTACCCCACTGTCCCCGCGAACGGAGCACCGGCATGAGGATCCGTATCCCCCGCCCGGTGAACACCTTCCTGGACTGGGTGATGTTGAACCCGGACGTCGTGGTCGGTGCCGTATGGGTGATCGCTGCTCTGATCGCCGTGTTCACTCAGCGGGCAGGCGTGGCGTGGACGGTCACCGGTGTCGGCGCGGCCGTATTCCTGGTCCTCACCCACACGGTGGGGAAGGCCGCCCGCCTGGCCGAGCAGCGAGACGCGCTGCGCTACGAGAACGGAGCGTTGCGCGCGGAGATCAACCGGCTGCGGCAGGGGGACCCGACGGCGCGGACGGCGCAGCTGCACTCGATCGGCGATTTCGGGGAGCCGACATGATCACCCGCATCGCACGGTGGCTGTACCGCAACCCGGACGCTGTGATCGCCGCTGTCTGGCTGCCCGGTTCCTCCGCCCTCACCCTCTACTCGATCCCCGCTGGGGTGGCGGTGAGTGTGATCGGCCTGGTCGGCTTCACCGTGGTCGGCAACCGGGTGGGGGAGGTCGCCCGGCTCCGGAACGAGGTGACCTGCTACCGGGAGCTCCTCCGCGAAACACAGGCGTCCATCAGTGAATGCGGTGGCGGCAGGTGGTTGCCGTGACCGCCCACGAGCCGGCGTGGACGGCAGGTCGACCCGGGTCCCTGCCCTCCACGCCGACCACCGGCCGACAGTGGCGCATCGAGTTCCCCCCAGGCCAGGAACTCCTTAACGCCAACCGGCGGCTCCACCACTTCCGGCATGCCGCAATCGCCCGACAGTTGCGCGCAGACGCCTACCGTCTGGCCAAGCATCACAAGATCCCGCGGCTGGAGCGCGCCCAGGTCGATGGGATCTACGAGCCGCCGGACCGGCGCCGCCGCGATTCCTCTAACTGGAACCCGACCTACAAGGCCATGGTCGATGGCCTCGTCGACGCCGGGGTCCTCGAAGACGACGATCACACCCGCCTGGTCGGCCCTATCCCGCACATCGGTGACCCACACCCGAAGGGCCGGATCGTCCTGGTCATCACCGAACTCACCCCCGCAACCCCCGCACAGGAGAAGACGTGAGCGTCCACACCCTCAACATCGACCAGCTGCGCCGCTTCGAGATGAAGGAGCGGCAGCCGTGACCCTCTGCGCGCTCACTGTCCGGCAGCCGTGGGCAGCCGCTATCGCCCACCACGGCAAGGATGTCGAGAACCGCACGTGGACGACCAGCCACCGCGGCCTGATCGCCATCCACGCCGCCGCCGGCGTCGACTCCCGGCACCTGTACTCCATGCAGGTCTCCCAGGTGGCACACCTTGCTCGGGCTCGGGAAGAGCAGGTCCGCACAGCGGCGGCAACACGCGGTGCTGTGATCGCCGTCGCCTGCTTGTCGGATGTGTGCGCTGAAAGCGCGTCCAGCACTCCTGTGGAGATCATCAGCGCCCCGTACTTGAGGTGCGGGTGCGGCCGGTGGGCGGTCGCCTGCCAGTACCACTGGCACCTGACCGGCGTCCGCGCGCTGCCGGAGCCGGTGCCGGCCAAGGGGGCGCTCGGGGTGTGGACGCTGCCGGACGAGGTGGAGGACAGGGTCCGCGCTCAGCTCGACACGCTTGAGGAGGTGGCCCGGTGAGTGGCTACCGCCCCAAGGGGAGTGCGTCATGAGCGACGGCACCAAGATCGAATGGAGCGACGCCACCTGGTCACCGATCATCGGCTGCGACAGGGTCTCACCAGGCTGTGACAACTGCTACGCCGTCACCAGCGCCTACATCCGCGCCAACAACCCCAACCCGAAAGTCGCCGCGGCCTTCGAAGGGCTCACCCACCGCACCAGCGGCGGCTTGGACTGGACGGGCCGCGTCAACCTCTTGAGCGACCGGCTGATGCAGCCGCTGCGCTGGCGCAAGCCCCGCAAGATCTTCGTCAACAGTCAGAGCGATTTGTTCCACGACGCGGTACCGGACGAGTTCATCGCCCAGATCCTCGCCGTCATGGCGCTGACCCCCTGGCACACCTACCTCGTCCTGACCAAACGCCACGGCCGCATGCGGTCCTTCCTTGCCAACCCGCCGAAGAGCGACAACGGCGAGTACGAGACCAGCGTCGGCTGGCTGCCCGGAGCAGGAGCCAAGTGGATGGTGGCCGATGCACTGGAGGGGATCAGCCAAAGCCCCGATGTGCGGCTGACTGAGGAGCAGTGGGCACTGGTCAAACGGCCCGGTGCCCGACTGGAGTGGCCCCTGCCCAACCTGTGGCTGGGGGTCTCGATCGAAAACCAGAAGTGGGCTGACATCCGCCTCCCGGCGCTCGCCGCCACTCCTGCCGCGGTCCGGTGGGCGTCCATCGAACCACTGCTCGGCCCCATCGACCTGGGGATCGGTGATCCGCACGTCGGCCACGACAGCGACACCATCCACGGGGATCCGCACCAGCGGATCTGCCTGGACTGCTCCGACCCCGACAACGGCATCGAAGTGCCGTACTGGCGGCGCGACCCCCAGCCGGACTTGCTGGACTGGGTCGTGGTCGGTGGCGAGTCCGGGCCGGGCGCCCGGCGCATGGACCTCGCTTGGGCGCGTGACCTGCGCGACCAGTGCGCTCGTGCCAAGGTCCCGTTCTTCTTCAAGCAGCTCGGCTCCGCCCTGGCACGCGAGCTGGGATGCACAGACCGCAAGGGCGGCACCCCTTCTGAATGGCCCGAGCCGTTCCCCCGCGAGTACCCCGAAGGTGCGGCGTGACCACTAACCGGACCGTCCAGGATTTGTGGGATGACATCGCCGCCGAACTGTGCGACGTGATCGTCACTGCCGCCGTCGCCTTGGCCACCATCACCGGCCCCGAGCAGGCCGGCGTCCACCTGGATTCCAAAATCGCCGCCCTCATGGCCCGCGCTGGCCTCACCACCGTGGAGGTGCACCCATGACCACCCCTCGACTGCCCGACGCTCCCACCCTCCGGATCGGCGCGTTGGACTGGCAGCGGGACGCTGCCTGTGCCGGCGAAGACCTGGCCCTGTTCTTCGGCGCCGAAGGCGAGCGCGGATTTGAGCGCGCGCTCCGTGAACGCGCCGTCAAGCGGATCTGCGCCCGTTGCCCGGTGCGGGAGCAGTGCCTGCAGCACGCCCTGGACACCCCGGAGAAGTACGGCCTGTGGGGCGGCCTGAACGAGGAGGAACGCGCCGTCGAACGCCGCCGCCGCAAACGACGCGTGCACCCTAAGCCGCTGCCGCCGGTGGTCCTGGAGCCGCAGCATCGCCCCCAGCCGCCCTCCAAGGACGTCAGCGACGGCTACTACGGGATGGGCCGCTGCGAGTCGTGTGGCTACTCCCAGCGGCTGACCAAGACCGGGCTGGTCATCTCCCACCGCCCCAAAGGGACGACGGTGGAGTGCCCGGGGACTGGCCGCCCGCCGATGACGGGCGTGGAGGAGGCGGTGGCCTCATGACCGCCCCTCACCCCCTCATCAAGCGGCTCTGTGACCTGCGTCTGGCTGCGGGCATGTCCCAGCGGGAGGCCGAACGCCGCGCCGGCCTCGGCAAGGGAACCATCTCGCTCTGGGAAGCCGGCCGCTACGGCGCCCAGGTTGAGAACCTGGCACGGTACGCGGCCCTGTTCGGCCTCACCCTCGCCCTGGTCCCCGCCGCTGACGACGAGGACGACGTCCTCGGGGAGCAGCTCCCCTACGGGCAGGTGATCGTCGGCGATGGGGAGAAGTGGTGCGGGGGCTGCAAGCAGGTGCGGTCGGTTCGGGCGTTCCACCAGGACCTGTCACGCCGGGATGGGCTGAAGTCGCGATGCAAGTACTGCCTGAAGGAGCGGCGTGAGCGCCGTGCCCGCCGGCAGGCGGAGGAGGCGGCGTGAGGTCACGTTTGTTGTTCAGCGCGCCGCTGTCTCTCCTGCCGGATCAGCCGCGCCACGTAGTCATACGTGTAGACGTGTCCGATCGCGCGGACGATGCTGGCCGGCGTCTCACCGCGCTCGAACGCGGCTCGCAGGATCGCCGCCTTCAGCCTCTTGGGGGCCTCCACGTAGGCCCTTGCGGCCTCTTCAAGCTCAGTCTCGGTCGCCTTGTCCACACCGTTCAGGGTCTCACAGGCCTGCATAGTGTTCACGATACAGGTTGACGAACTCAGTTCGCGTACTGATACATTGATCTAGGTTCGTAACTGGGCGTGGCCCAACCTCTTGTCCGCGAACTAGCTGGGGGAGCACACCACCCGATGGCTGGACGTAGCGAGGCGAGGATCTTCGCCTCCATCTGGAATGACCCGACCTTCCGGGCCCTGACGCGCCGGCAGCAGGGCATGTACCTGTTCCTGCTGTCTCAGCCGGACCTGAGCTTCTGTGGTGTGATCTCCCTGCGCCCCCGCCGCTGGGCACAAAAAGCCAAGGACCTCACCCCCGATCAGGTCTGGGAAGACCTGAAAGCTTTGGCTAACCCCTTCCCGGAAGGGCCGCCGGAAGGGATTCCGGAAGGGACCGGGAAGCCCTTCATCGTCCTCGACGAGATCGAGGAAGAGGTGTTCGTCCGATCCCTCATCCGCAACGACGGGATCTGGAAGCAGCCGAACCTTCTGAAGGCGGCACGAGAGGCCGCCAAGCAGGTCACCTCTCCGAGGATCCGGGCCGCGATGCTCGACGAGCTGAAGCGCATCCCCATGCACGAGAGCTCATCGGCACTGGCCAAGGAAGTCATGGCGAACTTCATCCAGGACCTGGAGAAGACTCTCGGGAAGCCTTCCGGGAACCCTCCCGGGAAGGGGACGGCCGATCCTCGCATCGACCAACGAGGCGAAAAGGAGCGTTCCAGCGCTGCGGCTACGCCCCCCTCGCTTCCCAGCTCATCCGAAAAGGCCACCGCCAGCGGCCGCGCATCATCGCAAGCGGGCGACGCAAACCTCGACACCACTGGCGGCGAGCTTCCCGGAATGCCCCCAGCACCGCCGAAACCCCCAGCACCCGGCAGCGACGACGACCCGGCCTGGCGGGAGTTCTGGGAGGTCTACCCCCGCAAGGTCGACAAGAAGAAGGCCAGCCAAGCCTGGGCGAGGGCCGTCAAAGAAACCGCCCCGTTCGTGATCATCGCCGGGGCGAAACGCTACCGCGACCAAGTGAACCGCGAAGGCCGTGAGAAGCGGTTCATCAAGCACCCGACCACCTGGCTGAACGGAAAGTGCTGGAACGACGACTACACCCCTGACGAACAACCGGCCCAACCGCGACAGCAAGGCAACTACAACTACCGTCCTTGGGCCGGCGGACCCCGCTCCGACGTCAACGCCGTCGACTGGTCCCAGGGCTTCAAAGTTGGAGGAACTCGGCGATGAGTCCCGACGAGTACGAGGAATTCATCCGCGATCAGACCGAGATGCGCCTGGCTCTGTTCTACCAGCGGCGACCCGCCGAGTTCGCCGCCCGCGGCTGGCTCGACAACCGCATTCACACCTGGCTGGAAGGCATGGTCCGCGGCGAAAACCGCACCCTTCTGATCGGAGGCCACACCGGCACCGGCAAGTCCTGGTCCTTGTGGAAGGCGGTAGAGACCCTTCTGCACAACGGTTGGCGCGGCCGGTGGGAGATCATCAACGCCGACACCTTCCGGCAGGTGACCACCCCGCCGGTTGACGAGGAACGCTTGGACCGAATCCGACGCTGCGAGCTCCTCGCCTTCGACGACCTCGGCGCCATGCGGGTCAGCGAGTGGGTCGCCGAGAACCTCTACAGCGTCGTCGATTACCGCTGGTCTCACCAGCTCCCCCTGGTCATCACCAGCAACGAGAGCGATATCGACGCGCTGGTGGGCCCGCGTATCGCCAGCCGCCTCTGCCAGGACTTGAGCACCATCGTCCTCGACGGCCCAGATCGGAGGGTCTCATGAAAGCCGCCGGCGACCCTCGCCTGGCCGCCGAACGTTCGCTGGTCGGCGTGGCCATGTCCTCCACCGACACGGCCCTGGCCGTCGCCGAACTCATCCAACCCCGTGACCTTGCCCTAGGCGCCCACCAGATCATCCTCGAAACCATCATCGACCTGCTCGGCGAAGGCCACCAGGTCACCCCGAACACCGTTATCGCCGAACTGTCCAAGACCGGCAAGGTCACCCAGGCGGGCGGCGCCTCATACCTGCACACCCTGTTGGAACAGGCCGCTCTGCCGTCCCAGATCAGCTACTACGCCAAGCAGGTAAAAACCCAGGCCTGGAAGAGAAGTCTCGCCATCTTCGCCACTCGCTGCTCCCAGCTCGCCGAAACCGGTGACACCCCACCTGAGGCCGACCTGGAGCAGCTTGGCTCGTGGCTGGACGAACTGACCACGGGCACTGCCGAATCCAGCACGGTCCGCGCCGCCGATCTGGTCCACACGGTCCTGGATGAGATCGAACGCGGCGCCGATGCCGACGCGGTGGAAACCGGCTACCTCGACCTGGACGCAGGTCTGTCGGTGCGTCCCGGGCAGCTCATCGTCGTCGGCGCACGACCCGGCATTGGGAAGACCACGTTCGGTATGGACGTCGCCCGGCACGTGGGGAACCGGCTGCAGCAGCCGGTGTACTTCCTGTCGCTGGAGATGTCCCGCAATGAGCTAATGAAGCGGATGATCTCCGCTGAGGCTCGGGTGCCGCTGCACAGCATCCTGCACCACCGAGCCGACAAGCCGCTGCTGACTGACGGCGATTGGGTGAGGATCGCCAAGGCCACCGAGATGATCGGCCAATCAGGCATCGTCATCGACGACACCCCGGGCGCAGGGCTGGCTCACATCCGCGCACGGCTGCGGCATATGCAACGCCACGGTGGTGTTCGCTTGGCGGTCATCGACTATCTGGGCATCCTCGCTACCCCCGGCAGACAAGAGAACCGGCAGCAGGCCGTGGCGGAACTGACCCGTGGACTCAAGCTCCTCGCCCGCGAGATCGGTATCCCGATCTTTTTGCTGGCTCAGCTGAACCGGCAGGTCGAAGGCCGATCTGACCGGCGCCCTGTCCCATCCGACCTGAAGGACTCCGGGGCGATCGAGGCTGACGCCGATGTAGTGATCCTGCTGCACCGCGAGGACGCCTACGACCGGGAGTCCCCACGCGCCGGCGAGATCGACCTGATCGTTGACAAGTCACGGCACGGCCCCCAGTTCACCGCAACCGCGGCATTCCAAGGCCACTACTGCCGGATCGTCAACATGGCAACCGGCCCGGACCCCTCACCGGCAACCAAAGGCCATCTAAGGCCCGTCTCCTAACCCCCGTGGAGAACTGCAATGACCGAACTCGAATTCCTGTGCGATGCATGCGGCAGGCCGGTCGAGGACGGGCACGGTTCGCTGTACGTGCTGTTCTCCGAGCTGCACGAGCGCCGCAACGCGATGTCCGCCTGGAAGGCGGCATCCGAACCGGGCACACCACGGCCCGCGGTAAGCCTGGTGGAGGCGTTGCAACTCCCGAGCCCGGCACCATGGCACATCCACCACGACAGATGCCGCCCCCGTCACGAGGGCGACGGCTACCACATCGACGTGGAACGGATCCGCTCGTGGCGGGACCTGGTGCGCTGGACAGCGCACCTGATGGAGAAGAACTGGCTAGGCGACACGAACTGGCAGGTGCTGCTGGGGAACGCCGCAGATGGCCGGGACCAGCGGATCGTTGAACTGGCCCGAGGCGACGCGGCATGAGCCGGCCACGGAAAACCACCACCCCCCTGCAGGTGCTGGAGCGGCCGTGCGGACGGTGCGGACACCAAAACGCCGTCCACACCGGCGGCCGTGACCGCAGCAGGTGGGCGCCCTACGACCCGGTGTGGGTGAACGCCACCGGCCGATGCAACCAGCCCGGATGCGACTGCCCGGCCCGCACAGCGTCTGCAGCCGGGACGGCGAAGGGTGATGCCGCATGACCGAGCAGCACCCGTTCCGGGTGCTGGTGACCGGATCACGCACCTGGAACGACCATGACACCGTCCAAGCCGCACTCACCGCCATCGTCTACCGGAACCTGCCCGCCGTAATCGTCCACGGCGCATGCCCGCGAGGAGCCGACGCGATCGCATCCCAGTGGGCACTGCGGATGGGAAGGACTTTGGCCATCTCCGAGGAACGCCACCCCGCAGACTGGCGTACCTACGGCAAAGCAGCCGGGCCACGACGAAACGAACACATGGTCGCACTGGGTGCGGACGTGTGCCTGGCCTTCCTCGCCCCCTGCAGGAAGCCCAACTGCCACCTGCCTCGCCCGCACGCCTCCCACGGCGCTAGCCAAACCGCGTCCCTCGCAGAGCAGGCCGGGATCCGAACGTACCGCTTCCCCTTCGACGTGTACGGCGCCACCAACCCGCCCTGGCCCCGCCGGTAACCCCCAGGAGCTTTAGATGACCAACCTTCCAGCCGGCGCCCAGTCCGGCATAGAGCAGCAGGTCCAAGACATGCTGGACCTGCCCGACGATACTTTCGCCACCCTCGTAGAGCGCAACCTCGGCGAGAACGCCCCCGCCGCCCTGTGGCAGCTGCTGCTGCACCCGATGGTGGTGCACCGCACCCACGAGGTCCTCACCACACGGTTCCGTGACGTGGAGGACCAGCTCGCCCAACGCCGAGCCCACCTGGAGGCGTTCCGGCAAGAGTGCTGGCAGATGGGCCAGGCTGGCAAGGAGCCCTGGTTCTCCGCCTTCGGCGAATACCAGCAGTGGAGACGCAAGGCCCTCGGCTACCACCGGCTGCTGTCACAGCGGCTGAGGCAGACGAAACAAGCGATCTCCGGGGCCGAAACGTCTTCCCATCTGATGGCCCCGGCCCGCAAAGCTCGACTGATGGACACGATCTTCCGCCTCGCATGGGAGATCAACACCCACCGGCAGCGAGTTCTCGAAGCCGGGGTGGTGCCGGACGACTACGACGTCCGGCTGTGGCGGGCATTGGAAGCCATCGAGGTGCAGACCACTAACGGCGTCATCCCCGTGGCGAAGTTCCTGGCCGACGTCATGGGCAAGCCGGGTTTCCGGCCGCCGGCCGAACTTCCGCTGCCCGCCGAGGAGTCGGAAGAGGAGGTCGCGTGAACACCTCCATTCAGCACAATCCGACCGTTGAGTGTGCGCGTGTCCACTGCAACTTCCACCACGTGGACGAACCCGCCAGCTCCCCCTATCGGGTGTGCTTCGAATGCGGCCACGTCTACCCGACCGCCCGGGACCTACGCCGCATCTACCGCCGCAAGTTCTGGCAGATGTCACGCGGAATGCCTTGGCGGAGGCAGCTGTGGCGGTTGCGGCGCGTGATGACCGTCCGCGCTAGCCAAATCGGCTTCTGCCAGTACTGCATCCACGACTTCCTGGTGTGAAGAAACTGCGCCATGACATCACCGAGGGACAACCTGCACGACTGGCTGGAGATGGTCGTGCCGCTGCGGATGGTCGAGCTGCGCGACCGCAGCGCCGAAGAGCTCGCCGCTCTTGGCCGCGCCCAGACGGCGGTGATCGCAAGCAGAGGGGACGTGCTGCAGTTCGGTGGCCGTGGTGCCGCTCAGGCCGCCGCCGCGCTCGCCACCGGCCTGGCTGCTCTCGCACTCACCTCAGAGGGGGGAGTGACGTTCGGGCCGCTGCACTGGTGCTCAACCGAACACGCCGACTGCCCGTCCCGCCCCGCCCTGGCGCACCTCGGCCCACGCGCGTTGCCTGTCCCGGTCACGCCTACGAGTCCTCGCCCCGTGCAGGACATCCCACTGCCCGGCCCTGAAACCCTGCAGGCCAGGCTGGCTGACTCCTCTTCAGCGGCGAACTTGCACGTGCAAGACAGCTTGTTCGAGGAGTCCGCATGACCTCACGTGGCACCGAGAGCAGTGTTGCCGATCCCGCTACCGAAGAGGCGTACACCCTCGCCGACATGTTCCGCGCGACTGCATCACTGATCCGCACCGAGCACGGCCCCACCTGCCCGGACCACCGCGCCTGGCTCCAACACGCCACCCACCTGGAGGAGACCGCGGACCGCCTCGACCGCGGCGAACAGGTGAACACCAGCGGTGCTTACGGCATCGCCAACGCCTACCTCACCGCCTCTACGGGGGAAAAGACACGATGAACCAGCTCGCTCCCCGCCCCCACCAGGCACTTGCCCTGCAAGCACTCCACCGAACCAGCGCACCTCGCATGCAGCTGCGGATGGCATGCGGCGCCGGGAAAACCCTCATCGGACGCTGGTACGCCGCCGATATCAACGCACAGCAGACCGTTGTGCTGTGCCCATCCCTGGCCCTGGTAGCGCAAACCCTGAGGGAATGGCGGCGCCCCGCAGACTGGCCATTCGAAGCGCTGGTGGTCTGCTCCGACCCCACCACCAGCGCCGGCGCAGCCGAACGAGCCGGGCACGAGGGCGCATACACCCAACTCGACATCCCCACCTGGGCAAAGGCACGCGCCCGCGTCACCACCAACCCTCAAGTTGTCTCTTCCTTCCTTGCTTCGCGTCGAGAAGGACGACCACAGGTGATCTTCTCGACGTATCACTCAGCCCCCGCCGTCGTTGCAGCGACCAAGACCACTCCCACCGTCTTCGACCTAGTGGTGTGCGACGAAGCACACCACCTGGCTGGCAGGCCCCGCGCCGAGTTCCGCGCCACATGGGAGATTTCAGCCAAATCATGGCTGTTCATGACTGCCACCCCGCTGATCTTCACCGGGGCCTCTGACAAAGACGTCATCTCCATGAACGACCCGGAAAAGTTCGGCGCAGTCGCTCATACCCTCACCTTTGGATCAGCGATCGACGCCGGACTGCTCACCGACTACCGGGTCTTTGTTCGCGGCAGTGTCGGACACAACCCAGCTCATGTTCTCCCCGGCTGCATCATCGAGGCAGCAGAACGGCATGGATTGCGTTCGTTGATCACCTACCACGGGCGCAACACCAAGGCAGCCGCGCTCGCCGAAGCCCTGGACGGGGTACGCACCCCGACAGGGTGGACGATCCGTGCCCGTCACATATCCGGAGCAACCCCGGCATCCGAACGTTCCGCCACCCTCGCGTGGCTCGGAGAACCGTCCGATGAAATCAGGATCGTCACCAACGTCAACTGCCTTATCGAAGGGGTCGACGTGCCCTCAGTGGACGGTGTGGCGCTCTGCGATCCCCGTACCTCCACTGTCGGTATCGTCCAGGCCATCGGCCGTGTGCTGCGCCCAGCCCCTGGCAAGCTCCGCGGAGCAATCATCCTCCCCATCATGCTTCCCCTCCACGGGGATGACGACTCCGCGCTGCTCGCTTCGCGATTCGGCCACGTGTGGAAGGCGCTGCGCGCACTACGCGCCCATGACCAGCGCTTGGCCTCCGAGCTGGACGCCGCAGCAGCCGACTGGGCACGCAGAGCTAGTGAAGATGAGATGGCCGGCCTGAGCTATCGGGGAGCTAAGCGGCCGACCAGCCGGGTCCACTTCGAACTACCCGGTGACATCGATATGAGCCGGGTGTACCTGCGCATGGTGCAGCAGACCGCTACCAAGAACGCCTACTTCTACGGGCTGCTGCTGGACTGGGCCGACCACTCCGGTGGCCGCACAGTGCCCTGGACCCTGACCTGGAAGGGGGAACGGCTTGGGCGCTGGGCTGAACAACAACGCCGCGCCTACCAGAAAGGGCTCCTCGACAAGGAACAAATCGCCGCGCTGGAAAGCGTGCCCGGCTGGGCCTGGGACCGGAAAGAAGGGGTGTGGCGTGACTCCTACCGGATCCTAAAAGACCTGGCCACTCAGCTCGGCAGCCTCCACCAACCTCCCGACGGGCCGTCCATCTACGCCGGTATCAAGGACGCCACCAATTTGCCGCTCGGGCACTGGGTCGCCGAACAGCGGCAGTTGTACCGCGACGGGATGCTGTCCGATGAGCGGGCGCAACTGCTGGAGGAACTGCCCGGCTGGACGTGGGACGGCGGGCTTCCCGACGACGACGTCGCCATGATCCAGGCGCTGCGCGTCTACTGCGAGTTCGAAAAACACGCTGACGTCCCCGAGGCACACCTCGAGGATGGCCTTCCCCTGGGCCGATGGGTGTGGGCGGTGCGGCGCCGCCGCCTGGTGGGGCGGCTGCACCCGACTCTGGAAGAAGAGATCGCTGCCGCTACCCCCCGCACCGCCAAGGGTGAACCGTCGTTCGCCTGGCATGTGGCTGAAACCCGCTGGCGGTTGGCCTACTCGGCGCTGCGGCAGTACACCAGACGCGAAGGCACCGCCACCCCGCCCTGCTCGCACCGCGAGACGCTTCCTGACACGACGGTCGGCCTTGGCCAGTGGGCGTCCCTGCAACGGTGCCTTTACCGGAAAGGGAAACTCGAGGAACGGTACATCCGCTGGCTGGAAGCGCTTCCAGGATGGCGGTGGGAGGCACCCAGGACCCGCAAAGAGTACGGGGAACCCCTCGACTTGGGCGACCACCCGCACGGTACCGCCAAAGGCATCGCCGCCGGCTGCCCCTGCAAGGAGTGCATGGACGCCGCACGGGCCAGGCAGCGCCAGTACCTGGCCCGCCGCCGCGCCCTCAAGGACGGCGTCCCCGCCGGCAAGGCACGCCGCCACATCAACCGCCTAACCAAAGCCGGATACACCCTGGCGGCCATCAACGCCGTATGCAGCGTGCCAGTCGGCGTACTGCGGGACGTGGGGTCCGGCAAAGCCGACCAGATCAGCGCACGCCACGAGGCCGCTGTTCTGGCAGTCACCCCGGCCATGTGTGCTTCTGTCCCCACCAGGGTCGGCTCACGTGGACGAGTGAGAGCGGCATCCAGCGAACAAGTCCCAGCAGCCCCCACCCGCCGACTGCTGGAAGACCTTGCTTCCCGCGGATTCGGACCTGCGTGGGTGGCCCGTGAACTGGGCTATGACCGCAAGGTCCAAATCGGCCACGACAAGGTTCTTCGCCGCATGGCCGAAGCCGTCGCCGACCTGCACGCCAGGGTCGGGGACCTGGTCGCCCCGCCAACCTCAGGCCGCCGAATGCCACCGCCGCTGGCCGAGCTACTGAACCGCCCGCGGGGTGAGGCCGCGTGACCAAACCGCACGGTACTTACGCCCGAGCAAAAAGCGGCTGCACCTGCACGCCCTGCAAGGACGCGTCCCGCCGCTACAACAAACGCCGGGAACTTCTCATCGCCACCGGCCGGTGGCAGCCGTTTGTGGACGCTGAACCTGTCCGCGCCCACGTCCGGAGGCTCGGCGAATACGGGATCGGCTGGAAGAGCCTCGCCCAGGCCGCCGGTGTCCCACGAGGCGTGATGTGGAGGCTGCTGTACGGGGACCGCGACCGCGGCCCTTCCAAACGGGTCCGTGCCGCCACAGCAGAGGCAATCCTCGCCGTCCAGCCCACTCTCGACATCCTCCCCGATGGGGCCCGGGTGGACGGTGCCGGCACCCGGCGCAGGCTGCAAGCACTGATCGCACTCGGCTACTCCCAGGCCCGTCTTGCCAGTTTGCTGGGCTTCAGCAAAAGAGGCATAGGGGACTTGCTGAGCTCCGACTCTCGCGTGGAAGCCGGCACCGCACGCGCCGTCCGCACCTTGTATTCCCGACTGTGGGACCAACCACCCCCCGAGCAGACCCCGCCGCAGCATCGCGCCGCCAGTCGCGCCCGCGCCTACGCACGGCGGCAGGGCTGGCCACCACCAACAGGGTGGGACGACGACCTCATCGACCTCCCCGACGACGAACTGGAGGCGGTGTTGCGCCGCCGGGCCAAGGCGATGGACAACAACGAAGTCGCCCGCTGCTATCGGGCACACCGCAACGGCGACCTGAGCCTGCTGGTCACCGCTGGTGCACGCGAGTACCAGCGACGTAGAACACGGTCCCGCAAGGAGGGCGCGGCGTGACGAGCCCTCACGGAACCTACACGCGCCACATGTGCTACGGCTGCTCCTGCGAGCCTTGCCGCGCCGCGGCCAGGGACTACTGGCGGGACCGTAACCGGGCCATCGCCTACGGCCGCTGGCAGCCGTGCGTGGATGCCGAACCTGTCCGCCAGCACATCCTCACCCTCCGCGCCCACAACGTCAGCGCACGGCAAATCGCACGTCTCGCCGGCGTCCCCTACAGCACTGTCTACCGCATCCTCCACGGCGAGGCCGGATACCCACCACCCGCCAAAATCCGCGCCGCCACCGCAAAAGCAATCCTCACCGTCAGTCCCACCCTCGACGACCTCGCCGACGGCTCACACGTCCCCATCGACCCCTACCGGCGCCGTCTCCGTTCTCTCTTCGCCGCAGGCTGGCCCTACAGCAGGCTCGCCGAACACCTCGGAATGGACGACAGCAACCTGCGGAAACTGCTAAACAAAAGCAAGATCACCGCAGCCACCGCCCGCGCCATCCGCGACCTGTACACCCGGCTGGAGCACACCAACCCGGCCGACCATGGCGTGCCCACGGCCAGCATCACCAAGGCCCGCAACCTCGCCACCCGCCGCGGCTGGCAGGTCCCCGGGGCATGGGACCCCGAATGGCTGGACCTCACCGACTCCCAGCTCGAGGCAGAGCTGCAGCGCCTAGCAGCCGACATGACCGACACGGATGTCTCCCGCTGCTACCGCGCCCACCTCGCCGGCGACAACACACCCCTCACCGTCGCGGCAGCCCACGAGCACCTCCGCCGGCGCAGAATCCGCCGACACACCACCAGCACGGAAGGAACCGCAGCATGACCAGACCACAGAGGATCCAACGGAAGCGCACAAAGGGCTGGCGCATGCCACCCAATGCGATCTACGTCGGCCGCGGCACCAAGTGGGGCAACCCCTTCCGCGTGGGACAACCCATCACCGCCCCGTTCTTCGGTGGTGTGACGATCAACGGCGTGCCTCTCTCCCGGCAGGGCGTCGTTGAAGACCGTGAGCACGCTGTCGAGCTGTTCCAGTGGTGGCTGCTGACCGAAGCGCCTTACACCGAGGAAGACGTCCGCCGCGAGCTGGCCGGCCGGGACCTGGCCTGCTGGTGCCCGCCCCCAGAGCCCGGCCAACCCGACCACTGCCACGCCGCGCTGCTGCTGGCCATCGCCAACCAGCCCCGCGACGAGGAGGTCACCCGATGCTGATGGCACGACTGTCCGACGGGCGCAAAGTCCCGCTGCACACGTGCTGCTTCGTCCTTCGGGACGCCTGCGGTTGCCCCCGAGGTGTCGTCCACGCCGCTACCGGCAACCCCGAACAGGTCATCTGCGTAGACGACGCCTGGCGTGCGCTCCTCCCCAACGCGCAGGACCGCGCCCGGGCACGCCAAGCCGGCATGCAAGTGGAGCTGATGCCCCAAGAGCGCTGGCTCCAGGAGATCGCGCTGCTGCTGCAGAACTACTGCCCGCACAGCAGAAAGGGAGCCGCCGATGCCTGAGATCCCCCAGCCAACCGTCAGGATCACCCGATACGAGGTTTCCTGCCTCCCCGAAGACGACATCAACGCGGCAGCTTTCACGCTCACCGTGGAGTACCGCGGCAACGGCAAGTGGGCGGTGTGCCGCCGAGGATCCTGCCTTAGCGCCGACGGTAAATGGGACTACGAACCTTCCTCCTCCAACCGCTCTGACGAATGGCTGAGCAGCCACCGATTCGACCTGGATACCGCGCTTCGACTGGCCCGTGAAGCCGCACCGAAGGTGCGTGTCAACGGCTACACAGTCGCCGACGCGCTCGCCACGGCACAGGAACCCACCCGCGGTTGAACAACACACCGAACGCTGACCGACTGGCTCAAGACGAAGGAGCACCGGTGATCTGCTCATCGTGCCGGAACGCCAACCACCCGGCCTGCGAAACCCCTGACTGCTGCTGTGGTCACGCCGGCAGTCCAGTCCGCTCTCTGACAGGTGAGGAACGCCATGCCCGCGCCCTGGGCTTGCACAGCGACATCGTCCGTCCCGCCAACGGTTCACCCGCATCAAACCGAGTCGAGAGAACAGCCAAGTGAACACCTCAAATGAGAGGGACATCATGACCGAACGATGCAATCCCGATAAACCCCACCGCTGCCCGCGCTGCCACACCGTGACTGTCCACTACCCGGCGCGAGTGCGGCGGTGGAGGCGCTACCGATGCTGCCAGTGCCGGACAGTCTTCACCCGGTGGCCACTGCTTGCCCGGCTACTACCGCTGCACGAGTGCAACGCACCAAGTCACAAGGAAGCTGAGAGCACATCATGAACGCCAGCAAGCTCGCAGACGCTGCTGGTATCACTTACCGGCAGCTCGACAACTGGTGCCGATCTGGATACCTCAACCCCCACGGAGGCGAAGGAACCGGCAAGGCCAGAGATTTCCCTCCAGGGGAAGTTCAGGTCGCCATTCTCATGGGCCGGTTGGTCCATGCCGGGTTCACCCCTGAGGCTGCGCACACGGTAGCGCGACTCCACAAACCAGGACAGCCCATGAAGTTGGACGACGGCATCACATTGACCATCGATCTGTAGCACAATTGAATAAAGTGAAATGAGATGCCTATGCCCCTTTCAAAGCCCGAACCCGGCTGCCTATTCTGCGACCTGACCTCCCACCGGATCCTGTGCCAGTCGCCAGGCTGGTATGTACGCCACGACAACTATCCAGCGCGTCCAGGACACGTCGAGGCCGTCCCCAAAAGGCACGTCGAATCCTTCTTCGCCCTGACCACGGCCGAAGTCGCCGAAGGATACGAGCTGCTCCGCCAAGCCCGCTCCTTGCTGGCCGACGGATATGCCCCGGACGGGTGGACGATCGGGATCAATGACGGCCCGGCCGCCGGCCAGAGCATCCCCCACCTGCACATCCACCTCGTCCCCCGCCACTGGGGAGACGTCCCCGACCCCCGCGGCGGAATCCGCCGCGCGCTGCCGAACTGCAACCCCGACACCTGGGTCACCCCCACGAAGGAGAGCTAACCCATGGCAGGCGACACCCAGATCACCCTCGTCGGAAACCTCGTCGACGACCCCGCCCTGCGCTTCACCTCCAGCGGCCAGGCGGTCGCCTCGTTCCGCATCGCCTCCACCCCCCGCACTTTCGACCGGCAGTCGGGGGAGTGGAAGGACGGCGAGGCACTGTTCCTGACTTGCAACGTCTGGCGGCAGATGGCCGAGAACGTCACCGAATCCCTGACCAAGGGCGCCAGGGTGATCGTCCAAGGCCGCCTCAGGCAGCGCTCCTATGAGACCCGGGAGGGGGAGCGCCGCACTGTCTACGAAGTCGAGGTGGACGAGGTCGGCCCGTCGCTGCGTAACGCCACCGCGAAGGTCGTCAAGGCCGCCCGGCAGGGAGCTGCCCGGCAACCCGGCAACACCGCCCCGGCGCCGGCTCCCGCCCAGGACGACCCGTGGGCCACATCTCCCGACAACCCCCCGTTCTAGGAGAACGTCACGATGACTGAACCTCCCACTCAACCGCCGGCCAGCCGCCCGCTTCGTATCACCGGCTGGACCCTCGCCTGGACGGCGTGGATCCTGTTCTTCCTCGTCGTCGAGGCCGCGGCGCTGATCCGCAAGGCCCCCGGGGACACGTTCTCTGAGCACTGGTGGTCCCTGTTTCGGGTGAGGGAGCGGGTGCCGCTGCCGGCCCGGATCGTGCTGCTGGTCGTGCAGGTCGGCTTCGGGATCTGGCTGATCGGCCATCTGGCGTTCGGGTGGTGGACGCTGTGACCAAACCCGAACAGCCTCGACTCAGCCCTGAGGAGTGGATGCGCCGCTGGGAGCAGGCTCCCAACGAGCAGCGCCTCGCCATGGTGGCCACGCTTCTGACCGCGGCCCGGGGCGCAGAGCAATGCCTGTACGGCGGGCACGACGAGCTCCAGACCAGGCTGGAAGCGACACAGCGTCGCGTCACCGACCTGGATGGCCAACTGCAGCGCGCCAAGGAAGCCCTGCGCCGCGCAAAGGAATCCCTGGACCGGGTGCGGGCCGAGCACCGCGATACCTGCCTGCTCGCTACCGGCAAAGGTAAGAGACCGGCCTGGAGCTGCAGCGTGTGCGATGCCCTCGGCATCACCGCCCCCGAGCCGTCCACGGACGACACCGCAGACCAAAAGGACGGCCATGTCTGAGCAGATCCCCACCGCCCCCAGACCTTCGTAATGCATGCAAGAAGGAGAAGAGAAATCGACCACGAGGAGGACCATTGACCGCCCGAAAGATCGTTGCCGAAGCCGCCGCCCCCAAGGCCGGCATGACCCTCGATGAGCTCGGTGAACTGGTCAGCCGAGCAATGAAGGCCGGCGCGACCGGCCGGGAGATCGTGGAGGTGACCGTGTCCGGGGTCCTCCACCAGCGGATCAGGACCGCGAAGGTCACCATCAACCCCGCCACCGAAAAGCAGCCCCCGGGCACGGACCTTCCCCGATGACATGGCGTACCCGCCCGCAAGGCGATAATGGGGCCTACCGGGGCAGCGCGATCAGTCCTGCCTTGCCCGGGCGGGGCCCAACCCCCGCAGGAACTGCCTTGAGCGACGCACCACACCTTGCCCCCGAAGCATCCCAGGACGTCACCTTCACCGTGTCCGGACAGAACCACGACGTCAGCCTCTTCCACCGGCTCACCGGCAAGTTCCGCCTCTAGAAAACACCCAGCCCTGCCACAACCACACGAGGGGGGATCGATCGTGGGACGGTACTGGGTCCACAGCATGCCCGACGACATGCGCGACGACGGCCAGCGCCCATGCGCCCGCGGAGACCGCTGCGCACGCGCCACCGTCACCATCGAAAAGGGGGAGCGCATCTACCACCCGGCGCTCACCTACCGGGCCTTCTGCGAAGCATGCTCCGAAGCGGTCCGCAACGCCATCCAGGAACTCCCCGGCTACTACACCGAACTGGGGGAGCGGATCGGTGACCATGCCACAGGCATCGGCCAGCGAGTCTCAGGCTCCAAGGACCTCCCAACCCCGATCAACCTGACCTTCGACGAACTCCGCACCGAACTGGTTAACACCATCTCCGCCTGGGGAACCCGGGTATGCGAGACCGCCAAGCTCTCCGGCCACAGCATCGACTGGCCCACCACCCGACACACCCCGGACACCCTCACCCGGATGTGCGAGGTCCTCACCGCCCACCTGGATGCGCTTTTCTCCCTACCGCCGGCCCCGATGACGATCACCGTCCCTCTCGCTGAGGCTGACGCTCTCCCCGAGACTGCTGAAGTACGCCGTCACTACGACGCCGGCTACGCCGTAGCCATCGTGGAGCTGGATGGAGCGGACGCGGGCCTTGCCATGCTCAAGTTGGCGTCCCGCTGCCGCTGGATGCTGGGGCACGTCGGCCGTCCTGAGAGGCTCCAAGGCCGCTGTCTGCACTGCGACATGGTCGGGGCATTGATCCGCCCCGACCTGTCCACCGGCCTGGCGGACTGGGCCGAGTGCGGGGCGTGCGGAACCCGCTACACAGGAGTCGAGTACCTCAACCTCGTCCGGGCCCTCTACGAACAGGAGATCCAGCACCAGCGCGAGGCATCGTGAACCCAGAGAAGACGGTCGCAGCGATCGATGCCGCCATTGACGGATGGACCGGCCCTGATCTCTCGGTCAGCTCTTGTGCAATGCGGTGGGCACCTGAACCACCACCATCGCCCAACCAACCAGCAGGGGAGCAGCGCGGCACACCACTGACCGTTAGCGAAGCAACCGCCCTCATCGGTGAGGTGATTTCGGCGTGGATCCCACCGAACGCACCAGAAGGCCTCTACCCGGAGGCCATCCACTCCCTCGCCGAGGTGCACGCCAACATCGAGCGAGCATCTGCGGCCTTCACACGAAAGACCCAACTTCTTTCAGAGACGTGGGCCAAGGCTACGCATGAGGCTCTCGCCCAGTGGCACTACGGCGGCAAGTACCGGAGGCATCGCCGCGGCTGCCGGATCTGCAACCCGCACGGCAACCCGCCCCCCGCACCTTCGAGCATGCGCGCCGCCGAGTACACCCGCAGGCTCAGACACCGCCGGCGCAGGAACCGGAAGAGGTAACTGTGGACCTGCTGCGCCGCCTGCTACGCCTCCCGCCACGGCAGATCACCCTCTGGGCGACGGCCCCTCCCGCAGACGGCGACACGGCTCTCGTGATCCTGTCCGAAGGGCGGTCAACGGTGCCGCGACCGGGTGAGAGCCTGCTGGAGGCTGCCGAGCGGCTAGGCGGGCAGGGGACGAATCGGACTGGCACGGAAGGATGGCCTCATGAAGGCTAAGTTCATCGACGGCCCGATCGATGGCCAATACCTAGACATCCCCGGCTGGGGCAGATTTCGCGACCACTGGCCCAAGACGTATGAGGTGAAAGCTCCATCGCTTGACGATCTGATCGCCGTCTGGAACGGCGTCACGGACGGCGACACACCGGCACGGTTTCGAATCGGCGTCTACCGGCTCGACCCCACCCCTGTTGGCCCCGATGGCGATTGGCGGATCTACCGGTGGGATGGATGGCAGCCCGATCGGAGCAGATGAACTCTCAGACGAAAGAGGAGATGAGCGTATGAGCGGCGGCACCACGGCGAGTCCACCGATTCAGAAGTTTGTTCTCCCCGACGGCTTCGTCATCCCCGTCCCAGATGGGAAGGATCCGCGCCGGGTGTGGGCCATGCACGCCTTTGCAGCTGTGTCCGAGGGGAAGTGTCCTATCCACCGCATCACCCTGTCCGAACCCTTGGAAGGAGATGAACGCCCCTACTGCAAGGCGTGCGAAAGGTGGTGGTGGGCCAGGTGTGAGGGTGACGACGCTGAGGTTGGGTGGGAGCTGATGTACGACCCCCATGCGGAGAAGGGATGGTGGTGATCATGGAGTGTGTTGGGACTGAGGCCAAAACCAGTCGTACTCGGCGCCCCCCAGGGCCGCCCTAGCTGGCCACCCACGTGGCGGAAACCTGGACGTGGAGGGCTTCCTCATCCTCATCGAAGTGGCAAGTCAGCCCGCACTCATCCGGCCCGCTGTGCAGCGCACATTCTCCATCACAGCCGTGCACGCAACCCCGGTCCATCGGAGTTGGCGGCAGCACGAGGGTAGGAAGCAGTTCGCGGCGTAGTGTCTGCCGGTCGCGCCGGCGCCGGGCACGGTGTCGGCTCATCCTGCGCATGATGCTCTCCTGAATGTGCGCCCTCGAAACCAGGGTGTTCACCGGCATCCTTGCAGCTCGCTCAGCCGCCCATACAACAACACGTAAGCACCTGCCACGGCTCACGAGTGTTCGGTTTGCGCTCACCCCTGTGACCTGCTGAAATAGTTTTTGTAGGACAACTGTGCCCTCGGACAGGCTTACGTCTGCCGGGGGTTTTCGCATGTCAAAGGGGGTGAACATGCCCCCCGACATGCCCCTGCCCGCCACCGCCGAACAAGCAGCCCAATCCCTCGGCCGCCCCGCCGCCACCATCCGCGTCTGGGCCCACCGCTACAGAGTCCCCCGAACCCGGCGAGGCCGGCACGTCTACTACGACCTGCGGGACCTGCAGGTCATCGAACGCGAGCTGCACCACGGCCACCCGGTACCCCCCACCCCCGAAGAACGCGCAGCGATCCGCCTACACTGCCCCCACCACACCACAAACCCTGACGTTCAAACCGCCCAGGCAGCCTGACCCGACCGAGCGTGCGTGCCGCCGACTTCCACGGCGACGACCCTGGCGGCACGCCGGCGCAAACCCCTGGCCACAGATCCCCCAGGGTTGCGCACTGGCACGGGGCCTGCAGCAACGATCCGCGGGGGGTTGACGCTGCAGGCCCCGGCCACCCCGCCGTGAGGCCATGCTGGAGCCGCACCACCCGTCAGCAGGGGAGGTGGCGCACCCGATGCCAGCAGACCTGCCCGGCAACGTCATCGCCCCCAACAAGGTCCGCATCAACGGCATCCCCCTGCTCGTCACCGGGGACGGCATCCAGGTCCACGAGATGCGCATCGGCGGCGCCCCGAACGTCGCCACGGTGACGCTGACGCTGCTGGCCCGCAGGATCACCGTGGCCGCAGAGGGGAACCTGGAATGAGCAGCGACATGCCGCAGGACCCGTTCACCGAGCTCGCAAAGGCCGCCATCCAGCTCCACGAGCTGTTCAAGGCGTTCCTCGACGCTGGCTTCACCGAACCTCAGGCGATGCAACTGGTGTGCACCGCCCTGACCGCCGGCATCACCAAAGGGAGCCAGGGGTGATCCGCGCCCACATCCAAGAAGAACCCGCCACCGACTCCATCGACATCACCATCATCAGGACCCACACCACCCTCGACCAGGACACCGAAAGATGGGTCCTCCACTTCACACACTCCGACCCTGCCTCCGCCTTCTGGGATCCCATCCCCGACGACGGACGGCAACCAAAACCAACCCTCCGCCTCACCAACGAGACCGCTCTCGCCCTGCTGGAAGCCCTGGCCCGCCACTACCACGGCACCGAGAACACCCGCACCCTCCGCAAGGACTACGAAGCCGAACGCCGACGCGTCGACCAGCTCACCGCTGCTCTCGCCGGCGTCGCCCAGACACTCGCCGAGCAGCATCGCTCGCAGCGTCGCGAGGCCGAGCGGGCGGTGAACACGCACCTGGAGGCGGCACAGCCGTGAACGGCTGGCCCAAAACCCTCGAAGCCCTCCTCGCCGCGGTCAGAGAGCTGGAACAGGCCCAGGCCGCCGCGGTGGAGAAGTTCACCCCTTGGACTCCGCATTCACCAGGAAGCATCAGCGGCTTCCTCGGATGGATCCCAGACAGAGACCGCACCAGATTCGGTGGCACCGGTCTCATCCGACCAGGTCCACATGGCTCGGAACCCGACCTCAGTAACCTGACCCTCCACCAGGCGCGGGCAGAGGTCACTGACATCATCGCCAAGGCCCGGGAAGAGCAGCCCCTGCCAAGCCTGGTGACAGCGCGATGAGGATCGCCATCCACCTGTTCGGCCGCGAGGTCGCAGCTATCGAGCTCACCACCACCGTCGCCCAACCGGACGACGAACCGGAGCCAGGTCCGCCGTTCGGGTTCTCCGGCGCCGCCGGCCTGCACACCGACCTCGCCGAGGACACCTCGACAGAAGACGCCCACACCCAGGCCCGCCCACGCAGGTCCTGGTGACCATCCACTTCCAAGCAGCCTGCGGCTAGCTACCGCAGGTCAGGGAGCCCTGGCGACCCCCGAGACGCCAGGGCTCCCGCTCATCTCGGGGAGACCACGTGTCTGAGCAAACCAGATTCCACGCCTTCCGGTACACCCTCGCCCCAACCCCCTCCCAGGAAGCCGCGTTCTTCCGCTACGCCGGCGCTGCACTCTGGGCGTACAACCACGCCATCGGGGTGAAGAAAGCAGCACACCAAGAGTGGCGCACCCAGGTTGACGCCCTCGTCGCCTCCGGAATCCCAGAGGAACAGGCCCGCAAACAAGTCAAGGTCAAGATCCCCAACAGCTTCGAGATAGGGAAGAACTTCAACCGGATCAAGGGAGACTCCCGCGAAGGCATCGACGGGATCTGCCCGTGGTGGCACGAAGTCAACAGGTACTGCTTCAAGTCCGCGTTCGCCGATGCGGACCAGGCGTGGAAGAACTGGCTGGCCTCCCTCAAGGGCACCCGCAAGGGCCGCAAGGTCGGCTACCCCCGCTTCAAGTCCAAGCGCCACAGCCGCAGGTCGTTCCGTCTCTACGAAGGCATCCGCCCAGTCGGCTACCGGCGTCTCCGTCTCCCCAGCTTGGGAGAGATCCGCATCCACGGCACCACCAAACCCTTGGTGAAGCTCCTCAACTCGGGCCAGGCAACCATCAAAGCGGTCACGGTATCTCAAGGTGGCCACCGCTGGTACGCCTCCGTCCTCTGCGAGGTCACCACCAACCTCCCCGACGGCCCCACCCGCCGGCAACGCTCCCGCGGCACGATCGGCGTTGACATGGGCGTCAAGAACCTCGCCACCCTGTCCAAACCCCTCAACCCCGACGACCCCACGACCGCGATCGTCCCGAACCCGCGGCACCTCGAAGCCACCGATCGCCGGCTCCGCAGAGCCCAACGAGCCCTCGCCCGCAAACAGAAGGGCTCCAAACGCCGCGAGAAAGCCGCCCGTCGTGTGGCCCGCCTGCACCACCAGGTCGCAGTCCGCCGCGCCACCGCCATCCACGAGCTCACCAAGCAACTCGCCACCAGCTTCGAAGCGGTCGCGATCGAGGACCTCAACGTCCAGGGCATGACCCGCACCGCCAAAGGCACCATCGACCGCCCTGGGCGGAACGTCAAAGCCAAAGCCGGCCTCAACCGCGCCATCCTCGACGCAGGCTTCGGCGAGCTCCGCCGCCAACTGGAGTACAAAACCACCTGGTACGGGTCACGGCTGCTGACGGTGGACCGCTGGATGCCATCGTCGAAGACCTGCTCGGGCTGCGGCTGGAAGGCGCCCGAGCTGCTCTTGCAGACCCGAGTGTTCCGCTGCGGCGGTTGCGGCCTGGTCCTGGACCGGGATGTGAACGCCGCCCGCAACATCGAACGTCACGCCGCTTGACCGGCGGGACCGTCGCCTCTGGTAGAGGGGAGACGTTAAACGCCCGTGGAGCCCACGTAAGACCTGCCCCCTCCGGGGTGGTGGGCAGAGGGCGTTGAAGCGGGAAGACACCATCCTCTTTGGGTGGTGCCACCCCAGCAGAGTGATCTGCTGGCAGTCCGCACATTTTCGTGGAGCGGAGGGGTAAAACCGCAGGTCGTTAAGGGTCCGCTCCACGTGTACGTGGCTGACCCGTGTCTGAAATGTCCGATTCTGGGGTGCCGAGGGTCCGCTCCACGTGTACGTGGCTGACCCCACCCCGCAGGCTCCCCACGGAGGGGAGACCCGGTCCGCTCCACGTGTACGTGGCTGACCCCCATCTCTCTGACTAGCGCCGCCTCGTGCTCCTGTCCGCTCCACGTGTACGTGGGTTGACCAGATATATAGCGCCTCCCGAAGGCTGCCGTCTGAGCTCGCTCCACGTGTCTGCGGTCTGACTGGCAACCAATAGGACGTGCCTCGCCGCCGGGCTCGCTTTCACACGCGCAGGCTCCCCGCACCACACAGGGAGGTGACCCGGGCATGACCGACCGCTACATCATCCCCTGTGCCGGCGACGGCAACCGGTGGACCGAACAAACCGGCACTCCCAAACAACTCGTCAAACTCTGCGGCGAACCCATCCTCTACCGCACCGTCCGCCAACTCCACGAACGCGGCGCCACCGACATCCGCATCATCGTCAAAGACCTCACCGACCCACGCTTCAAAATCCCCGGCACCCGCCGCGCCACCGCCAAACTCAACCCCGACAACGGCCCCGCCGACAAGTTCTGCTCCTCCCGCCACCTGTGGAACCGCAACGGCCGCACCACCATCCTGTTCGGCGACGTCTTCTTCACCGACCAAGCCATGGACACCATCGTCAACCCCGACGACGGCGGTGACTGGCGCGTCTACGCCCGCTTCGGCCCCTCCAACATCACCGGCTGCAGGCACCCCGAACTGTTCGGCATCACCCTCCACCCCGACCACCACACTCTCGCAGACCAGGCCATCGCCTACTGCGTCGACCTCCACCAGCGCGGCCTGCTCAAAGGCTGGTCGGGAGGCTGGCAGGTCTACGCCGCCATGTGCGCAGACACCGACCTCAAAGCCCGCGACCGCGGTCACTCCGTCACCATCGACGACTGGACCGAAGACATGGACTGGCGAGTGGACTGGGAACGCTGGTGCTGGCACTACGCCAAAGCCGACCCCGCCGACCGGCCCTCCCGCTACATCCCATGACCCGCATCCACGCACCGGTCGCAGAGGTCTTCACCCACCTGCCAGCCATCCACACCGAAACCGGAATCCCCCCACGAGGCGTCGCCCACGTCGGAGCCCACACCGGCCAGGAAGTCCCCGCCTACCGCAGAACCGGCTACCACCCGATCCTTCTCATCGAACCCAACCCCTACCTCATCCCCACACTCCAAACCATCGACGACGTCGAGGTCGTCCACGCAGCCGCCGGCACCCACAACGGCACCACCACCCTCCACATCACCGGCTGGGACCAACTGTCCTCCACCCTCACACCCCGCCCCCTCCTCAACCGGTACAAGGTCACCGAACACATCAACGTGCCCGCCGTCCGCCTAGACACCCTGCTGGACGAACGCCACACCACCCTCGTCATCGACACCCAAGGCACCGAACTCGACGTCCTCAAAGGCGCAGACCTGACCGGCGTCCACCTCGCCGTCATCGAATGCTGCACAACCCCCCGCTACGAAGGCGCAGCAACCACCGACGACATCGTCGACTACATGCACACCGCAGGATTCACACTCCACTCACAGTGGCGACACGGCGCGGTCTCCGACGTGGTCTTCACCCGCCACCAGCCAACCCACTGAACACCCGGGGGGATGCATGGCTGTACAGCACTGGAAGCACGGGTGGATCCCACTCACCCCTCAGGCCATGCGGCAGAAGAATCACGGCTACAAACCCGGCCCCGACTCCAAGATCACCAAGACGGCAGAGCAGGCCATCCGAGAAAAAACCGCCGCCGCCAAAACCCGCCGCTCTGGACGCCGAGGAACCACCCCCACCGGCGGAGGCAAAGGAGGCACAGGCGGCAACCGCGGCACCTCCCAAACCCCAAGCCCCGACAACGACATCAAGGCAGCAGCCGCAGCGATCCGCCCCGGCGCCCCCGCACGCGCCGTCAACCTCCTCACCCGCGCGATGAACAACACCAAGGACCCGCGGGAGAAACGAGCGGTCAAGAAGCGCCGCGACGAACTCGCTCGCCGCATCATGGGCCGCTAACCCAGCATCTCCCCACCAGCTCAAAGGAGATGACCACCCATGGCCGACACCACCCCCGGCGACCGCAACGCACTCGAACGCTACTGGAAGTACGGCGAAGGCGCGATCAAGATCCGCTGGGGCACCGACGGAGACTGGACCCGCTGCCACCGCCACCTCATCAAGCACGTCGGAGACACCCGAGCCCGCCGCATCTGCGCACAGTGGCACTTCGAGATGAACGGGTTCTGGCCCGGGGACAGACGCAACAAGCCCGGCAAGGACTGACCTGCCATGCCTCGAGGCGCTCGGTCCAACCGCGTCACACCACTCCCCAAGGGGTGGAAGAAGACCAGGCAACGCATCCTCAAACGCGACAACCACACCTGCCAATGGCCCATGCCAGGAGGCGGGATCTGCGGCGCCTACGCCTACCGCGTCGACCACAAGAGCCCCGCACACCTCAACGGCAGCGACGACGACGACAACCTGTGGACCTTGTGCGACACCCACACCCGCTACAAGGACGCCTCCGAAGGAGGCCGAGCAGCAGCAGCGAAGCGGATCCCCCGCCGCCGGCCACCAGAACCACACCCCGGCCTGATCCGCTGAACCCTCAAGCACCCGCGGCTGATCACCGCGGGTAGGAAGCCCCGATTCTCTCCCGGGAGTCGGGGCTTCCGCTTTCCCGGGAGCCACACAAGTGAACACATGCCCTGAATGCGGCACACCCCTGGTGAAGAAGAGCCGCGGACCCGCCCCGACGTATTGCTCAGCAACCTGCCGTGCCAATGCCGGATGCCGCAGGGCCAAAGCCGACGGCAGGTACGCCAACCGGGAAGCAGCCGCAGCAGCTAGGAAACGAGCCGAGCGAGAAGCAAACGCTCGACCTTGCCTCTACTGCGGTGACCCTCTACCACCGCGTCCAGTGCGGCAAACCAGAGCGCAAACGCCTCTGGAACAACGAACGCAACCTCGCCTACCAACGCAAGTACAAAGCCGAACACGGCATCTACAGGAGCCACAGCTACACCTACGAACGCACCTGCATCCACTGCGGCAAGGTCTGGCTCGCTAAGAGCCGCACAGCCAAGTACTGCTCCAACGCATGCCAGGCCACCTACGAGCACGGACTCAACCGCAAGCCGAGGCTGAGCAGAACTGAGAGACGACGGGCAAGAGCACGCCGCATCCTCGCCGCCGCGGCCCGAGGAACACGCAGCCGCAGAACTTTCGTCGCAGGCACATGCTTCTACTGCGGCACCACAACGATCTCCACACGGAAACCAGCCAGCAGCGCCTTCTACTGTTCTCGCCGCTGTTATCAGCTCACGAAGGCCAGCGCACGCCGAGCACGTAGCAGGAACACTCACATCGACCGGCAGTCCATCTACCAACGCGACAAATGGAACTGCCGGCTATGCGGCAAACCAGTAGCCAAAACCAAGACGCCACCGCATCCCAAGGCCCCAGTGCTCGACCACATCATCCCCATCGCCGCCGGAGGCGAGCACACACCGGCCAACCTGCAACTGGCGCACTTCCTGTGCAACAGCATCAAGCGCCACCTCGGGGGTGGAGAACAACTGATGCTGTTCGGGTGACCGTCACAGACTGTGACGACACCTGGGGGGGACCAAGATCATTTAATCGAGGGCGACCGGAACCGTGTTGCACCTCGGGGTCGCTACGGGTTTCAGGGTCCGCGAGATCCTGCGGTGATCACTGAGCGTGATAACAGTCGGTGGTGTTCGCTGGGTTGTTCTTGCTGGTGGTGGCTTGGAAAGCGTTACACCGGCTGCTAGGGTGGTCGCGTGGGTGTGACGAAGTGTGAGCACTGTGGCGGGGGGATGCCTCTGCTGAAGCGCCGGCACGCCCGCTACTGCAGCACTCGCTGCCGGGTTGCTGCTCACCGTGCCCGCCGGGCGCTCCCGCGTGAGATGACGTCCCGGAAGCGGTGGGTTCGCCGGGATGCTGCGAAGGCGCCGCGCACTGTCACCGGCCGGCGAGCTTCCTCGACCAACCCGGCGACTTGGTCGTCTTACCGGGAGGCTGTTAAGAGCCGTGCTGGCGTTGGCCTCGGCTATGTCCTCGCTGGTGACGGCATCGTCTGCTTGGACCTGGACCACTGCCTGAAGGGCGGGCGGCTCGCCCCTTGGGCTCAGGCGATCCTCGACCGGTGCCCGCCGACCTACATCGAGGTGTCGCCGTCGGGGGATGGCCTGCACGTGTGGGGTCTGGGCACTGTCGGCCGCGGCCGGCGGGTGCGTGTGGGCGGCGGCCAGGTCGAGGTGTATGACCGGGGCCGGTATATGACCGTCACCCGCCAGCGGTTCGGGCAGGCTCCGTCCAGGCTGGGCCGCCTGGACGATGTGATCGCCGCCTTGGTCTAGGGCTGCTTGGCGAACCAGGCGGCTACGCGTTCGAGGGTGTCCTCGGCGCGGCGGCCTTCTAGGTGGGTCTCGTAGTCCTGTTGGCCGAGGTTGTGCTGCGGCTGGTCCCCGTGGGGGAGTTGGGCGGCGGGCCGCCACTTGATGGTGACGTAGGCAGAGGGGTACCGGCGGGGGTAGGTCCGCGCGTTGTGCTTCTCGATGACCAGGGCTCTTTGGTGGCCGTAGCGGTTGCGGGCGTAGCGGATGGCGGGGAGTAGCTGCCCGTCGGGGTCCTTCTGCCGATCGTCTAGGTACTTCTGGTTCTTGCCGCCGTTGTCGTCTTTGCTGAGTTCTTCGTCGGCGCTGACGGCCCAGCACAGCGCTTCGACGAGTGGCAGCAGGATCTCTTCGGCGGGGCTGTTCCTGGTGGAGTGCTGCCGGAACCGTTCGAAGGCTTGGTGAACCCGGTGATCGCCAGCCGGGTGCGTCACTTTTTGTCCTTGTCGCTCATGTGAGCCATCATCCTCAGCCCGCCAGCGGCTGGTGGGTGGATTAGCGGATTCACCGAACCAGTGGGAGGTGGTGGCGGTGGGAACTCGTGGTCCTGTGCCCAAGCACAGCAGTGAGCGTCGCCGTCAGAACAAGCCTGAGGGCGGCGAGATCACTGTGGTTCGTGCTCGGTTGGGGGCCGTTGAGCAGCCGCCTGCGTCGCCGGATTGGCACCCGATCGCCAGGGACTGGTATGAGTCGCTGGCGGAGTCGGGGCAGGCGCAGTTCTATGAGCCGTCGGACTGGCAGACCGCCCGGTACATCGCCGAGGCGATGACCCGGAATCTTGAGGCGGGGCGGTTCTCGGCCCAGTTGTTCGCTGCAGTGCTGTCCGGGATGACGGAGCTGCTGACCACGGAGGGTGCTCGGCGACGGGCCCGGTTGGAGATCGAACGGGCCTGTGCTGGGGACGGTGGGAACAGACAGCCGGCTGGGGTGACGGCGCTCAATGACTACCGAAACGCTCTCGGCGGCTGACTCTGCTGCGGTTGATCTTTCCGCGTTGGAGCCGGTGCGGATCGGCCCCACTTGGCAGCGGGATGAGCAGGGGCGCTGGCTGCTGCCGAAGTGGTCGTTGGGCTGGCACATCCTGGCGTGGACCAGTGAGAACCTGCAGCACAGCAACGGCGATGACTGGCGGTACACGCTTGAGCAGGCGCGGTTGACGTTGTGGTGGTACGCCGTCGATGAGAACGGTGAATTCATTTACCGCGACGGTGTGATCCAGCGTCTGAAGGGCTGGGGGAAGGATCCGCTGGCGGCGACGTGGTGTGCGGTGGAGTTCATCGGCCCGTGCCGCCCGTCGGGGGAGTACGCCAAGTTCGACGTTCCGGACTGGGTCGATCCTTACCAGCCGGTGGGCCGGCCGCATCCTGAGGCGTGGGTGCAGATCGCGGCGGTGTCGAAGGACCAGACGCGTAACACGATGACGTTGTTCCCTGGTCTGTTCAAGAAGTCGACGATCGAGGAGCACCACATCGATCTCGGCAAGGAGATCATTTACGCCAACCGGGGGCGGCAGCGTATTGAGGCGGTGACGTCGTCGCCGCGTGCGCTTGAGGGTGCTCGTGCCACGTTCGTGGTGCGGAATGAGACGCATCACTGGCTCTCTAACAACGAGGGCCATGAGATGGAAGCGGTCATCAGCCGGAACGCGGACAAGTCCACGGACGGGTCGGCCCGCGCGATCTCGATCACGAACGCTTTTGAGCCTGGTGAGGATTCGGTGGCCGAGCGTGCCCGGGACGCCTATGAGGAGGTGCTGGCGGGCCGGGCAGTCGACACCGGGATGCTGTACGACTCGCTGGAGGCTCCACCTGAGGCGCCTTTGACGGCGGAGGCGGCGCCGAAGGTGATTGAGATGGTCCGTGGGGACTCGACGTGGCTGAGTGTTCCCCGGATCGTCAAGTCGATCCTGGACACGAGGAACCCCCCGTCCCGGTCGAGGCGGTTTTGGTACAACCAGATCGTCGCGGCTGAGGACGCGTGGATCACTCCTCAGCAGTGGGACGCGTTGGAGCGTAAGGACCGGCTGCTGGAGGACGGCGAGAGCATCTGCGTGTTCTTCGACGGGTCCAAGAGTGACGACGCGACGGTGCTGGTGGGGTCGTGTGTGTCGGATGGGCACGTGTTCCTCATCGGCTGCTGGCAGCGGCCGATTGGGCTGGACCCGAAGCTTCCCTGGTCGGTTCCCCGGCATGAGGTGGACGCCGCTGTTGAGCGGATGTTCGACACCTGGGATGTGGTCGGGTTTTTCGCCGACCCTGGTGGCGGCCACGATGAGTCGGGGGAGCGGTACTGGGATGCTCACATTGACAGGTGGGCGAACCTGTATGGGGATCGGCTGCTGGTCAAGGCGACGAGCACAAAAGGCCGGCAGCACGCGGTGATGTGGGACATGGGTTCCCCGGCCCGGCAGCAGGAATTCACTGAGGCTACTGAACGCTGCTACAGCGACATCGTCAGCACGAGGACCCTGACACATGACGGGAATCGGATTCTTCGGCAGCATGCGGTGAATGCCCGGCGTCGGCCTAACAAGTGGGGTGTGGCGATCGGGAAGGAGCACCGGGAGTCTGCGAAGAAGATCGACGCGATTGTGGCGGCGATCGGTGCGCGGATGGTGCGTCGGCTGGTGTTGTCGTCACCTAGCTGGACGGGGCGTTCCTCTGCGAGGAGGAAACGCAGCGGCCGGGTGTACGGATTCTCCTGATCACCTTCCCTGTCTTGATGTTTGGTTTCGGCGCTTGTGAGGGGGTGCTGTGGCGCTCTCTGTGGAGCAGGCGGTCGATACCGCGAAGCGGCTGCTGGAGATCCGGGAAGGTGAGCAACGCCGTCTGAACAAGATTGCCGCGTACATGCGCGGCAGGCAGGACAGCGTGTATGTGCCGCGGGGCGCCCAGCAGGAATACCGGTGGCTGATCAAGCGGGCGAAGGTGAACGTCCTGCCGTTGGTGGTCACCGTGGTCGCCCAGGCCTTGTTCGTGGAGGGGTACCGGCCGGAGAAGGCGTCTCAGAACGCCAAAGCGTGGGAGTACTGGCAGGCGAACCGGATGGATGCCCGCCAGCACGGGCTGCACCGGGCGGTGCTGAAGTACGGGGTTGCCTACGCGGTGGTGCTGCCGGGACGGCTGGATGGTCGGCCGATGCCGGTGATCACTCCGAAGTCACCTCGGCGGATGACGGCCTACTACGAGGATCCGGTTGAGGACGAGTGGCCGATTTACGCGGTCGAGGTGAAGAAGGAGAACCTTCCGAACGGTAAGTGCCGGAAGGTTGTGCGGCTGTATGACGATGAGGCCCGCTACTCGCTGGTGACGGACGAGGACGACAAGGGCCTTCTGCAGCCGGCGGAGCCGGAGTGGGTTGCCGAGCACAATCTGGGTGTATGCCCGGTGGTCCGCTATCTGAACGGTGATGACCTGGACGGCGATGAGGAAGTCATCGGCGAGGTCGAGCCGCTCTTTGATATGCAGGACCAGCTGAACAGCACAACGTTTGGCCGGATGATGGCCGAACAGTTCGCGGCATTCCGGCAGCGGTACGTGTCCGGGATGGTCATCGAGGGCGAGGAGGGCCGTCCTAAGGCGCCGTTTGCTGCGGCTGTGGACCGGCTGTGGGTGGCGGAGGACCCGGATACCCGATTTGGAGAGTTCGAGCAGACCGACCTGTCCGGGTATCTCAGGAGTGCCGAGGAGACGATCCGGCATATCGCGACGGTGTCGCAGACCCCTCCGCATCACCTGCTCGGGCAGATGACGAACCTGTCCGCGGATGCTTTGAACTCTGCTCGTGACGGGCTGAACTCCAAGGTGGCGGAGAAGCAGTCTGTTTTTGGAGAGTCGCACGAGCAGATGCTGCGGCTGGCGTCTCTGGCAGCCGGGGATCGAGACGGGTGGCTGGACACCGCCGCGCAGGTGGTGTGGCGTGATACCCAGTCCCGTTCGCTGGCGCAGACGGTGGACGCCTTGGGCAAGCTGGTGCAGATGCTGCAGGTGCCGCCGCAGGTGTTGTGGGAGCGGATCCCCGGGGTGACGCAGCAGGATGTGAAGCGCTGGCTGGCCGCTGCGGCTCAGGCGGACCCGATGGCGCAGTTGAACGCGATGGTGGAGCGGCAGATGAACGGCCTGCCCGCCGTCGACACCGTTCCCGCCGAGCAGGAGGAGCCGGCGGAGCTGGCCGGGGTGACCGGTGACGACACCGCCTGAGCCCACGCCTCGGGGCGGTCAGGCGACGCTGGCTGCGTTGACCACCGCTTACATCGCCCAGCAGCGGCTGCTGTCCGTGGGGCTGGTGCGGGACCTGGTGGAGCTTTTGCGGACGGTGTTCCGCCCTGGTGATGTGGACGGGTCGTGGCGTGCGGTGCGGCGGGCAGCCGCGGCGATGATCCGGGAGCGACGCCAGTTGGCGGGTCGGCTGGCGGGACGCTACTACCTGCAGGTTCGTGGGTTGTCGCTGGCGCCGCGGCCGGGCCGGTTGAGGGAGCCGCGGTTGCTGCCGGGCATGCCCGGTTTGGATGAGCTGACCGAGCTGGCCGGGCTGGGTGATGACGCGACTCAAATCCGGCGGCTCGCCGAGGAGGAGAGGCGGGAGGTCCTTCGGCTGCAGGAGCGGATCGAACGGGAGCTGCAGCGGGACCTGGACCGCGCCCCCGACCTGGCTGCGGCCACCGATGCCGCTGGGCGGCGGCGTGGACGTGCCCGGATTGAGGTGGCCGAGCCGGACGAGGTGCCCGATGAGCGCCTGGAGGCCACCCTGCATGCGACCGGGCTGGCGGTGTACCGGCGAGCCTTGGAATCGGGACGCACCGAGGAGCAGGCGCGGGATTCGATGGCGGTGACGATGCCGGGGGCCGCGCAGATGCTGGTGCAGGAGGCCGCCCGGCAGGTCATTCGTGACACCACCGAGTCTGATCGTGAGGCGATCGGGTGGATGCGGGTCAGTGACGGTGATCCGTGCTCTTGGTGCGCCATGCTCATCTCCCGCGGCGCCGTCTACAAGAGCGCGCAGACGGCGGGCCGTGCCCAGGCGAGCCGGTTTGAAGGGGTGAGCCCGTTCCGGTGGCACAACTGGTGTTCTTGCCAGGCCGTGCCGGTCTTTGACGCCGATGATCCTCGACTGGCGCGGGCTGAGGCGCTGTATGACCAGTGGCTTGAGGTGACGGCGGGCCGGTCGGGAAAGGACGCGGTCAATGCGTGGCGGCGCTACTGGGAGAACCGCGAGGACCGCTCGGCAAGCTGAGGGCCTGCGGGGTGAGGTGGTGTTGGTGTGCGGGCCACCGGCCGCCGGCAAGACCACCTGGGTACGCAAGCATGCTCGCCCGGGTGACCTGGTGATCGACTTCGATGAGATCTGCAGGCAGCTCGGTTCCCGCTCTCGCTACGACCATCCGCCGCAGGTTCGGGCGATGGCCAAGGTGATTCGCCCTGAGCTTGAGCGGATGGCGGCTGAAGCACCGGGCCGTGCGTTCATCATTCGTAGCCTTCCTGATCCGCAGGATCGGGCCGCGGTTGCGCGGCGACTGGGTGCACGGGTCGTGGTGCTTGCCACCCCTGTCGAAGAAGCCATCAAGCGCGCGCGTGCGGACCACCGTCCTGCATGGACCGAACGAGCGATCCAGAGCTGGTGGGATCGGTACGCGCCGTCCCAGGTCGATGAGGCCTCTGAGGAGGTGTTTTCCGGTGGCGGGCTACAGGGCTGAGGTGCTGCGCCGTCTCGTGGAAGAGGGGAAGGCAATGCCGGCGCCGGGTCAAAGCCGCCCCGGCAGGTTTCCTATCGCCACCCGCGAGGACTTGGAGAACGCGGTCCGCGCGGTCGGCCGGGTCGCCGGTGGTGAGGCCGAGCGTGCGAAGGTGCGCAGGTTCATCATGCGCCGTGCTCGTGAGCTCAGGCTGACCGAGCTGATCCCCGACACCTGGCGTGCGGACGGCTCCCTGAAGAGCTAGCCGACCGCACCCCACCACACGCGAGCTTCCCGGGCCGTAATCCCGCGGCACCGGGTCTCTGGCATGCCCGCGCGATGCGGGCTGCCTGCTTTTCGGAGGAATTCAGATGACGCAGGACGCGATGTCCACGCCGTCGAATACGACCAGCACTCCCCCGGAGGCGGCCCCGGCGACCGGGGACGATCTCCATGCTCAGCAGTTGCTGGCCGATGCGGTCGCGGGTGCGACGCCCGGTGATTCCGCTCAGGCTGCTGCTCAGCCCGCATCTCAACCCGCCGGTGGTCCCGCTGCTGCTCAGCAGCACTCCACCCAGCAGCCCGCCCAATCCACGCAGCCTGCGCAGTCTGCTCAGGTCACGCAGCCCGCTCAAGACGACGGCGATGGCCGAGGCGACGGCGACAGGCAGCAGGGCGAGGACCGGCTCGGGGAGGCAGGGAAGCGCGCCTTGCACACCGAACGGCAGGCCCGCAGGGCGGCGGAGAGAGAACTGGCTGAGCTGCGTAAGCGGCTGCAGGCCTACGAAGACCGAGAGAAGACCGAACTTCAGAAGGCCCAGGAGGCGGCGGAACGCTACCAGGCCGAGCTGAGGGCGGCGCGGGTGGCGAACGCCCGGCTGATGGCCGCGGCGATGCACAACATCCCCCCGGACCTGATCGACCTGCTGGGGGATGGCACCGACGAGGAGATCGAGGCCCGAGCCAAGCTCCTAGCCGAACGACTCGCCGCCGCCCAGCAGCCCGCGCCCACGCCCGCTCCTGCGCCGGCGCAGCGTCCGGAGCCGACCCGGCCGGTGGAGTCACTGACGCCGGGTGGACAGCCCGTCGAGGACGCCACCGCCCGGGAGGACCCGGACACGTGGATCCGTCGCCTGGCCGGGCGCTTGTAGCCCTCTGATCGCAGCACCGGTCCCTATCGAGCCACTGGGCCCGGTGCTGCCGTGCGTCTGAAAGGAGTAAGGCCCAGTGGCGGACTACGACCAGATCATTTCGCGGGATCCCACCGACGACCCGCTTGTCCCCACCCCGGTGTCCGCGCAGATCATTCAGGAGATGCCGACGCAGTCGGCGATCCTGCAGCGGGCACGTCAGGTCCCCATGAGCACGAAGACCCAGCGCATGCCGGCGCTGGACGTGCTGCCGTTTGCCTACTTCGTGGGCGGCGGCGACACCGGGATGAAGAAGACCACCAAGCAGGACTGGAAGAACGTCAACCTGGTGGTCGAGGAGATCGCCGCGATCGTGCCGATCCCCGAGTCCTACCTGGACGACGCGCAGGTGCCGATCTGGGACGAGGTCCGTCCCCGCATGGTGGAGGCCATCGGCTCGGTCCTGGACGCGGCCTGCCTGTTCGGGGTGAACAAGCCGTCGACGTGGCCGTCGGCGATCTACCAGGCCGCAGTCGCCGCTGGGAACACGGTGGCCGTCGGCACTGGGGGCGACCTGGCTGTCGACGTCGCCAACGTCGGCGAGAAGCTCGCCCAGGACGGCTACTCGATCAACGGGTTCATCTGCCGTCCCGGGTTCCGGTGGCGGTTGAACGCGCTGCGGTCCAAGGACGGCGCCCCGATCTACCAGCCGGACCTGCAGGGCGGCATGGGCTCCACCCTGTATGGGTTCGGCCTGTCGGAGGTGAACAACGGCGCCTGGGACGCCAACGAGGCCGAGCTGATCATGGGGGACTGGTCCAAGTGCCTCATCGGACTGCGCCAGGACATCACGTGGAAGGTGTTCACCGAGGGCGTCATCTCCGACGATGACGGCAAGGTGATCCTGAACCTCATGCAGCAGGACGCCGTCGCGCTGCGTGTGGTGATGCGGGTGGCGTTCGCCACCGCCAACCCGGTCACGCGGCTCAACGCGGACTCGGCGACCCGGTACCCGTTCGGGGTGCTGCAGTCCGCCACCGGCGGAGGGTCGTCCTGACTCTCGGTGGTGCGGTGATCCCGGGCAGCAGGATGCCCCTGCTGCCCGGGGGCCGGGAGAGGGTGTGAGCGGTGGTCCACGTGTTGGCGATGGTGCCGTCCTACCCGCCGCTCTCGGGTGTCGGGTCGTGGGTCATGACCCATCAGATGCTGCGCTATCTGGTCGGCCATGGCCACGAGGCGGACGTGGTGCTCACCAGCACCAGTGGCGCCCCCTACGCCCTGGATGGGGTGCGGGTGTGGCCGCATACCGGGAAAGCCGATCCGTTCAGGTTTCTGAACGATGCGGATGTGATCGTCTCGCATGCGGACGCGGCGAAACGCGCGACGATCCTGGGAGACATCCACGGCGTGCCGGTGGCGAGGCTGGTCCACAACGCTCTGGCGCCCACCGCCTCCATGATGGCCAAATACCCGGCAGCGTTGACGGTGTTCAACTCCCAGTACGTCGCACGCCAGTTCGCCGGCCAGGTCGGCCGGTGGATCATCGTGCGGCCACCGGTGCACGCCGCCGACTACGCCACCACCCCCGGCCGGTGCGTCACGCTGGTGAACCTGTCCGCGGACAAGGGCGCCGAGGTGTTCTACGCCCTGGCCGAACGGTTTCCCCACCGACAGTTTCTGGGGGTGCGGGGCGGCTATGGGGTGCAGATCCTGCCCCGCGGGCCGGACGATGTGCCGAACGTGGAGGTCTTGCCGCATGTGCGGCCGGACCGGATGCGGGACGAGGTGTACGCGCGCACCCGGGTCCTGCTCATGCCGAGTGCGCACGAGTCGTGGGGCCGGGTCGGGGTGGAGGCGATGTGCTCGGGCATCCCGGTGATCGCACACCCCACACCCGGTCTGCGGGAGTCCCTTGGGGATGCGGGGATTTTCGCCGACCGGGGCGATCTGGACGCCTGGGAGGAGGCGCTGCGGCGGCTGCTGGACGGGCGCCGGTGGCGGGCCGCGTCCCGCCGCGCGAAGGCCCGAGCAGCGGAGCTGGACCCGTCCGCCGACCTGGAGGTGTGGCGGGAGGAGATCGAGCTCCTGGCGAGGAGGAGGGTCCGTGGCTGCTCTGGCATCGCCGGCTGATGTGGAGGCCCGGCTCGGCCGGCCCTTCACCCCAGTCGAGGAAGCCCGCATCGACGCGCTGCTGGAGGACGCTTCTGCGATCATCCGCGCCTACACCGGGCAGTCCTTCGAGCGGGTCGATGACGATGTGGTGGTGCTGCGCGCGGTCGGTGGACGACTGACGTTGCCGCAGCGCCCGGTCATCGAGGTCACCCGCGTGGAGGCGGTCGGCGGCGGCGAGGGCCTGCCGGACTTTGCCCTCACGGATTGGACATTCGATGGGATCGACACGATCCGGCTCGGTGATGGCGCGGTGATCATCAACCTGCCGGAGGCGTGGTGGGACGAGGACGGTTATCCGGGCACCTACCGGGTCACCTACTCCCACGGCTGGGAGCAGGTGCCGGGGGATGTGCTGGCCGTGGTGTGCGCGATGGCCACCCGAGCCCTGGCGAATCCGAACAATCTCCGGTCGGAGACGGTGGGGTCGTACTCGGTGACGTATGCGGTGCCGACGACCGGTGATCAGTTGGGGTTGAACCTGACTCGGTATGAGCGGTCCACCTTGGACCGGTATCGCAACAAGGCCGCCACGGTGAAGGTGGTCCGCTGATGCTCGGTCCGCACACGGTCACCGTGGTCCGCCCTCCCGAGCGGGACGGGTGGGGCAACCAGCAGGGGACAGGGTCGTCGACGCCGGTGTCGGGGTGTTTTTGGCAGCCAGTGTCCACGGACGAGCAGCAGGTCGGCGCCGACACCGTCACCGTGGTTGCCCGCGTGTTCATGCCTCCCACGGCTGATGTGAGGGCCACGGACCGGATCGTCTTCGAGGGCCGCGAGTACACCATCGAGGGCCGCCCGAAGCTGTTCCACACCCCGGCCGGTCCGCATCACTACGAGATCGACCTACGCGACGTCGAAGGGTAGGCGGGGGTTATGGCTGCACGGATCCGGTACGAGCCGAACTACCGCGGGGTGGGGAGGCTGATGCAGAGCCGGCAGATGGCAGCGATGCTGGCCCGCCGTGCCCAGGCCGGCAAAGCGTGGGCCGAGTCGGTGGCGCCGGTACGCACCGGCGAGTACAGGTCCTCTTTCGGGGTGTCGTCGACCACCCGCGGCACGGGGCGTTGGTCTGATCGGGCCGCCGCCTACCTGTACAACACTTCGGATCATGCCACTGCGGTGGAGTGGCAGAACGATGAGCGTGTGCTCGGCCGCGCCGTCGATGTGATCGAGGGCCGCTGATGCCGGTGCTGGACGCGTGGCCGAAGGCCGTGCGGGTCGTCGCCGACATCCTCGCGCCCCTCGGGCTGGTGGTGGGGGAGACCGGCACCGACCTGCAGCAGCAGATCACTACGCACGGGCAGGTGATCCGGGTGCGCAGGGTCGGCGGCGCCGATGACGGCATCACCGACGCGGCTCGTATCGACGTGCGCGTGTACGCCGCCGACCTGTCGGATGCCGAAGACACCGCGGAGGTGGCACGGCAAAGGCTGATCTCCAAACCGTGGGCCACCGCCCACGGCGTGCTGGACCGTGCGGAGACCGAGGTCGGCCCGCAGGAAACCCCCAGTCCGGACCCCGAGCATTACCGGGTGGTGTCCGCCACCTACCGGGTCAGTGTCCGCCGCCGCTGACCCGCTCCTCACTTAGGCCCGCCAGCCTGCACTGCCCCGCACGCGGGGCGCACACGTGTCCCGACGGAGAGGGAGCTCATGGCTGGTAACGCTTATGACGACGTGCAGCAGCGCAACGCCGCGCTGATTTTCAAGGCTCTGCAGGGGTCGGTGTTCGTCGCCCCCTACAGCGCGGCAGCGATCACCACGCTGACCGACCCTGCCGACAAGCTGCTGGCGCCGCTGCCGCAGGGGTATGAGGATGTCGGCTGGGTGTCTGACGACGGCGCCCAGTTCGGCCGGGACGTGGAGACCTCCGACATCACCGGGTGGGGTGCGGTCGAGCCGCTCCGCTCGGACATCAACTCCGACGTCACCACCCTGCAGATCGCCTGCCTGGAGACCAAGAAGGCCACGATCGGCCTGTACACGGGCGCGGACATGTCCACCGCTGTCCCCGATTCGACGTCCGGTGAGCTGGGCATCGAAAAGCCCGCCCGGCCGTCCTTCCGCTACTACCGGGTGCTGGCGCTGGCGGTGGACCTCACCGACGACGGTGAGTACTACGTGGCCCGCTTCCTGCCGAGGGCGCGGGTGACCGACTTCGACGAGCAGGCCTACCAGTCCAGCGACGATGCGCCGGTGACCTGGTCGGTGACGCTGACGTCCTACCAGGACCCGGTGCTGGGTTACGCCGAGAAGTACCTGTTCGGTGGACCGGGGTGGGCGGCGAAGCTGGCCGACATGGGCTTCGCTGCGACCGGTAGCTGATCGTCGCGGCGGCCGGCTAGTGCTGGCGGGCCCCGGCCGCCGCGACCCTTCCAGGCCCGCCGGCACGTGAGGGAGGCGCACCGATGCCCGCCGCATCTTCCTCTGCTGATCGCCCCCGCTACCCGGTGTATCTCAGCCCGGACGGTACCAGGGAGCAGGTCGCGGCGACTCCTGCACGTGAGGTGCAGCTCAAGCATGCGGGGTGGCGTCTGGTGAGCCGCCCCCGCACCCCGACACCCGAACCGGCGAGCGACGCCGGTGGGGGAGCTGCCGGAAAGCCCGGCAGTGACGTTGAGTAGGAAGGCCCGCTGATGCCCGCCAAGCGATACCAGCTCACCCGCTACCGCAAGGAGGCTCTCAAGCCCGACTTCGAGCTCGTCCTCGACGATGGGGATCCGATCGTCATCAAGTGCCCCACGGTCGAGGAGGTCCTCGACCTGTCGGAGATGACCGATGCACGCAGCCAGCTGCAGGTCCTCGCCAAGGACAACTACGACCGGCTGGTGGAGGCCATCGGGGGAGAGCCGGGCGGGGTGATCAACAGGATCATGGAGGACATCATGGAGCACTTCGGGCTGGGGAAATCCTCCAGGTCGCAGAGCTGATCGACCGGTACGGCGATGCGATCCGCGCCGATCTGCGCCGGTTCTACGGCGTGGACATGCTCGACTTCTTCCGCGGCACTCTCTCACCGGATGCGATCCTCGACTACCTGCACCATCTGCCGCGCACGTCCGCCTACCAGGCCGCGGTCGCCGAGGACGATGAACTGGCCGCCGAGCTCGCCGCCCAGCCTGAAGGCAAGCCCGGGGCGCCGCGGCTGACGGAGTTCAGCCCGGAGGTGGAGGCGCTGGCAGCGGCGGTGGACAGGCTCGGCACCATCACCGCCGTGCTCATCAAGGCGCTCGGTGGCAAACCAGGCAAGCCCAAGCCGTATCCGCGTCCGGAAACCGCGCTGGAGCGGGCACGCCGCCGGGCCCGCTATGAGAGGCACAAAGCTCTCGCCGCACGCGTCCTTCCTGGGCGCTCTCGGTAACCACACAGCCTGTGCGGAGGGCGCCTGCCCTCCTCTCTGAACCACCAGGTCAGACAGGGAGGAGGGCAGGCACGGTGGCCGTTGAAGTCGGCGCTGCGTTCATCTCTGTACGCCCCGAGCTTCGGGGCTTCCACAACACGATCCGCCGTGAGCTGCGTTCCCTGACCCCGGAGCTGACGCGGATCGGCCAGCAGTGGGGCCAGTCTCTGAAAAGAGGTCTGGAGTCCCAACTCCGCGGTCTCAAGATCGACGTCCACCTCAACACCGGCCGCATCATGGCGCGGCTTACCGCGCTGAACCAGGCGTTGGAGCGGCTGGACGGCCGCACCATCAACATCACCGTCAACGTCGACATGGGTGGTGCCGCCGCCCAGCTGGCGTCGCTGAATCAGGTGCTCGGCAGGCTGGACGGCCGCACCATCAACATCCAGGTCGACGCCGACACCGCTGGCGCGTTGACGCAGATGGCGGCGGTGCGTGCGGCGTCCTCGTCGCTGGACCGGCAAAGCGTCGGGGTCAACGTGTTCGCCAGCGTCGGTCCAGCACTGTCGGGGATCGCCTCGGTCCAGACCGCGCTCATCGGCCTGGCCGTCGCCGCGGCACCGGCTCTGGCAGGGATCGGCGCCGGCGTGCTTGGGCTGGTCGGGCCGCTATCGGCCGCGGCAGCCGGGTTTGGTGGATTGGCGGCCGTGGCGCTGCCCGCGATCAACCGGATCCGGGAGGCCACGCAGCAGCAGGAGCGGGCCAGCAAAGCAGCCGCGGGCGCGGCCGGGCAGGAACAGGCTCGGGCGTCTGCGGTGGCCGCGGCCCGCCAGCAGCTTGCTGCGGCGATCCGGCACGCCGCGGAAGCGCACCGGCAGGCGCTGGAGCGGGTCCGGGACGCTGAACTGGATCTGGCGGATGCGCAGCGGCGTGCCAAGCAAGCTCAGGAGGAGCTGAACCGGGCTCGGGAGCAGGCCCGGCGGGACCTGCAGGATTTGGCCAACGACGTCGCCTCTGCCCGGCTGGCGGAGCGGCAGGCTGTGTTTGATCTGCAGGACGCCGAACGGGAACTGGCCCGGCTGCGGGCCGACCCTGCCGCCACCGAGGATCAGATCGCCCGGCAGCAGCTCGCCGTCGACCAGGCCCGGCAGCGCCTCAAAGAGCAGCGGCTGATGCTGCAGCGGCTCATCCAGGATGAGGAGCGTGCCCGCAAGGCCGGGGTGGAGGGCTCTGACCGGGTGCGGGACGCCCGGGAGCGGCTGGCAGAGGCCAACCGGAGGATCGCCGAGTCGGAGCGGCGGCTGGCCGAGGCGCGCCGGAACGTGGCCCGTGTCGACCGGGACGCCGCCGACCAGGTCGCCTCCGCGCGCCGTGCCCTCGCCAACGCCAACCGGCAGGCCGCCGCCTCCACCGGCGCTTTGACCGGGCGGATGGTGCAGCTCACCTCTTGGGAGAAGCAGCTCGCCGCCGCGTGGCAGAGCCTGACCGACGTCTTCGAGGAGTGGAACAAGGCGCTGCAGCCGGCGGTGCTCCCCGTGCTGATCAAGGGGATCACGCTGCTGAAGAATCTGCTGCCGCTGCTGACGCCGGTGGTGAAGGGCGCCGCCCAGGGTTTGGGGCAGCTGCTGGATGCGGCCAACGCCGCGGCCAAGTCGCCGTTCTGGACGCAGTTCGCTGATTTCCTCGGGCAGACGGCGGGGCCGGCGATCGCCGGGTTCGGGAAGCTGCTGGGCAGCCTGATGACCGGCCTGGCGGCGATGGCGCAGGCGTGGGCGCCGGTCGGGTTTGCGTTCCTGGAGGTTCTGCAGATCGTCACCGACCGGTTCGCCGCGGCCATGATGGGCCTGGCCAACAGCCCGGCGTTCCAGGCTTTCATCGACCAGTTCGTCTCGCTGGTGCCGCTGATGGCTGATACGCTCAGCGCGATCGGCGGGCTGTTCAGCAGCATTTTCGCAGGCCTGGCCCCGGCCATTGCCGGGTCGTTGGAGCTGCTGCGCGGGTTCGCAACCGCCCTCGGAGACATGTTCCGCGGGCTCGGCCCCGCCTTCGGCCAGGTATTCAACGCGCTCGGGCCGGCGGTCACCTCGGTGATGAGCGCGCTGGTTCCCGTGGTGGTGCAGCTGGGGAACGCGCTGGCGCCGCTGCTGGTGCAGCTGATCAACGGGCTGGCACCGATCCTGACCGCGCTGGCGCCGATCCTCAGCCAGGTCATCTCCTACCTGCAGCCGGTCATCGCCTCGCTGCTGTCGGGGCTGCTACCGGTGCTGTCGTCGCTGGTCCCGGTGATCGGGCTGTTCGTGCAGTTGATCGGCCGGATCCTGGTCGCGCTGGCCCCGGTGGTGACGGTGCTGGGCGAGTTCATCGCCGAGCTGCTGTCGGGCCTGCTGCCGATCATGACCCCGATCGTCGACGCGTTTGCGGCGATGGCTGAGGAGATCGCAGCAGGGCTGATTGTCGCTTTGCGGCAGTCGACGCCGGCGCTGCAGGAGATGCTGCTGGCGGTCGCGTCGCTGCTGCCGGAGCTGGTGCCGCTGATCCCGCTTTTTGCCCAGTGGATGACCAGCATGCTGCCGCTGCTTCCGGTGCTCATCCGGCTGGCCTCGGCGATCGTCGTGGCGCTGGTGCCGGTGTTGCGGATCGCGATCCGTGTGGTGGTGTGGCTGGCCACCACGGTGCTGTCGTGGCTGATCCCGGTGATGCAGCGGCTGGTCGGCGTCGTCACCTGGGTCGGTGGGATCCTCACCCCGATCGTGCAGGGCATCGGCTGGGTGCTCCGCAGCCTGGGCACGGCGGCGATGTGGCTGTGGCGGAACGCCATCGCCCCTGCTTTCCGCGGCATCGCCACCATCGCCCAGTGGCTGTACAGCTTCGTGGTGGTGGTGCTGGTCGCGCCGCTGCTGCTGGCGTTCAAGCTCATCCAGGCCGCGGTGCTGTGGCTGTGGCGGTCGGTGATCCGGCCGGCGTTCAACGGGATCAGCTCTGCCATCCGCACGGCGTGGACAAGCGTCATCAAGCCGACGCTCAACACGGTCGTCGGTTTCCTGCAGCGGACATTGGGCCCGGTCTTCACCTGGATTTATGAGGAGGTCATCAAACCGGTTTGGAACAAGGTCAGCTCGACCGTCCAAAAAGGCTGGAATGATTACGTCAAACCAGCCTTCGACTCCATCAAAAGAGGGGTTGGCAAGGTCGGTGATGCGTTCGAGACGGCAGTCACGGCCATTGCGAAGGCATGGGACGGGCTGAAAGACGCTGCGAAGAAGCCTGTCGCTTTCGTCATCAACACGGTCTTCAACGGCGGCATCGTCAAAATCTGGAACGCCGTCGCGAAGCTGGTGCCCGGGGTCAAGGAGCTCAGACCCATCCCCGGGTTTGCTTCCGGTGGCATCTACGACATCTACCCGGGGTACACGCCGGGCCGTGACATCGGCCTTGCCGCGGTTTCCGGTGGTGAGGCCATTATGCGGCCGGAGTTCACCAAGGCCGTGGGTGAGGACTTCATCCATGGCGCTAACGCCGCTGCTCGGGCCGGTGGCGTCAGCGGCGTCATCCGTTTCCTGACCGGTGTTGGCGACCCCGGCGGTATCGCAGGTGTCCCGTTCGCTGGGCATTTCTTCCTCGGCGGCATCGTCAAGAAGTTCTCCGACGCCGCCAAGGGCTTCTTTGCTGGCGGGTTGAAGAAGGCCGCGGAGAAGGCGTTCAAGCCGATGCTGGCGCTGACCGACCGCACCTTGGGGAACATGGGCGCCTTCGGGGAACTGATCGCGGGTGTGCCCCGCGCCATGGTCTCCAAGATCCTGGACTTCTTCGCGCCGCTGGAAGAAAAGCTCGGCGGGCCTGGCCGGCGGGCGGTGGCCGCGGCGCGCAAGCAGATCGGTGTGCCCTACTCGTGGGGTGGCGGTGGGCTGCACGGCCCTACCCGCGGCATCGGACGCGGCGCCAACACGGTTGGGTTCGACTGCTCTGGGCTGATGCGTTACGCCTGGTATCAGGCCACCGGTAAGGTCGCTCCGCGCACCACCTACCAGCAGATCCCCTGGGTGAAGCGTATTCCCAAGCCGGTTCCCGGAGCGTTCGGCTTCCCGCACTCCGGCCATGTGTTCATGGCGTCCGACAAACCGGGGAAGATCATCGAAGCGCCGTACACCGGTGCGCACGTGCGGGAGACCACCATGCGGCACGCGTGGTGGGGTATGCCGCCGTGGAAATTCGACGACGGTGGATGGCTGCCGCCTGGCATCGGAACTTTCGTCAACGCCACCCGCAAACCTGAGGCGATCTTGACCGATGCGCAGTGGCGCAGCATCTCCGAGGCCGTCCGCGGCGGCGACGGGGAGGTGCACTACCACGCCCACTTCGACGGGATGACCAAGGCCGCCTACGAAGCGCAGGTCCGTGCCGGCATCCAGGCCGAGATGGTGCTGGCCGCGCAACGGGACCGCACTGGACGCCGCAAATAAGAGAGGGGGTGTGAGGGATGCCGCTGATCGTCAGGACCCATCGGCCGCCCCCACCTCCCGTCTCACCGGCGGATGACCGGTATCCGATCCAGGTCACCTATATCGACCCGGACGGGGTCGAGTGGCCATGGTCGGACCCGACCTCGGGCATCATCGTCACCTCGGTGACGGGCATCGGCTCACCACCGGCGTCGTACACGGGGATCGCGTTGCCGGACGGCGGGTCACTGGCCCAGTCCTACACCGCCGCGTCCCGGCAGATCGTCATCGGACTGCACGTGTTCGATGAGGAGTCCCAGGCCGGGCTCTTGGACAAGATCGACCGGCTCGCCCGCGCCCTGTGGACGGAGCGTGCCGGGGTGCCGGCGCCGGGAATGCTGGTGTTCGCTCGTCCAAACGGCACGGTCCGGCAGATCGAGGTGTACTGCACCTCCGGGCCGGAGCAGACCGACACGGACGCCACCCGCAACGCCTACCAGGTCTCCACCGACTACGCGCTCACGTTCGTCAGCGCACTGGATCCACTGTTTGTGGACCAGGAGGTGGTGGGTCCGATTGTGTTCGAACCGCCTCCGCCGTCGGGTGCCGGGGTGCCGCCGATGCCGCCGGTGCTCCTCAAGCCGCGGTCATCGCTGGGCACCACTCAGGTGACCAACGAAGGCAACGGCGACGCCTACCCGGTGTGGAAGCTGTATGGGCCGGGCGCCCCGACTGTCACCAACGTCACCACGGGACGGTCGTTTTCGGTGGAGGAGCTGTCGGAGGGGGAGGTGGTGACGGTCGACACCCGCCCGGGCCGGCAGTCCGCCATCGACCAGGACGGCAACGACCGGTGGGGGGACCTGGTGAAGACCTCACCTCGAGACCTGTGGGTGCTGCCATCGGGGACCTCCGTTCTCGAGTTGGAGATCGCAAACGCCGATGCAGGGGCGAAAATCGAGCTGACGTATGCGCGGCGCTGGCTGAGGGCTTGATCGATGGCGGTGCTGATCGAGGAGTTGCGGCTATCGGACCTGTCCCGCGGCAGGCCGGTCACCTTCCGCAAGATCGATCTGACTCTGACTTGGAATCAGGTCGGCCCGTTCGTGCTGGAGATGCCCGCCAACGAGCGGAACTGGGAGCTCATCCAGCTGGACGGCAACGGTGATTTGATCCCGGTCGGGCTGACGGTCAACTGGAACGGGGTCTATGAGGTCCCTCTGCTGGCCGAGGACTGGTCGTTCAAACGCGCCCTGACCGACGGGCGGATCGAGGAGACCCTCACCCTGACCGGCAGCGACTTCCTCTCCCTGCTGGCCAACCGGATCGCCTATCCGGACCCCACCAAAGCCTGGACGGCGCAGACCACAGGGTCCGTCACCTACACCGACGCAGCCGAGACGGTCATCAAGACTCTCGTGTCCGCCAATGTGGTGACGGCGGGTGACACCAGCCGGCGTGTGCCGCTTCTGACGGTCGCTCCCGACCAGAAGCGGGGCAGCACCGTCACCTACAAGGTGACCACACCACAGCCGGAAGCGTCATCCGACACCGAAAACGTCACGGTCGCCGCATCTTTGATGGACATGGTCCGCGCGGTCGACGCCCAGTCCCGGATAGGAGTGGAGATCACCCTCGGCGCAGGGGAGCTGATCTTCGACTGCTACGAGCCGCGGGACCTGTCCGAAAAGGCAGTGTTCTCCGCTGAGCTGGGAAATCTGCCAGAGGCGTCGCTGACGGTATCGCCGCCCACAGCCAATGCGATCTTGGTGCAGTCGAAGGTGTCCGGCTCCACCTTCAGCCAGGCCACCGGAGCGCTGGCGACGAACCCGTGGCGGCGCATCGAACAGTTCCTCGACCAGTCCTCCACCGATACCGCCACCGACGTCAACCTCGCCACCGGTCAGGCGGTCGCCGCTGGTGCCGGGAAGGTCGGCATCACCGTGACCGTGGTGGACCTGCCGCGGCTGCGGTTCGGCGCCGACGGGGACGGCGTGCAGGGCTACCGGGTCGGTGACATCGTCACCCTCGACATCAGGGACGGCGTCACCTACACCGACGTGATCTCCAAGGTGCAGCTCGTCGCCGACGCCACAGGCGACACCTACACCGAGACGGTCACCCCGACGATCGGCACCGCCGGTGACGAGTCCACCGACCAGACCATCAACTCCAAGCTGTCGGCGCAGCTGCGGCGGGTGGAGAAGGCCCTGCGCGGCAGCATCTGACCTCATCCGGTGGGCCCTGCGCGGCCCGATCCGCTTCAACTGAAGGGAGGCCCGCGCGGTGGGTGACGCGTACCCATTCCCTGGAACTACCCAAATCACCACCCAGCAGGAATGGGAGGGCTTTTTCGCCGCCATCGGCAGCGGGGTGATCACGGGTCTCGCCCCGTCCCTGAACTCCGGGGCACGGCAGGCGGTGATATCTGCCGGCCGGGCCATCGTGCAGGGATTTTTGAAGCCGGTGGAGTCCTCCACAGGAACGGCGATCCCCGCGGCCAGCCCGCAAAACCGGGTGGACCGGCTGGTGCTCCGGTTGGACCGGGACGCTGTCACCGCTGCCGACCTGGTTAAACCGGTGGTGCTGACGGGCACGCCCGGCTCCTCGACCCCGCCGGCGTTGACCCGCTCCACCACAGGGAAGTGGGACCTGCCGATCGCACGGTGGACCTCCCAGGCCAACGGCGCTTTGACGGGTCTGGTGGACGAGCGGGAGTGGCTGGGTAACCGTGTACGCCGCTGCACCTCCACCAGCCGGCCCACCTCTCCGCAGGCCGGTGACATCATCTACGAAACCGACACCGGCCGGTGGATGGGCTGGCGGGGCACCGCATGGGCGACGCTGGGACCAGTCTCGTCCGAGTCCGCCCAGGTGGCGGCCACTGGCTCCACCCAGTCCGGGTGGGAGACGCTGGCGACGAGCACGTGGGTGACCCGCTGGGGCGGCGCCGTGCTGCTCCGGCTGGGGTCATTCCGCCGCACCGGGGCCGCCATCAGCACCGAGTCGCGCCTGCCGGGGCTGATCCCGGCGTCATACCGCCACCCGAACCTAACGTTGCGCACTGCGGTGATGATCGGCAACAGCGGCATCGGTCACGTAACCGTATACCCCGCCAATCACGAGCGGGCCGGGCAGATGTGGATGACGCTGGGGTCCATATCCACAGGTGTGGTGCTGCAGGGCACGGACATGCACTGGGTGCTGCCGGGGGTGATGTGATGGCGCGGTATTTGTTCGGCGGTGGCATCGCCGACTATGTCGTCGCTGACGACAACGGCGTGCTGCTGCTGTCCGCCGGCACCGAGGTGACTTTCTGGAACGCCGCAACCGGCGGCACCAGGTACACCGACCTGCGGGACCTGTCGGACACCCCGATCAACTCGGTGACCTCGGACGAGCATGGCGCCATCCCCCAGCTGCGCGGCCCGGACGGGGTACGGAGCATGTGGGCGGACGCCAGCGGCGGCAGTGGCCCACGACGCCTCATGATCGCCGCTGATCTCCCTGACGATGTTGCGAGCCTGCTGGAACGGGTGGCGCAGCTGGAATCCCTGCTGGCCGCCCATCAAACCCTGCTGAACTACGCGCTGTATGGGATCAAGTACGACTCGGGGACTGCGTCGTATCCGTCGATCCCGCCGGAGCTGGCCGGCCAGCAGTATCTGGTGTGGATCGGCCCACCGACCCCGACCGGGGCGAGGGCACGTGACCTGCACATCGACACCGTGGAGTGAGGCGTGCCACTCATCATCCGGCAGTTGACGCGGACCGGGTGGCGTGACCTGGGTGCGCCGCCACCATCGCCCACGCAGACGATGCTGGTGGGTGCGACCTGCTACCACCCGCCGCTGTCGGCAAAGAACTCCTGGACCCAGGTCCTGGAGCCGCAGGTAGGCCCGTTGACGATCCGCCGCAGTTTCGAATCCGAGGCGACTGGGGTTCCCGCATCATGGGCGGCCAGTGAAGCAAGCATCGATGTCGGAAAGCGCGCCTCAGCGCATTCCATCCGCCCACCGGTGACGGAGTTCAACACCGGCGCCTACGACACCAAGCTGCGGAACTTTCTGCGCAGCATTCCCGACGACGGCTACCCGAAATTTCTGATCGGCTGGCACGAGGCCGACAGCAAGGTACGCCGCGGCAACTACACCAGGGTCCAGTTCATCAACGCGTTCAAACGCTTCGCCGACATCGTCCACGAAGAGGGCGTGCCGAACACCTACACGGCGGTGTGCTACACCGACTGGCTGTTTAACGATCCGAACAAGGTCGCCGGGCAGCCGGAGCAGTACTGGATCGAGGGTGGCTACATCGACGTGTGGACGATGGACGGCTACCAGTACACCGGGCCTGAGCTCTTCGGCAAGGCTGTGCAGTTCTGCCGGGAGCGGAATGTCCCCTGGGCTGTCGCTGAGACCGGGAAGACCGACAACGCCAGTGACACATCCATCAAAGCGCAGTGGATTTTGGACATGGCCGACTACTGCGCCTCCCAGGGGTCCGGGGGATGGCCTTCTGCGGTGTTCATGTGCTGGTTCGATTCCGCTGTCGGCTTCGATGAGTCCGAGGCGCATCTGGCGTATACGCCGACCAGCAGCCCGGCGAGCATCGCGGCGGCCAACCAGGTCTGCCAGACCTACTACCGCGACCCCAAAACTGTGATCCTGGGAGGCTGATCGTGGCAATCGCATTCCGCGCGGCGGCGTCCGGCTCCGGCGGCAACCGGGTTGATGTGACCGTGCCCGCCACGGTCCAATCCGGTGACGTCTTGCTGCTCATGGCGTATGTCAACGTCGATTGCGTCATCACCGGACCGTCCGGGTGGACCGTGGTCTCAGCGCAGGAGCAGGCCGAGGAGGGCGGTATCACCGCCGCGGTCTACCGGAGAGTCGCGCAGGCAGGGGATGCCTCCAGCACCGTGTCCATCGCCAACGACGGCGCTGCCGGCGTCAAAGCAGGGGCGGTGCTGGCCGCCTATTCGGGCGCGGACACGGTGGATCCGGTGCACGCGGTCAACTCCCGGCTGGACACCGGCGGCACCAACACGATCCCTACTCCGCAGGTGACGACCACGGCGGACGGCTGCTGGATCGTAGAGATGTGCACGACCAAGTCGTCCAACACCACGGAGTTCTCCGGCTTCCCTGCCGGGTCGACGTCGAGAGTGACGCTGATCGGCACTGGCGGCGGCCACCCGGACGGCGCAGTCGCCGACCGCGGCCCGGTCTCCCCGGGCACCTACGGTGGCGGCAACTTCACCCAGGACGCCAACCAGAGCAGCGCGATCACCTACACGATCGCGCTGCAGCCGAGGGCCTCCCAGCAGACGCTGCGTCCCGTGTCCGACGTGACGGTCGGGTCGTACACCGCGGTGCCCGCCCCCGGCGCCGGCGTGCCTCTGGCCTCCCGGATCGGTGAGGTCGTCCGGGACGACAACACCTACATCCAAACCCCCAACGCGCCGTCGAATGAGGTGTACGAGTGCCGCCTGGCGGCCGGGCTGGATCCTCAGAGCAGCAGCGACCACACGGTGACGGTGGTGCTGTCCACCGCCGGCGGGGCCACCAGCTCTTCGTGCACGGTGGCGCTGGTGGAGGGCAACACGGTCATCGCCAGTGACACTTTCACCGACATCCCCTCCACCCCGACCGTCTACACGTTCACGCTGGATGGGGTGGACGCCGATGCGATCACCGACTACACCGACCTGCGGTTGCGGTTCACCTGGACGGTGAGCTGACGTGGCGACGGGGCTCATCCACTACGCCGACTTCGGTACTCCTCCCGCGACGCGGGGCCGGGTCCACTATGGGCGGCTGGATCTGCCCGAGCTGCTGGTGGGGCGTATCCATTACGCCACGTTCCAGGTCGGTGCTGCTCCTACCGGTTCGGGGCGTATCCACTATGCGCTGTTTGCGGCGCCGGCCGCCCCGGATGCGGTGGCCCCGTCGGGGATCAAGCAGTTCACCAGCAGTGAGGCGTGGCGGGACGTGGCGCCCTACCAGCGCGCCATCGCAGGGGAGTGGGTCTGACTACTCGCCTGGCGAGGGCGGTGTTTGTGTTTTCCGGCCAGATGGAGCTGGCCGTATCGGGACAGCAGGAAAGACCGGGGCACCAGAGAAGGAAAGGTGATCCCTTGTGGCGTGGTCCCGCATGGTTGACGGTGGTCAGGGACGTCCTGTTCCTGCTCATCGGCTCAGCAGGAGTGGTGTGGCAGGGGTTCGTCGTCCCGCGACCCTCGGTTCCGCTGATCGGGGTGTTCGCCCTGATGATGGCAGGACCGGGGATTTTTGCGGCCTGGTGGATGATCGGGCAGGGCGGGCAGCCCTTCGGTACCGGGTCGCCATCGCTGCCACCTCAGCAACCGCCGTCACAGCCTCCCTCTACCCACTCTTCCACGCACTCCAAAGATCGGGGCTGATGTGATGGGGCCGCGAGGACCTCTGACTCCCACGGGGGCGCTGCGTGCACCGTGGGCGGTGCTGATGATCCTGGTCACCGGTGTGATGATCGCCGTTGGGGGGATCATGTACACCACGCATAACCAGCGGGTGGCTGATCGTCGATGGTGTGAGCTGCTGAGGGCGCTGTCGGATCCGACTCCACAGCCGGACACCCCCAGAGGCCGGGATCTGCTGAGTGAGTACCGGCGGCTGCACCGCGAGTTCGGGTGTGGTGATCGCTGATGCCGCTGGTGGCCACCACATCCCCTGCTGTGTTGTTCGGGGTGGACGTCGCGTCCTGGCAAGGCAAGCCCGACTGGGACAAGGTGCGCGGCGCGGGCATCCGCTTCGCGTTCAGCAAGGTCACCGAGGGTACCGGCTACACCAACCCCACCTGGGCGCACAACCGTGCCGGGATGCTCGCCCTGGAGGGCTTCGTGCCGGGCGCCTACCACTTCCTGCGCGCCGACTCCGATGCGGCCGCCCAGGCCCGGCATTTTCACCGCCAGGCCGGGGATCTGAGCGCTTTCGCGGTCGCGCTCGATGTCGAGCCGTCCGACACTTCGCGGCCGACTGCAGCACAGGCGAAAGCCTGGGTGGAGGAGTACAAGCGGCTGTCCGGTGGGCATCCGGTGATCGGTTACTTCCCCCGCTGGTACTGGGAGCAGATCGGCCGGCCGGACCTGTCGTTCTTCGACACCATCTGGCAGTCCCGCTACGTCAACGGCACCGGCGGCCCCGAGGAGCTGTATGCCAAGGTCCCG
>Ga0207867_1000290_pt1 | contig 59237 bp, 49 predicted proteins | sample HigsolmetaAR206D_FD_184838 | JGI IMG/M metagenome (GOLD analysis project Ga0207867, IMG submission 184838) | Ionic liquid and high solid enriched microbial communities from the Joint BioEnergy Institute, USA - AR20-6-D (SPAdes) (version 2) ...
TCGACGGTGTCGGGAGAGCCCTCGACGCCGGCCTCGCGCGCACCTCCGGAACAACCGATCCCGATGGTGTGGACGCCACGTCGGTGGTTGGTGATCTCACCCACCACGTGGGCGGGACGCTTCGCGGGGTCACCTCGAACCTGATGGGAGAGACCGGCCAGACCGGAGACGTCAACGCCTCCACCTCCGGCGGCCTGCTGGGCATCACGGACGACCTTCTCTGAGCGCGGAGGGCGCCGTGTGGCCCGCCGAGGGCCGGACCGTGGGAACGGTCCGGCCCTCGGGACACGTCATCGCCCTTGAGAAATCCGGTGCAATCGGCACACTTGGTGCAGTGGTGGCGCCCAACCCGGGACAGCCGCGGAGACGATCTCGCCGCGGTCCGGGCGCTACAGCCGACCTCGGTGGCGACCGGTTCGGCGCCGCCGACGCCGCGGTGGCGGTCGACGCCGCGACGCGGCGCGCGCTCCTGCACCGGATGGGCATCTTCGGGGTACGCCTGTCGATCACGCTGATCCGTGCCGGATGCGACACCCGGGCCCGGCTCGCCGCGGAGCTGGTCCGGCGCAGCGGCCTGACCGAACTCCGCGAGTCGATCGCCCGGTACTTCGTGGACCGGCGCCGAGCCCGACGCGACCACGGGCGAGCTGTGGGAACGGGCCTCGGCCGCGGTGCGCCGCTGGCGAGAGCTGGCGGAGGACCCGGGGTACGGGGTCGAGCAGCGCCGGGCCGCCCGGGTCGTGGTGCGCAGCTGCGAGGGGATGCTGGCCGGACTGGCCGGGCGGCCGGCGACCCGGCCGCCCGGTCGGTTGCTCAGCGGTCCGGAACCAGGCCCTGGGTGATCTCGTGGTTGGAGGCCTCCGTGATGGCGGGAGCCGGTACGGAGAGCTGGCCCGTGCCCCGGCGGGCCGCGCTGACGCCCTCCAGGATGGTGTCGAAGGCGTTCCTGACCTTTCGCTCCTCCTCGAACAGGTCGGCGTCCAACGCGGCGAGCGCCTCGGAGATCTTGACCGCCACCTCCTGGGCGGTCGGTGCTCCCAGGTCGAGGGTCTTCGGCGGGTCGGGTGTGAGACCCCCGGCGATCGTGGCGGTGATGCTCAGCACCGCTCCGGCGGCGACCCAGCCGGCGCCGGGGACCGCGGCGAGGGCGGTCCCGGTGACGGCCAGGACGATGGTGCCCCACTGGTAGCTCTTCGGGTCCCGGGCGTTGTTGAGTGTCCGGACCGCCTCGATGGCCTGGTCGAGCAGCTTGAGGATGCTCCTGCGGGCGCGGATGTAGATGACCTTGTTGACCTCCAGCTGCTCCCGGACGATCTTGGCGACCGCGCTCTGGTTGACCGACACCGTCTCCAGCGGGGTGAGGAAGTTGTCGATGAAGTTGTTCTTGAACGTGCCCTGCCAGTGGTTCATGTCGGACCGGACGTCGTTGATCCGGGAGAGCGCCGGGCTCGCGCCCTGGTAGTGGCCGGAGCCGTCCACGCTGCCCTCGAACGACGCCTCGATCGTGCGCAGCGCGTCGATCATCGGGTTGATCGCGTCGGGGTCGGGCTCCAGGTACCGCTCGAAGGCCGGCTCCACCCATTCGTAGTACTCGTTCTGGACGGTCCTGCGGTACCCTTCGACCTCCTCGGGCGGGATCGGCGGCGCGCCGACCTGGTCGGGATGGGCGCGGTCCCACTCGACCTGCACGGCCTGGCGCCACGACTCGATGTCCTCGAGCGTCTGCCGGATCAGCTCGCGCTTGAGCTCCGCGGCCTTCTCACGAACGGTCGCCTTGTACGTCGTTCCGGCGAGCTCAGCCGGCGTCTCGATCTCTGTGCTCACGCTCCACGGCTCCTTACGCCCCCGTTGCAAAGGAGGCCAGTACGGGTCGAGCCGCCGGCCGGGCGCCCGACACGGGCCGCGGCGCGGCGGCGGAGATCGTCAGGGAAGCGGGGCGGGTTCGCCCGGATGGTCGTCGGCGCCCTCGACGGGCGGGTTGGACAGCGGGTCGTTCGGGTCGTGCATGTTCGGATCGTTCAGGTAGTTCGAGAGCGCGTCCGCGCTGGCCATGTCGGCCTCGACGTACGCCTGCTGCGCCCGGCGCAGGGCGGCGCTCGCGTCGAGGATCGTGCCGCCGATCTCCTGGTACATCCGCTGCATCTCGTCCCGCAGCGCGGCCCAGGCCGCGCCGGTCGAGCTCGTCATGATCGAGCCGCCCGGGCCGCTGGGCGTGTTGGCCCGGAAGGCGCCGGCGTCGACGCCCGTGGCGCCGCCGAGCGCGCGGCTGGCGTCGTAGTACACGTCCGCGATGCGCGGCAGGTGGACGTCGGACACACGCCAGAGGTGGTACAGGTCACCACCCATGATCTCTACCATCGGACTCCCTTGGGCTGTGGCGGCCCGGTGGACCGCCGGCTGCGGACGGCGTCAGCGGGCTCGCCGCCGGAGTACGCGGACGAGGAACCCGCCGCCGGCCAGGACGACGAACGCGACCGCCGCGGCGGCGAGCGGCCACCACGGTGTGGACCCGGGCCCGGGGTCGGCAGCCGTGGGCGGGGCCAGGCGGAACGAGTACACCCGGTGGTCGGCGTTGTCGACGAGATAGCCGACGCCCGACGCCGTCACCGTGATCGGACCGGTCAGCGGCCCGGTCGCCGAGTCGAGGGAGGCGACCCTCTCCAGGGCGTCGCCGTCGCCCAGCCGGAGCACGGCCCGCGCCGACTGGTCGAGCACGTAGACGTCGCCGCCGGCCACGCTGACGGCGGGAACGTTGTTCATCGGTGGCTCGGACGGCGGCCAGGAGGGTGACTCCGAGAGCGCCCACCGGTCACCGCCGGGCTGGTCCGGCAGGATGACGGTCGAGATCTGTCCGTTGCTGACCCGGTGCACCACGAGCCCGCTCGCGATCCACAGCGTGCCCTGCCGGTCGACGGCGAGGCTGGCGGGATTCGGTACGGGGACGGAGGTGGCCGCGCCGCCCGCGGCGACGAGCCGCGTACCGCCGTTCCCCGCCACCGTCCTGACGCGGTTGTCCGGCGTCACCGCCCGCACCCGGTGACCGCCCAGGTCGCCGACGTAGACGGTGTTGTCCGGCCCTACCGCGAGGCCGCCGATCTGGTTGAACGCGGTGCCCCGGGCCAGGCCGCCGTCGTCGGGCGGCCCCGGGCGTCCGGTGCCCGCCACCACCGACATCCGCCCGTTCGGGGCGAGGGCGAAGACCCGGGCCAGGCCCGGATCCGCGATGTACAGGGTGCCGTCCGGGCCGACCGCGAGGTGCTGCGGCAGCAGGAGGTCGACGTCGGTTCCCGGTGTGCCGTCGGGCACCTCGGTGCCAGGCCTGCCGGGCCGGCCGGTGCCGGCGACGGTGGAGATGGTGCCGTCCGTGGCGACGGCCCGGACCCGGTGGTTGCCGCCGTCGCTGATGTACACCGTGCCGTCGGCGGCGACCGCCACCCCGGCCGGGTGGTTGAGCAGCGCCGCCGTCGCCGGTCCGCCGTCGCCGGTCGTACCGGGGCGGCCGGTCCCGGCGAGGATGGTGAGCGCGTCCTCCTCGGCCCACGCCGGTACCGGTCCGACAAGGGCTGCTCCGATCGCGACTGTGACAACCAGCCCGGCTGGACGGCGGATCGTGGACACGGCCCCTGTCTATCACGGCCCGCCAAGCGAGCGAGCCGGGTCGATGGCGCCGCCACGGCGGGTATGGTGGTCGCGACATGCCGGCGACACGGGGGAGCTGACGTGACGTCCATCGGCGAGTACCTGGACAGGATGGTGGTCACCGGACACTCGCCGGACGAGCGCATCCACGCACGGGTCTCCAACTACCGGCACGTCGAGGTCTGGTTCGACCCCGGCGCGTACGAGCGGTACGACGAGGAGACCCTGAGCCACCAGCTCGCCCGGCTCGGCGTCACGACCTGGGTCGCCTACCACCGGGCGAGGTCCGAGGCGTACCGGATGTCGCAGGGGTTGACCCGCGACGAACTGGCGGCGGCCGAACGGCCCAGTGCCGACCCGCACCGCCGGAGGTACGAGGAGGAGCTGAACGCCGTCGAGGGTGAAGGAGTCTCGGCCGGCGGCTCGGTCCGGATCCGCACCAGGGGCATGCTGCAGTGGACGGTCGACATCGAGCCGGGCACCCTCCGCCGGCTCGACGAGACGGCGTTTCGCGCCGAACTGCACTCCGCGATGACCTCACTGATCAGGGACCGGGACGTCAAGATCATCGAGCTGAAGTCGGACTACTTCGACCTGGGCATTCCGCGTCGGTGGCGGGAGCTGCTGAACGAGCTGCGGGCGATCAACCGGCAGCGGCGGGGCTGAGCGGGCCGCGGGCGGTCATCCGGCGCCGCCGACGGTGAGCCCGGCGCGCGGCGTCACGTCGAGCTCCGGCGCGGCGTCCCGCTTCTCCCGCCGGCGCAGCACCTCGGCGGCCAGCAGGGCGACTCCGGCCGACGCGATCTCGCTGACCGTGCAGACCAGCCGGCTGACCAGGACCACCGCGCCGGCGGCCGGAAGGGGCAGCAGCCCGGCCAGCGCGACCAGCAGGATTCCCTCCCGCACGCCGATGCCGTCCGGGACGAACACCACGAAGCTTCCGACCACCGCGGCCAGGCCGAACGCGCCGATGCAGACCAGGGCCGAGCCGGCCGGTGGGGCACCGGCGGCGATGGCGACCAGCCAGAACTGCACCCCGGCCACCAGCCACGAGAGCGCCTGCGCCCCGATCGCCTGGCGCAGGTCGCCGTGCCGCGCGGGAGTCGGGGCGGGCCGGCGCAGCAGCCGGGCCAGGGCGGCGGCGAGCCGGTTGGCCAGCTCCGGTCGGACCGTCGCGGCCAGCACCGGGAGTGCGGCCAGCACCAGCCAGCCGGCCTGTCCACCGAGGACACTCGGCGCGGCGACCAGCCCGACCGTGAGTCCGGTCAGCGACATGACGGCGATGTTCAGCACGTACCCGGTGGCCATCCGGGCCGGTGTCACCCCGGCGGTGCGGCCCATCCGGATGTTGGCGATCAGCGCCCAGAACCGGCCGGGCACGAACTTGGTGATCATCCCGACGAAGAAGATCCGGGCGGCGGTCCAGATTCCGAGCCGGGAGCCGAGCCCGGCGAGCAGCGACCGCCACGACAGCATCCCCAGCACCAGGCCGACGGAGTTGACCAGCAGGGCGGCGCCGAGCAGAGCCAGGTCCGACGGCTGTGCCATGGCCCGGACCGCCGCCCAGTCGGCGTCGCGCAGCGCCACCGCCACACCGACGACGATCGCGACGACGAAGAGCACGGTCGCCAGGCGGCGCAGCACCGGCAGCAGCCGCCCCCGGGAGGTGTCGCCGGTCATCGGGGCACCTCCGCGGCGACCGGCGCGGCCCCACCGGCGGCGGCCGGCCAACGCCCCGGGCGCAGCGCCAACCGGATCAGGCCCACCGCGGTACCCCACACGGTGGCGGCGGTGAGCAGGAAGTGCACCGCCGCGAAGTACCCGGCGAAGGCCGGTCCGGTCTGCCGCCGGACGAAGCCGAGCAGTGCCCGGTTCGCGAGCAGGAAGCCGCAGTACGCCAGGAGCGGCAGCACCAGCGCGGCGAGCGGCACCGGCGCCGGGACGGCCGCGGGGGCCAGGCCGAGCAGGCCCGCCGCGACCAGCGCGGGCGGTACGCCGGCCAGGGTCGCCGCGCAGCTCAGGACGCCGGCGGGGGAGAGGGCGTTGGTCCGGGTGGTGGCCACCCCGGCGCGCCCGCCCCGCCGCCACCCCCGAACCAGGTTCGCCCCGAACAGGGTGGCCCGGCGGTACTGCTCGCGCAGCAGCGGTCGCAGCCGGTCCACGTCGTCGTGCCGGCCCACCACCGCCTCGCTCATCCGGATCCGGGTCCCGGCGGCGAGCCGGGTGCCGAACTCGACGTCCTCGCCGTCGCGCAGGTTCTCGTCGAAGCCGCCGACCGCCGCGAACACGTCCCGCCGGATGGCGGTCAACGCGAAGAGCGTCACCGTGACCAGCCCGGCGGACCGGCGCCGCCAGAAGTGTTCGTAGAGCGTCTTGCAGGTCTCCACCGGACCGTCGGCGTAGAGCGGCTCGCGGTCGTAGATGCCCTGCACCATCGCGCACCCCGGGTCGTCGGCGAGCACCCGCAGCGCCTGGGCGATCGCGTCCGGGGCGAGCGCGATGTCGGAGTCGACGAAGAACAACACCGAGCCGCGGCTGACCGCCGCCCCGGTGTTCCGGGCCGCCGCCACCCCCCGGTTCACCGGCTGGACGACGACCCGGCAGGGATAGCGCCGGGCGATCGCGACCGAGTCGTCCCGGCTCGCGTCGTCGACGACGATCACCTCGGCCGGCGGAACGGTCTGCGCGTAGACCGCGTCCAGACAGGCCGCCAGGGTCTTCCCGGCGTTGTAGCTGGGGATGATCACCGAGACCGTCTCGGTGCTGGGAACCATCACGCTTCGCCTTTCGCCTCGGGTGGGTGCGCCGCGTCGGGCACCGACCGTAGCCAGCCGGACTGACCCGGTCCGGGTAGTCGACCTGGACGGAAGCTGGAACGCACAACGTGACCGGTCGACGCCGGCGAGTAGTCGAGGAAGACTCCAGTCCCGGTCCCTACCGTGTGCGGACATGACAGGACTGACCGGTGCGGCCCCCGGGCCGGCCGCGGCCCCGGGGCGGCGGCCGACGGTTTCCGTGGTGGTGCCCTGCTACAACGCGGCGCGCACGCTGCGTGCCTGCCTGGAGTCGGTGCTCGCGCAGACGTACCAGCCGGCGGAGGTGGTGGTGGTCGACGACGGCAGCACCGACGGGTCCCGCGCGATCGCCGAGGCGCTCGGTTGCCGGGTGCTGGTGCAGCCCCGCAACCGGGGGGTCTCGGCAGCCCGCAACGCCGGGGTCGACGCGACCAGCGGCGAGATCGTCTTCTTCTGCGACTCCGACGTGGCGCTCGCCCCGGACGCGATCGCCAACGCGGTCGCCATCCTGGTGGCGAATCCGCAGGTCGGGGCGGTGCACGGCACGTACGACCCGGAGCCGCTGATCGACGACGGACCGGTGGAGCGGTACCGGATCCTGCACGCCGTGCACTGGCGGCGCCGGCACGCCGGCGAGGTGCGTACCGTGATCTTCGCGATCGCCGCGTTGCGCCGCGACGTGCTCCGCGCGGTCGGGCCGCTGCACGAACAGCTGCGCGACTGCGAGGACGTCGAGTACAGCGCCCGGCTGGCCCGGCACACCCGGGTGGTGCTGACCGACTCGGTGGTCGGCCGGCACGACGACGGCAGCCGGCTGGGGCAGATCCTGGCCGAACAGTGGCGGCGCGCCGTCCCGTTGGTGCCGCTGGCGCTCGCGGCGGGCCGGACCGACGGCGTACGCCTGGAGCGCGCCAACCATCCGGTCGGGGTGCTCGCCGCCGCGCTGCTGCCGCCGGGCCTGCTGCTGGCGCTGCTCGCCCCGGTGCTGACGCCGTGGCTGCTGGCGGTGCCGGTGGCGCTGCTGGGGGCGTTCGTGCTCGCCGACCCGGCACTGCTCCGGTTCGTGTCCGCGCGGCGCGGTGTCCCGTTCACCCTGTACTTCCTCGGAGTTCACCTGCTGGTGCACCTGGTTCTGGTGACCGGGATGGCGTTCGGCGCGCTCCGGTGGCTCTGCCGTCCCCGGACCCGACTCCGGCCGGCCGGGGTGGCGGCCTCGGGGGTGGGGCGGGCATGACGTCCCCGACCGCGCCCGCCACCGACGCCCCGGCCGGATCGGCCGGGGCGGCCGGCCCGGGTCCGGGCGCGACGGGTCCGGACGGCGGCCGCCGCGGCCGGTGGTGTCTGGGTACCCGGCTGCTGGTCGTCGGGGGGGTCGGCTGGGCGCTGCTGCTGGTGCTGCACCTGCTGCTCAGCGGACGGTGGTGGTTCTGGCTGCTGGTCGAGGCGGTACCCCCGCTGGCCCTGCTGGTGGTACCGCTGGTGCTGCTGGCCGCGGTGCCGCTGGCCGCCCGGCCGGTACGGCGGCCGATGCTGGTGCTGCTCACCGCCACCCTGCTGGTCGGCGCGCCGATGGCCGGGGTGAGCCCGCGAATCCTGCTGCCGGACGCCAGCCCGCCGTCCGACGCGGTGACGGTCTTCTCCTGGAACCCGGAGTACTGGCACCAGGACGACGACCCCGACCACTTCTACGCCTACCTGCGCGCCCAGCGGGCCGACGTCTACCTGCTCCAGGAGTACCTGTACTACACAGACCGACCGGTCCGCATCGCGGAGCTGGACCGGCTGCGCGCCGAGTTCCCCGACTACCACATCGCCGTCGCCAGTGAGCTGGTGACGCTCTCCCGGCTGCCGGTGGTGGCGAGCCGGCCGATCGACGCGAGCCGGTGGCTCTCCCCCGCGAACGGGAGCACACCGCCGGCCGGGACGGACTGGCCGGAGTACTGGACGACCAAGGCCCTGCGTACCGACATCCAGGTCGGCACCACCGTGGTGTCGTTCTACAACGTGCACCTCGCGGTGCAGGTGGAGATCGACCGCAACCCGTTGCGCGCCGACTTCTACGACTTCGTCCGCCGCCAGTTCCACCGCCGCGACGCCCACGTGCGGGCGCTGCGGGCCGACCTGGCCGACAACCCGAACCCGGTGCTGCTCAGCGGCGACCTCAACGCGACCAGCGCCATGCGCGAGCTGCGTCGGCTCGGCGCCGGACTGCGCCGGCACGACCCGACGTCCGGGTCGCCGGTGCCGACGAGCTGGCCGACCCGGGGTGTCCCGCTGCCCCGGCTGTGGCGCCTGGACTGGACGTTCACCCGGGGCGAGGTGACCGTGCACCGCTACCGGTTCGTCGACGAGGAGGGCCTCTCCGACCACCGGCCCCAGCGTCTGTCGATCTCAGTGTCCTGATTGGAGGTACCGATGTCGCACCGGTACGACCTGACCGTCGCGCTCACCTACTACACCCCGTACCTCAGCGGACTGACCGAGGTGGCCCGGGTGGTCGCCGAGGGCCTGGCCGCCCGGGGATGGCGGGTCGCGGTGGCGACCACGCAACACGAGCGGACGCTGCCCCGGTACGAGGTGCGCAACGGGGTGGAGGTGTTCCGGGCCCCGGTGCTGGCCCGGGTCGGCCGTGGGGTGATCGCGCCGACGTTTCCGGCGCTGGCCGGTCGGCTCGCGCGCAACTCCGCCGTGCTCAACCTGCACCTGCCGATGCTGGAGGCGGGCCCGGTGGCCCGGCTCGCCGGCGACACCCCGATCGTGGCCAACCACCACGACGACGTCTGGGTGCCGGGCGGGCTCGTGGCGAGGACCCAGATCGCGGTGGTCGAGCGGTCGGTCCGCGCCGCGTTGCGGCGCAGCACCGCGGTGATGGTGAACAACGTCGACCACGCCCAACACTCGCGGCACTGGCCGGTGATGCGGGAACGTGTCGTGCACGCCGTACCACCGCCGTGCGTCCACCGACCACCGGGCCGGCCGAGCATGCGGGAGACATCCGGGCTGCACGTCGGTTTCCTCGGCCGGATCGCCGCGGAGAAGGGGCTGCACTACCTGGTCGACGCGTTCCGGCTGATCGACGACCCGCAGGCGCGACTGCTGATCGCCGGCGACCACAGCTCGGTGGCCGGCGGCAGCGTGATCGACGCGTTGCGGGCCCGTGCCGGGGACGACCACCGGATCCGGTTCCTCGGCCGGCTCACCGACGCCGAGATCAGCGATCTGTACGCCTCGATCGACGTCTTCGCGCTGACCTCGGTCGCCGAGGAGTCGTTCGGCATCGTGCAGGCCGAGGCGATGATCTCCGGGGTGCCGTCCGTCGCCAGTGACCTGCCCGGGATGCGGGTGCCGATCCAACTGACCGGATTCGGCCGGCTGGTGCCGCCGAGGGACCCGGCGGCCATCGCCGCCGCGCTGGTGGAGGTGGGCGCCATGCCGGCCGAGCAGCGGGCCGAGGGGGCCCGGCAGGCGGAGGCCCGGTTCGGGGTGGCCGTCTCGATCGACGGCTACGAGGAGGCGTTCCGGACCGCGGCCGGCAGCCGGCTGGGGCGGTCGGCCGGTGAGCGTTCCGCCGCCGTCTAGCCCTCGTCGCGGCCCGCGCCCGTGGTGGCCGGCCGGTCCCGGCTGTGCCGGGGACCGGCCGGCCACCACCGTGGCTCCGGCGGCGGAGCCGCGGTCACCGGTGGGCGCCGGTCGCGGAGGCCGCCGGGGCGACCGGGAGGTACCGACCGCTCTGGTCGGACGGTCGGCTCTGGTCAGAAGGTGGAAAGAGCGATCCGGGCGACCGCGTCCCGGGCGATCAGGAAACCGGCGATCCCGAGGATCCAGCCGGTGGCGCTGCCGCCCCGGGCCGTGATCCAGCCGTCGAGCCGGCCCAGCAGCCGCTCGGTCGGGCCGGGAAGGACGGCCCGGGTGGCCAGCAGGACCCCGGCCGGCAGGACCATGACCAGGCAGTAGCCGACCAACAGCAGCGGCACCACACCGGGCGCGAGATCCGCGCCGGCCATCATTCCGATCGCCCCGAGGTACGGGAGCATGGTCGCGACCTCCGCCAACGCCGCCAACAGGGCCAGACCGACCAGCCAGCCGGCGGAGGCGCCCGCGGAGGCGACGCGGTCCCGCCACCGGGCCACCGGCCCCGGCCCGCGCCGCCGCCTGCCGTCGAAACGGAAGCTGACCGCGAACAGGCCGACCCCCAGCACGAGCTGGACGTAGTCGAACACGACGCTGCCGGCCACCCCGTCGAGCACGGTCGCCAGCCGCCCGCCGCCGACGACCAGCAGCAGGCCGACACCGAGGTAGAAGGCGGCGATGGTGCCGAGGTAGCCCAGGACACGACCGACGCTGATCCGTTGCGGTGACAGCAGCAGCCAGACCGGGATGAAGAGGGTCCCGACGCTGGTGCTGTCGAGCAGGGCCAGTCCGGCCAGCGACAGCAGCAGGGCGGTGCTCACGGAGCGGACGTCCGTCCTCGGGCCGCGACACCGCGGGCGGAACCGGGCATGGGTCGAGTCTGACCGGCACCGGGCCGGCCCACCTCGGCGCGCGGAAGGAGAACCGGTTACATCGTTGGACGGATCTCACCGGACGGTGCGCCGACGGTGCGCGGGTGCCGGAACCCGCGCGCGGTGGCCGGCGGCCGGCGGGGAGGCGGTGACGGCGGCGGCCCCCTCCACCCCACGGGGTGGAGGGGGCCGCCGCCACGCCGGGCTCGGTCACTCCCCGGCGTTGTCCAGCCGCTCCCGGGTGGCCGGATCGAGGACGAGGTCGACGCTTTCCAGGCACTCGTCGAGCTGGGCGATGGTGCTCACCCCGATGACGGGCAGGATCGGCCGCTCCCCGCCGAGCAGCCAGGCCAGCACCACCTGGTTGACGGTGGCGCCGAGCTCCTTGGCGACCTCGTTCAGCACGGCGAGCCGGCTGGGCGATCCGGGGTGGTCGTAGTACGGGTGCAGCGGGCGGTCGGCCCGGGTGTAGGCGCCGTTGAGCAGCGGCGAGTACGCCAGGACGGTCAGGTCCGGGTGCGCGGCCGCGTAGTCGGTGAGGTCGTCGGTGACCGGCAACTGGATGGCGTCCGGGTACGGCGTACGGATCGGCCGTGGTTCGAGGTAGGTGTGCCGCTGCTGGATGGCGGCGTAGCGGGGCAGCCCGTTGCGGTCCGCGACGTCGCGGGCCAGCGCCAGCCGCCAGGCGGCGTAGTTGCTGGCCGCGACCATGCCGACGGTTCCCTCGTCGACCAGCTCGCCGAAGGCTCCGAGCGTCTCCTCCAGCGGGGTGGAGCGGTCGTCGGCGTGGGCGTAGTAGAGGTCGATCCGCTCCACGCCCAGTCGTTCGCGGCTGGCCCGGGCCTGTTCGAGCACCACCCGGCGGCTCAACCCCTCCCGGTTGTGCGCGTCGTACGGTTCGTCCGGTCGGGCCGGTCCGGCGCCGACCTTGCTGGCCACCCGGACCACCCCGGCGAGCCCACGGCTGCGCAGCCATCGGCCGAGCAGCGCCTCGCTCTCGCCGCCGACGGGGTTGGCGCCCTCCGCCCAGAACGCGTAGCAGTTGGCGGTGTCCAGGAAGTTGCCCCCCGCCGCCACGTACCGGTCCAGCAGGGCGTACGAGGTCTCCTCCGAGATCGTCGTGCCGAAGTACATGGTGCCGAGGCAGATGGCCGAGACCGACAGCTCGGTCCGGCCGTCGCGGAGCAGATGGTGTCGCATGCTGTCCTCTCAGGCGCTGACGAGGGTCGCGTGGCCGGGGGTGCGGCCCGGCACGCGAAGAGGGATGGTAGGAGCCGTGCCGTGCAGCAGCGAACGATATGCCTGCTGCAGCTCGACAGATGGATCGACGCCGAGCTGTTCGGTGAGGATCCCGCGGACGTCGTGGAACGCGGTGAGCGCCTCGCCCCGCCGGGAGGCCCGGTCCAGGGCGGCCAGCAGCAGCGCCCAGAGCCGTTCCCGGAGCGGGTGGCGAGCCACCAGGGCCCGCAGCTCGGCCACCACGCCGGTGTCGTCGCCGCGGGCGAGTCGGACGGCGAGCAGGTCCTCGGTGGCGTCCAGCCGCAGCTCGTCGAGCCGGGCCCGCTCGGCCGTGACCAGGGGGCCGGCGGCTCCGTCCAGGGCTCGCGAGCCGGCCCAGGAGGCCAGGGCGCGGTGCAGCATCGTCTGCGCGGTGTCGAGGCGGCCGGCGGCCAGCGCGATCCGCGCCTGGCCGAGCCGCCGCTCGAACAGTTCGGCGTCGATCTGTTCGGCGCGCACCGCCAGGTGGTATCCGGGGCAGCGGGAGCGGATCGGTGGCGTCTCGCCCGGCCCGCCCCGCAGCGCCCGGCGCAGCCGGCCGAGGTACGTGTGCACCAGGTTCTCGGCGCTGCGGGGCGCGTCCTCGCCCCACAGGTCGTCGATGAGTTGCTCGACCGAGACCGGTCCACCCCGGCGCAGCGCCAGGATGGCCAGCAGTTCCCGTTGCCGGGCCGGGCCGAGGTAGAGCGGCTGCCCGTCGCGGTCGGCGCCGATCGTGCCGAGCAGGCGGATCCGCAGCCCGTTCTGCGTGCTCCGGGGCCGGACCGGCACCGGTGCCCGACCGGCCCGACCCGGGTGGTCGGGCCGGTCGGGCGGGGTGGTGGTGCGGTCGGGCAGGTCGACGAGAGCGATCACAGCCCGACCACCTCCGCCACGGCGGGGATCCGCGCGGCCAGCACGACCAGCCCGAGCAGGCTGCCCCAGAGCGCGGCGGCGGCCACCAGCATGGGGTCGCGCAGCAGCACCCGCACCGGCTCGCCGCCCTCGCGCTGCACCACCACGACCTGCAGGTAGCGAGCCAGCCCGAAGGTCGCGAACGGCACCGAGACCAGCAGCGCCACGTCGGTGTACGGCACCACCAGCGCCCCCTCGCGCAGGTAGCACAGGAACGCGGTGACGGCGAGGGTCGCGCAGAGCACGATGAGGTACTCCAGGTACTGCGCGGAGTACGCCCGCAGCGCGGGTCGGTGTTCGCTGCCCGACACGGCCAGCTCGTTGCGGCGCTTGCCGAGGATCAGCAGCAGGCAGAGGGCGAAGACCGCGATCACCAGCCAACTGGAGATCTCGACGGCGGTGGCGACGTACCCCTGGACGGCCCGCAGCACGAAGCCGGCGGCGACCACGAAGACGTCGACCAGCGGCACGAACTTCAGCCACCGGCTGTAGGCCACGTTGAGCGCCAGGTACACCGCCAGCGGCCACCAGGGGATCGCCGGCCCGGCGACCACGGCGGCCAACAACAGGCCGGCGAGCCCGATCCCGTACGCCCAGGCGACCCGGAGGCTGATCCGGCCGGAGGCGATCGGACGGTGCCGTTTGACCGGGTGGGCCCGGTCCCGGTGGCGGTCCACGGCGTCGTTCCACACGTAGACCACCGCCGAGGCGAGGGTGAAGACCAGCACGGCCCAGCCGACCCGGGCCAACACGCCCAGGCTCATCCGGGGTACGTCGACCAGGGCCAGGGGGATCACGAGCAGGTTCTTCGGCCACTGGTGGGGTCGGATCAGCCGGATCAGGTCCCGGGCGAGCCCGGGTCGGCTCTCGATCGCCGCGTCCCCGGGCGGGGAAGCCGCCTCGGTGGCGTCCGCCGCGACCGCCGACGCGGACCCCGGACCAGCGGGCCCGCGGGCGTCCACGGGGGCGGCGACGGTCGCGGCGGCGGAAACGACGGAATCACGGAGCAGGGGTTGGTTGGGAACAGCCGACGACAGTCTGTCCACTCTATGCATGACGATCTCCCCGATCGGTGGGTGACTTCCGGCTCGCGTCGGTCGCGCCGGTGCGCCGGGTGGCCGTGGTGCGGCGGAGGCTGAGGCGGCCGGCGTGGGTGGGTCGCTCAGAAGAGGGCTTTGGCCAGGGACAGGACGCCCTGGCGCCAGGGCTCCCGGCTGGTCCGCCCGGCGGAGCCGGCCGTGTTCGCCGTCCTGGCCGTCCGCCACCAGTCGTAGGTGGCGAGGATCGCGTCGCGGTTGGAGAAGCGGGGGTGGAATCCCAGCCGCTCGCGGGCCTTGTCGATGCTGACGTACGAGTCGGCGAGGAGCTTGTGCACCAGCCGCCCGTACACCGGCGAGAGCCGGACCCGTTGCAGCAGGTCGAGGACGGCGACCGCGGGCCGGGCCGGGATCGACACCACCCGCTTGCCGTGCCCGGCGGCGTCCAGGACGGCCTGGAAGTCCTCCCGGATCGTGCCGAACTCGGCGGCGGCGAGGTTGTAGGTGTCGTTCGCCACCTCGGCCGGGGCCCGCAGCGTGGTCAGCACCGCGTCGACCAGGTCCTCGACCGCGAACATCTGGATCCGCACGTCGCCGCGGCCGAGGACGGGGAAGTTGCGGCCCTCCTCGGCCCACTCGAAGAGCATCGCGAACAGCCCCATCCGGCCCGGTCCGAGGAACGTCTTCGGGCGCAGCATCGGCACGCACATGCCGTCGGCGCGGAACCGCTCGCAGACCTCCTCGGCGCCGGCCTTGGCGGCGCTGTACGCGTCCACCGGCTCCCGTGGGTACTCCTCCGGCGTCGGCACGACCTTCGGCAGGCCGTAGACGGCGGTGGAGGAGATGTGCACCACCCGCTCCACCCGGTGCGCCCGGGCCGCCTCCAGGACGGTCTGGGTGCCGCCGACGATGATCGACCGGATCTCCTCGGCGGGATAGCTCGGCAGCGCCGCCGCGGTGTGTACCACCGCGTCCGCGTCGGCGATGGCGCGCCGGATCCCGACCGGGTCGCGGACGTCGGCGATGCTGTACTGCACCCCGGGCACCGGCTCGACCGGCTCGCGCAGGTCGACACTGTGTACCAGGTACCCCTCGGCGTGCAGCCGGCGCACCAGGTTGGAGCCGAGCATCCCGCTGCCGCCGGTCACGGTCACGGTGCTCACCACAGCGAGGACACCTTCCCCTGGACGAACCGGGTCAGCAGCTTCGGCAGCCCCTCGGAGAGGGTGGCGTCCAGGCAGTTGAGGAAGTGCTCGACCTGGGCGTCGCTGACCACCAGCGGCGGGGCGACCACCAGCGGGCTGCGTCCGTTGAGGGTGTAGTACGTGTAGATGTTGTGCTCGCGGTACAGGTTGTCGATCACCGCGCAGGTGATGAGCTTGATGCCGAACAGCGGGTCCTTGGCGAACCCGCCGGGCGCCAGCTTGGCGGCCAGGTTCAGGATGGTCGAGTTGTGCTCCAGGAACACTCCCCAGAGGGCGCCCGCGCCGGCCACCCCGGAGATGATGTCGGGGTGCTCCTTGGCGAGCCGCTGCAGACCCGGCCCCAGCACCCGCTCGATCTGCGCGGCCCGGGCCGGGAAGTCCTCCTCGATGGCGATGTTGATCGCCTCGATGGCGGTGGCGGCCTCCTCGCCGAACCCGTAGTAGGTGGTGCTGGTGCTCTGCATCATCGCGTCGGTGAGGTTGTCGTACGCCTTGCGGAAGATCGGCTCCCGGGCCACGTACGCCGAGATCGACGACTTGCCGCCACCGAACGACTTTGAGGTGGTGAGCACGTCCGGGACCAACCCGGGATAGCGCATGAAGTAGAAGAGCGAGCCGGTCTTGCCCCAACCGGTGTAGATCTCGTCGAAGATCAGGACGATGTCCTCCGCGGTGCACAGCTCGCGCAGCCCGCGCAGGAACGACTCGTCGCAGTAGCGCATCGTGGAGGCGCTGAACGGCTCGATCAGGATGGCGTAGACGTCGCACTCCCCGCGCTCGTTGCGGGCCGCGGCCACCTTCTCCCGCAGCGCCTCCAGGTCGCCGTAGGGGTAGGACACCGTGCCCGGGATGCCGGGGAACTTGAAGTGGTTCTGCGCCCCGCCGGTGAGGCTGCCGGAGCCGAGCAGCTTGCCGTGGAAGCTGATGTCGGCGTGCATGATCGTGTTGCGCCGGCCGCCGTGGTACTTGTACGCCAGCTTCACCGCGCCCTCGACCGCCTCCGCACCGGAGTTCGGCAGGAACGACATGTTCAGGTCACCGGGGAGCACCGCGGCCAGGTTGTGGCTGAGCGCGGCGAGGTACGGCGAGAAGTACGTCTTGTGCACCTCCATCCGCCGCTGCTCCTGGAAGCGCCTCCGGGCGGCGAGGATCCGCGGGTGGTTGTGTCCGTGGTTCAGCACCCCGACGCCGCCGGTGAAATCGAGAATCTGCCGGCCGTCGCGCGTGTGGATGATCGCCCCCTCGGCGTGGTCGACCAGTTCCCGGCCGAATCCGAACGAGGTCATCAGGTTCACCTGGCTGCGGTTGACGTACCGCCGGTAGAGGTCGTGTACCTCCTTCACGGACAACTGCTCGGCCTGTTCCAGGCTGATCAGTTTGGGCATGGCGTGTCCTCCACGAGCTGATTCACGGTTCCCGACAGACGCCGGTGGGGCGACCTTAGGTCGGGTCGCGGCTCGGGCGACAGGACGCAGTGACCTTGGCGGACGAGTTTCGTACCAAGGTCGCAGAGGGTCCTACGACCAAGGTCGTAGGCCAGCTTCCATCCTCGTTCGAGGCGGGCACGACCGTCGATGGCAAATCATTCTGGTCATCCACCGAAAACGACAGGCCGATTCGATCGCGTACCCGATCGTCGGCAATTCGGCGAACTGGGGAAGTGTCATGAGCGTCATCTCTCAGGGTCGAATCGTGCGCCTTCCGGGAACCGTCGTCGGGCCGTCCGGCGGCGGTCGGACGGAATGGATCCGACGTGGTGGCACCGGTTCCGACCGGACCACGGCCGGCGGTGTGGGGCCGCTGGCCCACGCGGTGCGGCTGTCCTGGGTGGAGGCCCGGCCCGTGGTGCAGCTGATCTTCCAGTTGCGGTTTCTGGTCGGTGCCCTGCTCGGCCTGGCGAGTTCGGCGGCGGCGGGTCGGTTCTCCGGATCCGCGCTGTTCGGCATCGGTGTCGGTGCCGCCGCCTGGCTCTGCGCGACCTGGCACGTCTATCTGCTGAACGGCATCTGCGACCAGATCGAGGACCGGCACAACGGGTCAGGTCGGCCGCTGGCCAGCGGGGCGTTGTCGATGCCGGTCGCCCGGGCGGTGGTGGCCGCGCTCGCCGTGCTGGCGGTCGGGCTCGGTGCGGCGGTCTCCCTGCCGTTGGCCGTCGCGGTGGTCACGATGCTGGGGCTCGGCTGGGCCTACTCGGCCGGGCCCCACCCGCAGAAGGCGAACGTGGTCGGCTTCGTGGCGGTGGTGACCGCCGGTGGTCTCCTCACCTACCTGGCCGGCTGGCTGGCGGCCGTCGGGGGAACCCGGTCCGGCGGTTCCGGCGGGCTGGCCGCCCCGGACCTGCCGGCCGGACCGTCGGTGTTGCCGCTCGTGGCGCTGGCGGGGGCGATGTCGCTCTGGATGAGCCTCGGCGGCATGACGAAGGACCTCTCCGACGTGGCCGGAGACCGGGTCGCGGGCCGGCGCACGCTGCCGGTGGTGCTCGGCGACCGTCGGGCACGGCGCCTGATGGCGGTGCTCGTGATCGGGGTCGGCGTCGGGTTCGGCGCGCTGGCGGTGTGGGCGGTGCCGGTGCTGCGGGTCGCGGCCGGGGTGCTGCTGGCCGGCGCCGGCGCGGTGGCGTTCTGCCTCGCCACGCGCATCAGCCGGGGGCACCGGGGGCGGCTGCGGCTCCCGTACCGGATGTTCATGACCACGCAGTACGCGGTGCACGGCGTCGTCCTCGTCCAGTGCCTGCTCTTCGGCCGCGGCATCTGAGGCGCACAGAGAACGCCGGTGGCCCGGACCACCCCGGACGCCCGGGGTGGTCCGGGCCACCAATCGGCTCGGCCCGGGCCGCGTACGCGCGGGGTCGTCCACCCCGCGCCGCGGTCACTTGGCGCCGGTCACGATGCCCGGGTTGATGCACAGCCCCGGGTTGCTGCCGTTCTTCTCGGCGATCTCCAGGCAACGGGCGACCTTGTCGACCTCGGCGTTCTTCTCGGTCACCGCCTTCTGCTTCTCTGCGTTGACCAGATCCTGGTCGAGGTTGCGGCTCTGGGCGAGCTTGTCCTGGAACACCTTGATGTTGGCCTCGGTCTGCTCGTCGTGGTTGACGCGGATGATGGTGACGGAGAGGATCTCGATGTCGTCGCCCAGGCGCTCCTGGGCGAAGCTCTTCACCTTCTCGGCGAAGGGCTTCAGGTCGACGTTGAGGTTCCCGGTCTTCGAGTCGATGTTCGCCAGCGGGTTGTAGCTGGCGAAGGCGTCGTTCACCGCGCCGTCGAGTTGGACCCCGACGCGCTGGCCGCGGAAGGCCTCGAAGTCACCCTTGTAGTCCATGAACTGCTGGGGAGCCTTCTCCGGCCGCACCTGCCACTCGATCAGCAGCTCGACGCCGGCGTTGGCCAGTGTCCCGGTGCGTACCTGGACGGCCTTGTCGGCGCCGATGTGGTCGTACTTCTGTCGGCTGGCGTCCCACTCGCCGATCTTCTGCCAGGGCGCGACCCAGTTCAGTCCGCTTCCGGTGATCTCACCTGTCGGCTTGTTGAAGGAGGTGACGATACCCACGTTGCGCACGGGTACGGAGTTCGCCGACGCGCCGACGGTGAACGCGACGCCGAGCAGCAGCAGCACGACGGCGCCGGTCAGGACGGGGCCCTTCCGGCCGGAGGGCAGCAGAACCGCGTAGATCAGGGCGAGTACGGCGAGCGTGAAAATGATGAGTGCGCAGACGAACAGCGCTGGCATTGCGCGTCTCCTCGGTCTGACCCGTGACTTCGGGATGATCTTGATGGTCACCCGGAGTGTAGTCAGGACGGGCAAATCGCCCGCCGTGTCGGTGTCGCGCCGCGCGCCGGGCTCCGGGCGTGATCCGGCCGAGGGGAGACGTCGTCCCCCGGACACCCGATATCGATGTTGCTCTACTTGGTGATCCAATACGGCGCCGGTGGGTGATAACGTGGTAGCGCTCCCAGCCGCTGGCGGTGAGCGCGTTCCGCCACGACACGTTCAACGGGGACCGTCCACACCGGCCGAGGTACCGATCCGGCGACGTTCGTACGCCTTACGGGAGGGTGGAATTGGAGTCACGGCAGCCGGACGAGTCTCGTCGCGACGTCTCCTCCCTCGCCGAACAGGTCTTCGAACGATTCCGACGACGCCTGGAGTCGGAGCACAGCGTTCTGGTGCAGAGTCAGGAGACGCTCGACCAGTTGCGGCACCAGGCCACCGCGGTCGTCCGGGACGTGCTCGGCCAGATCCCCGGGCAGCAGGCCGTGGACGGCTCCGCCTTCGGCGACGGTCCGCTGCTGGCCATCGAGATCGGTGCCAGTCGGGCCCTGCGTGGGGTCCACCCGGTGGAGTCCCTGCGTGCCGCCTCGGCTCTGTTCGACGCCGCGCTGTCGGTCCTGGCCGCCCGGGACGGCGACCTGGCGTCGGCGACCGCCACCCAGGTCAGCGTCGCCCTGCACCGGTCGATCATGAATCGGGTCGCGATCGCCTCGCTGGCGTACGTCAGCTTCCTGATGGAGAAGCTCCAGGCGTCCCGACAGGAGGAACGGCGCCGGATCGCCCGGGAGCTGCACGACCGGGTGGGGCACGGGATGGGCCTCGCCCTGCAGCACCTCGACCTGCACCGGCTGTACGCGGCGCAGAATCCGCAGCGGGCCGAGGCCAAGCTGGACGCGGCCATCACCTCGCTCGGCGAGGCACTTCGCACGGTGCAGCAGCTCTCGGCCGAGCTGCGCCGCTCGGTGACCGCCGACGGGTTCGAGCGGTCCCTGCGCGCGTACCTGCGGGCGAACGTCCCGGCGTCGGTCGCCGTCACACTGCGGATCGACGGCGACGCCAAGCGGCTACCGTCCGACGTCAACGAGGAGCTCTACCTGATCGTGCGGGAGGCGGTCCGCAACGCGCTGCGGCACGCCGAGCCGAAACGGATCACCATCGACCTGGAGGTCACCGACACCCTGGTCCGGGCCGAGGTGACCGACGACGGCCGGGGCTTCGATCCCGACTCGCTGGCCACCGCCCAGGGCGGCGGGCTGCCGTCCATGCGTGAGCGGGCCGAGTTGCTCCGGGGCCGGCTCGACCTGACCAGCCGGGTGGGCGAGGGGACGAGGATCACGGTCCTGGTCCCGCTCGGCGAGGACAGGCTGTGACCGAGAGCCTCATCCGGGTCGTCCTGGCCGACGACCACACCCTGTTCCGGCAGGGCATCCGCGAGATGCTCTCCACGGATCCGGGGCTGCGGGTGGTCGGGGAGGCGGCCAACGGCCCCGACGCGGTCGCGCTGGCGGTCACGCAGCGCCCGGACGTGCTGCTGCTCGACGTGGAGATGCCCGGACCGGGGGCGGCGGCGGTGATCCGGGAGGTGCGCCGCGCGTCCCCCCGGACCCAGGTGATCGTGCTCACCATGCACGACGACGCCGACGTCGTCCGGGAACTGCTCAACTGCGGCGCCGCCGCGTACCTGGTCAAGACGATCCTGCGAGACGAACTCCTGGCGGCCGTCCGCTCGGTGGCCAGCCGCTCCGGCACCGTGCTGCTCACGGTCTCCCGGCACACCGTGTCGCAACTGGACGCCCCGCGCAGCCGGGAGCCGAACACCGGACCGCTGACCGAGCGTGAGCTGGAGGTGCTGCGGCTCATCGCCGAGGCGTACAGCAACGCCCAGATCGCCAGTCGGCTGCACATCACCCAGGCGACCGTGAAGCGGCACCTCACCAACATCTACGCCAAGCTGAACGCGGTGTCCCGGGTCGACGCCATCCGCAAGGCGAGCGCCGCCGGCCTGATCGAACCGGAGGGGCCGTCCCCGGCCAGCCGGACCTGACCACCCGCCGGGTGACCGGCGTACCCACCCGGACCGGAACGCCGGTGGGCCGGCCACGCCGGGCGGGGGCGTCCCGGTCCGCGGTCCGGCGGTGACCGTCGGTAGTCGAGGTTTTCTCCACCTCCGACTCCAGCAGCCGGCCGTAGGTTGCGGGCCATGACGACCTCAGCGATTCAGCCGAGCACCACACCCGTCGGCGGCCCGGCCGCCCACCCGGACGCCGGCCCGTCGGGCGGTCGGCGCCTCGTCCGGCTCCGTGCCGGCCGCGCCGCGTGGCGGAGCTGGTCCCGCCGGACCCGGTGGCTGGTGGTGGCGAGCCTGCTGTGGCTGACGTACGCGCTGGTCCAGCCGGTGCTCTCCGGACGGTGGTGGCTGATGCAGCTACCCGACCTGGCACCGCCGTTGATCTTCCTGGTCGTACCGCTGACCCTTCTCGCCCTGGCCGTGACCGCGCGGGGCGCCCGGTGGGTGGTCGCGCTTCTCGCGACGGCCGGGCTGGCCGCCGGGAGCGGCAACCTCGGGGTGAACTGGTACGCCCTGGGCGACCCCCCGCCGCCGGCCGGCCCCGACGCGATCCGGGTCGTCTCCTGGAACACCAGCTACTGGCACCAGAGCGAGGACGTCGCCGACTTCTACGGCTTCATCAAGAGCCAGCCGGCCGACGTGTACGTCCTGCAGGAGTACCTCTACCACGACCCGTACCGGATGTGGATGGTCGAGTACGACGACATGGCGCGGGTACGGCAGGAGTTTCCCGACTACCACATCCAGGCCGTCGGGGAGCTCATCACCATCTCCCGGTTCCCGATCGTGGCGAGCAAACCGCTGTGGGTGGACGCCGTGATGCCGGAACTCGGCAACGAGTGGCCGGACTACTGGAAGGTCAAGACGCTCCGGACCGACCTCGCGATCGGCGACCGGGTGCTCTCGGTCTACAACGTGCACCTGCAGGTGTCGGTCGACACCAGCGCCACCCCGATCGAGCTGATCCGCGACTCGCGGGGACGGTTCGGCAACCGGCGGCTGCAGTACCGGGCCATCGCCGACGACGTCTCCGCCAACCCGAACCCGTCACTGGTGATCGGTGACTTCAACACCTCGCCGTCGATGTCGGAGACCCGGGACCTCGACGGGCTGGTCGTCGACGCCATCCGCGCCAACCGGTCGTTCTACCCGGTCTCCTGGCAGACCCAGGGGCCGCTGCAGCTCTGGCGGGTCGACCGGGCGTTCACCACCCCGGAGCTGACCGTGCACGAGTACGACCTCGTCGACCCGGGTGGCCGGTCCGACCACGCCCTGCAGCGGATGAGCCTTTCCCTGCCCACCACGTCCCGGTGACGCCGGGCCCACCCCACGGAGGTGACCATGACCACCACGGTCGTCCGTACCACCGGAACACGCCAACCCCCGACGCTGCGTTGGGCGCGGATCCTGACCCGGGTGCACCTGGTGCTGTCGGTTCCGCTGACCGGCTACCACGCGCTCTGGGTCACCACGCTGCAGTCGAGCGAGGGACAACTCACGGTGACCGGGGTGACCCGGACCGACATCAAGCTGATGTGGTTCGCGCTGGCCGGCACGGTGGTGCTGGCCGTGTTGGCCGCCCGGCTGGTGGGCCGGCTGCCCCGCGACGGCCGGCTGCCCGCCGGCAGCCGGATCCTGGCGGCGGCGGTGGCGGTCCACCTGCTGGCGGTGGCGGACGGCGTCTGGCAGTCGACAATGGTCTATCTGCACACGATGCTGCCGACGATCCTGCTGCCGCTGCTGGCCGCCGGACTGCTCCTGACCGGTGCCGCCGGAGCCCGATCGTCGGAAGCTGGTACGAACGACGCAGAGCAGAACTGAGGACGAGGGGACACACGTGGAGACCGTGGAACTGGGCCGCACCGGCGAGCAGGTGAGCGCGCTCGCGCTCGGCGCGATGCTGATGGGCACGCTCACCGACGAGAAGACCTCGGTCCGGATGCTGGACCGCTACCTCGACCTGGGCGGGAACTTCGTCGACACCGCCAACTGCTACGCCTGGTGGCCGCAGCGCGGCAACCACGGTGGCGAGAGCGAGGAACTGCTCGGGCGCTGGCTGCGCGGTGGCCGGCGGGACCGGGTCTTTCTCGCCACCAAGGGCGGGGCCGGGCAGCGCAACACGGAGATCCTCTGGAACGCCGACGGAGAGGCCGACTGGGAGGTGGCCCGGCGGAACTTCGAGGGCGCCGGTGCCGAGACCCTGCGTACCGCCCTGGACGGCAGTCTGCGGCGGCTCGGCGTCGACCACGTCGACCTCTACTACGTCCACGTCGACGACCGGACCACACCCCTGGAGGAGACCCTGGAGGCGCTGGCCGGGCTGGTGGCCGCCGGCAAGACCCGGTACATCGGCTGGTCGAACGTCCGGACCTGGCGGCTGGAGCGCATCCGCCAGCTCTGCGACCGGTACGGCTGGCCCGCACCGGTCGCGCTGCAGCAGCAACACTCGTATCTGCGGCGCCGGCCGGGTCTGGTGAACCAGTCGATAGTGGATGACGAGCAGCTCGACTACCTGCGGGAACACGACGACCTGACCCTGGTGGCGTACTCGCCGATGGTGAAGGGCATCTACGACGACCCGGCGAAGCGGGCCGGGCACTGGGCGATGGCTCCGTACGAGGGGTCGGACGCCGAGGCCCGGATAGCGGTGCTGACCGAGGTGGCCGCCGAGGTCGGGGTCACCCCGAACCAGCTGGTCATCGCCTGGCTGCTGCACCAGACCTCGCCCCGGGTCGTCCCGCTGGTCGGCCCCCGTACCTGGGAGCAGTTCGAGGCGGTGCTGCCGGCGCTGAACGTCAAGCTCACCGAGGAGCAGCTGGCTCGGCTCGACACGGCCGGGGACTGACCGTCCGGTTCGCGGGACCTGCCGCGATCCCGGGTGAGGGGAGCGGGTCGGGGTGACCGTGCCGGCGGCCACCCCGACCCGCCGGGCAACCCCGGCGTACGGCGGTGCGGACGGCCGGCGGGGTCGTCTAGGCTGCCCAGGGTGCAGCTCGTGCCGTTCTTCGTCGCCGGCCGGCCCGCCGAGGGCACCGAGCCGCTGCCCGTCCGCCACCCGTACGACGGCCGGGAGGTCGGCCGCACCAGCCACGCCACCCCGGACCAGGTCGAGGCGGCGGTCGCCGCGGCGGCGGCGGTCGCGGACCGCGCCGCCGCCCTGCCGGCGTACGTCCGCGCGGAGGCGCTGGCCCACGTCTCGCGGCGGCTCGCCGAGCGGGCCGAGGAGGTCGCCCGGCTGATCACCGCGGAGAGCGGGAAACCGATCCGCTGGGCCCGGATCGAGGTGACCCGGGCGGTCTCGGTGTTCCGCTGGGCGGCCGAGGAGGCCCGCCGCTTCTCCGGCGAGGTGCAGCGCCTCGACACCGACCCGACGGGGCAGGGGCGGATGGCCCTGGTCCGCCGGGTTCCCCGGGGCCCGGTCCTCGGCATCACCCCGTTCAACTTCCCGCTGAACCTGGTGGCCCACAAGGTCGCCCCGGCCCTGGCGGTCGGCGCCCCGATCGTGGTCAAGCCGGCGCCGAAGACCCCGCTGAGCGCGCTGCTCCTCGGTGAGCTGCTGGCCGAGGTGACCGAGCCCGACGGTCCCGGCTCCGGGCTGCCGGCCGGGATGTTCTCGGTGCTGCCGGTGCCCAACGAGCGCGCCGCCGAGCTGGTCGCCGATCCCCGGCTGCCGGTGGTCTCGTTCACCGGATCCGGTCCGGTCGGCACGGCGATCCGGCGGGCGGTACCCGACAAGCACGTCACCCTGGAACTCGGCGGCAACGCCGCCGCGGTGATCTGTTCGGACTGGGCCTCGGACGCGGACCTGCGCTGGGCCGCCGAGCGGATCGCCACCTTCGGCAACTACCAGGCTGGACAGAGCTGCATCGCGGTGCAGCGGGTCTTCGTGCACGAGTGGCTCTACGACGGCTTCCTGCCCCGGCTGGTCGACGCCGTCGCGGCGCTGCGGACCGGGGACCCGGCCGACGAGACCACCGACGTCGGTCCGCTGATCGACGAGGACGCGGCCCGGCGGGTCGAGAGCTGGGTCGACGAGGCGGTCGCCGCGGGCGCGACCGTCGAGGTGGGCGGTCGCCGCAGCGGGACGAGCTTCGCCCCGACCGTGCTCACCGGGGCGCCTCCGGACAGCCGGGTCTGCGCCGAGGAGATCTTCGGCCCGGTGCTGGTGGTGGCCCCGGTGCCGGACGAGGCCGCCGCCTTCGCCGCGGTCAACGACTCGGCGTACGGGCTGCAGGCCGGGGTCTTCACGCACAGCCTGCAGACCGCGTTCACCGCACACCGGACACTGCGGGTGGGCGGGGTCGTCGTCGGCGACGTGCCGTCGTACCGGGCCGACCAGATGCCGTACGGCGGGGTGAAGGGCAGCGGCGTCGGCCGGGAGGGCGTACGCAGCGCGATGGAGGACTACACCGAGCCCCGGGTGCTGGTGCTGACCGGCCTCGACCTGTAGCCCCGACCTGCGCCGCCCGTCCGGACCGTTGCCCGCGCCCCGGATTCGACCGCATGCTGCACGGGTGGACGTGACATCCGCGACCGTCACCACCCCGCGTACCGCCGCCGAGGCGGAGGCCATCCAGGACCGGTTGCGGTCGACGGTCGACCTGACCGGGCCGGGACCGACGGCACCGGCGACGGTGGCCGGCCTGGACGTCGCGTACGCCGAGGACGGTGACCGGCTCGCGGCGGCGGTGGTCGTCCTGGACGCCGCGACCCTCGCCGTCGTCGACGAGGTGGTGCTGCCCGGTCGGGCCGCCTTCGCCTACGTCCCCGGCCTCTTCGCCTTTCGCGAGTTGCCGACGCTGCTCGCCGCGCTGGGCCGGTTGACCGTCGAACCGGATCTGCTGGTCTGCGACGGGCACGGGCTCGCCCATCCCCGCCGGTTCGGGTTGGCCTGTCATCTCGGGGTGCTGACCGGGCTTCCGACGATCGGGGTCGGCAAGACGCCGCTGGTCGGCCGCTGGGAGCCGCCGGGCCCGCGGCGCGGCTCCTGGACACCGCTGGTCGACGGCACCGAGACGGTCGGCCGGGTGCTGCGTACCCAGGACGGGGTCAGGCCGGTCTTCGTCTCGGTCGGGCACCGGATGAGTCTGGACAACGCCACCGCCCAGGTGCTCAACCTGGCGCGACGCCACCGGCTTCCGGAGACCACCCGGCAGGCGGATCGCGGGTGCCGGGCCGAACTGCGCCGCCGTGTCGGCACCGGTTCGGGGCCCGGGCCGGTGCCGGCACGGAACCGGTGACGGGGACCGCCCGCCCTGTCCGGGACACGACAGGGGGACGGTTTCACCCCCACCGGTAGCCTGGGCCCGGACCCGAACTGCGACAAGCGAGGTAATCATGTCCGTGGTGCGGCGTGGCGTGACCTGGCTCGGCATCCTCAGCGCGTTGGTCGGCGTGGCCCTGCCGCTGGCTGCCGCGCCCGCCACCGCCGCCGGCGAGACGGTCCGGGTCACCGCTCCGGGCGGCCTTGTCGCGGGCGGATCGCCGGGCTCCGTGACCGTGCGGGTGTCGATGCGCCGCGGTGAGTGTGTGAGTGTACGGACCCGGGTCGGCCTGCAGGTGCCGGGCCTGACACCGGACGTGGTCCGGATGCAGGTGGCGGTGGACGGCGCCTGGCAGCCGGTCTCGGTGACCCTGGGCGGGGACGGGTTCGTGGTGTCCGCCGACACCGTGCCGAACAGGCCCGAGCTCTGCGCGCGCCGGAGCGTGGCGAGCCGGTACCGGGTGTTCCTGCTGGCCGGTGCGCCGCCCGGGCGGGTGACGGTGCTGGGCGAGGCGTACACGGCGGAGGGCGTACTGCTCGGCCAGGACGTCGAGACGGCCCGGATGAGGGGCCAGACCGCAACGGTTGCGCTGCCGACCCAGCCGGCGACGCCGTCCCCGACCCCGGAGGTGACCGAGGCTGTCGACACCGAGGAGACGGTGGAGCCGACCGAGGCGGCGACCGCGGACGTCGAGACCCGGGCGGCGACGGCCGCCGTCGACTCCGGCGGCGGTTTCGGGATCGGCACCATGGTGATGCTGGTCGGTCTCCTGATGGTCGGGATCGGGATCGCGCTGCTGGTGGCACTCGTCCGCCGCGGCCGCGCGGAGCGCGCCGGGACTCCGCCCCGGGCGGCCGGCACGGCGTCCCCGCCGGTGGACGCCCTGCCGACCGCGCCCATCCAGCGCAGGGCCGGCCTGTACGGCAGAGCGGCCCGCGGTGTGCCCGGCAACCGACCGGTCGACCCCACCGTGGGGCGTGCCGGGCAGCCGAGCGGCGGCAGGCCGTCCGGTCCGGGGCCGGCCGCCACACCCCCGGTGGGTGGGCCGACGGGGATCGACCGGACGCTGGCGCTGCCGACGACCGACTCCGCCAGGCCGCGGCCGTCGGGATCCGTTCCACCCCGGACAGCCGGCACGGCACCGTCCGCGGTGCCGCCCGGCCCGGGGCCGATCCGCCGGATGCCGACCGACCAGGAGCCGACGCGGCGGCTGTCGGTCGACCAGGAGTTGACGCGGCCGATCACGGCCGACCAGGAGCCGACACGGCCGATCGCGGCGGGTCGGGAACCGACCCGGTGGATGTCCGTGGACCAGGAGTTGACGCGGCCGATCGCGGCCGACCAGGAGCCGACGCGACCGATCGCGGCGGGTCGGGAGCCGACGCGGCGGGTGTCGGCCGACCAGGAGCCGACGCCACCGATCACGACGGGCGACGAGCCGGCGGCCGGGGGGACCGAGACGGTCGTCATTCCACCGCCCACACCGCCCCGCCAGCCGTAGCCGCGGCGGCTGGTCGGGTACCCGTCCGGCGGCTGGCCACGCCGGCACTGGTGGGCCGTGCCGGTCCGCCGACGACCTCACCCCGGTGGGACCGGCGGAAGGCAGCGGGTGGGCGGGCGGTATGGCTCGGCATGGGGCAGGGCGAGTCCCTCGGCTCCGATACGCTCAGGCCGTTGACCGAAATCCTGGCTGGGGGCGAAGTCTTGTCTGATTTGTCCGCTATTGTCAAGGCGTACGACGTCCGTGGCACCGTTCCGGACCAGTGGGACGAACGCACCGCCGAGGCGTTGGGCGCGGCCTTCGCGCAGCTGCTGCGCAGCTCGGGGGAGCAGCGCGACACGGTGGTCCTCGCCCACGACATGCGGGAGTCCTCGCCCGGGCTCGCCGCGGCCTTCGCCGACGGTGTCCGGGCCGAGGGCCTGGCCGTGTTGCACCTGGGCCTGGGCAGCACCGACCTGCTCTACTACGCCTCCGGCAGCCTCGACCTGCCCGGGGCGATGTTCACCGCCAGCCACAACCCGGCGGTGTACAACGGCATCAAGATGTGCCGTGCCGGTGCCAAGCCGATCGGTCAGGACAGCGGTCTCGCCGAGCTGCGTGACCGCGCGCAGGCCCTGCTGGACAAGGGGGAGTCCCGCCCGGCCGAGCAGGCGCTCGCACCGCTGCGGCGGCGGGACCTGCTCCCCGACTACGCCGCCCACCTGCGCACCCTGGTCGACCTGACCCGGATCCGGCCGCTCAAGGTGGTCATCGACGCGGGTAACGGCATGGGCGGCCACACCGTGCCGGCGGTGTTGGGCGACGCCGTCCTCCCCGCGCTGCCGTTGGAGATCGTCCCGCTCTACTTCGAACTCGACGGCACGTTCCCCAACCACGAGGCCAATCCGCTCGACCCGGCGAACCTGGTCGACCTGCAGGAGGCCGTACGGCGACACGGCGCGGACGTCGGGCTGGCCTTCGACGGCGACGCGGACCGCTGCTTCGTGGTCGACGAGCGTGGCGAGCCGGTCTCGCCGTCCGCGATCACCGCACTGGTGGCGACCCGGGAGCTGGCCAAGCATCCGGGCGCGACCATCATCCACAACCTGATCACGTCGAGCGCGGTGCCGGAGATCGTCCGTGAACACGGCGGCAAGCCGGTCCGCAGCCGGGTCGGGCACTCCTTCATCAAGGCCGAGATGGCCCGGACCAACGCGGTCTTCGGTGGCGAGCACTCCGCGCACTACTACTTCCGGGACTTCTGGTACGCCGACACCGGCATGCTGGCCGCCATGCACCTGCTGGCCGCCCTCGGCGAGCAGGACCAGCCGCTCTCCGCGCTGGCCCGCAGCTACGAGCGGTACGTCGCCTCGGGTGAGATCAACTCGACCGTGACCGACCAGCGGGCGAAGCTGGCGGAGGTGCGGCAGGCGTACCCGGACGCGGACGTCGACGAACTGGACGGGTTGACCCTCCGCTTCCCGGACGGAGCATGGATCAACCTGCGGCCGTCCAACACCGAGCCGCTGCTGCGGCTCAACGTCGAGGCGCCGACCGCGCAGCGGATGGCGGCGCTCCGCGACGAGGTGCTCGGACTGGTACGTCGATAGGATCCCTCGGGTTGGTCGGGTGCGCCCGACCGCTCACCAGTGGAAGGAGCCGCAGCGTGGCCCTCGATCCGCAGTTGCTGGAGATACTGGCCTGTCCGGACACGCACCACGCCCCGCTCGACTACGACGCGGCGGCGCAGACCCTGACCTGCACCGAGTGCGGCCGGATCTTCCCGGTGCGCGACGACGTACCCGTGTTGCTTTTGGACGAGGCACAGGGCGGCCCGGCGGAGTCGCGGTCATGATGATGGACGGCATGGCCGGCCTGCGAGGACTTCCCGTGGCCGACGAGGCGCTTCTCGACGACATGACGGCGCTGACCGAGAACGACCCGGGCGGCATGCTCCGGCACACCGCCTCGGCGGGTGCCCAGGTGCGGGAGTCGGCGACCCTGGCCGCCGAGGCCAACCTCGGCGTACTCGCCGACGAGGGGCGGCCCCGGGCCGTGGTGATCGCCGGTATCGGTACCGCCGCCCGGACCGGCGAGGTGCTCGCCACCGTCGCCGGCCCGCGCTGCCCGGTCCCGGTCATCCAGCACCGCAGCGCCGGGGTGCCCGGCTGGGTCGGCGCAGCCGACGTGGTCATCGCGGTCAGCGCCTCGGGCCGGGGCCCGGAGGCACTCGGCGCGGCCGAGGCCGCCGCCCGGCGTGGCGCCCGGCTGGTCGCCGTCGGCGCCCCGGACTCACAGCTCCAGTCGGTCGCCGAGCGGGCCCGGGCACCGTTCGTCCCGGTACCCCGCCGGGCGCCGGCGCGGGCCAGCCTCTGGGCGCTGACCGTCCCGGTGCTGCTCGCCGCCCGCGCGCTCGGCCTGGTGAAGGTCAACGAGGCGGACCTCGCCGAGACCGCCGCCCGACTGGACGCCGACGCGGAACGCTGCCGGCCCTCCGCCGAGTCGTTCGTGAACCCGGCCAAGTCGCTCGCACTCGGACTGGCCAACTCCATCCCGATCGTCTGGGGCTCGTCACCGCTGGCGACGGTGGCGGCCCGGCGGTTCGGCGACACCCTGTCGGCGAACGCGCGGTATCCGGTGGTGACCGGTGCTCTCGGTGAGGCCGGCCGTGGTCGGGTCGGTCTCCTCGACGGGGTCTTCGGCGGTCTGGCCGAGTCGAGCCGGGACATCTTCGCCGACCCGGAGGAGCAGCCGGAGCGGACCCGGCTGCGCCTGGTGCTGCTCCGCGACGGCGGCCTGAACGCCGACGACGACGCCGACGAGCCGCTGGCGGTGGAGGAGCGCCGGGCCGACGCGGTGCAGACGCTCGCCGAGCGGCGGGGGGTGCGCTGCGACGTGGTCACCGCCGAGGGTGGTTCCGCCCTGGAGCGGCTCGCCTCGCTGACCGCCGTACCCGACTTCGCGTCGGTCTACCTTGCCCTGGCCCACGGCCTCGACCCGATGGCGGTCCCGGCCATCACCGAGATGAAGGAGCTGTCCAACCCGTGACCCAGCAGTTCGCCCGGACCGGCGTCAGCGCGCCCCGGGTCTCGGACCCCGGGGTACGGCGGTGAGCGCTGGCGGCGGCACCAGGGCCGTCGTCGCGGCCCTGTTGGCCAATCTCGGCATCGCGGCCACGAAGTTCGTGGCGTTCGCGCTGAGTGGCTCGTCGTCGATGCTCGCCGAGTCGATCCACTCGGTGGCTGACTCCGGCAACCAGGTGCTGCTGCTGCTCGGCGGGCGTCGGGCGCGGCGCAGGGCCACGCCGCAGCACCCCTTCGGGTACGGCCGCGAGCGCTACGTCTACGCGTTCATCGTCTCGATCGTGCTGTTCAGCCTCGGCGGCCTCTTCGCGCTCTACGAGGCGTACCACAAGTGGCACGAGCAGCGGGAACACCCGGGCGGTATCGAGAGCTGGCCCTGGCTGCCGGTCGCCGTGCTGGTCGTCGCGATCACGCTCGAGTCGTTCTCCTTCCGCACCGCGATCAGGGAGTCGAACGTGGTGCGGGGCAGGGCCTCCTGGGTGGACTACGTCCGCCACGCCAAGGCACCGGAGCTGCCGGTGGTGCTGCTGGAGGACCTGGGCGCGCTGCTCGGGCTGGTCTTCGCGCTGGTCGGCGTCGTGATGACCCTGATCACCGGCAACGGCTACTGGGACGCGGCCGGCACCGCGGCGATCGGCCTGCTGCTGGTGACCATCGCGGTCATCCTGGCCGTCGAGACCAAGAGCCTGCTGATCGGCGAGGCAGGCAGCCCGGAGGACGTGGCGAGGATCGAGCAGGCGATCACCAGCGGCCCGGAGGTCGAGCGGATCATCCACATGAAGACCCTGCACCTGGGGCCGGAGGAGCTGTTGGTGGCGGCGAAGGTCGCGGTGCGGCCGTACACCACCGCGGCGGAACTGGCCGAGGGGATCAACTCGGTCGAGGCGCGGATCCGCAACTCGGTGCCGATCGCTCGGGTGATCTACCTGGAGCCGGACATCTACCGGAACGTGGAACAGCCGGCCGACGGGGTCGCACAGCTCAGGGAGGCGTAACGGGTGGAGCCGCTGTACGGGCGGATTCGCGACTACGCGTGGGGGTCGCGGACCGTTCTCGCCCGGCTGCAGGGCCGCCCGGTGCCGAGCGAGGGTCCCGAAGCAGAGCTGTGGCTGGGCGCCCACCCCGGTGACCCGAGTACGGTACTGCGCGGTGGTGCCCCGGTCAGCCTGGTCGAGGCGCTGGCCGCCGATCCGGAGCACTGGCTCGGCGCGGACGTGATCGAGCGGTTCGGGCAGCGGCTGCCGTTTCTGCTGAAGGTGCTCGCCCCGGAGGCGCCGCTCTCGTTGCAGGCACATCCGGACGCCGCGCAGGCCCGGGCGGGCTACGCGGCCGAGAGCGCCGACCCGGAGCTGACCCACCGCAACTACGTCGACCCGTACCACAAGCCCGAGATGTTGGTCGCGGTCTCGCCGTTCCGGGCCCTGTGTGGGTTCCGGGACCCGGTCCGCTCGGCGGAGCTGCTCGACGCGTTCGGGGTGCCGGCGCTCGCCCCGGTCGTGGCCGCGCTGCGCGGTGGACTCGACGGGTTGCCTGACGCGGTGCGTGCCCTGCTCACCTGGCCGCTTCAGGAGCGGGCGGAGCTGGTCGCCGCGGTCGCGGCGGCCGACGTTCCCGAACGGTACGCCGGTGCCGCCGAACTGGCCCGCGATCTGGCCGGGCGGTATCCGGCCGACCCGGGTGTGCTGGTCGCGTTGCTGCTCAACCACGTCACGCTGGAGCCGGGCGAGGCGATCTGGATGCCGGCTGGCAACCTGCACGCCTACCTGTACGGCGCCGGGGTGGAGATCCTCGCGGCCAGCGACAACGTGCTACGCGGCGGGTTGACCCCGAAGCATGTCGACGTGCGGGAGCTGCTGCGGGTGCTCCGTTTCGAGGTGCTCGCCGACCCGGTGGTGAAGCCGGTGCCGGTGGCACCCGGGGTGGTGACCTGGCCGGTTCCGGTGCCGGATTTCGCGTTGCACCGGGTACGCCTCGACGGCGCCGTCGGCACGACGACCATCGAGGTCCGGGGACCCCGGATCGCCCTCTGCCTGGCCGGTGAGGCGACCGTCGCCGACGGGGCCGGTTCGACCCTGCTCGGCCAGGGGCAGGCGGCGATCGGGCCGGCGGACGGCGGGCCGGTGACGCTGAGCGGCGCCGGCGAGGTGTACCTGGCGTCGGTGGGGCTGGGGTGACCCGCACGCCGGGGTGGGCACGGGGGACATCCCCGGCCGGTCAGGCGTGATCCGTCGCACCGCGAGTCGTCGCAAAACGGAAAATTGCGGATTAGCTTGACAGCACTCTGGCTCAGTGTGAGCATCTAAGTACGCAGCGTTATCGCGACGCAGGTCCCGAGACACGCGCGGGGGAACCAAACCGGGGGGATGCGCGGGGCGGCCGGACACCGGGCGGAAGACGCCCGGAGCGGGCCGCCCTGCGCGCTGTCGGCGTCCGGCGATTCCATACTGTCCGGATTTCGACCCCGCCGGGCGTCGCCACGGGTCGCGCGGCGCGTAACGTGGAGGGTCGGTTAGCCGACCGACGACAGGAGCGTTCATGACCAGCACCCTCCCGGCACCCGCAGGTGGCCCGTCCGCCGGGCCCCGACCCGCGACCGTCGCCGAGGGCGACTTCAAGGTGGCGGACCTGTCCCTCGCCGCGTTCGGGCGCAAGGAGATCCAGCTCGCCGAGCACGAGATGCCCGGTCTCATGGCGATCCGGCGTGAGTACGCCCCGCAACAGCCGCTGCGGGGCGCCCGGATCAGCGGTTCCCTGCACATGACGGTCCAGACCGCCGTCCTCATCGAAACCCTGGTGGCGCTCGGCGCCCAGGTTCGGTGGGCCTCGTGCAACATCTTCTCCACCCAGGACCACGCCGCCGCCGCGGTGGTGGTGGGTCCAGACGGGACCGTCGAGCAGCCCAGGGGTGTGCCGGTGTACGCCTGGAAGGGCGAGTCGCTGGAAGAGTACTGGTGGTGCATCGAGCAGGTGCTGCTCTGGCCCGACGGGCAGGGCCCCAACATGATTCTCGACGACGGCGGTGACGCCACGCTGCTGGTGCACCGTGGGGCGCAGTTCGAGGGCGCCGGCGCGGTCCCACCGGTCGAGAGCGCGAACTCCGAGGAGTACGCCGTCGTCCTCCGCCTCCTGCAGCGCTCGCTGCAGGAGGACAACCGGAGGTGGACCCGGATCGCCGCCGGCATCAAGGGGGTGACCGAGGAGACCACCACCGGGGTGCACCGGCTCTACGAGATGCAGCAGAAGGGCACGCTGCTCTTCCCCGCGATCAACGTCAACGACTCGGTGACGAAGAGCAAGTTCGACAACAAGTACGGCTGCCGGCACTCGCTCATCGACGGCATCAACCGGGCCACCGACGTGCTGATCGGTGGCAAGACCGCGGTGGTGATGGGCTACGGCGACGTCGGCAAGGGCTGCGCGGAGTCGCTACGCGGCCAGGGCGCCCGGGTCATCGTGACCGAGATCGACCCGATCTGCGCGCTGCAGGCCGCGATGGACGGCTACCAGGTCACCACCCTTGACGACGTGGTGGAGACGGCCGACATCTTCATCACCGCGACCGGCTGCTGCAACGTGATCCGGCACGACCACATGGCCCGGATGAAGCACCAGGCGATCGTCGGCAACATCGGCCACTTCGACAACGAGATCGACATGGCCGGGCTGGCGAAGCGTCCGGACGTCCGGCGGGTGAACATCAAGCCGCAGGTGGACCTCTGGGAGTTCGACGACGGACACGCGATCATCGTGCTCTCCGAGGGGCGGCTGCTGAACCTGGGCAACGCCACCGGCCACCCGAGCTTCGTGATGTCGAACTCCTTCGCCAACCAGACCATCGCGCAGATCGAACTCTTCACCAAGACCGACCAGTACCCGGTCGGCGTCTACACCCTGCCGAAGCACCTGGACGAGAAGGTGGCCCGGCTGCACCTGGACGCGCTCGGCGCCAAGCTGACCACGCTCACCCAGGAGCAGGCGGACTACCTGGGCGTGCCGATCGAGGGTCCGTACAAGCCGGACCACTACCGCTACTGACCGGCGGGCGAGCATCGGGTTCGGGTCGGGGCGGCACCCGCTCCGGCCCGAACCCGGGCCGTTCCTGAGCGGGTGCCCGACGAGGTCGAGCCGGCGCCCCGCCGCCGGCCGGTCGGCGTCCGTGCCGGGCCTCGTCACCACGGTCGGGGATGGTCCGTTCGGGGACGGTCGCGCGGGCACCCGCGTGGTGAACCCTGTCACGCGAGCCGGGACCGGTGGCTCCCGGCGCCCGCCCACGGCCCACACTCCTCCGTCGGAGGGCCCGCGATCCTCCGACGGACCGGACCCTTCGGCCGATCGGGCACCGCGCCACGCTGACCAGGACGTACGGCCCTGATCCGGGCGTTCGGCACCTGGTGCTGGGCTCGGGCCCACGGTATGCTACAGCGCCTTGTGACCATGGTCTTGCGGACGCGACCCAATATCGACAGGCGCGGGCAGACGGTGTTGAGCAGAGGATGGAAGATTGGTTCCATGAGAGCTCGGGTACTGGTCGTCGACGATGACCCCGCACTCGCCGAGATGCTCGGCATCGTGCTGCGAAGCGAGGGGTTCCTGCCGTCCTTCGTCGCCGACGGTGAGCGGGCGCTGGCGGCGTTCCGGGAGAACCGGCCGGACATCGTCCTGCTCGACCTGATGCTGCCCGGTATGAGCGGGATCGACGTGGCTCGCGCGATCCGGGCGGAGTCCGGTGTCCCGATCGTCATGCTGACGGCCAAGAGCGACACCGTCGACGTGGTGCTCGGCCTTGAGTCGGGTGCCGACGACTACGTCGTGAAGCCGTTCAAGCCCAAGGAACTGGTGGCCCGGATGCGGGCCCGACTGCGTCGGGGTGAGGACGCCGCACCCGAGCTGCTGACCATCGGCCCGCCCGGCAACCAGATCACCATCGACGTACCCGCGCACACCGTCACCCGGGGCGGCGAGGAGGTCAAGCTGACCCCGCTCGAGTTCGACCTGCTGGTGGCGCTGGCCCGCAAGCCGCGTCAGGTGTTCACCCGGGAGGTCCTGCTCGAGCAGGTGTGGGGCTACCGGCACGCCGCCGACACCCGGCTGGTCAACGTGCACGTGCAGCGACTGCGGGCCAAGATCGAGCCGGATCCCGAGCGACCCGAAATCATCCTCACCGTGCGAGGAGTCGGCTACAAGGCGGGTACCGGATAGCCTTGCTGCATTGTGGCCCGCACCGTGACCCCGTTCCTCGCGCTGCTCGCCCGCGTGCTACCCGTCGGGCGACGCCTGTGGCGCGTGATCGCGGCCCGCGGGGCGAGGGTGGTGGCCAGCCTCCGCCGGACGTGGCGGCGTTCTCTGCAGGTCCGGGTGGTGACCATCACCCTGGTCGCGTCGAGCCTGCTGGTCGGCGTCTTCGCCTACCTGGTCGTGCACAACATCACCGAGGTGGTGTTGGAGAACGCCCGGCGGGACGTCGAGGGGCGGCTCTCCGAGGGCCAGGAGTACGCGGCGAAGCAGCTCAGCAACCACACCACGCCCTCCGAGCAGGGGCTCAAGGCCACCTTCGAGAACACGGTCAACTACCTGGCCGGCGGTGACCCGGCCCAGCTCGGCGGTGTCGTCGTGACGCTGCGGGCCAGCGCCCACGGCGTCGCACCGGCGACCTCGCCCAAGGTCGACGTCGACGGCATGCTCACCCCGGAGCTGCGACGGCAGGTGGAGAGCGGACACATCGCCGACCAGATCCGCACCGGCGACCCGTTCGACACCGGTCAGCGCACGAAGTACCTCATCTACGGTTCCCCGGTCCCGACCCGGTTCGGGCAGGCGGAGCTCTACTACTTCGTTCCGCTGACCCGCTGGGACCAGATCGCCACCGGCGCCCGCTCCACCGTGCTGGCCACCGGTTTCGCCCTGGTCGTCCTGCTCGGGCTGCTCTCCAACCTGGTCACGCGGATGGTGGTCAACCCGGTGCGGGTCGCCGCCCGGACGGCACAACGACTGTCGGCCGGGCTGCTCGACCAGCGGATGGCGGTCAACGGCGAGGACGACCTGGCGATGCTCGCCGCCTCGTTCAACCAGATGGCGACGAACCTGCAGCGCCAGATCGTCCGCCTGGAGGAGATGTCCCGGCTGCAACGCCGCTTCACCTCGGACGTCTCCCACGAGCTGCGGACCCCGCTCACCACCGTCCGGATGGCGGCGGATCTCATCTACGCCGAACGGCACAGTTTCGACCCGGCGGTCACCCGCACCGCCGAGCTGCTGCACGCCGAGCTCGACCGGTTCGAGGACCTGCTCACCGATCTGCTGGAGATCAGCCGGTTCGACGCCGGCTTCGCGGTGCTGGACGCCGAGCCCACCGACCTGGTGCCGGTGGTCCGCCGGGTGGTCGACCGGATGGAACCGCTGGCCGAGCGGTGCCGGGCACCGTTGCGGGTGGTCGTGCCGGACGGCCCGGTGATCGCCGAGGTCGACTCGCGCCGGGTGGAACGGATCCTGCGCAACCTGGTGGGCAACGCCGTGGAGCACGGCGTCGGCAAGCCGGTGGAGGTGGTCCTGGGGGCCGACGAGTCCGCGGTGGCGATCACGGTGCGGGACCACGGGGTGGGCCTGAAGCCCGGTGAGGAGAAGCTGGTGTTCAACCGCTTCTGGCGCGCAGATCCCTCCCGGGCCCGGCAGACCGGTGGTACCGGGCTCGGACTGTCGATCAGCCTGGAGGACGCCCGGCTGCACGGGGGCTGGCTTGAGGCGTGGGGCGCGCCGGGCAGGGGCGCGCAGTTCCGACTCACCCTGCCCACCCGGGCCGGTGACCGGCTGACCTCGTCGCCGTTGCGGTTGGTGCCCGCCGACGCGGATCCCGACCCACCGGAGACGAGCGGCGAGCGGGAGCCGGCCGAGCCGCAGCCGCCGGGACGGGCACCGACCCGGCCGGTGGGGCCGAGGACGCCGGTGGAGGCCGGATCCAGCGAGGTGACACGATGAGACGGCGACTGTCCGCAGCGCTCGTCGCCGCGGTCGTCCTGTCGGCGGTCGCGGCCTGCGGGATTCCGGACGAGACCGAGGTCCGGGTCAACGGCCCGGGGCCCCAGGCGGAGACGGCGCGGGCCGACGGCGCCGGACGACCGCCGCGGAGCCGGGTGGAGAGCAGCACCGACCCGCTGGCCTTCGCCGAGGACTTCCTGGCCGCCGCCGCCGGGGAGGCGGACGGGGCGTACGAGCGGTTCAACGACTTCATCGTGGCGGAGAAGCGGCTCGTCCCGCAGCCGGGCAACGAGATCAACATCATCCGGCTGGACGCGCCGCCGCTGGTCACCCGGAACAGCGACGGCACCAGCTCGGTCACCATCGAGCGGGTGCAGCAGGTCGGGGTGCTGCGGGCGAACGGGTCGGTCGGGGAGCCGGTCGCCACGGAGACCTCGTACACGTTCATCGTCGGGCGGGCGCCGACCGACCCGGGTCCGAGCGGCGGGCTCTGGGTCCTGGACCCGCCGCCGGTGCTGCTGATGACCGACACGGCCCTCGGCACGTACTACCGCGCGCACACCATCTACTTCTGGAACGCCACCCGGGACGCGCTGGTGCCCGACCTGCGCTACCTGCCCCGGACGGTGCCGGTCCAGCGGCAGGCCACCGCGGTGCTCGACTGGCTGATCGGCGGGCCGGCGGACTGGTTGGGCACCAGCGTGGTGCGGCTGCCGGACGGCACGGGCCTGCTGGGCAACGTCCCCGTTCCGCAGGAGGGGGGACGGCTCGAGGTCAACCTCTCGGTCAAGGCCGGGGCGCTCGCCACCGACGAGGATCTCGACAAGCTCTTCCACCAGATCGTCTGGTCGCTGTGGGCCAACCCGCTGCTCGACAACGAACTGGAGTTGAAGATCCAGAACCAGAGTCGGAGGGTCGCGGTCGCCGCGGAGTGGCGACGGAACCACCCGATCTACGGCCTCGACGAGGCGCCGGCCCGGTTCGGGGTGGTCGCCGGCAAGGTGTACCCGCTGCAGGGTCCGGGCGACGAACCACCGACGCCGATCGCGCCGGAGGCCAACCGGGACGTCGTCTCGGCGGCCCTGCGCCGTCACCGTTCGACGGTGGCGGCTGCCCTGGTGACGAAGGACGGGAACGCGTTCCGACTGCGTACCGGCGCCGGCGTCGGTCTGGTGCGGGAGTTCCGGAGCGGGAGGCCCATCGCCGGCGTGGGGCGGCCGGTGTGGCTACGGATCACCGGTGACGCCGGCCCGGTCGGGCTGATCGTCGCGGACGGTGGGCTGTACGAGTTCGGCACCGACGACGCCGAGCTGACCCCGGTGCGGCTGCCCGGGGTGTCGGAGCCGGTGACGGCGGTGGGGGCGGCGCTGGACGGCAGCCGGATCGCGTACATCTCGCGGGGCGGGCTGTACGTCGCGGGAGTGCGCACCGTCGACGGAGCCCTCAGCGTCGGTCCGTCCCGCCGGCTGACGACCTCGCTGCGCGATCTCACGGCGGTCGACTGGTTCGGTGAGAACACTCTCGTGGTGGCCGGGAAGAGGGGGAACGGCCGGGCGGCGATCTACAAGATCAACGTGGACGGGACGCAGGAGTCGGAGGAGGTGACCGACATCGGCGCCCCGGTCACCCACCTGGCGGCGTACCCGGGTAACCCGGAGGTCACCGCCCTCGCGCCACCGCTGTACGAGGCCAACGAGGTGGCGTACGTCACCGGGGTGCCGATCGGGCGGGAACAGGTCGTCACCTCCTCCGAGGGCGCACCGTCCGGGTCGGCGACTCCCGTCGCCCCGTTCTACCTGTTCTGACGTGAGCGGTCACGACGGTGTTGGCGGGAACCTGGGCTGACCTGGCCGACCTGGTGCTGCCCGCCGAGTGCGCCGGCTGCCGGGGGACCCGGCTGCCGCTGCGGCGGGGCCTGTGTGCGGACTGCGCGGCCGAGCTCGTGGCGCTGCGACCGGTGGGGGTCCGCCCGACGCCCGCACCGCCGGGCCTGCCCGACTGCCTGGCGCTCGGCGACTACGACGGCGTGGTGCGGGAGACGCTGCTGTCGTACAAGGAACGGGGACGGCACGGGCTGGCCCGGCCGCTGGGCCGGCTGCTGGCCGAGGTGGTCGCGGCGGCCGTCGGGACACCACGTCCGGTGCTGCTGGTCCCGGTCCCGGCGACCGCGCGGGCGTCGCGGGCCCGGTACGGCGACCACGTGCGCCGGTTGGCCCGGCACGCGGCCGCCAGGCTGCGCAGGGCGGGGTGGCCGGCGGCGGTCGCGCAGCCACTGCGGGCGTTGCCCCGGCCCGACTCCGCCACGCTGGACAGCGCCGGCCGGGCCGCTGCCGCGGCCACGGCGTTCCGGACGCGCCCCGCGCGTTTGCCGGCCCTGCGCCGGGTCGCGGCCGGACGCACCGTCGTGGTGGTGGACGACATCGTGACCACCGGTGCGACCCTCGCCGCGGTGACCCGGGTGCTGGCGGGCGCGGGCGTCGCGGTGCACGCGGCGGCCGTACTCGCCGCCACCGTCCGACGGGGGCGGAGCGGACCGCCCGGGTCACCGGCGGACCGGCGCGGCTGACCGGCGCCTCGGATCACGTACGGCGTGACCACGGGACCACGTCGGTGTCGCCGGGTGCGCCGACGACACCCCGGACGGCTGCCCGCCGGGCGAAGGCGGCGTGTTGTTTCACTCTGCGTGTCGTCGTATTCACCCCATCAGGACCGGCGGAATTTTTCTTGAATTCGTGCCACCGGGTGGGGTGACTGTCGCGCCGATTCGCGTTAACGTTCTGTTTACCGGGGGTACGAGGGGTGTTCCTCCGCCTCGAGGGCACCTGGAAGGAGGCGCTACGGCAGCGATCCGGTCGAGCCGAACGGACTTCCAGGGGCAGGCTGACCGGCATTTCTTCTGCACGACTCTCTCCGATTGGCGCAGGGAGGTCAGCGATGGATCTCGTGGTCAAGGGCCGGAACGTCGAGGTACCCGAACATTACCGGGTCCACGTCGCCGAGAAGCTCGCGAAGATTGAGCGCTACGACAACAAGCTTATTCGGGTCGACGTGGAACTGTTTCACGAACGCAATCCGCGACAGGCCGATCACTGCCAGCGCATAGAGATAACCTGCTATTCTCGTGGCCCCGTGGTGCGCGCGGAGGCGTGCGCGAAGGACTTCTACTCCGCGCTCGACGCCGCCATCGCCAAACTCGACACCCGGCTGCGGCGGGCGGCCGACCGCCGTCGAATCCACCGTGGTCGACACGCCCCGCTCTCCGTCGCCGCCGCCACCGCCAACCTGCCGGTGGCGGGTTCCGGCACCGCGGCCGTGGCCACCCTCGGCACGGTCGACTCCGAGCCCGGGATCGACCGGTACGCACAGGACGACGACGGGCAGCCCGGTCGCGTCGTCCGCGAGAAGGTGCATCCGGCCGAGCCGATGACCGTCGACGACGCCCTGTTCCAGATGGAGCTGGTCGGGCACGACTTCTACCTGTTCCTGGACAGGGACTCGGGCCGGCCCAGCGTCGTCTACCGGCGCAGGGGCTACGACTACGGTCTCATCTCCCTCGCGGCGTGACCTCGGCTTCCGAGGCGCGGTCCCGACGTCTCCCCGCCGGACGCGGTGTCGTCCGGTGGGGAGCGTCACCGCGTCGCCGGTGGTGGGTACGGCCGCGACCGTACCTGCCAGGGCGCCGGGCCGCCGCCCGGTGCGACGCCGAACCCCTGTCCGGCGCCCTCGTGGTCAGTCGGTGACGGTGGCGATTCCCAGGTCGGCGGGGAGCAGGGCGGCGACCCAGGCGTCCGCGCGGGTGCCCCGGTGTTCCAGGGCCTGCCGGGCGGTGCCCTCGAAGGTGAAGCCCGCCTTCTCCACGACCCGGCGCGACCGAAGGTTGCCCACGTGGGCCCGCCACTCGATCCGGGCCAGCCCGAGGGCGGTGAAGCCCCAGGTACAGACCGCGATCACCGCCGCCGGGCAGTAGCCGCGACCGCGAGCCCACGGTGCCACCATGAACCCCAGGTCCGCCACGAGCGGATCGGCCGGTGACACCCGCAGCTCCATGATCCCGGCGTACCCGTCGGCGTTGTCGGCGATGGCGAAGACCGCGCCGGTGCCGCGGCGCCACACCGTGGGAGCGTACCCGTGGACGAAGGACTCCGCGTCCGTGCGCTGGTACGGGTCTGGCACGCTCGTCCAGCGGAGGGTCTCGGGGTCCTGGCAGGTCCGGACGACCGGATCGATGTCGCGCTCGTCGAGCGGACGGAGTCGCAGTTCCTCGCCGGCCGGGGTCCGGGCGAAGAGCACGGGCTGTGAGGTGCCGAAGACGGCGCTCCGCCGTGCCTCCAACGAGCCGGGCTCGGCCCGCCCGGTGACCGCCGCCCCGTCCGCCAGATCGCCGGGGAGCAGGGAGCCGACCCAGGCGTCGGCAACCCCGCGCGGGTGCGGGTTGGCGATCCGGAGCCGACCCTCGATCAGGAAACCGGCGCGGAGCGCGACCATGCGGGACGCGTGGTTGCCGACCTCGGCCTGCCAGATGATGCGACGCAGACCCCGCTCCCGGAAGGCCCAGCGGCAGACCGCCCGGGTGGCGCGGCTGGCGACCCCCCTGCCCCGAGCCCACGGCGCGGTCCAGTAACCCACCTCCGCCGAGCGGAGGACCGGGTCGATGCTGACCAGGCCGCAGGAGGCGAGCAGCTCGCCGGTCTCGGCGTCACAGACCGCGAACGGGGCCCCGGTCCCGGCCGCCCACGCCCGCGGGGCGAGTTCGGTGACGAACTGGATGGCGTGGTCCATGCCGTACGGCGTCGGGACGCTCGCCCACCGTTGGATGTCCGGGTCCTGGCAGGCCCGGTACACGTCCTTCGCGTCCTCGGGCCGCCACGGGCGCAGCAGCAGACCGTCCTCGGTGATCCGCACCGTTTCGCCTGGTACGTTCCGATCAGTCCGTTCCGTTGTGTCGCTGATCCCCATCTCGGCATGCTCCCAGCCGGTTCGCCGTCGGCGTAATCGAATATTGCTGCGCCGAAGGGGTTTCGGAGGGTGGAATGTCCGGTTCGGTGAACCCGGCTGCCGCCGTGACTGACCACGAGGCCGCTGATGCGCCTACGATGGTTCGGCAGACTGTCTAGGGGAGCGTTGATCCGTGTCGATTCTGGAGAAGGTCCTTCGTGCGGGCGAAGGGCGCATGCTGCGCCGGCTGAAGGCGATCGCCGCCGCCGTCAACTCGATCGAGGAGGACTACGTCAACCTCACCGACGCGGAGCTGCGCGGCATGACCGACCAGTTCAGGCAGCGGCTGGCGGACGGCGAGACCCTTGACGACCTGCTGCCCGAGGCTTTCGCCACGGTACGCGAGGCGGCTTCGCGGGTGCTCGGTCAGCGGCACTACGACGTACAGATCATGGGCGGCGCGGCGCTGCACTTCGGCAACATCGCCGAGATGAAGACGGGTGAGGGCAAGACCCTGACCTCGGTGCTGCCGGCCTACCTGAACGCCCTGCCCGGCGAGGGCGTCCACGTGGTGACGGTGAACGACTACCTGGCCGAGCGGGACGCCGCCTGGATGGGGCGGGTGCACGAGTTTCTCGGCCTGACCGTCGGGGTGATCCTGCCGAACCGGCCGGCCGCCGAACACCGGGCCGCCTACCAGGCCGACATCACCTACGGCACCAACAACGAGTTCGGCTTCGACTACCTCCGGGACAACATGGCCTGGAGCAAGGACGACCTGGTGCAGCGGGGGCACAACTTCGCGATCGTGGACGAGGTCGACTCGATCCTGATCGACGAGGCCCGTACGCCGCTGATCATCTCCGGCCCGGCCGAGCACTCCGCCCGCTGGTACGTCGAGTTCGCCCGGCTGGCCGAGCGGCTGCAGCCCGGCAAGGACGGCGAGGGCGACTACGAGGTCGACTACGCCAAGCGGACCGTCGCGGTGACCGAGCGCGGCGTGGCCAAGGTCGAGGACCGGCTCGGCATCGACAACCTCTACGAGTCGGTGAACACCCCGCTGGTCAGTTACCTGACCAACGCGATCAAGGCCAAGGAGCTCTACAAGCGCGACAGGGACTACATCGTCAGCGACGGCGAGGTCCTGATCGTCGACGAGTTCACCGGCCGTATCCTGCACGGTCGCCGCTACAACGAGGGCATGCACCAGGCCATCGAGGCCAAGGAGGGTGTGGAGATCAAGCAGGAGAACCAGACTCTTGCCACGATCACCCTCCAGAACTACTTCCGCCTCTACCGCAAGCTGTCCGGCATGACCGGTACGGCGCAGACCGAGGCCAGCGAGTTCCACAAGGTCTACAAGGTCGGTGTCGTCACGATCCCGACCCACCGTCCGATGATCCGGGTCGACCGGCCGGACGTGATCTACAAGACCGAGAAGGCCAAGTTCAACGCGGTGGTGGAGGACATCGCCGAACGGCACGCGGTGGGCCAGCCGGTGCTGGTCGGCACGGTGTCGGTGGAGAAGTCCGAGCTGCTGTCCCAACTGCTGCGCCGACGGGGCATCCCGCACGCCGTCCTCAACGCCAAGTACCACGCCAAGGAGGCGGAGATCGTCGCCCAGGCCGGGCGCAAGGGCGCGGTGACGGTGGCGACCAACATGGCGGGGCGGGGCACCGACATCCTGCTCGGCGGCAACCCCGAGTTCCTCGCCGCCAACGAACTGCGCCAACGCGGCCTCGATCCGGTGGAGCACCCGGAGGAGTACGCCAAGGCGATGGAGGAGGTCCTCCCCAGGTGGAAGCAGGCGTGCGAGGCCGAGGCCCAGGAGGTTGCCGCGGTCGGCGGCCTGTACGTGCTGGGTACCGAGCGGCACGAGTCGCGGCGGATCGACAACCAGCTTCGCGGTCGAGCCGGCCGGCAGGGTGACCCCGGCGAGTCCCGCTTCTACCTCTCGCTGCAGGACGAGCTGATGAAGCGGTTCCGGGCCGGCGCGGTCGAGGCCGTGATGGAGCGCCTCAACATCCCGGAGGACGTGCCCATCGAGTCGAAGATGGTCACCCGGCAGATCAAGAGCGCCCAGGCGCAGATCGAGAGCCAGAACGCCGAGATCCGCAAGAACGTCCTCAAGTACGACGAGGTCATGAACAAGCAGCGCCAGGTGATCTACGCCGAGCGCAAGCGGGTGCTGGACGGGGAGGACCTCAGCGACCAGATCAAGCACATGATCGAGGACGTGGTCACGGCGTACGTGACGGGGGCGACCTCGGAGGGCTACGCCGAGGACTGGGACCTCGACCAGCTCTGGTCCAGCCTGAAGCAGCTCTACCCGATCGGCATCACCATCGAGGACCTCGTCGAGGAGGCCGGTGGCGAGCGCGCCAGCCTGGACGCCGACTTCCTCCTCGCCCGGATCAAGGAGGACATCCTCGCGGCCTACCAGCGGCGTGAGGAGGAGCTGGGCAGCGAGGCGATGCGCCAGCTGGAGCGGATGGTGCTGCTCCAGGTGATCGACCGCAAGTGGCGCGAGCACCTGTACGAGATGGACTACCTGCAGGAGGGCATCGCCCTGCGGGCGTACGCCCAGCGCGACCCGGTGGTCGAGTACCAGCGCGAGGGCTACGACATGTTCGCCACGATGATGGACGGCATCAAGGAGGAGACCGTCGGGTTCCTCTTCAACCTGCAGGTGCAGGTCCAGGAGACGGCTCCGGCTCCCGCCGCCCCGGCGGCGGGGGAGGCCGCCGACGGGGCGCCGTCGGCGCCGGTGGAGCCGGCGGTCGAGATCCGGGCCAAGGGGATCGGCCAGGGCCCCCGTCCCCAGGGTCTCCAGTACTCCGCACCCACCATCGACGGTGCGGCCGGGGCCACCGGTGGTGTCTCGGTGGTGCGGCCGCAGCAGGTGGCTCCGGCCCTCGGGGTCGGTGGTCCACCCGCCCCGTCCGTGTCCCGGCGTCCCGCCCAGGGCCAGGTCGTCGGCGGTGGCGCGCCCTCGCGGAACGCGCCCTGCCCCTGCGGTTCGGGCCGCAAGTACAAGCGCTGCCACGGGGCGCCCGGCGCCGCCTGACCGCGGCCGCGGCCCCGTGCCGACGCGCCGCTCTCCCGTGTCCACCCGCGACCCGGCCCGTCCCCGAGACGGCCGGGTCGCCGTGTCCGCACTCCCCGTGTGTCGGCGCCGCGTGCCGACCCCGCGTGGACGGTCACCGGAGTTCCGTCGCGTGTCGTCGACACCGCGTGGTCTGCTCCGCCTGTCGACACTGATCGGGTCCGGCGGGTCGCCCTCGGTCGTGTCCGGGTCAGAGCACCTCGACCGACACGCCCACCCATCTGCCCCGGCGGCGCTCCAGCCGGAACGCCATCGCCCAGGTGCGCCCGGGCACACCGATCGCGGCCGCGGCCTCGACGATCCCCGGCCGCGGCTCGCAGACCCGCAGCCGCCGCAGTAGTGCGCGCCGCGGCGGACGCCCCGGTCCACGGGCGGCGATCCGGTGGGACGCCGCGATCAGCCTCGTCACCACGCGGCCGGTTTCGGCGGGATCGCAGCGGGCCCGGATGTGTTGCGCCGGACGATAGCCGTTCATGATCTCCAGACAGTCGGTGACGAAGGTCCTCGCCGCCTGTCGGGCCTCGGGGCTCGCCCCGGTGAGTCCGACCGCCGGCGGCGCCTGCTCCGTCGCGGCCGTCGCGGGCCGCCCGGGGCGGGACGACGGCGCCGGACGACCCGCGCCGGGGGAGGGAGTGTCGGGCCGCGCGGTGGCGGCGACCGGTGCTCCGGTCCGGTGGCCGGTCGGCGCCGTGGCGCCGTCGCCGGGGTGGGCGGTGGCACACCCGTCGGACCGGACGAGGCACCCGTCCCGCCTGGCGTCGGTGGGTCGGTCGAGCCAGACCTCCGGAGCGCGCTCGTCGTCGAAGGGTGGGTCGAGAGGCGGAACGGGCCGAAGCTGCACCGTTGGTCGGCCCGGGGGCCGGGTGGCCGCGGCAGGCATTCGACATCCTCCCTGATCTTGCGTTTGCTTTCGTTTGCCTTCGACGGGCTTTGTAGTCGACCCAGTGCTTCCCGTCAATGCCGGTGGGCGTCGGGCTCCCGACGCCACGGCCCGGCCACGAGGGCGCTTTCCGGGAAGGACGCAGGGCAGGGCCGGGCCGGATCATCGACCCGGGTGGGATCGAGCGGAAACGGTAGTCAGCGGGTCCGACAGCAACGGTGGGCCGGCGCGTGACGGACGCCGGACGGGACCGGACCCGGAGCGTCAGTCGGGCAGCCGGTCGACCAGGGGATTGCTGGCCACCCACTCCGCCGTTTCGGCGTACTTGCGCTGGATGTACTCCTCCAGGCGGGCGCGTTCGACCCGCCACTGGCCCCGTCCACCAATCTTGATCGCCGGCAGTTCACCACTGCGGACCATGTGGTACACCTGCGAGTCCGAGACGTTGAGCTCAGCGGCGACGTCGGACAAGAGCAGGAACCTCGGCTCCACGAAGAACTCCCGAGAGTCGGTGGTTGCTTTAGTTTGCCATCGACCGCGGTGTGGCCGCCTCCGCCGTTAGGCTCCGCTTGGTCCGGCTTCCGCGGTCGGGTCGGATCCGACGCCCGTCGGGTCGGCGTGCCGCGGGGCACCGCACCGGCTGTGACGTGCGACCACATCGGGCGGGGTCCGCCCCCGACCGGTCCGCGTCCGGTGTACTACCGTCCGGAGGGACAGCGGAATCCGCGCCGACCACGTCGGCGTGGACGCGACGGCGACGCGTCGCGCGCAGGTATCGAGCAGGAGAGACCGCGTGGCAGAGAAGCTCGTCCGGGTGTACGTCCCGGCCACCGTGCCGATGCTCGCCGACCTGCACCGGAAGGGCTGGATCGCCGCACCGGGGGCGCACGCCGTGACGCCGGAGCTGCGGGAGTGGTACGCCGAGGGCGACGAGGAGGAACTGGAGTACGTCGCCTTCACCCGGGCCGCCCAGGAGGCGCTGCGGCTGCTCCGGGCCGACCCGGCGGCTCCCCGACGCCGGGTGGTGGTCTCCGCCGACCTGCCCGCCCCGCAGGTGCACCGCCTCGACCCGGAGCTCGGTTCCAGCACGGTACGGCTGGCCGGGCAGGTCGCCGTCGCCACCGTCGCGGCGATCCACGTCGACGGCGTCGAGGCGGTCGACGACGTGACGGCGGCGGTCGCGGTGGTGGAGCAGGCCCTGGCCGGCGACCCGGACGCCCAGTTCACGGTCGACGGGGTCGAGGACCACGAACTGGAGTGGTACGACATCTCGGAGTTGGGCACCCTGGCTGACCTGACCGGGTGAGGGCGTCCTCTCAGCGCCCGGCCCCGGCGACCGGCTCGGGCGAGCCGGCGGGCGAGCGCCCGGTGTCGGAGGCGGCCTCGCCGCCCGGTGCCGTCGGCCCGTCGTTCTCCCGCGCCGCCGGCCCGTGGTCACCGGTGTGCCCGGGTTCCTCCGTCGTCGACGGCTCGGGTCCGTCGGCCGTCGGCCGCTCGGCGGGACCCACCGCGACCTCCGGGTCGGCTCCGGCGCGACCGCCCGGCACCTGCTCGGCCGGGGTCGTGTCCGGACGCCCTGCGGCGGTCGGATCGTCGGTGTCCGCCGGCCCGGACGGGTCGGCCGCGGCCGGCTTCTCGGCCGGGCCGAGCGTGCGGCCGAAGAGCACGAGCGCGGTGAGCGCGCCGAGGAAGAACACGGTCAGGACGGCGGTGAACCTCTCGTTTCCGAGGAGGTGCTGGCCGCCCTGGTCGATCTCGCTGACCGCGCTGGCCATCCGGAGCACCTCCGCACCGGCGGTGCGGGTGAGGAGTTCCGCGGTGAGCATCAGCAGCCCGGGACCCCCGCCGGCGACGAGGTATGCCGGCCACCGCAGCGGCCTGTCGCCGGCGGCCCGCCCGGCCACACGCCGCCCCGCGATCCGCAGGTAGCCGAAGGCCAGCAGTCCCGCGACCAGCCCGCTGGCGGCGGAGGAGGTCCGGCGGAACCACTGGAGGGCGTTGTAGGACCGGGAGGGGTCGTCGCCCGCGCCGTAGAGCGAGAGCAGCGGGTCCTGGAAGTAGCTCAGGGCGAAGGTGACCGCGAAGACGCCCAGCCCGGCGGTGACGACGGCGGCGACCACCAGGGGGGCACGGAGGCCACCGGCCACCCCGCCGAGGGTGGCCGCCGCCGCGGTGGCCCCGGCGAGGACCATGATCGCCCGGCCCTCGCCGTAGCTGAGACTCACCGCCAACGCGGCGAGCAGGCCGGTCAGCAGTCCGGCGGCCACGGCCGCCGCGAACCGGGGGGTGCTGCGCCAGACACCGAACCGGCTCAGCAGGTTGGCGAGCGCGAGGCTGACCGCCGCCCCGCCGACCAGGCTCGCGGAGATCACCCCCGGCAGGGAGTACGCGGTCGAGGTGATCGCGATCGAGGTGAGCCCGGAGGAGGAGATCGCCACCTTGGCGGACCAGAGCATCGCGGCGAGCCAGCCGAGGGCGAGGAGGGCGAGCACCGCCGCGCCCGGGGCGGGCACGGGGACACCGGGCACTGTCGCGGACGGCGCCGTCACACCCTGCCGGCCTGCGGCCGGGGTCGCGGTGGTGGTACCGGACTCCTTCGTCATCATCTCCCCTTCACCAGCTGACCGGCCGCGTCGACGCCGTCGGCGAGGGCGGCCCGGTCGGGTCCCGGCCGCCAGTTCATCAGGGTACGCGGGCCGGCCGGGGCGACCGTGCGCCGCGGGCCCGTGGCGGGCGACGAACGGTGCCGCCGGCGCGGGTGGTCGGCGGCCGGACGTTCACCGGCCAGGTGGTGATCACAGAATGCGTCCCGGCGGGCGGGCGGAACACCCGGTCCGTGGAAGGATTGGTGCAGGTCCCGCCCCCGAAACCTCCGGCACACCCGGGGAGCCGGGTCAGGCTGTCCGGTCGACCGGCCGGCGCCGGCGGGTCCGATTTCGCCAATGGAGCCGAGATCGCCCAGGAGCAGACCATGGACGCTGTTCTCTCCGTACCCGAGCCGCGCAACGAGCCGGTCCGCGACTACGCACCCGGCAGCGCCGAGCGGGACAGCCTGCAACGCCGACTCGGCGAGTTGGCCGCCGAGCGGATAGACCTGCCGATGACGATCGGCGGTGTGCAGCGGATGGGTGCGGGCGCCGCGATCGAGGTCGTTCAGCCGCACCGGCACCGGCATGTGCTGGGGATCACCCACAACGCAACCAACGCGGATGCGCTGGCCGCGGTGACGGCCGCCAAGCAGGCCGCCCCGATGTGGCGCAGCCTGCCGTTCGCGGAGCGGGCGGCCATCTTCCTCCGCGCGGCCGACCTGCTCTCCGGTCCGTGGCGGGACACCCTCAACGCGGCGACCATGCTCGGCCAGTCGAAGACCGCAATCCAGGCGGAGATCGACTCCGCGTGCGAGCTCATCGACTTCCTGCGGTTCAACGTCGCCTTCGCGCACCGGCTCCTCACCGAGCAGCCGAAGTCCGTGCCCGGGGTCTGGAACCGCTTCGACCACCGGCCGCTGGAGGGCTTCGTCTACGCGATCACGCCGTTCAACTTCACCGCGATCGCGGGCAACCTGCCGTCGGCACCGGCGCTGCTCGGCAACACGGTGGTCTGGAAGCCGGCGCCGACCCAGCAGTTCGCCGCGCACTTCACCATGCGCCTGTTCGAGGCGGCCGGACTGCCGCCCGGCGTGATCAACATGGTCACCGGGGACGGGATCGCGGTCTCCGAGGTGGTGCTCGCCGACCCCGACCTGGCCGGGATCCACTTCACCGGCTCGACCAGGGTCTTCCAACAGCTGTGGCGACAGGTCGGCGAGAACATCGCGAGGTACCGCAGCTATCCGCGACTGGTCGGCGAGACCGGCGGCAAGGACTTCGTGATCGCGCACGCCAGCGCCGACGTCGACGCGCTGCACACCGCGCTGATCCGGGGGGCGTACGAGTACCAGGGGCAGAAGTGCTCCGCCGCCTCCCGGGCGTACGTGCCCCGGTCGATCTGGTACGGCGGTCTGCGTGACCGGCTCGCCGCCACCGCCGACGGGCTGACGTACGGCGACGTCACGGACTTCTCGAACTTCGGCGGTGCGGTGATCGACGCGAGGGCCTTCGCCCGGCACACCGCCGCGCTCGACATGATCTCGAACGATCCGGCCTGCCGGATCATCGCCGGCGGCACCGCCGACGACTCGGAGGGCTACTTCGTCCGGCCGACCCTCTTCGAGTGCGACGATCCCGGTCACGAGTGGTTCACCACCGAGTACTTCGGCCCGATCCTCGGCGTGTACGTCTTCGACGACGCCCGGTACGACGAGGTGGTCCGGCAGGCCGAGTCGGTCGCGCCGTACGCGCTCACCGGGTCGATCTTCGCCACCGACCGCCGGGTGATCGACCAGACCACCGAGGTCCTCCGGTACGCCGCGGGCAACCTCTACATCAACGACAAGCCCACCGGGGCGGTCGTGGGCCAGCAGCCGTTCGGCGGGGCACGGGCGAGCGGCACCAACGACAAGGCGGGCTCCTGGCACAACCTGATCCGGTGGATGTCGCCGCGCACCATCAAGGAGACCTTCGTGCCGCCGACCGACCACCGCTACCCGCACATGGGCTGAGCCGTCGGACCCGTCGGGCCGGGCCCCGCGCCCGGCCCTCGGGGTCGTCGCCTCCGCCGGCCGCCGCGCCGGTCGGCCCGTCGGCCTGGTCAACCCCGCCCACCGTCCCGTCCCTCCGGCCGCGGTGGGCGGGTTCACGCCGGATCGGACGGCCCCGGGACGCCACGGCGTCCCGGTCGGGCCGTCGGCAGACGAACCCCCGGGCAGTTCCACCAAGTTGGCCACATAGTCGATGAAAGTTGACTAACCTCCCCAATTGGCCCGAGTCGCGCCATACCTCCTGCCCTGATCGCGTCTGGCGGTTGCCGTGACCACCCCGCCATCCCGGCGACACCCCGGGCCGTCATCGCGGCCGGCCGTCACCCGGCCGTGCCGTCGCGCGCCCGTCCATCGATCGTCCTCATCCGACTGTCGTCCACCGACAGTGCACAATGGAGACCTTTGACCAGCGGATAGTGCCAAATCCTGGACGCGGCGCCGGCAAAGTGGCAGCGTGGAGGCCATGGCGGATATTGGTATCAACCCCACTGCGGCCGCCCTGCTCGGGCTGCTCCACGAAGGACCGATGACCGGTGGTCAGTTGATGGCCGCCGCCGAGCGGCGGCTGGCACCGTACTGGTCGATGACGCGGAGTCAGGTCTACCGCGAGTTGCCGGTGTTGGCCGAGCAAGGGCTGGTACGGCTCGGCAAGCCGGGCCCGCGGTCCAGCCAGCCGTACGCGATCACGGCGGCCGGGAAACGGACGTTCTCCCGCTGGCTGACCGAGGTGCCGGGCAAGGACACGATCCGTAACCCGACCGCGCTCCGTGTCGCCTTCGGTCCGCAGCACACGGCCAGCCAGTTGCGCGCCCTGTACGCCAGCGCGAACGAGTACCACACCGCCGCCCTGGCGTCAGCCCGGGAGCAGGCCCGGGACGCCCGGAAGGCCGGCGACTCGTACGGCGCGGCCGCGCTGGAGTTCGCGGTCGCCTACCACAAGGCGGCGCTGTCCTGGTTGAAGAACGTGCCCATCAGCTGACCGGCGGTGACGGCGGCCCGGGCCGGACGGTGACGACGGTCCAGGACCGGGCGGGGGCAGCCGCCTTCCACCGTGCCGCCGACGTGGCTGCCGTGCGGCGCGACGGCACGTCGGCCGGTCGACCGGCCGCGCGTGACGTACCTGATCATCCGCGAGCCCGGATCCGTCGTCCGCGGCCACCCGACGATCATCCGTGCCGGCGGCCGGGGCGGCCGCACGCGCGCCGAACGCGCCTGGCCGGCGTGGCGACCCGGCTCCCCGGGTGACTGGTTACCCTTGACTGTCGTGACCGCTGCCGAATATGCCGACCAACTGAAGAACCTTGACGCCACCCTACGCAACATCGAGGCCGTCCTCGATGTCGACAAGCTGCGTCGGAACAAGGCAGAGCTGGAGGAGGCGGCCTCCGCGCCGGATCTCTGGGAGGACCAGGCCCGAGCCCAGGAGGTGACCTCCAAGCTCTCGTACGTCAACGGGGAGATCGCCAAGCTGGAGGGCCTGCGCGGTCGGCTCGACGACGCCCAGGTGCTGCTCGAGCTCGCCGAGGCGGAGGGGGATGCCGGGACGCTCGGCGAGGTCGGGGCGGAGATCGGCAGCCTGACGAAGGCGATCCAGGAGCTGGAGATCCGTACCCTGCTCTCCGGGGAGTACGACTCCCGGGAGGCGCTGGTGGCGATCCGGGCCGGGGCCGGTGGGGTGGACGCCGCCGACTTCGCCGAGATGCTGCTGCGGATGTATCTGCGCTGGGCGGAGCGGCACGGCTACCCGACCGAGGTCTACGAGACGTCCTACGCCGAGGAGGCGGGACTGAAGTCCGCCACGTTCGCGGTCAAGGTGCCCTACGCCTACGGCACGCTCAGTGTCGAGGCGGGCACCCACCGTTTGGTTCGGATCAGTCCCTTCGACAACCAGGGACGTCGGCAGACCAGCTTCGCCGGGGTGGAGGTGCTGCCGGTCGTCGAGCAGACGGACCATATCGACATTCCGGAGAACGAGATCCGGGTCGACGTCTACCGGTCGTCGGGTCCCGGTGGGCAGAGCGTGAACACCACCGACTCGGCGGTGCGGATCACGCACCTGCCGACCGGAATCGTGGTGACCTGCCAGAACGAGAAGTCGCAACTCCAGAACAAGGCCTCCGCGCTGCGGGTGCTGCAGGCCCGGCTGTTGGAGCGCAAGCGGCAGGAGGAACAGGCCAAACTGGATGGCCTCAAGGCCGACGCCGCGGGCTCGTGGGGCGACCAGATGCGCTCGTACGTCCTGCACCCGTATCAGATGGTGAAGGATCTGCGCACCGAGTACGAGACGGGCAACCCGGCCGCCGTCTTCGACGGCGAGCTCGACGCGTTCATCGAGGCGGGAATCCGTTGGCGCAAGCAGCGGCAGCTTGCCGGCGAGGCGGTGTGAACACGTTTCGCGTCGATGTCGACGCGGTCCGTCGACCGTGCTGAACGCCCGCCTGTGCGGGGTGTGAACGAGAATCAACACAGCGCAAAATCGGCACGAATACCGGGCGGACGAGCCGGCCGGCGGACTTGGCCTTTCCGTTACGACGCGTAGACTCACCACCCGTGATTCAGCTTGAGCACGTGACGAAGACGTACCCCAAGGCGTCCCGGCCATCGCTCGACAATGTGTCGGTCTCGATCGAGAAGGGCGAGTTCGTCTTCTTCATCGGTCCCTCCGGATCCGGCAAGTCGACGATCATCAAGCTGCTGTTGCACGAGATCACGCCGAACAAGGGGCGCGTCATCGTCAACAACAAGGACGTCACCTCGATGCGGTCGTGGAAGATCCCGGCCTTCCGCCGTACGATCGGGTGCGTCTTCCAGGACTTCCGGCTGCTGCCCAACCGCACGGCGTACGAGAACGTCGCGTTCGCCCTGGAAGTGATCGGCAAGAGCAAGGCGGTGGCCCGCCGGGTGGTCCCCGAGGTGCTGGAGCTGGTGGGGCTCGGCGGCAAGGAACACCGCTACCCGCACGAGCTCTCCGGTGGTGAGCAGCAGCGGGTCGCGGTGGCCCGGGCCTTCGTCAACCGCCCGCTGATCCTGCTGGCCGACGAGCCGACCGGAAACCTCGACCCGGACACGTCCATCGAGATCATGCGCCTGCTGGACCGGATCAACCGCACCGGCACCACGGTCGTGATGGTCACCCACGACTCCAACATCGTGAACCAGATGCGCCGGCGCGTCATCGAGATCGAGAGCGGTCGGATCGTGCGCGACCAGGCCCGGGGTGTCTACGGCTGAGCGAGCCGGTGCCAGCGTGTCCCGACGGCCCTGATTCGACGACGAACGACCCCCAGCGGAGATCCGGAAGGAACCCCCGATGCGCTTGAAATACGTCCTGTCCGAGGTGATGGTCGGGCTGTGGCGCAACGTGACCATGACCATCGCGATGATCATCACGATGGCGGTCTCGCTCACGATGCTCGGCGCCAGCGGCCTGATGTACCTCCAGGTCGAGGCGATGAAGGACGCGTACTACAAGGACATCGAGGTGTCGATGTTCCTTGACGCCTCGGTGACCGACGAGCAGCGCGCCCAGCTGCAGACGGAGCTGGAGAGCGACCCGCTGGTCCGGAAGGTCAAGCACGAGACCAAGGAAGAGGCGTACGAGCGGTTCAAGGAACTCTTCGCCGACTCGCCGGACCTGGTCAACGCGGTCCAGGCGGACAAGCTGCCGGAGTCGTTCCGGATCAACCTCGTCAACCCCGAGCAGTACCAGCTGATCTTCGACAAGTACAAGGACCGGGAGGGGATCGACGACATCATCGACCAGCGCCGGCTCCTGGAGCAGATCTTCAACATCCTCGGCGCGATCCAGAACATGGCGCTGATCGCGGCCTCGGTGATGGCGGTCGCGGCCCTGCTGCTGGTCGCGAACACGATCCAGGTGGCGGCCTACAGCAAGCGCCGCGAGGTGGCGGTCATGAAGCTCGTCGGCGCCTCGAACTGGTTCGTCCAGGCGCCGTTCGTCCTCGAGGCGGTGGTCGCCGGCCTGCTCGGCGCGATCTTCGGCTTCGGCGCGCTGGTCCTCGGCAAGATCTTCCTGCTCGACGGCTCCCTGCGGGACCTCACCGACCTGCTGACCCCGGTCAGGTGGGGCACGGTGCTGCTGATGCTGCCGTTCATGGCGACCGTCGGTAGCGTGGTCAGCGCGATCACCGCCTGGGTGACCCTCCGCTTCTACGTGCGCGTCTAGCCCGGTCGTCCGCCGGCGCGGCTGGCGGCGTTCCGCGCGCCGCCCGCCGCGCCATCGTTTCCGCACCGGGGTCCGCGTCCGGCGTGTCGGTGCCGCCGTCGCAGGGCCCGGCCGGCGAGCGGCGCGAGCCGGCGGCGCTGCGACGCGAGGTAGCATGGCGCGGTCCAGCAGACGAGGAGGTGTGACCATGCCACGGGAGAAGGGACGCAAGGTCGTCGCCTCCAACCGCAGGGCGCGGCACGACTATGCCATCCTCGACACCTACGAGGCGGGGATGGCGCTGACCGGCACGGAGGTCAAGTCGCTGCGCGCCGGGCGGGCGTCCCTGGTCGACGCCTTCGCCCAGGAGCGCAACGGCGAGATCTTCCTGCACGGCATGCACATCCCGGAGTACGAGCAGGGCACCTGGACCAACCACGAGCCTCGGCGTACCCGCAAGCTGCTGCTCAACCGCCAGGAGATCAACCGGTTGATCGGCAAGCTGCGGGAGAGCGGGCTCACCCTGGTGCCGCTGTCCGTCTACTTCTCCGATGGCTGGGCCAAGGTCGAGATCGGGCTCGCCAGGGGTAAGAAGACGTACGACAAGCGTCAGGACCTGGCCAGGCGGGACGCCGAGCGGGAGATGCGGCGGGCCACCGGCCGGCGCGGCAAGGGAATGAGGTAGGTCCCCGCGGACGCGGTACGCGGTCCTCGCGGCGATCGTCCGGTTCCGGCCGTCCCGGGCGACACCGGCCTCCCCGTGGCGCGTCGGCGCGGGTACGCGCGCCGCCGGTATCCGGGATAAAGCTGTCGACGCGACGCGTTAATCTAGGAAAGGCCGTCGGGACGGATGTCCAGATCAACGCCCGTTCCGGATCGGTCGCGGCCGGTCCCTGACCGGCCGACACGGTACCGGAGTCATCCGGTGACACACAGGGGGTGACTGGTTTCGACTTCGTACGTTGCGGCAGGGGAAGCGAGCCGAGGGAGCCGACGTCGTCTCGAGAATCGGTCGTCGGGAAACAATAAGCGCCAAGCAGAATCGCGCTGATTTCGCTCTCGCCGCCTGAGGCGGGTAGCGAGTCTGTCGGCCTGGGAGCGCCTTCGGCCCAGTTTGCCGGCATCAGCTAGAAGGCTGGCCCATCGAACCTGGTCGCGGGGTTCATGTGGCGAGATCCCACAGCGACTGGGCCCGTCACACCGACTCGCTCGCGTGATCGGTGGGGCCGAGTAGAGGCACAGCGAGCTGCGCTCGGAGAAGCCCTGGCAAGGCGGCGAAGGACCCGGGTTCGATTCCCGGCACCTCCACGACACCGACCGTGCCCCCGGTCAGCAGACCGGGGGCACGGTGCTTCTGTTCCTCGTACCCCGGGGTTTCTGTTCCCTCTGACCGGGTGTGGCCCTCGCACGCCCCGGCTGCGGGCCGGCGACACGGGTGCCAGCGGCGCCGGCCGACCCCTGCCCACGCCTGCCGTCGCATCGACGGAATACTTCGCAGACCGGCCTGGCAGACCTTAACCAGCGCCGGTGACGCAAGCTATCGTGCGAGGCATGGCGTTTGCTGCGCGCGGAATCACTGTCGACGCTACGGACCGGCCCAGCCGGGGAGGGTCCTCGGCGGCGCCGTCCGACCACACGCCGCGGATCGCGGTGTCCGGACGGGCCAGGTAGCGGGTGGCCGGCGTGTTCGGTGAAGGGCAGGCGATCGGGGGACGGTCGATGAAGTCGATGACCGGGCAACTGCTGGTCGCGACCCCCGCGTTGAAGGACCCGAACTTCGACCGGACGGTGGTGCTGCTGGTCGCCCACGAGCCCGGAGGAGCGCTCGGCGTCGTGCTCAACCGGGCCACCGAGGTGCCGGTCTCCGAGGTGTTGGGCGCCTGGGGCGGACTGGCCAGGGACCCGGCCGTGCTCTTCGAGGGTGGACCGGTGCAGCCGGAGTCGGCGATCTGTCTGGCCCGGATGCGGACTCCGAACCAGCGGGTGAAGGGTATCCACCAGGTCACCGGGACGGTGGGGACCGTGGACCTGTCGGTGGATCCGGAGCGGCTCCGGGACGCGGTCACCGGGATCAGGGTCTTCGCCGGATACTCGGGCTGGTCGCCGGGGCAGGTGGAGGAGGAGATCGCCCGCGGGTCGTGGTTCGTCATCGACGCGTTGCCCGGTGACGCCTTCGTGGAGCGGCCGGATGATCTCTGGGCGATGGTGTTGCGCCGGCAGGGCGGCATCATGGCCGCCGTCGCCCACTTCCCGCCGGACGTCCAGCTGAACTGAGGCGTCCCCGCGGGTGGCCGGTGTCCCGGCCGGGCGGTGGCCCGGCGGCGAACGCCGGGCTCGCCCCGCGAGGGGGGGTACCCGGATGACCGGGGCGCGGAAGGTGTGTACTATTGCGCGGGTGCCCGAGAGATCGGGCAGGCGGTCCGGAGACGGATACCGCTGATGGGGCCGTGGCGCAGCTGGTAGCGCACCACACTGGCAGTGTGGGGGTCAGGGGTTCGAGTCCCCTCGGCTCCACCTCGTGCGGCGGTGCACGTGATGTGCCGCTGACACTGTTCCTGATCTGGGGCTGGTTCTGGGCCAGCCCCAGATTCGTTCTCCGGCCCCGGACCGGGACCCAACGGCCACCCGCTGGCTCGCCCCTGCGGGACGTCGGCTGGTTCCGGTCCTGACGTGCCTGGTAGCCGACGCATCTGCTTGAAATTCCCCGGCGAGTCTGGAAATCTATCGGCATCGATTGTTAACGCTAACAGTCATCTCGCGCCGCCGAGTGCGGTCACGGACTCCCGGAGGTGCCCAGGCCGGTCAGCGCGCGATCCACCCTGCGGGGTCAACCTCTCTACACCCACCACCAGGCCGAACGGACGGCCGGACCGAGGATCGACGGCCTCCGTGAAAGCCGCCATGTTGTCATCCCGTGCCCTTGGAGGCGTCCAATGCCTTGGAGGATCAGATGATCTCCCGGACCCGTCCCGCCGGGCGTAGATTCCGCCCACCCCTGGCAGCCGGAGCGGCTGCGGCCGTCGTGGCCCTGGGACTGTCGTTGCTGCCCGGTCTCGCCCACGCCGCGGAATCCACCCTCGGGGCAGCCGCCGCCCAGTCGGGTCGGTACTTCGGCGCCGCCGTGGCGGCCCACAAGCTCTCCGACTCCACCTACGTCAACATCCTCAACCGCGAGTTCAACTCGGTCACGGCCGAAAACGAGATGAAGATCGACGCGACCGAGCCGCAGCAGAACAACTTCACCTTCGGCAACGCGGACCGGATCGTCAACCACGCCCTCAGCCGGGGCTGGCGGGTGCGGGGCCACACCCTCGCCTGGCACTCCCAGCAGCCGGGCTGGATGGCGAGCATGGAGGGCTCCGCGCTGCGCCAGGCGATGCTCAACCACATCAACCGGGTCGTCAGCTACTACCGCGGCAAGATCTACGCCTGGGACGTGGTGAACGAGGCGTTCGAGGACGGCAACAGCGGCGCCCGCCGCAACAGCAACCTGCAGCGCACCGGCAACGACTGGATCGAGGCCGCGT
>Ga0207867_1000291_pt1 | contig 59102 bp, 52 predicted proteins | sample HigsolmetaAR206D_FD_184838 | JGI IMG/M metagenome (GOLD analysis project Ga0207867, IMG submission 184838) | Ionic liquid and high solid enriched microbial communities from the Joint BioEnergy Institute, USA - AR20-6-D (SPAdes) (version 2) ...
TTTTTGATCGGCGGGTGCGTGTCCGGGGGCCGTCTGCGGAGCCTGGGACTCGTCCTCGGGAAGGCGGGCGGCGTAGCACCGCCATACCGTGCCTTTGGGGACGGCCGAGATGCGCGGTTCGGGGCTTTCGGCAGGGGCCGGCCTGAACGGTGGATCCACGACCAGAGCCGTTATCGGCGGGTCCGGCAAAAGGTGTTGTTCGTCACGTCGTCAGGTGTTGGTCACCTCGGTTCTTCGAAAGCGGTGAGCGGCCGCCGTGGAGAATGAGGCCGCCGCGGGCGGTGCGCGGATGCTTTGAGAGGAAGGCGAAACCGCTCGGCGACCGCCGAACCTGATGGATCGCCGCATTCAGTGCGTTCTGGGACGTGCCTGCCGCCGCGTCCGGGGAAGTGAGCGGCGGCGGCTAGACTTCACGTACGGGGCGAGGCACACGAGGGGGTGGACTCGCTGACCTCAGCTGCACATCCATGACCTCAGCTGCAAATCCACATCCAAAGGACTTTCCTTGAGCAAGCCTGTCGTCCTCGTAGCCGAAGAACTCTCACCGGCCGGAATCGAGCTGCTGGCGGCCGACTTCGACGTCCGTCACGTCGACGGCTCCGACCGGTCCGCGCTGCTGCCCGCCGTCGCCGAGGTGGACGCCCTCATCGTGCGCAGCGCCACCAAGGTCAACGCCGAGGTGTTCGAGCACGCCAAGAAGCTGCGCGTGGTGGCGCGCGCCGGGGTCGGGCTCGACAACGTCGACGTGGAGGCCGCCACCAAGGCCGGGGTCATGGTGGTCAACGCCCCCACCTCCAACATCGTCACCGCCGCCGAGCACGCCATCGCGCTGCTGCTGGCCACCGCGCGGAACGTGCCACAGGCCCACGCCGCCCTCAAGCAGGGCGAGTGGAAGCGCTCCAAGTACACCGGCGTGGAGCTGCAGGGCAAGACCGTCGGCGTGCTGGGCCTGGGCCGCATCGGCGTGCTGGTGGCCCAGCGGCTGGCCGCCTTCGACATGGAGATCATCGCCTACGACCCCTATGTGCAGGCGGCCCGCGCCGCCCAGCTGGGCGTCAAGCTGGTCTCCCTGGAAGAGCTGCTGCGCGAAAGCGACTTCATCACCGTCCACCTGCCCAAGACCCCCGAGACCATCGGGTTGATCGGGGACAAGGAGCTGCACCTGGTCAAGCCGTCGGTGCGGATCATCAACGCCGCCCGCGGCGGGATCGTCGACGAGAACGCGCTGGAGGCGGCGCTCAAGGAGGGCCGGGTGGCCGGCGCCGGGCTGGATGTGTTCGCCAACGAGCCGTGCACCGACAGCCCGCTGTTCCACCACGACAACGTGGTGGTCACCCCGCACCTGGGCGCCAGCACCCACGAGGCGCAGGAGAAGGCCGGCACCCAGGTGGCCCGCTCGGTCAAGCTGGCGCTGAGCGGGGAGTTCGTGCCGGACGCGGTCAACGTGCAGGGTGGCGCGGTGGCCGAGGACGTCAAGCCCGGTCTGCCGCTGGCCGAGAAGCTGGGCCGCATCTTCACCGCGCTGGCCGGCGGGGTGCCGGTCCGGCTGGAGGTGGTGGTGCGCGGCGAGATCACCGCCCACGACGTCAAGGTGCTGGAGCTGGCCGCGCTCAAGGGCGTCTTCCTGGACGTGGTGGAGGACGCGGTGACGTTCGTCAACGCCCCGCTGCTGGCCCGCGACCGGGGCGTGGAGGTCACCTTGACCACCACCGAGGACAGCCCCGACTGGCGCAACGTCGTCCAGGTCAAGGGCACCATGACCGACGGCACGGTGGTGTCGGTGTCGGGCACTCTCACCGGTCCCAAGCACATCGAGCGGATCGTCGAGATCAACGGCTACGACATGGAGCTGGTGCCGGCCGAGCACATGGCGTTCTTCTCCTACACCGACCGGCCGGGCATCGTCGGGGTGGTCGGCAGGCTGCTGGGCGACGCCCAGATCAACATCGCCAGCATGCAGGTGGGCCGCAGCTCCAAGGGCGGCAAGGCGCTGATCGCGCTGACCGTGGACTCGGCCATCGGCCCGGACCTGCTGGAGACCATCCGCACCGAGATCGGCGCCGACATGGGCCGCCGCGTCGACCTCGACGGCAACGACTGACGCCGCCGTCTCGGCGCGCATCCCGCCGGGACGGCTCGTGCCGCCGCAGAGCGCGTCCTTGACCGCACCGGCCGTGGGCGCGCTCTGCGGCGCTTTCCGGTTCACCGGTCGCTTGCCGGGCGAGGCGGCGACGCCGTCCCACCCCCTCGCTGCCGCCCCCGCAGCCGCGGCGTCGAGGCCGCCTCGCCTTGGACCGGTCCCAAACCGCGTGAAATGGGCCGATGAGGTGGGATGACCCCTTTACGGGCGGGTAACATCGCAGGTGGGGCAGGCGACGCCCGCGGAAATCCTGCGAGGCCGCCGAGGCCACCGCACCGGCGTCCCCGACCGGAACCGGCGCCGGACCGGCCGCATCGCCCGCGTTCCGCCGCTTTCGCGGCGACCACCGAGTCTTTCAGGCCCGCACCCCCGGGCGCCGGAACCTGAGAACCCAGCGCCGTCGCGCACCGGCGCCGATCGCGATCTTTCCCTCTCTTCCCGTATGACCTGCGGAGACGACGGACGGGGAAAGGGGCCGGCAGCAACGACCACCACGGAGACGACCATGACCGACATCCACCCGCAGCCCACCGAGGACGAGGCCCGCCAGGAGGCCGCCAAGGCCCTGCAGGACGCCCTGGACCGCCGCGACAACGGGGGCCGCACCCCCAGGTGAGGGTCCCTCATCCGGCATATGAGATCAATGCCCGACCACTGAGATCAATGCACTAAGGTACGGCCATGGCTTCCAGCAGTACCCGCACCGTTCGTCTGGCCGTCATCCCCGGAGACGGGATCGGCCCCGAGGTCGTCGCCGAAGGGCTCAAGGTGCTCGACGCCGTGGCCCCCGCCCATGGCCTGGTCTTCGACCGGACCACCTACGACCTGGGAGCGGCCCGCTGGCACCGCACCGGTGAGACGCTGCCGGACTCGGTGCTGGAGGAACTGCGCGGCCAGGACGTCATCCTGCTGGGCGCGGTCGGCGACCCGAGCGTCCCCAGCGGCGTCCTGGAGCGGGGGCTGCTGCTGCGCCTGCGGTTCGAGCTGGACCACTACGTCAACCTGCGCCCGGTGAAGCTGTTCCCGGGCGTGAAGACCCCGCTGGCCGACGTCACCCCCGACGACATCGACATGGTCGTCGTCCGGGAGGGCACCGAGGGCCCCTACACCGGGGTCGGCGGGGTGCTGCGCAAGGGCACTCCCCAGGAGGTCGCCACCCAGGAGAGCGTCAACACCGCCTACGGGGTCGAGCGGGTCATCCGCTACGCCTTCGAGCAGGCCGCCGCCCGGCCGCGCAAGAAGCTCACGCTCGTCCACAAGGACAACGTGCTGACCTTCGCCGGTGACCTCTACCAGCGCACCCTCAAGCGGGTCGCGGCCGAATACCCGCAGGTCACCACCGACTACTGCCACGTCGACGCGGCGACGATGTTCTTTGTGAACAACCCGCAGCGCTTCGACGTGATCGTCACCGACAACCTGTTCGGCGACATCATCACCGACATCGGCGCCGCCATCGCCGGCGGCATCGGGCTGGCCGCCTCCGGCAACGTCAACCCCGACCGCACCGCCCCGTCGATGTTCGAGCCGGTGCACGGCAGCGCCCCCGACATCGCCGGGCAGGCCAAGGCCGACCCGACCGCCACCATCCTGTCGGTGGCCATGCTGCTGAACCACATCGGCGCCACCGAGGCCGCGCGTGCGGTGGAGCAGGCCGTCTCGGCGGACCTGGCCGAGCGTGGCACCGCCGTGCGCGCCACCCACGAGGTCGGCGACGCCATCGCCAAGCGAGTAGTCGGCTAGCGGCACGCCCTCCGCTGGTTGCGGCATGACTCTCCGGGCGTGCCCCACGGGCCGCCCGGTTTTTGGTGCGCCCGTGATCCCAGGAGAGCCGGACGAAGTATCACAATGGGAGTGCCAGCGCGGCGACGAGGCCCGCCGGCCGCTCCGGGAGAGGACCCAGATCATGAGCAGCACCTTGGACTTCGATATCAAGCTTTCCCAAAACCCCACCCCGCAGCAGGAGCGGGAGCGCATCCTGGCCAATCCCGGATGGGGCCAGCACTTCACCGACCACATGATCACCATCCGGTACTCGGCCGACCGCGGCTGGCACGACGCCCGGCTGGAGCCGTACGGGCCGATCACGCTGGACCCGGCCACCCAGGTCTTCCACTACGCCCAGGAGATCTTCGAAGGCACCAAGGCCTACGCCCAGGCGGACGGCTCGATCGTCACCTTCCGCCCCTACAGCAACGCCGCGCGCTTCAACCGCTCGGCCCGCCGCATGGCCATGCCGGAGATCCCCGAGGAGCTGTTCGTGCGGTCACTGGAGCTGCTGGTCAGCACCGACCGCGACTGGGTGCCCCGGACCGAGGGCTACAGCCTGTACCTGCGCCCGTTCATGTTCGCCACCAGCCGGGCCCTCGGGGTGCAGCGTCCCTCGCAGGAGTACCTGTTCATGGTGATCGCCTCCCCGTCCGGCCTGTACTACCCGCAGGGCATCAAGCCGGTGACGGTGTGGATCTCCACCGACTACACCCGGGCCGCGCCCGGCGGCACCGGCGAGGCCAAGTGCGGCGGCAACTACGCCGCCTCCTTCGCCGGGCAGGCCGAGGCGCTGGAGCACGGCTGCGACCAGGTGGTCTGGCTGGACGCCGCCGAGCGCCGCTGGGTGGAGGAGGTCGGGTCGATGAACCTGATGTTCGTCTACGGCTCCGGCCCGGATGCCCGCATCCTCACCCCGGCCCTCACCGGCACCCTGCTGCCCGGCGTGACCCGCGACTCGCTGCTCAAGCTCGCCCCCGACCTGGGCATCCCGGTGGAGGAGGGGAAGATCTCCATCGACCAGTGGGAGGCCGACTGCGCCTCCGGGAAGATCACCGAGGTGTTCGGCTGCGGCACCGCGGCGATCATCAGCCCGGTGGGCGGGGTCAAGGGCCCCGGCCGGGAGTGGAAGATCGGCGATGGCGAGCCCGGCCCGATCTCCATGCGGCTGCGCGAGGAGCTGATCGGCATCCAGTACGGCACCCGCCCCGACCCCTACGGCTGGGTCCACAAGATCGCCTGATCGTCGCGCTCTCCTGGGACGCTCTCCCTTTCGGAAACGTGCCTCATCCATCCGGCGGACGGCACGCACCGCCCGCCGGATGGAGCGCTTCGCCCGCTCAGGGACGCCCTTCCCCCGCCAAAGACGCCGACCGGCGGCCGGGATCTCCACCGGCGGGATGCACCGCTCGTCCGGCGCCCTTGGAACATCCCGCACCCGCCGTCTCCGCGGGAAGGCCGCGTGGTCTGCGTTTCGGGAGGTTCCCGAACCGTGGACGCGCCGCGCGCCCGGCAGGCGAAAACGCACCCTTCACCCGCCCAGTTCACCCCGCTTCACCTGCGGTGATGTGCTTTCGGCGGGGACGGCCGCCATGGTGTGGTCCGGCGGCCGGGCCGTCTCGATAGATGAGACGGATGTGACGGCCGCGTTAAGGCTGTGGTAGACAGGGTTCCGTTATGCGCCAGGGCCTGATCATTATTGGCCGGCGCGTCGGCATCTGACAGGACACCGCCGGCGCGCAGACCTCTCACGTCCGTGAGAGGTTTTTTGCTTTTCCGGGCACCGGACCTGCGCGCGGGCAACCGCGAAGGGAAGCTTGATGTACGGCGACGGGTTCCACGTCTACGACACCACTTTGCGAGACGGCGCTCAGCAGGAGGGCCTGAACCTCTCTGTGGCCGACAAGCTGGCGGTCGCGCGCCACCTCGACGAGCTGGGCGTCGGCTTCATCGAAGGCGGCTGGCCCGGTGCCAACCCCAAGGACACCGAGTTCTTCCGGCGCGCCCGCACCGAGCTGAACCTGAAGAACGCGCAGCTGGCCGCGTTCGGCGCGACCCGCCGGCCCGGCCTGAAGGCCGCCGACGACCCCCTGGTGGCCGCCCTGCGCGAATCGGAGGCGCCGGTGGTGACGCTGGTGGCCAAAAGCCACGACCGGCACGTGGAGCTGGCCCTCCGCACCACGCTGGAGGAGAACCTCGCGATGATCCGCGACACGGTCTCCCACCTGCGGGCGGAGGGCCGGCGCGTCTTCGTGGACGCCGAGCACTTCTTCGACGGGTTCAAGGCCAACCGGGCCTATGCGATGGAGGTCGTGCTGACCGCCGCCGAGGCCGGCGCGGACGTGGTCGCGCTCTGCGACACCAACGGCGGGATGCTGCCCGATGAGCTGGCCGAGGTGGTGCACGAGGTGGTCGGCGCCGGGGCCCGGGTGGGCATCCACTGCCACGACGACTCCGGCTGCGCGGTCGCCAACACCCTGGCCGCCGTCAAGGCCGGCGCCACCCACATCCAGGGCTGCGCCAACGGCTACGGTGAGCGCAGCGGCAACGCCAACCTCTTCACCGTCATCGGGAACCTGCAGCTCAAGCGGGGCATGCGGCTGGTGACCGACGAGCAGCTGGCGGAGATGACCCGCATCGCGCACGCCATCTCCGAGGTCACCAACGTGGCGCCCAGCCCGCAGCAGCCGTATGTGGGCGTGTCGGCGTTCGCGCACAAGGCCGGGCTGCACGCCTCGGCCGTCAAGGTCGACCCCGACCTCTACCAGCACATCGACCCGGCCCAGGTCGGCAACGACATGCGGATGCTGGTCTCCAGCATGGCCGGGCGCGCCTCGGTGGAGCTCAAGGGCCGTGAGCTGGGCTATGACCTGTCGGGGGAGAAGGCCCGCAAAGTCGTTGACAAGGTCAAGGACCTGGAGGCCCAGGGCTACACCTTCGAGGCCGCCGACGCCTCCTTCGAGCTGCTGCTGCGGGAGGAGCTGAACGGCGAGCGCACCCGGCACTTCGACGTGGAGTCCTGGCGGGTGATCGTCGAGCAGCGCCCCGACGGCGAGGTGATCAGCGAGGCCACCGTCAAGCTGCACGCCAAGGGCGAGCGCATCGTGTGCACCGGCGAGGGCAACGGCCCGGTCAACGCCCTGGACCGGGCGCTGCGCACCGCCCTGGAGCGGCTGTTCCCCGAGCTGGCCCGCATGGAGCTGACCGACTACAAGGTCCGCATCCTGGAGCTGGGCGGCCGCGGCACCGGCGCGGTGACGCGGGTGCTGCAGGAGACCAGCGACGGCGAGGCCACCTGGAGCACCGTCGGCGTGGACCAGAACGTGATCGCCGCGTCCTGGCAGGCCATGGAGGACGCGGTCACCTACGGGCTGCTGCGGGCCGGCTACGAAGCCGACACCGCCGGCCGCACCGGGGAATGAAAGGCCGCCGCCGGGCACTGACACCCGTATGAGCACACGGGTCAGTGACAACCCCGCCGCGAGCCGCTACGAGATCCACATAGCCGGCCGCCTCGCCGGGTTCGTCCGGTATCAGCCGCGCGGCGGCGCGGTCGCCCTCATCCATACCGAGGTGGCCGAGGAGTATGAGGGCCAGGGCGTCGGCAGCGCCCTGGCCCGCGGCGTCCTGGACGAGTTGCGCTCCAAGGGCGTGCGGGTGGTGCCTTTGTGCCCGTTCATCAAGGGCTACATCAGGCGGCACCCCGAGTACCGGGACCTGGTGGCCACGGACTGATCCGGATCCGCGGCCTTTCCCTTGGGCGGCTGCGTCGGGGTGCGGCTCAGCCCTCCTTGGGCTTGGGCTCGGCGCTCTGGATGACCTCAAAGCTCCACAGTTCCGCGTTCGAGGCCGCAGGGCCGCCGTGCCCGTGGCCGTGGCCGTGCCCCGCGGCCTCGGCGTCCTTGGCGGCCTCGGCGTGCCCCCGCTGGAACGCCTGGCTCTCGGTCCACTTCTTGAAATCTTCCTCGCTGCGCCAACGCGTGTACACCAAGTAACGGTCGGTCCCGTCCACCGGCCGCAGCAGCTCGAAGTGCTCAAAGCCGTCGGCCGACTCCACCAGCCCCGCCCGGCCGCTGAACCGGCGCTCCAGCTCGCTGCGCATCTCCTCGCTGACGGTCAGCACGTTGATCTTCACGACCGACATCGTGATCTCCTTCCATGCAGTCGGAATCGACCCTACCCAGGGACGAATCGGGCGTTGGCCGGGGATTGATCATTGAGTGGGACGAACCCGTCGGGCGCGGCCGTCGTCGGATTGGTCGAACGTGCAGGGCCGTGTGGAAGGTGACGGAGTTGAGCACCGACGAACCGGGCTACGTCCCGCCCGACCACGAGACGACCGTGGAGATCCCGCTGCCCGGCAAGCCGCCGGCCGGACATCCCGGCCAGGCCGAGGACACCGTGGCCGACCACGGGCTCCCCGATGGCCGGGACGAGGCGGAGCAGACCCTCGCAGACCCGCCCGGCCCGCGGGCCGGCGGCGCCGCGCCGGATGCGACGGTGCGGGATCCGCAGGACCCCTGGGCGCCTGCGCGCCATGACCTCCCAGGCGATTCCGGGGAACGCAATGCGGAGGCCGGCCAGGGAGAGTGGACCGAGCTGTTCGGCAGCGAGGACGCCCGCCGGGAGGCGGCTGCGCCCCAGCCCTCGGAACGGCCCGCGGAACCGGCCGCCACGGCCTCACTCAGCCCGCTCGCCGCGGCGGCCGTGCCTCCCGGTGCCACCGTGCCCGACCGCGCGGACGCCTCCCGCCCGGAGCCGCAGCCGGATGCACCGGATTCCACCGGTGCCCGGCTGTTGCCGCCGCCCATCGCCTCCCATGAACAGGCTTCCCCCGCGCCGGACGCGCAGGCCCCGGCGACCGATACGGCCCCCGCCGTGCTTCCGCTTCCCGACCGCCCCGTCGCCTCGGCGAGGCCGGTGAACACCCCCGGCGCGCAGCGGCCGCCCGCGGGCGGCCGGCGCGGCTCACGGGCACCGCTGGCCGTGGCGGCGGCCCTGGTGCTGCTCTTCGCCGTGGTCGCCGGGGTGTCGGCGCTCACCCTGATGCGCGGCGGGAAGGACGGCGAGGCGACCACCGCCAAGCCCCCGGCCGGCGGCGCCTCCAGCGCGCCCGGTGAGGACGGGTCCGGAGGGACCGGCGCGCCGGCGGGGGAGACGCCACCGGGAGCGGGCGGCTCCGGCGTCCCCGCACCGGCGCAGGACGCCCCGGCGCCCGGGGCGTCACCGCAGGACGGCGCGCCGGCCCCCGGGCGGGCGCCGGCCGACCCCACGCCGCCGCCTCGCGACCCCATCGGCCCGGTGCTGCGCGGCAAAGGGCTGACCTACCAGCTCGTCCAGCACGATCCCGGCTACTACGAGGGACTGCTGATCATCACCAACCACGGTGCCGAGCCCATGCGGGAGTGGACGATCACCTTCGAGACGCCCGGCGCCGACGTCAAGCACGTCTGGGGCGGTGAGCTGGTGCGCGGCGGCGACCGCGTGCAGATCCGCAGCCTGGACGGCGCTCCGCAGATCCCGCCGGGCGGCACCTGGGAGGTCCGCTTCGGCGCCGCCGGCAGCCCGGTCGAGCCGAGGAAATGCCGCTTCAACGACCGCGAGTGCGGCCTGGAGTGAAAGCGGCCGCAAGGCCCCGCGGCACCGGTGAAAGGGCTTCGGTGAGCTCCCATGGCGGAGGCCGGGCGACGGAAGATGCGCGGCACTGAGCGAAAGCCCGTCAGAACAGATGACTAGGCTTCCCAGTGTTGATGTCCGCGCTTTGAACTACGGGGCGACAGGTTGCGTATCGCAAGGTTCTCCATCGGTGACGAGGTGGCCTTCGGCGTGGTCGAAGGCGACACCGTCGCCGCCATCGCCGCTCATCCGTTCGGGGAGATACGGTTCACCGGGGCTCGGTTCCCGCTTGAGAAGGTGCGGCTGCTGGCGCCGATCCTGCCCAGCAAGGTGGTGGCGATCGGCAAGAACTACGCCGAGCACGCCCGGGAGATGGGCAGTGAGCCGCCGGTCGAACCGGTGATCTTCTCCAAGCCGTCCACCGCCGTGATCGGTCCCGGCGAGGCCATCGCCTACCCGCAAAAGCTCACCCAGCGGGTGGACTACGAAGGGGAGCTGGCCGTGGTGATCGGCCGGATGTGCCGGGAGGTGCCGGCCTCCCGGGTCCCGGAGGTGATCCTCGGCTACACCTGCGCCAACGACGTCACCGCCCGCGATCTGCAGCAGCGCGACGGACAGTGGACGCGGGCCAAGGGCTTTGACACCTTCTGCCCGCTCGGCCCCTGGATCGAGACCCGGGCCGACCCGTCCGACCTGGCCATCACCACCACCGTCAACGGGGAGGTCCGCCAGTCGGCGCGCACCTCGCAGCTGATGCACGATGTGCCCGCGCTGATCGAGTACGTCAGCCAGGTGATGACCCTGCTGCCCGGCGACATCATCTTGACCGGCACCCCGGCCGGGGTGGGGCCGCTGGAGATCGGGGACGAGGTGTCGGTGACCATCGAGTCGATCGGCACCCTCACCAACCGCGTCGCCGCCCGCGACTGACGGCTTTCGCGGCCGGCGTCCTGCCGCCGGCGGGACGCCCCGCACCGGCCCGTCCCCGCCGGCGCGACGGGACGGCGGGCGGCTTTCCCCGGATTCTCTCCCCGCCGGGCGGCAATCGTTTTGGTAGCCGCTCCCAGAGTCCGGTAAGCTCATCCATGCGCGAGCGGGACTCCCGGAGTCCCGATACGCCACTGGGGTATGGTGTAATTGGCAGCACGACTGATTCTGGTTCAGTTAGTCTAGGTTCGAGTCCTGGTACCCCAGCTGGGTCACCCGGCCCCGGCCGGCAGACCCGCTCCCAGACCCCGAACGGATCTGAAGAACCGATTCGAGTAATGGGAAAAGGTCCGGTAAGCTGGACCCGGCCCGAGCGGGAAACCGCAAAGGCGAAAACAAGGCAGGCCCCCGTCGTCTAGTGGCCTAGGACGCCGCCCTCTCAAGGCGGTAACGGCGGTTCGAATCCGCTCGGGGGTACGGCAGACCGCAGGTTGGATTGGCATATCCGGCCTGCGGTAGTTGTTTTCCAGAGGGATTCACCCCGCGTCCCCTGAGAACGAGCGGGTTCCCAACAGACCGTCCGGCGGTCCATCGCCACCAGGACGCACATCCGCGGCGGCGGGACGCAGCGAGAACTGCAGATCTCCCTTACCGAAGGGGAGATCGCCGGTGTCACCGGCCTGGTCGGGCTGTGAGGGGGCGCCCTACCTGATGGCCGGCGTGCACCCCATCAAGGTCGGAGATCCACGAATTGGGGACCGCCGGTTCGACTTGGACGGAGACCGGCTCTGTTGCATGCCGGTGTGGGGCTCGTCCCAGAACGCCGCGCCACCGGACAGGCCGTCGAGCAGGGCGCCCGGGCCGGGCTCGGCGAGGGGACGCCGCAGGATGCGGCCCTGGCCAATGGCTGCTGCGTCAGCCCCGCGACCCTGACCGGCGCCACCGCGGACATGGACATCCGGCGGCACGAAGTGTTCGGCCCGGTGCCGGTGGTGTTTCCCGTCGATGACCCGACGCAGGCCACCGCGGCGGCCGGCGGCTCCGTCCGCGGCGATCTCCACCCGGGACCTGTCGGCCCCGCCCGCCGCTTCACCGAAGAAGCCGAGTGCGGCCAGGCGGCGGTCAACGCCCCCGCCTCCGGCCGGAACACGCACCATCCTTCGGGGGATCCGCGACTCCGGATCGGCGTTCAAGGGACAGGGCTCACAAGCCCTCCGCTTCTGCACGCGCGTCAAGACCATCACGATTCACTACTGAAGCCGGAGGAACCCCCTTCGAGGGCAATCGACAGAACGGGAACGCGGTATGGCTGACGAGGTCATCGGCATCGTCGGGGCCGGGATCATCGGCCTGGCGATCGGCCGGGAGATCACCCGGCGCAGGCCCGGCACGCGGGTCGTCGTCATGGAGAAGGAGGACCGTGTGTCCGCCCACCAGACGGGCCACAACTCCGGCGTCGTGCACGCGGGCATCTACTACAAGCCGGGCAGCCTCAAAGCCAGGCTGTGCACCCGGGGCAAGGAGATGCTGCGCGAGTACTGCACCGAGCGCGGCCTGCCGTATGAGGAGGTCGGCAAGCTCGTCGTCGCGGTCACCCCCGAAGACGTCACCCGGATGAACGCGCTTTACGAGCGCGCCGACACCAACGCCGTGCCCGGGCTGCAGCGCCTCGGCCCCGCGGGGATCAAGGAGATCGAGCCGCACGCCCGGGGACTGGCCGCACTGCACTCGCCCCGGACCGCGATCACCGACTTCGTGCGCATCGCCGAGTCCTTCGCCGAGGACATCGCGGCGGCCGGGGGAGAGGTGCGGCTGTCCTTCCCCGTCACCCGCATCACCGAGGCCGGCGGGAAGCTGGAGGTCGGCTCGCTGGAACGATCCGTGCGAGTGGACCGGCTGATCGTCTGCGCCGGCATCCACACCGACAGGGTCGCCGCGCTGGCCGGGGACGAGCGCGAGCCGCAGATCGTCCCGTTCCGGGGCGAGTACATGATCGTCTCCGACGAGAAGAAAGACCTGATCCGCGGGCTCATCTACCCCGTGCCCGACCCCCGCTACCCCTTCCTCGGCGTGCATTTCACGCGGCGGGTCAACGGCGTCGTGGACGTCGGCCCGAACGCCGTCCTCGCCATGGCCCGTGAGGGCTACCGCCGCTCGAACGTCTCCTTTGAGGACCTGCGGGAGATCGCCGCGTGGCCGGGTTTTTGGCGCATGGCGCGCCGCCACTGGGTCACCGGTGTCAAGGAAATGTACGGCTCTCTTTCCAAGCGGGCCTATATGCGGGCGGCGCAGCGGTATGTGCCCGCGATCGGCCCCAAGGACGTCGTGCGGGGACCTGCGGGCGTGCGCGCCCAGGCCCTGGACCGGGACGGCTCCCTGGTCGAGGACTTCCGCATCAACCGGCTCGGCCCGATCACCACGGTGCGCAACGCGCCCTCGCCGGCGGCGACCTCGTCCATGGCGATCGCCGAGTACGTCGTGGACGTCTTCGACGGGAAAGACCCCTCATGAATCCCGTGGCGAACGCGCCGGCCAATGCGATAACCGCTGGCACGCCACAGCCCTCCTGGAAGAGGGAACCTGTCACGGCTTCTCTCTCAGGTTCCCTGTGCCACTGGGACGCCGAACGGGCACGAGCCGACCACCGGCATCGTCTGCCCCAGCGAGAGAGCACCTGGCAGGCCCGTGGATCTCCCGGCCCGGGGAAGGAGACACCGTCCGCTTCCCCGGCCCTTCGCCGAAGCACAGCCTCCACCGGAGACACCCCAGGCGTTCGTGCACGGCGAGGCGGGCTTCGTCAAAGAGCCGCGGCGGTTGCCGCTCATCGAGTGGGGAATCCCTAAAAAACAGGTTTCCATCTCCGGCCGGGTCAGGATGAAGGCGGCCGGCAGGCCACCGAGCGGGAGTGGAATCGCCGGGTCGAGCAGGGGCAAAGGGCGGCCTGGGCGGCCGGTGGAGGAGGGGCGGCCTCCACCGCGGCGGGCCGCGACCGTGGACGCGACGGGAGAGACCGGTGAGCAAGAACGAAGAGCAGGACCGGGAACGGCTTTCGGTCAGTGCCCCCAAGGACTGGGCGGCCGGGCTCCCCGGCGTCGTCCACGCCCTGGAGTACTCCCTGGGCCAGACCTCGGTGCGGCGGACGGCTCTGACGCTGCTGAACGCCAACCAGGCCCAAGGGCTGGACTGCCCGGGATGCGCCTGGCCCGAAGGGCCGCGCCGGCACAAGAACGAGTACTGCGAAAACGGCGTCAAGCACATCACCGACGAGGCGACCTCGCGCCGGGTGGGTGCGGACTTCTTCCGCCGCCACCCCGTCTCGGAGCTGGACGGCAAGTCCGACCAGTGGCTCAACCAGCAGGGCCGGCTCACCGAACCGATGATCAAACGCCCCGGCTCCGACCACTACGAGCCGATCGGCTGGGACGAGGCGCTGCAGTTGGTGGCCGATGAGCTGCGCACCCTGGGCGACCCCAACCAGGCGATCTTCTACACCTCCGGCCGGCTGAGCAACGAGGCGGCTTTCCTGCTGCAGCTGTTCGCCCGCGCCTTCGGCACCAACAACCTGCCGGACTGCTCCGACATGTGCCATGAGTCCAGCGGCTGCGCCCTCACCGAGACGCTGGGCGTCGGCAAGGGCAGCGTCGGGCTGGAGGACTTCCACCGGGCCGACCTGGTCTTCGTCGTCGGGCAGAACCCGGGCACCAACCACCCGCGGATGCTGGCGACGCTGGAGGAGACCAAACGCCGCGGCGGCCAGGTGATCGCGGTCAACCCGCTGCCGGAGGCGGGCCTCAAACGCTTCAAACACCCCCAGAAGGTGCGCGGGATCGTCGGGCGCGGCACCCGCATCGCCGATGTGTTCCTGCAGATCAGGCCCGGCGGCGACCTGGCGCTGTTCCAGGCGCTCAACATGCTGCTGCTGCGGGCCGAGGAGGAAAGCCCCGGCACGGTGCTGGACCGGGAGTTCATCGACGCCCACACCACCGGGTTCGAAGAATTCGCCGCGCACGTCCGGCGGGTCACCTGGCCGCAGGTGCTGGAGGCCACCGGCCTGAGCCGCGAGCAGATCGAGGACGTGCACGCCCGGGTGCTGGCCGGCGAGCGGATCATCGTGTGCTGGGCGATGGGGCTGACTCAGCACCGGCACGGGGTGCCCACCATCCGGGAGATCGTCAACTTCCTGCTGCTGCGCGGCAACATCGGCCGTCCCGGCGCCGGGGTGTGCCCGGTGCGCGGGCACAGCAACGTCCAGGGCGACCGCACCATGGGCATCTGGGAGAAGCCGCCGAAATGGCTGCTGGAGGCGCTGGAGCGGGAGTTCGGCTTCACCCCGCCCGCCGAGCCCGGCCTGGACACCGTCAACGCCATCCGCGCGATGCGCGACGGCCGCGCCAAGATCTTCATAGGGGTGGGCGGCAACTTCGTGCGGGCCACCCCCGACAGCCGCGTCACCGAGCGGGCGCTGCGGTCCTGCCGGCTGACCGTGCAGATCTCCACCAAGCTCAACCGCTCCCACACCGTCTGCGGCCGGACCGCGCTGATCCTGCCCACGCTGGGCCGCACCGACCGGGACGTGCAGGCCTGCGGCGACCAGTTCGTGACGGTCGAGGACTCCATGAGCCAGGTGCACGCCTCCCGGGGACGGCTGCAACCCCCCTCCGGCACGCTGCTCAGCGAGGTCTCCATCATCAGCCGCCTGGCCCGCCTCACCCTGGGCGACCGGCCGGACCTGCCGTGGGAGGAGTTCGAGGCCGACTACGACACCATCCGCGACCGGATCGCCCGCGTCATCCCCGGTTTTGAAGACTTCAACGCCCGGGTCCGCGAGCCCGGCGGGTTCCGGCTGCCCAACCCCGTCAACAGCCGCACCTTCCGCACCCCCAGCGGCAAGGCCGTCTTCACCTGCAACGCCTTCACGATGCTGAAGGCGCCCAAGGGGCACCTGATCCTGCAGACGCTGCGTTCCCACGACCAGTGGAACACCGTCCCCTACACCTCCCACGACCGCTACCGCGGCATCCGCGGCTCCCGCCGCGTCGTGCTGGTCAACCCCGCCGACCTGGCCGAACTGGGAATCGCCGAGGGAAGCACGGTCGATCTGGTGAGCGTGTGGGAGGACGGCGGCGAACGCCGCGCCCCGGCCTTCACCGCGGTGCCCTACCCGACCCCGCGCGGCTCGGCCGCCGCCTACTACCCGGAGACCAACGTCCTGGTCCCCCTGGACAGCGTGGCCGAGCACAGCAACACGCCCACCTCCAAGGCCGTCGTGGTCCGGCTGGAGCCGGCGGGGGAGCGGAGCGCGTCATGGGCCGGGTGACCGCGCTGCGGCCGGTGCTGCGCGTCCGCGCCGAGCGGCGCTCCCACCGCCCCGACACCCTGGCCGTCGAGGAGCCCATGGAGATCCGCGTCGGCGGCCGGGCGCTGACGGTGACCATGCGCACTCCCGGGGACGACTTCGACCTGGCCGCCGGGTTCCTGGTGGCAGAGGGAGTCGTCCGCGCGGCAGAGGACATCGCCGGCATCCGCTACTGCGCGGGCGCCACCGCCGACGGCGCCAACACCTACAACGTCGTCGACGTGGCGTTGGCGCCCGGCGTGCCGCTGCCGGAGACCTCGCTGGAACGCAACTTCTACACCACCTCCTCCTGCGGCCTGTGCGGCAAGGCCGGCCTGGAGGCGGTGCGCACCACCGCGCCGTGGGACCTGACCGTAGACGACCTGCGGGTGTCCTGCCGGACCCTGGCCCTGCTGCCGGAGCGGCTGCGCGCCGCCCAGCGGGTGTTCGACAAGACCGGCGGCCTGCACGCCGCCGGCCTGTTCGCCCCCGACGGCGAGCTGCTGTGCCTGCGCGAGGACGTGGGACGCCACAACGCCGTCGACAAGGTCATCGGCCATGCGCTGCGCGCGGGGCGGCTGCCGCTGCGCGGCACGATCCTCATGGTCAGCGGCCGGGCCTCCTTCGAGCTGGTGCAAAAGGCGGTCATGGCGGGCATCCCGCTGCTGGCGGCGGTCTCGGCGCCGTCCTCCCTGGCCGTGGACCTGGCGCGGGAACAGGGCCTGACCCTGGTCGGCTTCCTGCGCGGCTCCTCGATGAACGTCTACACCGGCGCCGAACGGCTGCCGCCGCACCGCGGCCCGGCCCCCTCGGCCGTCTCCTGAAAAAAACCCGGCGCCCCGGCGTTTGTGCAGCGTATCGGGGTTTTCGCGGCGCATTGCGGCAGGGGCCGAAGGTCCCATGGGCGTGTGACCTACGCCGCTGCCTGCGGCATGGGACGGCGGTTCACCCTGGAGTCAGAGGAGCTGACACCAGGAGCTGAACATGTCGAAGCTTTCCGATCCCGTCGTCGTCGGCACCGACGGCTCCGAAGCCGCCGACCGCGCTGTGGAGTGGGCTGCCGACGAGGCGGCCAGAAGGCATCGGCGGCTGCACATCGTGCACGCCGCGCAGCCCTGGGTCCCCGTGGCGCCGATGATGGCCCCGACCGAGGTGACCGTGGCGCTGGAGGAGGCCGGCAAGGAGATCCTGGAGGAGGCCCGCGAGCTGGCCTGCGACCGGCACCCGGAGCTGAAGGTCACCACCCAGCTGGTGCTGCGGTCGCCGGGCTATGCGCTCAGCGAGCAGGCCAGGTCGGCGTTCGAGATCGTCATCGGGCACCGCGGCGTGGGCGGGTTCTCCCGGCTGCTGCTGGGCTCGACCGGGCTGCGGGTGGCCGGCCATGTGCCCGGCCCGGTGGTCATCGTGCGCGGTGACGCCGGCCGGACCGGCGGGGACGTGGTGGTGGGGGTCGATCCGGGCGGCGAGTGCCGCACGGCGCTGGAGTACGCCTTCGACGCCGCCGCGCTGCGCGGCTCCCGGCTGCGGGTCGTGCACGGCTGGCGCCCGCCGGCGGTCACCGAGACGGGGTATGCGATGAATCTGCGGGACGCCGAAGAGGAGATCCGCTGGGCGCTGATCCGGGCGACCGCCCCGCTGCGCAAGAGCCACCCCGACATCGAGGTGGTCGAAGAGGTCGCCTACGACCATCCGGTCGCCGCGCTGACCGACGCCTCCCGCACGGCCGGCCTGGTGGTGGTGGGGGCCCGGGACCGCCACGGGCTCGGCGCGATCCGGATCGGCTCGGTCAGCCACGGCGTGATCCACCACGCCGACTGCCCGGTCGCCGTCGTCCGGCCGCGCTCTTGAGAGCGGAAGAGAAAACGCGTGAGGGGGACGCGATGAACAGGACCGCACACCGGCCGCACGGGGGAGCGACGATGCGGGCCGCCGCCGGAGACCGGCTCGTCATCGTCCGGTCGGGGCTGCACGAGCCGGTCCGCGACGGCGAGATCATCGAGGTGATCGGGCCCGACGGCACCCCGCCCTACCTGGTCCGCTGGGCCGACACCGGGCGGACCAGCCTCATCTACCCGGGCCCGGACGCCAGGGTCGTCCACTACGAGCATCCCGAGGACGGGTGAGAGCACGCACGCCGGGCGGTGTCGGCCTGCGGCGCCCGGCGCGCGGTGGGGCGGTCCTGCGGGGCCGCCCCGGCCAAGGCCGCAAGGGCCCTACAGCGGGACCTCCCAGCAGCCGCCGGGATCGATGACGGCCGAGCGTCCCGCATGAGCGACCCGGATGGGGGAGGCGGCGCTGGGCCGCACCCGCACCCGCAGCCGTTCATGGTCGCAGGCCAGATCGATGCCCCAGTGGCCCCGGTAGCGCAGGCCCAGCCGCAGCGCGGTGATCTCCTTGGGCGGGCGGGGGTCGATGCACAAGGTGTCGCCGCAAGTGGAGATGCCCGCATAGCAGCGCTGGACGAGATCGACGGTGCCGGCCATGGCGCCCAGGTGGATGCCTTCGGCGGTGGTTCCGCCCTGGATGTCGGCGATGTCGCTGTGCAGGGCCTCCTGGAAGAACCGCCAGGAGTCCGCATCGCCGGTGCGGGCCAGGATCCAGGCGTGCACCACCGCGCTCAGCGATGACCCGTCGCAGGTGCGGGGCAGGTAGTAGCGGATCGTCCGGGGGATCAGGTCCGGGCCGGGGTCGACGCCGAGCCCGGTGAGGACGGAGCCGAGTTCGCCGGGCGACAGCAGGTAGCACAGCATCAGCACGTCGGGCTGTTTGGACGCCTTGTACCGGTTGACGGTGTCGCCCTCGGCCTCCAGGATCCGGTCCAGGCGGCGGATGTCCCCATAGCGCGCCCGGTAGCCCTCCCAGTCGAGCTCTTCCAGTTCCCCGTAGCCTTCGAACTGGCTGATCACCCCGTCGTGGAAGGGCACTTTGAGCTTGCGGGCGACCTCCTCGAAGTGCTCCAGCTCCCCGCGGGTCAGCATCAGGTCCTCCCGCAGCTCGGCCTCCCGTTCCGGCGGCAGCAGCGCCAGCACCTCCAGGGCCCGGCGCAGCACCCAGGCGGTCATCACGTTGGTGTAGGCGTTGTTGTCCAGGCCGGGCTCGTCGCGGTCCGGGTAGGCGTCGTGGTATTCGTCGGGTCCCATGACGCCGCGGATCTCATAGCGGTCCTCGACCCGGTTGTAGACGGCCAGGTCGGCGAAGTAGCGGGCGATCTCCAGCAGCATCTCGGCGCCGTACTCGGCCAGGAACTCGGTGTCGCCGGTGGCCTCGTGGAAGCGCCACACGTTGTAGGCGATGGCCAGCCCCACGTGGCGCTGCAGGTGGGTGTGGTCGGGCAGCCACCGCCCCGAGCGGGGGTTCAGGTGCAGCCGCTGGGTCTGCTCGGTGCCGTCGCTGCCGCTCTGCCACGGGTAGCAGGCGCCGCGCAGGCCCGCCCGGCGCGCCGCCCAGCGGGCCTCCGGCAGCCGGCGCCAGCGGTACATCAGCAGCGCCCGGGCGATCTCGGGGAACCGCATGGCCAAAAACGGCAGGATGAACAGCTCGTCCCAGAACACATGCCCCCGGTAGGCCTCGCCGTGCAGCCCCCGCGCCGGAACGCCCACGTCCAGGTCCACCGAGTGCTCGGAGACCGTCTGCAGCAGGTGGAACATGTGCAGGTTGAGGATCCGCTGGGTGTCGTCGTGGTCCACGCGGATCTGGCAGCGCCGCCACAGCCGGTCCCAGGCCAGCACGTGCCGTTCCAGCAGCTCATCGAACGAGCCGGCGCGCTCGGCCCAGCGCCGGGCCGCGATGGCGCACTCTTCGATCGCATGGTCGCGCGAGGTGGCGATCGCGGCGACCTTCTCCACGGTGACGGGGGTGCCCTGGACGGCGTCCAGGGACAGCTCCCAGGTCGCCGCCTGCGGTTCGCGCAGCAGCCGGCGCCCGGTCTCGGCGGCGCTGCGCACCCGCACCGCGGTGGCGACGCCGATCCGGGAGGTGACCGTCGTGGTGCGCAGGCACAGCACGTCGCCGTGCTCGCAGATCTCATCCACCTCCAGGTGCCGGTTGCTGAACCCCCGGTAGCGGGCCACGCCCGTGTTGCGCACCCGGCCGTCCAGCCGGCAGCGCACCTGCAGCGGGCCGCTCCAGTTCTCCGGCAGCACCGCGGTCTCCATCGCCGCCAGGTGCGGCTGGTCCATCGACACCAGCCGGCGCTGGGTGATCTGGGTGCACCGGCCGGCCGGGTCGGTGAGGCGGACGATCCGGGTCAGCACCCCGCGCCGCATGTCCAGCTCCTGCCGGTAGGACAGCAGGTGCCCGGCGCGGTGGGCGGCGTCCAGGTCGAACCAGGGGCCCTCGGGGCCGATCCGGAAGGTCAGCGCCGTCCAGTCCGGGGTGTTGACCAGGTCTTCGTTGTCCACCGAGCGCCCGGCGACCTGCGAGGTCAGCCGGTTGTAGACACCGGCCACATAGGTGCCCGGGTAGTGGACGCCGTCGGCGACCGACTCCGGGGCCGCCCCGCGGGTGGCGAAGTAGCCGTTGCCCAGCGTGCACAGCGCCTCCCTGACCCCTTCGGCGGCCGGGTCGTAGGAGTCGTAGGACAGCAGCCAGCGGCTCATCGTCGCTCACCCCCGTGCCCCGCCTCCTACCCCCGCCCGGCTGTCTTTCGCATCGCCGCGGGCCGATTGCCGGACGGAGATGCGGGCACAGGACCAACGACTCTGGGTACCGGTCGTCCCGGCGAGGTGCCATGGAGGTGTGGGAACGACCGAGGAGGCGCGATGGGGCGCTATGCGCAGGTGCTCGTCGGTTACGACGGGACGAAGGAAAGCGAGCTGGCCATCAGATGGGCGGTGGAGGAGGCCCGCAAACGCCGGCTGGACTTGACGGTCTGCCACGCCTGGCGCTGGCCGTACCCGATCAGCTACATCGACTACGAGGGCGTGGCCATCGTCAAGCGGATGGGGCGGCATCTGCTGCAGCACGGCGTCGAGCTCGCCGAGAGCCTGGCCCCCGGCCTGAAGGTGCACCAGCGCCTGGTGGACGGCCCCGCCGCGCCGGCGCTGCTGCACGAGGGCGCCGAGGGGATCATCGTGCTCGGCTCGCATGAGCGGGAGGAGCTGCCGGTGGGGTCCTCGGCGCTGCAGGTGCCGGCCCACGCCCGCGGCCCGGTGCTGGTGGTCCGGGCTCCCGGCACGCCGACCGACGGCCGCGTGGTGGTCGGGGTGGACGACTCGCCGGGGTCGCAGGCCGCGCTGGAGTTCGCCTTCGAGGAGGCGGCGCTGCGGGGCTGGCAGGTCGAGGCGGTCTCCGGGTGCTGGGAGCCGGGCGGCGTGGCCGGCACCGAGATCGCGCTGTTCGCCGACCGGGAGAAGCTGGAGCAGGTGTGCGGCGCCCGGCTGCAGCGCGCCGTCGCCCCCTGGCTGGTGAAGTACCCGCAGGTGGCGACGCGCACCTCGCTGGTGCTGGAAGAGCCCCGGCGGGCGCTGCTGGGCGCGGCCAAGGGCGCCGACATGGTGGTGGTGGGCGCCCGCGGCGAGCGCGGCCCGAACCTGCAGCCGCTGGGCGCGACCGCGATGGCGATGCTGCAGATGGCGCCCTGCACGGTGGCGGTGGTGCATCCCTGAACGGCGGCGGACCGCCCATGATCCATGGACGGCCCGCGCGAGCGGCCTCTTTCACACGCCGCTGACCTGCAGCTCCCGCTGCGGCTGCGGTGCGGCCGGAGCGGGACGGTTGAGCTTTTCGCCCTCCACGTCCACCTCGGGCAGCACCTTGTCGAGCCGGCGCGGCAGCCACCAGGCGGCCTTGCCGAGCAGGGCCAGCACCGCCGGGACGATGGTCATGCGCACCGCGAAGGCGTCGAAGAGCACGGCGATGGCCAGCCCGAAGCCGATCATCTTGACCATCGGGTCGGAGAAGCCGATGAAGCCGGCGAACACGCTGATCATGATGATGGCGGCGGCGGTGACCACCCGGGCGCTGTGGGCGAAGCCGGTGACCACGGCCTGCCGGGCGTCCTCGCCGTGCACGCAGGCCTCGCGGATCCGGGTGACCAGGAAGACCTCATAGTCCATGGCCAGCCCGAACACCACGCCGACCAGGAAGATCGGCATCATGCTCATCACCGGGCCGGTGACCTCCACGCCCAGCGGGTCCTTCAGCCAGCCCCACTGGAACACCGCCACCACGGCGCCCAGCGAGGCCAGCACCGACAGCAGGAAGCCCAGCGCCGCCTTGAGCGGGACTGGCAGCGAGCGGAACACCAGGATCAGCAGCAGGAAGGCCAGCCCGACCACCAGCGCCAGGTAGGGGATCAGCGCGTCGTCGAGCTTTTGCGACATGTCGATGGCCACCGCGGTCTGGCCGGTGACCAGCACCCGCGCCCCGGTGGCGGCCTTGACCTCGGCGGCGGTGCCGCGGATGGCGCGCACCAGCTTTTCGGTGCGGTCGTCGGCCGGGCCGGAGGCGGGGATGACGGTGATCATCGCGGTGTCCCCGGCCCGGTTGAAGGCGGGCGGCAGCACCGCGGCCACGTTCGGCATGCCGCTGATCTGCTGGGCGACCCGGGCGGCGGCGCCCTGGGGGTCCTTGGCGCCGGCGGCGTCCACCACGGTCACCAGCGGGCCGTTGAAGCCGGGACCGAAACCCTTCGACAGCAGGTCATAGGCCCTGCGCTGGGTGGTGGAGACCGGCTGGGAGCCGTCGTCGGGCAACCCGAGCCGCATGTCGGCGGCGGGAATGGCGATCACGCCGAGCGCGGCGACGGTGACCAGCAGCACCGGCACCGGGAAGCGCAGCACCAGGCGGGCCCAGCGGGCGCCCAGGCCGTCCCCTTCGGGCCGGGCGCCCTTTGCGCGCCGGGAGCGGGGCAGCACCTTGTCGCCGGCGAATCCCAGCAGCGCGGGGATGAGGGTGAGCGCGACCAGCACGGCGACCACCACCGCGGCCGCGGCGGCCAGCCCCATCTTGGTCAGCAGCGGAATGCCGACCACCGCCAGGCCGGCCAGCGCGATGACGACCGTCAGCCCGGCGAACACCACCGCCGACCCGGCGGTGCCGGTCGCCCGGCCCGCCGCCTCCGCCGCATCGCGCCCTTCGGCCAGCTCGGCGCGGTGGCGGGAGACGATGAACAGGGCGTAGTCGATGCCGACCGCCAGCCCGATCATGGTCGCCAGGATCGGGGTGGTGTCGTCCAGCTCCAGCGGGGCGCTCAGCGCGGTGACGGCCGCCACCGCCACCCCGATGCCCACCAGCGCCGTCAGCAGCGGCAGCCCGGCGGCGATCAGCGACCCGAAGGTCACCAGCAGCACCACCGCCGCGACCGCCACGCCGATCGCCTCGGTGGCGCCGCCCTCGGGCGCGGCCGACAGGGCGTCCCCGCCGACCTCCACGGTCAGGCCGCCGCCGCGGGCCTTGTGCACGGCCTCCTGCAGCGCGTCGCGGTCGGCCTCGCTCAGCTCGATCGACGGCACCCGGTAGGAGACCTGGATGTAGGCGATGGAGGCGTCCGGGCTGATCGCCTTGGCCCGGTAGGGGTCGGTGACGGCCTGCACCTTGGGCAGCGCCTGCAGCTCCGCCAGCGCCTTGTGGACTTCGGCCCGGGCCGCCGGGTCGGTGATCTTCCGGTCACCGCGGGCCTGGAACACCACGCGGGCCGTGGCGCCGTCGGCGTTGCTTCCGGGGAAGCGCCGGTCCAGCAGGTCGAAGGCCTGCTGGGCCTGGGTGCCGGGGATGGAGAACTGCCCGGAGGCCGCCGGCGGCGCCAGGAAGGCGGCGGCCGCGGCCGCCGCCAGCAGCACCGCCCACACCAGGGCGACCAGCCGTCTTCTGCGGAAGGCGAAGCGGCCCAGCCGGTAGAGCAACGTGGCCATCGGTGACGAACTCCCGTCGAGATCGATGCAGGGGAAGGGACACAACGGGGTGGAACGGCCGCGTCCGCGGGGCGCGGGTGCGCGGCGACGCCGGCCGGTCACCGGCATGCGCGACGGCGCGGAGTGTGTTCTCCGGCCGCCGGGCGGGGGAGAGGGGATCGAAGATCAGTCGCCGGCGGCACGGCCCGGAGCGGCTGTGCGGCCGCCAGGGGGCCGGCGCGGGGAAGGCTCGGGGGAGCCGGCGGGCGGACGCCCGTCAGGACAGCCCGAGGGCGGGCAGCACCGCGGCGTCGATGTAGCGCACCAGGTAGGCGGCGTCGGCGTCGCGGTCCTCCACCAGGGCCCGTCCCACCATGGCGCCCAGCACCATGTGCGGGACGAACTGCGCGGCCGGCACGTCCGGGGCCAGCTCGCCCCGCCGCACCGCCCGGTCCAGCATCCCGCGCAGCGCGGTCAGCTCGGGTTCGACCAGCAGCGCCCGCACCGCCTGCAGCAGCTCGGGGTCCTGGTGCATGGCGTGTCCCAGCGCCCGGACCAGCTCCATGTCGCGCAGCGCCACCTCGCCCAGGCGCCGGGCCAGCTCCCGTAGGTCGCCGGCCAAGGTCCCGGTGTCGATATGGGTGATCGACACCGGTTCGGCGTGCCGCAGCGCGCTGGCCACCAGTTCCGGCTTGCCGCGCCACTGCCGGTACAGCGTGGCCTTGCTGGAGCGGGCGCGGGCCGCGATCGCGTCCATCGTCAGCGCCTCGTACCCGACCTCGCGCAGCAGGTCGAGCACCGCCGTGAACAGCTCTTGTTCCCGCTCCGGCGACAGTCGGGTCCGACGCTCTGCCACGAGGACCGACTCTACCGTTACGACCCCCTCTCAATGAGTACGAAACGGTTTCGTACTCATTGAGGATAAAAGCCGGGCCGGTGCCGCACGGAGCTTTTCGAAGGGTGAGCTGAGTCTCTCTTTCCGCCCGGCCACCGGGGGATCAGCCCGGCCGCAGCACCCCGAAGTCGCCGAACTGCATGGTGATCTGGAACGTCCGGGAGGTCAGCAGCCAGCCGCCGGCGGTGCGCACCCAGCGGTCGTCGTACTCGCCGAAGCACTCATAGTGGCGGCCCTCCATGGGGCCGGCGCCCAGGTGCATGACCCGCGCGTAGGTCAGCGACCGCGCCCGGTCGCCGTCGATGCGCACCCGGTGGTTGCCCAGCAGGTGCTGGGACGGGCCGCAGCCGCCCAGATGGCGGCGGACGACGGCGACGATCTCCGCCCGTCCGGTGCGGCCGTAGCCGGTGGCGTCCTCGGTGAACATCGCGCCGATCGCCGCCCAGTCCCGGCGGTCCAGCGCGGCGGCCAGTTCGGCCAGCCGCTCGATGATCTGCTCGCGGTCGCCCATCACGCCCGTGGCCCCTGCGGCAGGTGGCGCACCGCGCCGGGGAAGCAGGAGGCCAGCAGGTCGGGGGACTCCTTGCGGCCGTCCAGCACGCGGTTGGTGCGCTCGACGGCGCGCCAGCCGGCCGCGGTGCGGCGCAGCCGCCAGCGGTTGGCGGTGGCGCGGCGCAGCGTGAAGCCGTCCGGGGTGTTGACGATCATGAGGGTGTAGCCGACCGCGGTGGCCTCATCGCCGTCCACCGTGACGTGGGGCGGGCCGATGAAGTGGGCACAGCCCCCGGCGATCCAGCCCTGGTGGTTGCGGGAGCGCACCATCGCGGCGATCTCCCGCCGCCCGTTCATCAGCAGCTCGTCGACGTCGTAGACGCCCTCGGGCTCCCACAGCTCGGCCACGGCCTGCGCGCAGCCGCTGTCGACCAGCGGGCCATAGGACAGGATCAGGCGGGTGATCTCCCGCTCGTCCTCCAGCAGCCGCAGCCGCTCTTCCAGCGCCCGCAGCCGCTCCTCCAGCGCCTCCCGCCGCGGCTCGGCGTCGGCCATCGCAACCTCCTGACGACTTGCTCGGTAGGGGCGGGCCGGACGAGCGCGGCGCGGGCTCGTCCGGCCCGGGGTGCAGCCGGAGAACGGGGTCAGTCCCCGGCGAAGGACAGACCCTGGCTCTGGCCCAGCTCGCGCAGGGCGGCCAGCTGGTCGCAGTAGTGGTCGGCCGAGGTGGCCGTCAGGCGGACGCCGGCGATGGTCGCGCCGGCCTTGCGCAGCCGCTCCAGCGCGGTGCGCGCCGCCTCGGGGGAGCCGAGCGGGTCCAGCGGGCGGCCGGGGCTCAGCACCACCTCGAAACCCTCGGGCGCGTCGGCCTTGGCGAGCATCTCGGCGAGCGTGTCCAGGGGCAGGCCGAAGGGGACCCAGCCGTCCCCGAGCGTGACGGCGCGGCGCAGCGAGCGGGCGGTGCGCCCGCCGATCCAGATCGGCACCCGCTCGCGCACGGCGTGCGGCTCGACGACGAAGCCGGAGAAGTCGTAGTGCTCGCCGTGGAAGCTCGGCTCTCGCCGGCCCCAGGCGGCGCGCAGCGCGGCGATGGCCTCGTCGGCGCGCGGGCCGCGGCCTTCGAAGGGGGCGCCCAGCAGCGCGAACTCCTCGGCCAGGCTGCCCACGCCCAGCCCGAGCACCAGCCGCCCGCCGCTGACGCGGTCCAGCGTGCCGTAGCGCTTGGCGATGGCCAGCGGGTGGTGGTAGCCGAGCACCAGCACCTGCGTGGCCAGCCGGATGCGGCGGGTGCGGGCGGCCAGGTAGCCGAAGGTCGCCAGCGGGTCCCAGTAGACGCCGCCGCGCTGCGCGGCGGCCTCGGTGGGCACGGCCACATGCTCGCTGCAGGTCAGGTGGTGGTAGCCGAGCCGGTCGGCGGCCTCGGCGATCCGGCCGAGCTCCTCGATGCCGGCGCTGTGCTCCCACGGGGAGTGTGCTCCCGGCGGCTGGGCCACCACCGGTGTGACGATGCCGATGCGCATGTGCCCCCCTCCAGGCTGTGACAAGAAAACGTTCTAGTAGCAACGTCCGCGCTGTCTCGTGAGGCGTCTCACTCAACGGAACGGACAAAGCGCCATAAACACGACATCAACTGGTGTCTTCCCTGGGAAGAGACTGCTTGCTAGATTCGTGTCACAAGAATTCATTTCAGTCGTCTGGGAGGTGCGATGAGCGAGTCCACGGCAGCCCCCGCAGTGCGCCGCGACCCGCCGCCGTCGATGGTCGAGCGAATGACCTTGATCCTGGACGCCTTCACCGGCCGCTCGGTCCGGCTGACCCTGGAGGACGTGGCACGGCACACCGGCCTGCCGCGCTCGACCGCGCACCGCATCCTCGACCAGCTGGTCCGCCAGCGCTGGCTGGAGCACAACTCCTACGGCTACGCCCTCGGGCCGCGGGCGCTGAGTCTCGGTGGCCGGGACGGCGGGCACGGCAAGATCCGCGAGGCCGCCGCGCCGCTGCTGCACGAGCTGCAGATCACCACCGGGCTGGTGGCCCACCTGGCCGTGCTGGACGGCGCCCACGTCTTCTACCTGGACAAGGTCGGCGGACGGTTCGCCAGCTCGGTGCCCTCCCGGGTCGGCGGACGGGCCCCGGCCCACTCCACCGCGCTGGGCAAGGCGATGCTGGCCTGGCTGGAGCCCGAGCAGGTCGACGCCCGGCTCGGCGGCGCCCTGAACCGGCTGACCAACCGCACCATCGGCGAGCTGGCCACCCTTCACCAGGAGCTGCACCGCATCCGCCGGCGCCGCGGCCTGGCCTTCGAGCGGGGCGAGACCTTCCCCGGCATCGCCTGCGTGGCCGCCGCCATCCGCGGCCCCGAAGGGCCGGTGGCCGGCATCTCCCTGGTCGGCGACATCCGCACCCCGCTGGAGAACGTCGCCCCGCTGGTGGCCGCCGCCGCCCGTGAGGCGTCCCAGACCCTCTTCCCGTCCACGGCGCCGGCGCGCCGCCCCCGCGCCCGGCGGGCGGAGTTCGCCCCGCCCGCCGAGGACTCCTGGTCTCCCGAGACGCTGAACCGCCTGCTGGCGATGGACGGCCGCGGCGAGTGGATGTGACCGCGGCGCTGCGGTGACCTCAGCCCCACCGATCGCCCCTGGCCCACGGGTCGGGGGCGATCGGGGCGTCCGGCTCGTCGATGCCGAACCGGCTGCGGAAGAACAACAGCGGACGCCGCCCCTCGTTCCCCGGGGGACGCTCACAGCTCAGCACCCGTCCGATCACCACGTCGTGGTCGCCGGCCACGTGCACGTCCTGCACCACCGCGTGCACGCGCAGCAGCACATCGGGCAGCGCCGGCGCGCCCCACGGCGACGGCTCCCACTCCAGCCCCTGGAACTTGCGGCCCTTGCTCGACCCGAAGCGCTCGCACAGCTCCCGCTGGTCCTCGGCCAGGATGTTCACGCAGAACCGGCCGCTGGCCCGGATGCGCGGCCAGGACCGGCCGCGGTGATCGGCGCAGAACAGCACCAGCGGCGGCTCCAGGGACACCGACGCAAACGACTGGCAGGCGAAACCCACCGGCTCGCCCCCGTCGAGGCCGGTGACCACGGTGACGCCGGTGGCGAACTCGGCCATGGCCCGCCGGAACTCCACCGGCGCGGGCGGCGCGGCGTGACCGGGATCGGTGGTGATCGCTGGCTCGGCTGGCATGGATTCCCCTCGGGTGCTCGGCGGGCCGCGTCGGGCGTTGACGATCAGGAACGTAGGCCGCCCTCGTTACCGAGGGAAAGGGCATCCCGTTGAGTGGAAGACCACTCTTCATCCCCGCCGCCGCGCCTTCGACGAGCGCCGGCCGCTCCCCATCCGCCGCACCGCCAGGACCTGTCACAACCCCCGAATCAGGCGCGTCCCGCTGATCGGGATCGTCGCGGCGGCCTTGACAAGGCGCTGGTTACGTTCCCGGCAAGTCACCTGCGAAGGACTGAGAGACCTATGACCACGGAGCTGACCTACGAGTCGACGTTGCGCGAACTCGCCACCGACCAAGGGGTGCTGCGTTACCACGAGGCGGGCGAGGGACCGCCGCTGCTGCTGTTGCACGGCTCCGGGCCGGGCGTCACCGGCTGGCGCAACTTCCGCGGCAACCTGCCGGTGCTGGCCGAGCACTTCCGCTGCCTGGTGCTGGAGTTCCCCGGCTTCGGGGTCAGCGACCCGACCGACCAGCACCCCATGCTGGCCGCCACCGGCGCGGTGCTCCGCTTCCTGGACGGGCTGGGCCTGCAGCAGGTGGACGTGATCGGCAACTCCATGGGCGGCATCGTCGGCACCCAGGTGGCGCTGGCCCACCCCGACCGGGTGCGCCGGCTGGTCACCATCGGCGGCATGGGCCGCAACATCTTCAGTCCTTCGCCCGGCGAGGGCATCAAGCTGCTGATGGAGTTCACCGACGAGCCCAGCCGCGAGAAGCTGATCCGCTGGCTGCACTCCATGGTCTACGACCCCAAGATCATCACCGAGGAGATGATCGAGGAGCGCTGGCAGCAGGCCACCGACCCCGACACGCTGGCCGCCGCCCGCCGCATGTACGGCAGCAAGGCCTTCGCCGCCAACGCCAAGGCCCAGGCCGCCTCCGACACCCCGCCCTACTGGGCGATGCTGCACAAGCTCAAGGCCAAGACCCTGATCACCTGGGGGCGTGACGACCGGGTCAGCCCCGTGGACATGGCGCTGCTGCCGATGCGCGCCATCCCCGACGTCGAAGTGCACATCTTCCCCAACTGCGGCCACTGGGTGATGATCGAGCAGAAGGAGGCCTGGGAGAGCGTGGTGCTGGCCTTCCTGACCCGCAAGGACGCCGCATGAGCGCCGCGGGCAACGGCTGGGACGCCGAATACGACCTGGTCATCGTCGGCAGCGGCGGAGGCGGCATGGCCGCCGCGCTCACCGCCCACGACGAGGGACTCAAGCCCCTGATCGTGGAGAAGGGCAAAAAGTACGGCGGCAGCACCGGCATCTCCGGCGGCGGCATCTGGATCCCCAACAACCCCACGCTGCGCGCCAAGGGCCACAACGACAGCCGCGAGTCCATCCTGCGCTACCTGGAGCAGCTCACCCAGGGCCGCGTGCCCAGGGCGCGCCTGGAGGCGTTCGTCGACAACGGCCCGGCCGCGATGGAGGTGCTCGAAAAGAGCAAGTGGGTCAAGTTCTTCTGGACCAAGGGCTACTCCGACTACCACCCCGAGCTGGAGGGCGGGCGCCCGATGGGACGCTCCATCGAGGCCAAGCCCTTCGACACCCGCAAGCTGGGTGAGGACGAAAAGTACCAGCGGCCCAACAACCTCAAAGGCCCCCTCGGCCTGTGGATCACCGCCAAGGACTACCGCGACCTGGCCATGGCCAAGCGCACCTGGCGGGGCCGCAAGGCCTCCCTGGTGGCCGCCTGGCGGGTCTCCTCCAACCTGATCCTGCGCCGCCACATGGCCACCGGCGGGCGCGCCCTGGTCGCCCGGCTGCGCATGGCGCTCAAGGACGCCGGCATCCCGCTGTGGCTGCAGACCCGCATGACCGACCTGATCACCGACGAGCGCGGCGCCGTCGTCGGGATCGAGGTCGAACGGGAGGGCAAGACGCTGCGGCTGCGCGGCCGCTATGGCGTGCTGCTGGCCACCGGCGGCTTTGAGCACAACAACGAGATGCGCGCCAAGTACCTGCCCGAGGGCGCCCGGGAGAACTACGCCATGGGCGCCCGGGAGAACACCGGCGACGGCATCCAGGCCGGGATCAAGCTCGGCGCCGCGCTGGACCTGATGGACGACGCCTGGTGGATGCCGGCGCTGCGGCACCCGGCCGGCGCGGTCATCCCGCTGCTGTCGGAACGGGCCATCCCCCGGCAGGTCATCGTCTCCCCGCAAGGGAAGCGCTTCACCAACGAGTCGGCCCCGTACGTCAACTTCGTCCACGACCAGCTCGCCGGCGGCCACATCCCCGCCTGGCTGGTGATGGACGCCAAGGCCCGCGCCCGCTACCCGTTCGCGCAGATCCTGCCGGGCGCGCCGATCCCCAAGAGCTTCTTTGAGGCGGGGATCGCCTTCAAGGCCGACACCCTCACCGAACTGGCCGAAAAGATCGGCGTCCCGGCCGACGCGCTGAACGAGACCGTCACCACCTTCAACGGCTACGCCCGCACCGGCAAGGACCCCGAATTCGGCCGCGGCGACAGCGCCTACGACCGCTACTACGGCGACCCCAACCTCAAGAACCCCAACCTGGACGTGATCGACACCCCGCCCTACTACGCCTTCCGGCTGGAGATCGGCGACCTGGGCACCAAGGGCGGGCTGGTCTGCGACGAGCACAGCCGGGTGCTGCGCGAGGACGGCTCGGTGATCGAAGGGCTGTACGCCACGGGGAACACCTCCGCCTCGGTGATGGGCAACGAGTACGCCGGTCCCGGCGCCACCATCGGCCCGTCCATCGTGTTCGGCTACATCGCCGCCCGGCACGCCGCCGCCCGCGCCCGCCGGGAGGACCAGCGGTGAGCCGGGCCGGATCGCTGAAGGTGCGCGTCGTCGAGGTCGTCCGCGAGACCGCCGAGGCGCACACGCTCGTCCTGGAACCCGCCGAGGGGGACCGGGAGCGCTTCGCCTACCGGCCCGGCCAGTTCCTGACCATCCGGGTGCCCGCACCCGACGGCTGGGCGGCGCGCTGCTACTCGCTGTGCAGCTCGCCGCTCACCGACGAGCACCTGAAGGTGACCGTCAAACGGGTCGCCGGCGGGCTGGGGTCCAACTGGATCTGCGACAACGTCACCGCCGGGGACGTGCTGGAGGTGCTGCGTCCCGCCGGGACCTTCACCCCCTCCTCGCTGCAGGAGGACCTGCTGCTGATCGCCGGCGGCAGCGGCATCACCCCCATCATGTCGATCCTGAAATCCTGCCTGGCCGCGGGCGGCGGGAAGGTGACCCTGCTGTATGCCAACCGGGACGAACGCTCGGTCATCTTCGCCGGTGAGCTGCGCGCCCTCGCCGAGGCGCACGGTGAGCGGCTGACGGTCCTCCACTGGCTGGAGTCGGTGCAGGGCCTGCCCACCGCGGCCGGCCTGCGCGCGCTGCTGCGGCCCTACACCGACCGCGACGCCTTCATCTGCGGGCCGGCCGCGTTCATGGACCTGGCGACCGAGGCGCTGACCGGTCTGGGCGTGCCCGCCGGGCGGGTGCATGTGGAGAAGTACTTCTCGCTGGCCGGCGACCCGTTCGAGGCGGCCGGCGAGGACGCCATCTCAGACGGGGACAGCGGTGCGGCGGGTGAGGAGGACGCCGCCACCGTGGAGGTCGAAATCGACGGCGAGAGGCGGACCGTGCCCTGGCCCCGCTCCGAACGCCTGCTCGACGTGCTGCTGCGCGCCGGAGTGGACGCGCCGTTCTCCTGCCGTGAGGGCTCGTGCGCGGCATGCGCCTGCGTGGTCCTGGAAGGGGAGGCGTCCATGGACGTCAACACCGTCCTGGATGAGCGGGACCTCGCCGACGGCCTCATCCTCGCCTGTCAGGCGAGGCCGGTCAGCGACCGGCTGAAGGTCACCTACGACGGCTAACGACATCACGGGAGAGTGGGCGATGGCCAAGCGCGTGCTAGACGCGATCATGGAACACGCCGAGGAGATCCGCGAACTCGGCCCCGTCAACGAGCGGCTCGGCAAGCTCGACGACAAGGCCGCCAAGATCCTGCGCGACGCGGGGATGATGCGGATGCTGCAGCCGGCGACCTACGGCGGCATGGAGGCGCACCCCCGCGAGTTCGCCGAGACGGTGATGGGCATCGCCGCCCTGGACGGCTCCACCGGCTGGGTCGCCGGCATCGTCGGCCTGCACGCCTGGGAGATGGCCCTGGCCGACCCGCGCGTGCAAGAAGAGGTCTGGGGCGACAACCAGGACACCTGGATCGCCTCCCCGTACGCGCCGCTGGGCATCGCCCGCCCGGTCGACGGAGGCTACATCTTCAACGGCCGCTGGCAGTTCTCCTCCGGCACCGACCACTGCGACTGGATCTTCCTGGGCGGCATGCTCGGCGACGCCGACGGCAACATCGCCCAGCCGCCGACCTCGCTGCACCTGATCCTGCCCCGCTCCGACTACGAGATCGTCGAGGGCACCTGGGACGTGGTGGGCCTGTCGGGCACCGGCAGCAAGGACATCATCGTCCGCGACGCCTTCGTCCCCGAGTACCGGGTGCTGAAGTACCACGACGTGATCGAGGGCATCCAGGCCGAGCGGGCCGGGCTGACCAACCCGCTCTACCACGTGCCGTTCACCGCGATCTTCCCGCTGGGCATCTCCTCGGCGGTGATCGGCATCACCGAGGGCGCGCTCGCCGCCCACCTGGCCTACCAGCGCAGCCGGGTGCAGATCACCGGCACCAAGGTCAAGGACGACCCGTACGTGCTGTACGCCATCAGCGAGGCCGCCGAGGAGATCGCCGCCTCCCGCATCACGATGCTGGACTACATCTCCCGGCTGTATGACAAGGTCGCCGCCGGCAAGAAGATCACCTTCGCCGAGCGCGCCGCGGCCCGCCGCACCCAGGTCCGCTCGGCCTGGCGCGCGGTGCGGGCGATGAACGAGATCGTGCTGCGCTCCGGCGGCAACGGCATGCGCATGGACAACCCCATCCAGCGGTTCTGGCGGGACGCCCACATGGGGTTGGTGCACGCCATCCACGTGCCCGGCGCCGTCTACCACGTCTCCGCCCTGACCGACATGGACATCGAGCCCCCGCTGGGCCCGATCCGCTCCATGATCTGAAAACCCGCGCCGGCCCCGGCGCCACCGGACGGGGCCTTCGCCATGAGGACTCTCCCGGACCGGCCCCTCGACCGGCCCGGGACCGTCCCGTTTGCGGCCGGTTCGTGACGGCCTCAGTCCCAGGTGGGGAGCATGCCCTCCGGGTAGCGGGCGCCGAAGCCGCCGTTGGGCAGGATCTCGGCGATGCGCTCCAGGTCGGCCCGGCTCAAGACGAGGTCGGCGGCGGCGACGTTCTCCTCCAGGCGCTTGGGGCTGCGGGTGCCGGGGATCGGCACGACGTCCTCACCCCGGGTCAGCAGCCAGGCCAGCGCCAGCTGGGCGACGGTGGCGCCCTTGGCCGCGGCCAGCTCGGCCAGGGCGCGCGTGGCCTCCAGGTTCTTTTCGTAGTTGCCGGGCTGGAAGCGCGGGTCCCAGTGGCGGAAGTCGGAGGGGTCGTACTCGGGGCCGGGCTTGGCCGACCCGGTCAAAAAGCCCCGGCCCAGCGGTGAGTAGGCCACGAACCCGATCCCCAGCTCGCGCAGGACGGGGAACAGGGCCTCCACGTCGCGTTCGAACAGCGAGTACTCGGTCTGCAGCGCCGACACCGGGCAGACGGCGTGCGCCCGGCGGATGGTGTTCTCACCCGCCTCGCTCAGCCCGAAGTAGCGGACCTTGCCGGCCTCGATCAGCTCCCCGACGGTCCCGGCCACCTCCTCGATCGGCACATCGGGATCGACCCGGTGCTGGTAGAGCAGGTCGATGACGTCGGTGCCCAGGTGGCGCAGGCTGTTGTCGACGACCTGGCGGATGCGCTCGGGACGGCTGTCCAGCCCGCTGGGACGCGTGCCGGTGAAGTCGAACCCGAACTTGGTGGCGATGACCACCTCGTCGCGGACCGGGGCCAGCGCGGCCCCCACGATCCGTTCGTTGGCGCCCTGCCCGTACAGCTCGGCCGTGTCGAAGAACGTCACCCCCAGCTCGTGGGCCCGGCGGATGGTGGCCTCGCCTTCCTTTTCGTCCGAGGGGCCGTAGGCGATGGAAATGCCCATCGCGCCGTACCCCAGCTCCGACACCACCAGCCCCTGCCGGCCGAGAGCCCGCTGTCGCATGTCCGCTTCCCTTCACCGCGCCTGTCCTGCCCGCTGATGTTAGAGACCCTTGATGTGCCCGCCTCACGCGAGATCTCCCGGAAAGAACGGGTACCGTCCGCGCTCGGGCAGGGGGCGGCGGGGGCTCCGTGGGATCGGGCACGGGCGGATGGGGGCTTGCGGCCGGGAGGGTCGCCGCCCACGGCGGGCCGGCCGGGCCGCGATCTTTTTCCGGGGACGGATTCCGCGTCACCGTCCTGCATGGGCGTTGCCGCATCACAGGAGTTCATCACCAGGTACGACGAGGTGGGCAACGAACCGGCCGCCGGTGTGCGCGCCGTCTCCACCACGCTGGAGGAGTTCGCCCGCGAAAGCGCCTTGGGCGGCGCGGCGTCCCCGGTCCGGGACTCTCACTGAGCGGGAGGACGGGCGCGGCGAGCAGGCGGTTTTGAGAGCTTGAGCACTGGCGGCCGGAGGCTCGACCGCGACATCGAAGATGGATCGAGGACGCACAGTGACGTTGATCCGAGGACTTGGCTATGTGAAGGTCCAGACGCGCCACATCGAACGCTGGCGCGAACTGGCGATCGAAGGACTCGGCTTCGCCGAGGGCTCCGGACCGGACCCGGACGGGCTGTACCTGCGCATGGACGAGCGCCGCTACCGCCTGGCGGTGCTGCCCGGCGACACCGACCGGGTGCTGGCCGTCGGCTGGGAGGTGCGCGACCAGTACGCGCTGGCCGCGGTCCGCGAGGCGGTGGAGAAGTCCGGCACGGACGTGACCGTGCTGTCGCCCAAGGAGGCCGCCGAGCGGGACGTCGAGCAGGCCATCGCCTTCAAGGACCCCTCCGGCACCCCCGTGGAGGTGTTCTTCGGCCCCGTCCTGGACCACAGCCCGCTGCGCACCCCGCTGGCCCACAGGTTCGTCACCGGCCCGCTGGGCATGGGCCACGTGGTGCTGCCCACCCCCCGCGCCGAGGAGCTGACGAACTGGTACTGCGAGGTCCTCGGGTTCCTGCCGCGCGGTGCCATGAAGGTCAGCGCCGCCACCCCCGAGCGTCCGTTGCGCGTCCGCTTCCTCGGCGTCAACCAGCGCCACCACAGCCTGGCCATCGCCCCTGCCCCGCACGACGGCGACCCGGGCCTGGTGCACATCATGGTGGAGGTCGAGGACCTGGACACCGTCGGCCGGGCGCTGGACAACGTCACCCGGCTGGGCTTTTCGATCTCCTCCACCCTGGGCCGCCACACCAACGACAAGATGGTCTCCTTCTACGTGCGCGCCCCGGGCGGCTGGGACATCGAGTACGGCACCGACGGCATGCTCGTCGACGAGACGTACTACACCGCCGAAGAGATCACCCGCGACAGCTACTGGGGCCACGACTGGTCGGGCTCTGAGCCGCTGGCCGCGTTCATCCCCCCGACCAAGTGATGCCGATGAGCTCTGTGGAACCGATCGGCGTCCGCGAAGTCGGCGCCTTCGACCACGAGTGCGACGTGCTGGTGGTCGGGTTCGGCTGCGCGGGCGCCGCGGCCGCCTTCGAGGCGGCCAGTGCGGGCGCGAGCGTGCTGGTGCTGGAGAAGGCCGGCGGCCCCGGCGGGGCGTCGGCCATGTCCGGCGGGGAGCTGTACCTGGGCGGCGGCACCGAGATCCAGAAGGCGTGCGGGTTCGACGACGACCCCGACAACATGTACGCCTACCTGGAGGCGGCGCTCGGCCCGCACGTCGATACCGCCAAGCTGCGGCTGTATTGCGATGAGAGCGTGGAGCACTTCGAGTGGTTCCGCGCCCGCGGCCTGACGTTCAACCCCAGCCTGTTCGACGCCCCCACCTGGATGCCCTACACCGAGGACGGGCTGATGTGGCTGGGGGAGAACGCCTGGCCCTACAACACCATCGCCCGCCCCGTCCCGCGCGGCCACCGCCCGGCGGCCAAGGGCTTCGGCGGCCGGCTGCTGATGGAGAAGCTGACGGCCGCCGCCACCGCCGCCGGCGCCGTCACCCACGCCGACACCGCCGCCACCAATTTGGTGCTGGACGACGACGGCCGGGTGGCCGGGGTGGTGGCGCGCAAGTACGGCGAGCGGGTCACCTACCGGGCGCGCAAGGCGGTCATCCTCACCACCGGCGGTTTCGTCGACAACGACGAGATGCTCGCCCACCACGCCCCGGTGCTGCTGGGCCACGACAAGGTCAGCGACGGCAACAGCGACGGCTCCGGCATCCGCATGGCCACCGCCATCGGCGCCGCCACCCGCCGCATGAGCGTGGTGGAGGCCGCGCTGACCGCGCTGCCGGCCGTGGTGGTCCGCGGCATGCTGGTGGACGCCCTCGGCCGCCGGTTCATCAACGAGGACGTCTACCCGGGCCTCTACAGCCACCGGGCGCTGCTGCACCAGCCCGCCCCCTACTGGTCGATCATCGACGAGGAGGGCTTCGAATCCATCCCCGAGTCCGAGCGGTGGGGGGTGCGGCCCAAGTACGCCGCCGAGACCGCCGCCGAGCTCGGCGAGGAACTGGGCATGCCGCCCGGCGCGCTGGAGACCACCATCGAGATCTACAACCGGCACGCCGAAAAGGGCGAGGACCCCTACTTCCACAAGGACCCCAAGTGGCTGCGCCCGCTGCGGGGCCCGCTGGCGGCGATCGACCCGGCCGAGGGCTTCTTCCCCGGTGAGCGGGACCGCGGCAGCAAGGGCACCGGGGTCAACGGGTTCACCCTCGGCGGGCTGCACACCAACGTGGACGGCCAGGTCCTCAACAACTCCGGCGAGCCCATCGCCGGCTTGTACGCGGCGGGCCGGGCCTCCTCCGGCATCCACGGCGAGGGCTATGTCAGCGGCACGTCGCTGGGCGACGGCACGTTCTTCGGCCGCCGCGCCGGACGCGCCGCAGCGGGAGAGGACTGAGGCGTGAAATGAAATACGCCGTCCTGGCCCCCGTCGCGGCGGGCGTGACGGCCGACCCGCAGTGGATCGGCCGTTACGCCCGCCACGCGGAGGCCTGCGGGTTCGAATCCATCAGCGTGGTGGAGCACACCGTCGTCGCCGCCGGCTACACCAGCACCTACCCCTACGACGCCTCCGGGCGCATGGACCTGGCCGACGACCTGGACATCCCCGACCCGCTGGACCTGCTGGCCTTCCTGGCCGGCTGCACCGGCCGGATCGGGCTGGCCACCGGCGTGCTGGTGCTGCCCAACCACCACCCGGTGGTGCTGGCCAAACGGGCCGCCACCGTGGACCGGCTCTCGGGCGGGCGGCTGCGGCTGACCGTGGGCATGGGCTGGATGCGCGAAGAGGTCGAGGCCTGCGGCGCCGACTTCGCCACCCGGGGCCGCCGCGCCGACGAGCAGATCCAGGTCATGCGCAAGCTGTGGGCCGACACCGCGCCGCACGGCGCCGACCACGAGGGGGAGTTCTTCCGTTTCAAGAACGCGATGAGCTACCCCAAACCGGCCCGGGCCGGCGGCGTGCCGATCCACATCGGCGGGCACAGCCGCGCCGCGGCGCGGCGGGCCGGCCGGCACGGCGACGGCATCCAGCCGCTCGGCGTGACCGGGGAGGCGCTGCGCGACCTGCTGAAACTGATGCGCGAGGAGGCCGAGCTGGCCGGACGCGACCCGGACGCCCTGGAGGTGACGCTGGGCCACTCGCTGGCCCGGATCACCCCCGAGAAGGCGCAGAGACTGGCCGAGCTGGGCGCCGACCGGATCGTCCTGCAGCCGACCCCCACGCGCGACCTGGAGCGGGCGCTGGAGGAGCTGTCGGCGTGCGCGCAGCGGCTCGGGCTGACCGCCCCATGAGGCTGAGCACCGGCGACCGGGTCGAGCTGGCCGACCTGGTCGCCCGCTACGCCCTGCATGTGGACCGGCGGGACCTGGCCGCCCTGGCGGGCCTGTTCACCGACGACGCCGTGCTGGTCCTGCCCGACCCGCCCGAACGGATGGGGCCGGTGCTGGTCCACCGCGGCTGGGAGGAGATCGCCCGCGTGATGTCGTCCCTGGAGGTCTTCCCGGTGACGATGCACGCCCTGGCCGGTCAGGTGTTCGACCCCGGCCCCGAGCCGGGCACCGCCACCGGCTCGGTGGCCTGCACCGCCTGCCACCTATCGGAACGGGACGGGACGGTCGTGAACCTGGCGTGGCACCTGCGCTACGCCGACATCTACCGCCGCCAGGGCGGCGCCTGGCGGATCGCCCGCCGCGAACTCCACCTGGAGTGGATCGAGACCCGCCCCGTCCGCCGGTGGCGCGGCGATTCGCGGTGAGAGCGCAAGAGGAGGGGAGAGGACATGACGGCGGGCAGGGCGCTGACCGACGACGGCCCCGAGCACCCGGTCACCTTCGCCGAGCTGGTCGCGGCCAGGGCCGACGACGACCGCACGGGCCTGTGCTATGAGGACCGCACCTGGAGCTGGCGCGAGGTGATCGCCGAGGCCCGGCTGCGCGCCGGCCTGGCCCGCTCGCTGCGCCGCTCCGACGGCCCCTGGCATGTGGGCCTGTTCCTGGAGAACGGCCCCGAGCACCTGTTCTGGATGCTGGGCGCCGCGCTGGCCGGGATCCCGGTGGTGGAGCTGAACCCCACCCGGCGCGGCGCGGAACTGGCCCGCGACATCACCCACACCGACTGCGGCGTGCTGGTCACCGAGACCGAACGGGCCGTGCTGCTGGACGGGCTGGTCCCCGGCATCCCCCGGCTGGTCACCGACACCGACGCCTACGCCGAGAAACTCGCCGACGCTCGCCCGCTGCCCGCCGGCGGCCCCCCGATCGACCCCAAGACGATCTTCTCGCTGGTCTTCACCTCCGGGACGACCTCGGCGCCCAAGGCCGTCATCTGCAGCCAGGGCCGGCTCGGCCGCATCGCCGTCCAGCAGGCCCAGCGCCGCAACCTGACCGCCGAGGATGTGTTCTACGTCGTCATGCCGATGTTCCACTCCAACGCGATCATGGCGGGCATCGCCCCGGCGGTGCGCACCGGCGGGCGGCTGGTGCTGCGGCGCAAGTTCTCCGCCTCCGGCTTCCTGCCGGACGTCCGCCGCTACGGGGTGACGTTCTTCAACTACGTCGGCAAGCCCCTCAGCTACATCCTGGCCACCCCCGAGAAACCCGACGACGCCGACAACCCGCTGCGCATCGCCTTCGGCAACGAGGCCGCCCCGCGCGACATCGCCGCCTTCGCCCGCCGCTTCGGCTGCACCGTCATCGACTCCTACGGCTCCAGCGAAGGGGAGATCCGCATCGTCCGCGTGCCCGGCACCCCGCCCGGCTCGCTGGGCGTGGCCGACGAGGGCGTCATCGTGGTGAACCCCGAGACCGGCGAGGAGTGCCCGCGCGCCCGCTTCGATGAGAACGGCACGCTGCTCAACCCGGATGAGGCCATCGGCGAGATCGTCGACACCAAGGGCGCCGCCAAGTTCGAGGGCTACTACAACAACCCCGAGGCCACCGCCAAGAGGATCCGGGGCGGCTGGGTGTGGTCCGGCGACCTGGCCTACCGCGACGCCGAGGGCTTTTGGTACTTCGCCGGCCGCGACAGCGACTGGCTGCGGGTGGACGGGGAGAACTTCGCCGCCGCCCCCGTGGAACGCCTGCTGGCCCGCCACGAGGCGTTCTTGGAGGTGGCGGTCTACGCCGTCCCGGACGAACGCGTCGGCGACCAGGTCATGGCGGCGGTGGTGCCGGCCCCCGGTCGCACCTTCGACCCGGCCGCCTTCACCGCCTTCCTGCACGCCCAGCCCGACCTGGGCACCAAGTGGGCGCCCCGCTACGTCCGCATCATGACCGAACTGCCCCGCACCCCCACCAACAAGGTCATCAAACGCCCCCTGCGGGCCGAGGCCTGGCACACCACCGACCCCGTCTACCGGCGAATCGGCAAGACCTACGACTACGAACTCATGCCCCGCTGAACGCCCGCGGTTGAAGTGACGCCGCTCCGGCGCGTGCCGTCTGCCCCATCGTGAGGCGGGGACGCTTCCACACTCGGCGGCAAGGCAGACGGCCGGCGTGAGCGGTGTGCGCGACCGCGAAAAGCAGCCGTCCCGGCCCGACCCGCGACGCTTCACCCGGCGGGAATGCCGCGAGCACCTGGAGGCCGGGCGCCGGATCGGGCCCGGTGAACCGGCCGGCCGCTCACTGAACCTCAGAGCGCCGCGGGGCGGGGGCGGCCGCCCCCGCCCCGCGGGCGGGGGTCACTTGGCCGGGGGAAGCATGCGCTGCATGGCCGCGTGGGCTCCGGCGACCAGCTTGGCGCGGGGGAAGCCGCTGCGCTTGACGGCGGCCTCATAGTTGCCGCCGGCGACCCAGACCGGGCCGTCGGACAGGTGCTCCAGGCCCTCGCGGGCCACATCGTCGGGGTCGGCGACGTTCAGGCCCGGGATGTCCATGTTCAACCCGGCGCGTTCCATCGCCGGGGTGCGGGTGACGCCCAGCACCAGCTCCAGTACGTCCACCCCGTGGTCGCGCAGCTCCAGCCACAGGCCCTCGGCGAAGACGCGGCTGAAGGCCTTGGCGGCGGAGTAGACGCTGATCTGCGCCTGGCCCATGTAGCCGGCCAGGGAGCCGACCAGGATGATGCCGCCGCGGCCCCGCTGCTTCATCAGCGCGCCGAAGTGGTGGGTCAGCGACAGCTGGGCGGTGATGTTGAGGGCGATGACGTCCTGGAAGCGGTCCAGGTCGCCGGTGACGAACTCGTGCCCGTAGCTGTTGGCGCCCGCGTTGAAGATCAGCAGCCCGACCTCCAGGTCGTCGGTGACCTCGCGGATCGCCTTGAGCGGGTCGGGGGAGACCAGGTCCAGCTCCAGGGTGCGCACCTGCACCCCCTTGGCCCGCACCTGCTCGGCGGTCTCGGCCAGCGGGCCGGGCTTGCGGGCGATCAGCACCAGGTTCACGCCCGCGTCGGCCAGGCGGTGGGCGAAGCGGGCACCGACCCCTTCCGAGCCTCCGGCGATCACGGCCCAGGGCCCGTAACGGTCCTTGTCGATCATCACTGTCCTTCTTTGTCCGGCGTCGGGACCGGGCGGCGCCGTGCGCTGCCCGCCGTCCTCAAGCGGAAACCTCGAGCGGAACTCGAACAGAAGCGGTGCAGGCCGGTCGCGGGCGCCTGCACCGAGCCTTTTCAAGCACGAGGGCCGGGGCGATATCCGAGGCCCGCCGGTCACGGCATCGTCCCCGACCGCGACGCACCCCGCGGGCGATCTGCGGGAACGGCGCATTGAAAAAGGCTCACCGGTTGGGAGGGCACCGCCGGCGGTGCCGGTCTCGAAAGGGGAGGCCGGGCCGCTGCGGCGATCTTCAAAAGGCCCGGCCGCGTGCGGCGGGGCCGCGCCGAAGTCCCGCCCTCGGCGCTCGCGGCGGCGCAGGCCTTGAAGAGGCGTCTGCCGGGACGCCCCCGCGGCGTTCACCGGGCCGCGGGCTCGGGCCTCGCCGGCGACATCAGGGCATGCCAAAGGAACACCGGTGCCGAACCCGGCGGTGATCCCCCGCCCGGGTCCGGCTCTGCGACCCGGCGGGCGACGTCCCTCCCCGTCCCGTCGCCCGCTCCGGACATCGGCACCGGCCGGCGCGCGTCACTCCTCGACGATCTTGATGGCGCCGTTCAGCGCGGCCTCCTGGATCGCCGACATCAGCGCCGGGCACGTGTTCCAGCGGTCCTCGGCCAGGCTCGGGCAGGCCGAGGCGGCCTCGGCGTTCCACTGGATGCTGGTCTGCTGCCAGCTGGCCTTGCGCACCAGCACCTCGCCGTCGCACCGCCGGCAGCGCACCGGCTGCATCGGCACGCCGTCCAGCAGGCGGTTGTCCTCGCGGATCCTCACGCCGGCTGCCCCTGCGCGGCGGCCTTCTGGCGAGCCAGGTTCTCCTCGGCCTCGCGGGTCCATGCCTCCACCGGACGGGTGGTGTCGATCTCGTACTCGAACCGGTCGGTCATCTCCGGGGTGACGTCGGCGACGTCCACGTAGAACTGCTGGTACCAGCGGCGCAGCTGGTAGACCGGGCCGTCCTCCTCGCACAGCAGGGGGTTGTCGATGCGGGCCTTGTGCCGCCAGATCTCGATGTCCTGCTCAAAGCCCTTGAGGATGAAGCGCGACAGCCGCTGGGCGACCTTCTCGGCGGCGTCCCCCTTCAGCTTGGGGTGGCGCTGCACGATGATCCCCGAGTGCAGCACGAAGGAGTTCTGGTCGATCGGGTAGTGCGAGTTGATCAGCACCGACTCCAGGTCGAAGCCCTCGTAGTGGTAGGTCAGCTCGTCGATCATGAACGACGGCCCGTAGTAGGACGCCACCGAGGTGTTGCCGAGCATCTTGTTGCCGTCGGCGTCGGGCTTGGCGATGTCCGGGCGGCTCTTGCCCTTCATGATCTGGGTGGCGATGTGGCCTTCGAAGATGTTCTTGAAGTAGACCGGGAAGGAGTAGTGCACGTAGAAGAAGTGCGCCATGTCGACGACGTTGTCGATGATCTCCCGGCAGTTGGTGTGGACGATCGTCTCCGTCCACAGCCAGTCGGTCCAGTCCTCCTGCCCGACGCCCTTGATGCGGGGGATGGTGACCTCCGGAGGAGGCGGGTTGCCCTCCGGGTCGTTCCAGATGAACAGCAGCTTGTCCTGCTCCATCGTGGGCCAGGCGGCGGTGCGGGCGCGCAGCGGGACCCGCCGGGAGTAGGGGATCTTCTTGCAGCGGCCGTCGCCGCCCCAGCGCCAGTCGTGGAAGGGGCAGGCGATCTCGTTGCCCTTGACGGTGCCCTTGGACAGGTCGCCGCCCAGGTGCCGGCAGTAGGCGTCCAGCACGTTGATCTTGCCGTCCTCACCGCAGAACACCACGAGCTTCTGCCCGAAGGCGTTGACGGTGTGCGGCTTGCCGTCCTTGAACTTCTCAGCGAGACCCAGGCAGTGCCATCCCCGGGCGTAGCGGTCGGGAATCGCCTCCGCCTCGATGACGCGGATCGCGTCGGACTCGGTCGCGGTCACGTGGATCATCCCTTCAAAGGGCGGATTGCTTCGAACTGCACGCTATGCCGCAGGTCACGTCACAGACCGCGCAGTCTCATTGGCCGGGACGCCACCGCCCGCCGACCGGCGCGGGCGTGGTCTGCTGCATCGCGGACGTGAGCACGACAGGGAGCAGCAGATGAGCAACGAGGTCCTGGAGGCGGTGCGCGGGCTGTTGCCACAGATCGCTGAACGGGCCCGGTCCGTCGACGAAAAGGGACGCATTCCGGCCGAGACGATCCGGGAACTGACCGAGGCCGGGGTGTTCCGGCTGCTGCAGCCGTCCCGGCACGGGGGCCTGGAGAGCGACCCGGTGGACTTCTACCGGGCGGTCCGCATGATCTCCGGCGCCTGCGGCTCCACCGGCTGGGTCACCGGGGTGCTGGGCGTGCACGCCTGGCATCTGGGCATGTTCCCCGACGAGGCCCAGCGGGAGGTGTGGAGCAACGGCCCGGACACGCTGATCTCCTCCTCGTATGCCCCGATAGGCCGGCTCACCCCGGTGGAGGGCGGCTATGAGGTGACCGGGCGCTGGGGCTTCTCCTCCGGCTGCGAGTTCGCCGACTGGGCGCTGCTGGGCGCCCTGGTGGTGGGCGCCGAGGGCCGTCCGGTGGACTTCATGACCATCCTGCTGCCCCGCCGGGACTATGAGATCCGCCAGGTGTGGGACGCCACCGGGCTGCGCGGCACCGCCAGCGACGACATCGTGGTGAAGGGGGCGTTCGTCCCCGAGCACCGGGTGATGCGCAACTACGACATGGCCCGGCTGCGCGCCCCCGGCAGCAAGGTCAACACCGGCCCGCTGTTCCGCATGCCGTTCGGCACGCTCTTCACCACCACCATCACCTCCAGCGTGATCGGCATCGTGGCCGGCTGCTATGCGCACTACGTGGAGTCCATGCGCGACCGCATCCGCCTCAGCCTGGGCGGCGGCCGGTTCGTGGAGGACCCGTTCGCCCAGGTCGCGGTGGGCCGTGCCGCCTCGGAGATCGACGCGGCGGTGCTGCAGACCGAGCGCAACGTCCGCGAGATGTACGCCCACGCCGTCGCGGGCGAGAAGATCCCCATGGAGCTGCGCCTGCGGGCCCGCCGCGACCAGGTCCGCGGCACCGAACGCGCCATCGAGGCCATCGACATCCTGTTCAAGACCGCCGGCGGCAACTCCCTGCACCGCGGCCACGTCATCGAACGCGCCTGGCGGGACGCCCACGCCGGCAGCGTGCACGTGGCCAACGACCCCGAACGCGCCCTGGCCATGTACGGCCGCGGCGAGTTCGGCCTGAAGATCGAAGACAACCTGCTCTAGGCGCCCGCGGGGACCTCTCCCCGCGGGCGCGCTCTCCGGGACGGGCGTCTTAGGCCTCGACTTCGACGTAGTTCATCAGGTCCGCCTCGATCCCGGCGGTGCGGAAGAACTCGGCGGGCTGGAAGCCGATCTGCCGGTGGGCCTGCTCGACGGCCGTCCGCGCGGCGGCCAGGTCGTCGGCGGAGGCCCACTTGACGATCGTGACCGCGTTGAAACGGCCGGGGCCGGAGTGCCGTTCCAGCAGCACCTCCTCCAGGAAGCCCGGCTGCTCGCGCAGCACCGCATGGGTTCGCCGGACGTTGCGCCAGAACTCCTCGCGCGCCTGGTCGGGGACGATGAACTTGTCCACCCGGTACACCGCGGACATCTGAGCCTCCCGTCGTTCATGGACGTACCGGGACGCTAAAACCTCGACTTCGCTTGAGGTCAAATCGCCGTCCGCACGGCCCCGGACGGGCGCGCCGCCGCGTTGGCGGCCGGGCAGAACGGGTATGGAGAAAACCCGCCCCGGCCGCAGGCCGTCGCGCCCGGGTCGCAGGGGTGTGTTCGCGCGTCTTGGCCGTCCCGTCCCGAAAGGCGCGGCGGGCGCGTCGGGGAAGCGCCCGTTGCACAGCCGAAAAGGAGCCCGGGATGGGAGCGTATGCGAAGGCCTACGAGCAGAGCCTGGCGGATCCGGAGCGGTTCTGGCTGGATGCGGCCGGCCTGATCGACTGGGACGTCTTCCCCGAGCGGGCGCTGGACGATGCGAACGCCCCGTTCTACCGCTGGTTCCCCGGCGGGCGGCTGAACACCTCCTACAACGCCCTGGACCGGCACATCGAGCGCGGCGCCGGCGACCGCACCGCGCTGATCTGGGACTCGGCGATGGAACCCGCCCAGCGCCGCTACACCTACCGGCGGCTGCGCGATGAGGTCGCCCGGGCGGCCGGGGCGCTGGCCGGGCTCGGCGTCGGCAAGGGCGACCGGGTCATCGTCTACATGCCGATGGTGCCCGAGGCCGTCATCACCATGCTGGCCTGCGCGCGGATCGGCGCGGTGCACTCGGTGGTCTTCGGCGGGTTCGCGCCCCGGGAGCTGGCGGTGCGCATCGACGACGCCCGCCCCAAAGTGGTCGTCACCGCCTCCTGCGGCATCGAGCCGACCCGCGTGGTGCCCTACAAGCCGATCCTCGACCAGGCCCTGGACATGGCCGCCCACCGTCCCGACCACGTCCTGCTGCTGCAGCGCGACCGGCAGCGCGCCGAGCTGGGACCCGGCGAACTGGACTGGGCCGACGTCGTCCCGGGCGCCGCCCCCGCCGACCCGGTGCCGGTGGACTCCACCGACCCGCTCTACATCCTCTACACCTCGGGGACGACCGGTAAGCCCAAGGGCGTGCTGCGCACCAACGGCGACCACGCGGTGGCGCTGGCCTGGTCGATGGGTGCGATCTACGACATCGGCGCCGGCGATGTGTGGTGGACGGCCTCCGACGTCGGCTGGGTCGTCGGCCACAGCTACATCGTCTACGGGCCGCTGCTGGTCGGCGCGACCACCGTGATGTACGAGGGCAAACCGGTCGGCACCCCGGACGCGGGCGCGTTCTGGCGGGTGATCTCTGAGCACGGGGTCAAGAAGCTGTTCGCCGCCCCCACCGCTCTGCGGATCATCAAGAAGGTCGATCCCGACGGCGCCGAACTGGCCAAATATGACCTCGGCTCGCTGAGCGGGGTGTTCATGGCCGGGGAGCGGCTGGACCCGGAGACCTGGCAGTGGGCCACCGAGAAGCTCGGCGTCCCGGTGATCGACCACTGGTGGCAGACCGAGACCGGCTGGGCCATCGCCGCCAACCCCCAGGGGCTGGAGCCGATGCCGGTCAAGCCCGGCTCGGCCACCGTGCCCATGCCCGGCTGGGACGTGCGGATCGTGGACGCCACGGGCGCGGAGCTGCCACCCGGGCAGGAGGGCGAGATCGTCATCAAGCTGCCGCTGCCCCCCGGCGCGCTGGCCACGCTGTGGGGCGACGACGAGCGTTTCCTCGACTCCTACCTGAGCCGGCACGAGGGCTACTACACCACCGGCGACTCCGGCTACCGCGACGAGGACGGCTACCTGTTCGTCATGGGCCGCGTCGACGACGTCATCAACGTGGCCGGCCACCGGCTGTCCACCGGCGCCATGGAGGCCGCCCTGGCCGCCCACCCCGCCGTCGCCGAGTGCGCGGTGATCGGCGTCCCCGACCCGGTCAAGGGCCAGATCCCCTACGGCCTGGTGGTGCTGAAGGCCGGCGCCGAGGTCGCCGAGGACGAGCTGCGCGCCGAGCTGATCGCCGCCGTCCGCCGCGAGGTGGGCCCGGTGGCCGCCTTCCGGGACGTGGCCGTGGTGCCCGCGCTGCCCAAGACCCGCTCCGGCAAGATCCTCCGCAAGACCATGCGCGGCCTGGCCGCCGGGCGGGAGGAGCCGGTCCCGCCCACCATCGAGGACCCCGCCGTCCTGGAGGCCATCAAGCCCTTGCTGCGGCTGCACGAGTGACCTTCGCGCGCGGCCGTCAGGAGTCCTCCTGAGCCTGGGCCGCCGGGAGGATGCAGGTCAGGGCGCGGCGCAGGACGTCGGCGAAGGAGCCGGTGGCGCCGGGGGAGATCCAGTGCCGCCCGGCCACGCGGACGGCGGCGGCGACCGCGCCGGCCATGACGCGGGGGTACAGGATGCTCGGCCGCGCCAAGCGCGTCATCGTCACCAAGGACGAGACCACCGTCGTGGACGGCGCCGGTGACGCCGCCGAGATCGAGGGCCGGATCAACCAGATCCGCACCGAGATCGACAGCACCGATTCCGACTACGACCGGGAGAAAAGGCCCTGCGCCTGAAGGCGCAGGGCCTTCACGACCCGAGGGCGTTCAGGACCGGCGCAGGTCGTGGTCGCCGTTCTTGATGGCTGTGATGAGGCCCGTCATTGCGGTGAGGCTGAGCCTGTGCTGTGGTCCGTCCGGCTGCTTGGAGTCGCGCACCGCGACCTGCCGGGTGCCGGGAACGCGTGCCAGCTCAACGCATGCGCCGCCGTTGGCTCCGCTGTAGGACGACTTGCGCCACTTCATCTCGTCCACCGCTCTTCCATGATCCTTCTGATCAGCTCGATCGAATCCGGCCGGCTGAGGGAGTGCGCCCTGAAGCGTTCGAACATCCTTCGCAATAGCGCCAGGTTCTCTGGCTCTTCGATCACTTCGCCGTTCAGCTGGTTGTCCAGGTAGGCGACTTCTCTACCGTCGAGGGTAGCGATGATGAAGTTCGCCAGGAACCCGGCGCAGACCTCGGACGTCATCGGGATGACGTGAATGAAGACGTCGCTTCTGCGGGCCATCTCGATCAGATGCGCCAGCTGGGCGCGCATGACCTCCGCTCCGCCCACGTTGTACAGGAGAACGGCCTCCGAGATGACCGCGACCAGAGTCGGGGAGTCGTATTCCCGGGCGAGGACCTGCTGACGCTGCAGGCGCTCTTCCACCATTTTGTCGATGTCACAAATGGAAATTTCGGTATGGGGAGGTCTTTCGCTGTTCCCCAGTTCCGGATAGAACGAGGCCCGCACCGGGGCGGTGCGGGCCTCTGTCCTCAGGGCGCAGCCTCTACTTCATGTCCTGGACGGCGCGGTAGGCGAACGCCATGGCCGTGCCGATCGGGATGCCCGGCCCCGGGTAGAACGGGCCGGTGAAGGACGCGCTGGTGTTGCCCACCGCGTACAGGCCGGGGATGGGGTTGCCGGAGGCGTCGAGCACCCGGGCCTCGGTGTCGGTGCGCAGGCCGCCCTTGGTGCCCAGGTCGCTGAGGACGACGCGGGCCGCGTAGTAGGGCGGCCGGTCGATGGGGACCAGGCAGGGGTTGGGGCCGTCGCCGGTGGCGAAGAACCGGTCGTAAGGGTCCTCGCCGCGGTGGAAGTCCTCGTCGGCGCCCTTTTCGGCGAAGCCGTTGAAGCGCTCGACGGTGGTGGTCAGGTTGTCGGCGGGCAGGCCGAGGGCGGCGGCCAGGTCCTCCAGGGTGTCGGCCTTCACCCACAGCCCGGCCTTCAGCTGTTCTTCGGGCTTGACCGTGGGCACCGAGATGGCCGGGAGCCTGCCGCCGGAACGCGAGTCGAAGATCAGGTGGGCGGGGACGCGGCCGGGTTCGGCGGCCATCTGGCGGCCCATCTGGTCGTACGGCAGGCACTCGTTGGCGAAGCGGCGGCCGGAGCCGTCCACGATGAGGCCGCCGCGGAAACCCAGCGTGAAGGCGGCCCTGCCGTCGGGCGTGGCCAGGCCCGGGCACCACCAGGCCTGGTCCAGCAGGCCGGTGGCGGCGCCGATGCGCACCGCCGCCGCGATGGCGTCGCCGGTGTTGGCTCCGGCCGGGGCCATCGACCATTGCGCGCTGCCCGGCAGGCCGCGTTCGGCGCGGGCCGCCGCGTCGCCTTCGAACCCGCCGGCGGCCAGCAGCACCCCGCGCTCGGCGCGCAGCCGGACGGTCCCGTCTGCGGTGCGGGCCACCACCCCGACCACCCGGCCGTCTTCGACGATCAGGTCGGTCAGCGCGGTCTCGGTGCGCACCACCCCGTTGCCGGTCTGCGTGAACGCCAGCAGCAGCCGGCCGATCAGCGCCCGCCCGGCCGACAGCGGCGCGGCCGGGTCGTGGCCCAGCCCGGCGCGGTCACGGTCCACGATGGGACGCACCAGGGAGGCCAGCTCTCCCAGCCGGTCCTGCGGCAGGTCCAGCGGCACGAAGGAGCGGCCCTGGTCCATGCGGCCGGGCCGGGCGAAGTAGTCGGGGAAGGGCCGCCACTCGAACTCGATCTCCGGGTTCTGTTCCAGGAACTCCACCACCTGCGGGGCGGTGGACAAGAACGCCTCCCGGTGCCCGGCGTTCTCCTCGCCCAGCAACGCCCGCAGGTAGGTGCGGGCCGACTCGGTCGAATCCCCGATGCCCGCCCGCTGCTGCACCCGGCTGCCCGGCAGCCAGATGGCCGACCCCGAGTACGCGGACGTGCCGCCCAGCAGCGGTGTCTTCTCCAGGACGACGGTGCGCAGCCCGCTGGAGGCGGCCGCAAGCGCCCCGGTCATGGCCCCCGCACCCGATCCGGCCACCACCACGTCGAAACGGTCGTCCCACGATTCCCCGGCGTTGCCCATGCGTTGTCCTTTCACGTCTTGGCGCCCGCTCCAGGCAAGCGCAACGCCGGATGCGCCGGATCTCACATCCCACTCATCGGAATCAGCAGGCCGTCCCATGGCGGAGGGCTCTGTATTGTCATGCGGGGATCGAGCGTGAACGGAGACGACGTGCCGAGGATCGCATCGGCCCGGCCACCGGCCGAGCCCAGCTCGCCTGAACAGCATGACAGGCGCCGGCGCATCCTCCGGGCGGCCATGCGCATCGGCAGTGAAAAGCCGCTGGAGCGCGTCCAGATGCACGAGGTGGCCAAGGAGGCCGGGGTCGCGATCGGCACGCTGTACCGCTACTTCCCCTCCAAGGTCCACCTGTTCACCGCGGTCATGGCCGACCAGGTGGATCGGTTCCGGGAGAGCATCCGCCCGCCCGAGCCCGGCGTGGCGCCCGAGGACGCGGTCGGCGAGCTGCTGGTGCAGGCCAGCCGCCAGCTGCTGCGCCGCCCGGTGCTGGCCTCGGCGATGCTGCAGTGCTCCGGGCTGGCCAACGCCGCCACCGTCGGCGACGCCGCCCGCATCGACAACGGCTTCCGCGAGATCATCCTGGAGGCGCTGGGCATCGAGGTGCCCACCGTCAAGGACGTCACCTTGGTGCGGCTGCTGATGCAGTGCTGGTACGGGGTGCTGCAGTCCAGCCTGAACGGCCGGGCGTCGCTGTCGGACCTGGAAAACGACATCCGGCTGGCCTGCTGGCTGCTGCTGGCGCCGCGCTCCAACGCGCCCGGCCGCGAGGAGAATCAGGAAAACGGCCGCACCGGCGACCGGGAGGGCTGAAAACGGCCGCTTCCGGTGACCGGGATCACCGCGCCGGACGGCGAGAGATCGCCGTTACCGTCCCCGGCATGAATCGCTTCGACGGGGTGAAGGTGCTGCTCACCGGGGCGGCATCGGGTATCGGACGGGCCACGGCGCTGCGGCTGACCGCAGAGGGCGCCGCGGTGTTCGGGGTCGATGTGTCCGAAGAGGGACTGGCCGCGACCGCCGCGGCGGTGACCGGGCCGGGCCGGCTGGTGACCGGCGTCGCCGACGTCACCGACGAGGCCGCGGTGGTCGCCGCCACGGACCGCGCCGCCGCCGCGCTCGGCGGCATCGACGTCCTGATCAACGTGGCGGGCGTCCACAGGGCCACGCCGATCGCCACCTTGTCGGTGGCCGACCTGCAGCACCTGTTCTCGGTGAACCTGGTCGGCACCGCCCTGTTCTGCCGGGAGGCGCTGCGGTACCTGCCGGACGGCTCCGGCGTCATCGTCAACGTGGCCTCGCTGTCGGCCACCCAGGGCAACCCCTACATGACCGCCTACTCGGCGTCCAAGGGCGCGGTGCTGGCCTTCTCGCTGAGCCTGGCCGCCGAGCTGACCGCCCGCCGCATCCGGGTGGTGCCCGTCTCCCCGGGCACCGTCGACACCCCGCTGACCCGGCGGCCCGACGTGGTCCCCCAGGGTGTGGACCTGAGCTACTTCAACCGGATCCGGGCGCCGTTCGGCTCCGCCGAGCCCGAGCAGATCGCCTCCGTGATCGCGTTCGCGGCCTCCCGCGACGCCTCCTATCTGACCGGCGCCGAGCTGCGCGTGGACGGCGGAGCCCACATCTAGAAAGAGGAGCAGGCCATGGGACGGACCATCGCGGTGAGCGGATCGGCCTCCGGCATCGGCCGGGCGCTGGCCGGGCTGCTGCGCGAGCGGGGCGATGAGGTCATCGGGATCGACCTGCACGAGGCGGAGGTGGTGGCCGATCTGGGCACCCCCGAGGGCCGCGCCCACGCGGTGCGGCGGGTGCTGGAGCTGTGCGGCGGGGTGCTGGACGCCGTGGTGGCCTGCGCCGGGGTCTCCCAGTTCACCTCCCTGCCGGTCCGGGTGAACTTCTTCGGGGTGACCGCGCTGCTGGAGGGGCTGCGCCCGGCGCTGGCCAGGGCCGAGCGGCCCCGGGCGGCGACCGTGGCGTCCATCTCCGGCACCCAGCCGCTGGATGAGGCCGTGGTCGCGGCCTGCCTGGACGGCGATGAGGAGGCCGCGGTGGCGGCGGCCGAGAAGGTCGTCGCGGCCGGCCAGGGCAACAAGACCTACCCGTCCTCGAAGGCGGCGCTGGCCCAGTGGCTGCGGCGGGTCTGCATCACCCCCGAGTGGGCCGGGGCGGGCATCCCGCTGAACGCGATCGCCCCCGGCGTGGTCCGCACCCCGATGATCGAGCCGCTGCTGGCCGACGCGGCCATGGTCAAGATCATGAACGAGGCGGTGCCGATGCCGCTGGGCGGCCACGCCGACCCCGAGGTGATCGCCGAGGCGCTGGCCTGGCTGATCTCCCCGGCCAACACCCACATGACCGGCCAGATCATCTACGTGGACGGCGGCGCCGAGGCCATCTTGCGCGGCCCCGAGGTCTTCTGACCGCCGGCCGGAACGACGATGGCCGCCTCTCCGGTGGGGAGGCGGCCATCGCGCTTGCGGAGGCTCCCGGCGCACCCGGCAGGGGTCAGGCCCGCGCGGGGCTCACTGCCCGGGGATCTTGGAGGCCCCCGTGGTGTCGAGCGCGGCGACGCTGTAGGCGGCGTAGGTGCGGTGCGGGTCGCGGTCCTTGAAGTAGGGGGTGAGCTGCTCGTTCAGCTCCTCCACCGAGAAGATCCCGCTTTCGGCGGTGAACTTGCGCTCCACCGTCGGCGCGGCCATCAGCGCCACCATGTCGCCGTAGACGATGAACACCTGGCCGCTGATGTGGTCGGCGGCGGGGGAGGCCAGGTAGCTGACGAACGTCCCCACCCGCTCGGGGGCCAGCGCGTCCAGCCCGCCGGGGGAGGTGCCCTCCCCGAAGGACGCCGCGGTCATCGCGGTGCGGGCGCGCGGGCAGATGGCGTTGGCGCGCACCCCGTAGCGGGCCAGGCCCTGGGCGGTGGACAGCGTCAGCGCCACGATCCCGGCCTTGGCGGCCGAGTAGTTGGGCTGGCCGGCGCTGCCGAACAGGAACGCCTCCGAGGAGGTGTTGATGACCCGGCCGTAGACCGGGCCGCCGGCGGCCTTGCTGGCGGCCCGCCAGTGCGCCGCGGCGGCGCGCGACAGCGCCGCGTGCCCCTTGAGGTGGATGCGGATCACATCGTCCCAGTCGGACTCGGACAGGTTGAACAGCATCCGGTCGCGCAGCACGCCGGCGTTGTTGACCACGATGTCCAGCCCGCCGAAGGTGTCCAGCGCGGCCGACACCAGGGTGTCGCCCATGGACCATTCGCCGACGTCGCCGATCACCGCGACGGCCTGGCCGCCGGCGGCCTTGATCTCGGCGACGACCTCCTCGGCGGCCGGGCCCACGTCGTTGACCACCACGTTGGCGCCCCGCGCGGCCAGCGCCAGGGCCTCGCTGCGGCCGAGCCCGGCGCCCGCGCCGGTGACCACGGCGGTGCGGCCCGCCAGGGTGAGGTCTGCGTTCATCACTTGCTCCCGGTCGTGATACGGATGACCACCGGGAAGCTAGTACGAATTCTATTTTTCTGCGGGCGGACGTCCCGCTGAGCGGGCGGACCGATAGGGAAGGTCCCGCGGTGACCGCTGAGTGGGACCGATCTTGTAGCAGGTGAGAACGAATTCTAGCCTCCCCGCATGACGCTGAACCTGGCGACGCTCTTTGAGGCCGTGGCCGCCGCCGTGGCGGACCGGCCGGCCGTGGTCTGCGGAGAGCGCAGGCTGACCTATGCCGAACTGGACCGGCGCGCCAGCGCATTGGGACACGCCCTGCTGGACGCCGGCATCGCCCCGGGCGAGCACGTCGGCCTCCACATGCTCAACGGGGTCGAGTACGTGGAGGCCATGCTGGCCTGCCTGAAGATCCGGGCGGTGCCGATCAACATCAACTTCCGCTACACCGACCGCGAGCTGCGCCACCTGTACACCGACGCCGACCTGGTGGCCCTGGTCATCGGCGAGGAGTTCACGCCCGCCGCCGCCCGGGTGGCCGCGGACTGCCCCAAACTGCGCCACGCCTGGGTGGTGCGCGGCGACGAGGCGCCGCAGGAGCCCGCCTCCTGGCCCGGCCGCCTCACCGTGACCGACTTCGAAGCCGCCTTCGAAGGCCGCCCGGAGGACCCGCCGCTGGCCGATGAGCGCACCGCCGACGACCGCTTCATCGTCTACACCGGCGGCACCACCGGGCTGCCCAAGGGCGTGGTGTGGCGGCACGAGGACTTCTACATGGCCGCCACCAAGGGCGGAAACCACTACGGCGACCCGTACCTGTCCCCGGAGGCCCTGGCCGAGGGCGCCAAGAACGGCTTCCCCCTGTCCTACCTGATCACCATGCCGCTGATGCACGGCGCGGCCTCCTACACGCTGCTGAGCGCGCTGTACGGCGGGGCGGTGGTGATCTTGCTGCGCCGCTTCGACGCCCTGGAGGTGCTGCGGCTGGTCGACCGGGAGAAGCCCATGATCGTCGCGATGGTCGGCGACGCCATGGCCCGGCCGCTGGTCGACGCGATCCGCGCCCACGGCGCCGACTACGACCTCAGCTCCTGGAAGGTGCTGGGCTCGGGCGGGGCGATCCTGTCGCGCAGCGTCCAGGAGGAGTTCGCCGAACTGCTGCCCGGCATCCACATCAACAACGGCTTCGGGGCCTCCGAATCCGGCGTCGACGGCAACATCACCGTCGGCGACGACGGGCTGATGCGCCTGGCGCCCAGCCCGCACGTGACCGTGGTGGACGCCGACCTCAAACCGCTCCCGCCCGGCAGCGAGGAGATCGGCTACGTCGCCCGCAGCGGCCACGTCCCGCTCGGCTACTACAACGACCCGGACAAGACCGCCCGCACCTTCCCGGTCATCGACGGGGTCCGCTGGTCGATCCTCGGCGACATGGCCAAGGTCGAGGCCGACGGCACCATCGTGGTGCTGGGCCGCGGCTCCGGCTGCATCAACACCGGTGGGGAGAAGGTCTTCCCCGAAGAGGTCGAACAGGCCCTCAAGTCCCATCCGGCGGTGATGGACGCCCTGGTCGCCGGCGTCCCCGACGAGCGCTTCGGGGAACGCGTGGCCGCCGTGGTCGAGCTGCGCGCGGGCGCCGCCGCGCCCACCGTCGAGGACCTGCGCGCCCATTGCCGCACCCAGCTGGCCGGCTACAAGGTCCCGGCGCTGATCACCTTCACCGACGCGGTGGTGCGCTCGCCCAGCGGCAAGGCCGACTACCGGTGGGCCAAGCGCGTGCTGACCGCCGCCGCCGAGCAGACAGGGAGCTCTCATGCCTGAGGCCGTCATCGTCGAAGCCGTCCGCACCCCGGTCGGCAAGCGCAACGGGGTCCTGTCGGGCCTGCACCCGGCCGAGCTGCTGGGCGCGGCCCAAAAGGGCCTGCTGGACAAGGCCGGGATCGCGCCGGAGGTCATCGGCCAGGTGGTCGGCGGCTGCGTCACCCAGGCCGGGGAGCAGTCCAACAACGTCACCCGCCAGGCCTGGCTGCACGCCGGGCTGCCCTACCAGACCGCCTGCACCACCATCGACTGCGCCTGCGGCTCCTCCCAGCAGGCGGTGCACATGGTCGCCGGGCTGATCGCCTCCGGCGCGATCGACGCCGGGATCGGCTGCGGCGTGGAGTCGATGAGCCGGGTCTTCCTCGGCCAGGCCGTCACCCCCGAGACCGGCAACCCCTTCCCCGACTCCTGGTCGCTGGACATGCCCGACCAGTTCACCGCCGCCGAACGCATCGCCAAACGGCGCGGCATCACCCGCCAGGACGCCGACGCCTTCGGCCTGGCCTCCCAGCGCAAGGCCGCCCAGGCCTGGGCGGAGAACCGCTTCGCCGGGCAGATCGTCGAGGTCACCGCCCCGGTCATGGGCCCCGAGGGCCCCACGGGCGAGACCGCCGTGGTCACCCGCGACCAAGGGCTGCGCGAGACCAGCATGGAGGCGCTGGCCAAGCTCAAGCCGGTCATCCCCGACGGCATCCACACCGCCGGCAACACCTCCCAGATCAGCGACGGCGCCGCCGCGGTGCTGCTGACCACCCCGGAGAAGGCCGCCGAGCTGGGGCTGCGGCCGCGCGCCCGGATCGTGGCCTCCGGCATGGTCGGCTCCGACCCCTACTACCACCTGGACGGGCCGATCGACGCCACCCGGCACGTGCTGGCCAAGGCCAAGATGACGCTGGACGACATCGACCTGGTGGAGATCAACGAGGCGTTCGCCTCGGTGGTGCTGTCGTGGGCCGGCGTCCTGAACGCCGACATGGACAAGGTCAACGTCAACGGCGGCGCCATCGCGCTGGGCCACGCGGTCGGCTCCACCGGCGCCCGTCTCATCACCCAGGCGGTGCACGAGCTGGAACGCGCCGACAAGTCCACCGCGCTGATCACCATGTGCGCCGGCGGCGCCCACGCCACCGCCACCATCATCGAACGGATCTGACGACCCCTATGACCATCGGACTGACCGAGGAGCACCGCGACCTGCGCGACGCCGTGCGGGCCTTCACCGACCGCGAGGTGACCGCGCAGGTCGTCCGCGCCGCCATCGACGCCGAGCGCGAAGAGCTTCCCCCCTTCTGGAAAGGCCTGGCCGAGCTGGGCCTGCTGGGACTGCACCTGCCCGAGGACGCCGGCGGGGCCGGCGCCGGGCTGCTGGAGCTGGCCGTGGCGGCCGAGGAACTGGGCCGGGCGCTCACCCCCGGCCCGTTCCTGCCCACCACCCTGGCCGGGGCCGTGCTGCACCGCGCCGGGCACACCGCACACCTGCCCGCCCTGGCCGACGGCAGCGCGATCGGCGCGGTCGCGCTGCGCCCCGGCACGCTGAGACTGACCCGCTCGGACGGGACGGCCGTCTTGGACGGGGAGTCCGAACCGGTGATCGGCGGGCAACTCGCCGACCTGTTCGTGCTGCCGGCCCGCGACGGTGAGACCACCGCCTGGCTGGTGCTGCCCCGCACCGCCGTCGAAGTCGCCGCGCTGCCCAGCCACGACTTGACGCGGCGGATGGCGGCGGTGCGCGCCGCCGCCGTCCCCGTCCCCGAAGGCGCCGTGCTGGACGGCCTGACCGACCAGGACGTGCTGGACCTGGCCGCGGTGCTGTTCGCCGCCGAGGCCAGCGGGCTGGCCGACTGGGCCACCACCACCGCCGCCGAGTACGCCAAGGTCCGCGAGCAGTTCGGCCGTCCCATCGGCCAGTTCCAAGGCGTCAAGCACCGCTGCGCCCGGATGCTGGCCCGCGCCGAGCAGGCCCGCGCCTGCGCCTGGGACGCCGCCCGCGCCGCCGACCCCGACACCGACGCGGCCCAGGCCTCCCTGGCGGCCGCGGTCGCCGCGGCCACCAGCGTGGAGGCGGCGTTCACCGTCGCCAAGGACTGCATCCAGACCCTCGGCGGCATCGGCTTCACCTGGGAGCACGACGCGGGGTTCTACCTGCGCCGCGCCCAGACCCTGCGGATCATGCTGGGCTCCACCGCGTCCTGGCAGCGCCGGGTCGCCCGTCTCACCCTGGAGGGGGTGCGCCGCGAGCTCACCGTCGAGCTGCCCCCCGAGGCCGAGCAGATCCGCGCCGAGATCCGCGCCGAGCTCCAGCCCGCCACCGGCCTCAGCGGCGCCGAGCAGCGGGCCTACCTGGCCGACCGCGGCTACACCGCCCCGCACCTGCCCGAACCCTGGGGCAAGGGAGCCGACGCGGTCACCCAACTGGTGATCGCCGAGGAGCTGCGGGCGGCCGGCCTGCGCCCCCACGACATGATCATCGGCAACTGGGTGGTGCCCACGCTCATCGCGCACGGCTCGCCCGCCCAGCATGAGAAGTTCCTGCGCCCCAGCCTGCGCGGGGAGATCACCTGGTGCCAGTTGTTCAGCGAGCCGGGCGCCGGCTCGGACCTGGCCGCGCTGTCCACCCGGGCCGAGAAGGTGGAGGGCGGCTGGCGGGTCACCGGCCAGAAGGTGTGGACCTCCATGGCCCGCGAGGCCGACTGGGGCATCCTGCTGGCCCGCACCGACCCGGACGCCCCCAAGCACCAGGGCCTGTCGTACTTCCTGCTGGACATGTCCTCCCCGGGCATCGACGTCCGGCCGCTGCGGGAGCTGACCGGGGAGGCCCTGTTCAACGAGGTGTTCTTGGACGGGGTGTTCATCCCCGACGACATGCTGGTCGGCCGGCCCGGCGAGGGCTGGAAGCTGGCCCGCACCACGCTGGCCAACGAGCGGGTGTCGCTCTCTCACGACTCCTCGCTGGGCAGCGGCGGGGAGGCGCTGGTGGAGATCCTGGCGAACGCCCCCGGGCAGGCCGACGAGCAGCGCCTGACCCTGCTCGGCCAGATCCTGTGCGACGCCCAGGCCACCAGCCTGTTCGGGCTGCGCAGCGCGCTGCGCGCGGTCGCCGGGGCCCAGCCCGGCGCCGAGGCCAGCATCGCCAAGCTGGTCGGGGTGGAGCACATCCAGCAGGTCTGGGAGGTCGCGGTGGATTGGATCGGTCCAGCCGCACTGGTCGGGGCCGCCCCCGTGGGCACCGAGCGCCGCTCGGCCCACCGCGACGCCACCTGGATGTTCCTCAACTCCCGGTGCATGTCGATCGCCGGCGGCACCACCGACGTGCAGCTCAACATCATCGGCGAGCGGCTGCTGGGACTGCCCCGCGACCCCGAGCCGGCACCGAGGGGCTGAGGCGATGGCCACGACTCTCAACGCCACCGCCACCGGCCGCGGCGTGGACGCCGCCGCGGCCGCGGCCCGCCGGGTCATCGCCGCGCTGGTGCGCGCCGGGGACATCTCCGGCGCTGACATGACCGCCGTCGCCGACCGGCTCAACGCCATCGCCGACGAGCTGGAGGCCGCCGCCCCCGGCCTGCGGGAGCGGCTGGTGAACATGTGGCGCGGCGACGGCACCACCCGGCACGACCCGGTCACCGGCCCGGAGAACCCGCTGGCCCCGCCGCTGCAGTACACCGGCCGCCCCGACGGCTCCATCGAGGCCCAAGTCACCTTGGACCTGCCCTACCAGGGCCCGCCCTCATGCGTCCACGGCGGCGTCTCGGCCCTGCTGCTGGACCACACCCTCGGGGTGGCCAACGCTTGGAGCGGTCCATCCGGCATGACCGCCGAGCTGACCCTCCGCTACCACCACCCGACCCCGCTGTTCGAACCGCTCACCGTCACCGGCCGCCAGGTCGCGGTGAACGGCAGCAAGATCCGCGCCGTGGGGTCGATCTCGGCCGGCGACCGCACCTGCGTCACCGCCGAGGGCCTGTTCATCGCCAAACACCCACCCCGCCCGCGCTGACCACAAGGCGGCGGCCCGCCCCGAGATCCACACCAGTGCTTCACCGGGTGCTGACGCTTTGTCGGGGG
>Ga0207867_1000299_pt1 | contig 58084 bp, 42 predicted proteins | sample HigsolmetaAR206D_FD_184838 | JGI IMG/M metagenome (GOLD analysis project Ga0207867, IMG submission 184838) | Ionic liquid and high solid enriched microbial communities from the Joint BioEnergy Institute, USA - AR20-6-D (SPAdes) (version 2) ...
TCTCGTAATTCGGCCACTGGTGCAGATGGACTGGGCTGCTGGCTTTCAAAAAGATTCCCACCTAGGCGAGGGTTGGCTGAATCAAGCAAGTCCATTAAGGCGGCCACAGGGCGCCTTCAAGCCGCCCTGTGGCCGATGTGTCTGATCGTCCAGTCCGACACCGGAGACGCAACTCAAATCGGGATGCGAAGCAGCGGAGCACACCCGGCGCGGCAGGCAATACGGCACGCGACTCTGCTGCGTGGATTGGCGAACGAGTTGCAGCGCTTCTGGCACCCTTGCACGCACTTCCTATAGGCGCTGCGGCCAATGGGTCCCGCGGCGAGTGTTTCAATATCGGGGTCGCCGCCGAGTGCTACATTCAGGCCCCGTTGCCATTGCTCACGAACCGCACCATCAAGAGGATTGGCGAGATAGTTCCAGAAGAGAGGATCTGCGGCCATCGGGTGCGAGGGGCCGTGGAGCGCTACGATTTGCTGCACAACGGCGTTCGCCAACGCGGCGTCGCTCCCCGGTGAGGCGACGATCGCCGCTGCTAGTTCGACGAAGAGCACGCTCCGAAGGGTCACGCCTTCGGCACCGACAGCGCCCACGTTGGAGTTCCCGTAGAACTGGATGAGTCCGTCGCCGAGCGTCGTCGATACTTCTGCGACGTGCTGGGGATCGGTCATGACCCGAAGATCGAGCGCCCAGTCGATGAGTTGCGATTGGTACTCGAAGTTGACGACCGGATTCGCCCAGTCCGTGTAGAGTTGCGAGATCAGCTTGGCGGCCAAGTGGCCGGTCGGCGGGTCGATCTCGCCCTCCGGAAGGACCGCGCCCTCGATGTACTTGCCCATGGTGTCGAGGAGCGCCTCGGGTGCGCCGCCCTGGTGATCTGCGATGGCCAGCGGCACCGTCGGCGCTTGGGCAAGTGTCGGCCTGGGCAGGAGTAGCAAGAGCCCAGCGAGAAGGGACGTGATCACGATGCGGCGCGAAGCGAGTGTTCTCATGGCTGTCCTCCTAGACCCCTCCTCTCCCGCACGAGGAAACGGCGAGGCCGAGGTGTTCCGGCGCTGACCGTCCCTTGCGCAATGCGATCTGGTAGTTCCCCCAGCCGGCCTGCACCGGCCTACACTTCCCCGGTATGCACTACGACGCCCACGGACCGGTCATTGACGACCTTGAGGCGCGGATTTTAACGATCCGCGACTCTCTTTGACTACGACCGCCGCATCCAGGACCTGGAGCAGCTGGAGGCCCAGATGGGCGAGGCCGGCTTCTGGGATGACCAGGAGAAGGCCAAGGCCGTCGTCGCGCGTCTCAAGGGCCTCAAGGCTCAGATCGAGCCGCTGAAGAAGGTCATCGCGGACTTCGAGAACGCCAAGCTGGCGTACGAGATGGCGAAGGAGTCCGGCGACAAGGACCTGCTGAAGGAGGCGGACGAGCAGCTCTTCGACCTGACGGGGCGGATGGCGAAGGTCGAGCGGCAGAGCCTTCTGTCCGGGAAGCACGACCATCGGAACGCGTTCCTGACGATCTCGGCCGGCGACGGCGGGACGGAGGCGAACGACTGGTGCGAGATGCTCTTCCGGATGTACCTGTACTACTGCGAGCGGATGGGGTGGGAGGTGGAGGAGGTGGAGAAGTCGTACGGGAGCGAGGTGGGGCTCGACTCGGTGACGCTGCACGTGAAGGGGCCGTTCGCGTTCGGGTACCTGACGTGCGAGCGCGGGACGCACCGGCTGGCGCGGGTCTCGCCGTTCAACGCGCAGGGGAAGCGGCAGACGAGCTTCGCGACCGTCGAGGTGACGCCGGAGATCGAGGAGACGGAGGTCAAGATCCCGGAGAAGGACCTGGAGATCGTGGTCTTCGCTCGCTCGGCCGGCCCGGGCGGCCAGAACGTCAACAAGGTCGCCACGGCGGTGCGGGTGACGCACAAGCCCACCGGCATCCAGGTCGTGACCAACACGTTCAAGGAGATGCCGCAGAACCGGGCGCAGGCGCTGGCCCTGCTGACGGCGAAACTCCAGCAGATCGAGGATGAGAAGCGGGAGCAGGAGATCGCCGCGGCCAGCGGCGGGACGCTGGAGCGGGGCTGGGGGACGCAGATCCGCTCGTACGTCTTCTACGACAACCGCGTCAAGGACCACCGCACCGGGCACGAGTCGGGGGATTACGAGAAGGTGCTGCGGGGCGAGATCGAGGACTTCGTGGACGCGGAGCTGCAGCGGCGCCGGAAGGAGAAGTCGGAGGCGGCGAAGAAGTAAGGCGGGCGCTGTGCTCGCGCTTGCACAAGCACGTCGGCGGCGGGTGTGGTCGTTGCTTCCGACGCGGTCTATCGGTCCGCGGCCGGTGGCGCCCTGATCGCGGGTGGACAAAGTTCCGGGGTTGGGCGCCGTCTCACCACTGATGCATAGGGGTTGGTGGGGCCTCACGCAGACGGGTCGGTTGTCGGGTGCATCCGTCGGTGATGCCGCGGAATTCCCTTGGTGCCGGGGTGCCGTTATGAGTGGAGTTGAGAAAGGTGGGGAAAGGCAGCGAGGTGATCCCCTCGAGTGTGGGGGTAGGCACACACGCGTGTGGCAGATAAGTTGAGAGCGAGACACACCGATGTGCGATGAAGTGCGATCGCGCATCAGATCGCGGGTAATTGTGCCGCAGGCTATTGACGCCGATGCGGTCTGCGGTACCATCGCGGCCGCCGTCCATCCACGATTGACACGGACGACGAGAGCGGCGCACCGGGGGCTGGAGGTTGCGTCCGTCCGGTGGGCCGCGGGACTTCTGCGTCGTGGCCGACGCCCTCAGAGAGGACGTTGGTGTCGTACTGATCGGTCCGGTCTACACCAGCAGGAGGTTCGTCATGTCGTGGAGATCAGCATCGCGCACCGTCATCGCCGTCGCCCTCGGATCGGCCGGCTTCGCCGCGGCGCCCGCGCTGGGGCAGGCGGAGTTCCTGGGGTATCCGTGCAACGCCACCGTGACCGGCTCGCTCGCCGCCGACGCGTACGTCTGGGCTGCTGGGTCCGGCATCTTCGGCCAGAGCGATTCGGACAGCCTCGCCGGGGTGTACGCGCCGACGAGCCTGGACGAGCTCGCCTTCAGCGGCGGCGCCGTGGCAGGGGTGCGGTTCCAGCGCACGTTCATGGCCGAGGGGTGCACGACGACCACACGGGCCATGGCCGTCGGCGACACGGCGTACCGCTTTATCGGCGACAACGACATCATGTCGATCGAGGTGCAGTCGGCCCAGGATCACGCGGCGAGCATCAGCCACGGGCCATTCTCCATGGGCGGCGGCGGCCTGGTGACGGTGGACACGCTGACGTACCAGCCGCATTCCGGCAAGTTCAACGCGGAGATCCCGTTCATCGTCGGCGGGGGCAACGGGGCGTACATGGTGGTGAACAACTTCGCCGCGGCGAGGACGGACTCGGGGCCGACCACGGGGTACACGTGGATGTCGTGGGAGGTGATCGCCGACGCGAACGGCAACTGCGCCGTGGACGCCGGCGAGTTCGGCATCGCGATGGGGTTCATCTCCGTGGGGCCGAACCAGGAAACCGCGGAGCCGGCAGTCAGGTTCAACCTCCCCCGCGGGCATTACGTGCTGGTCGTGCGGTACGGGACACAGGCCTTCATGCACATCGAGTCCGAGAACTGCTTGCGGGACGCGCGGGCGACGTCCGAGGTGCGCGACGTGGTCCACGTTGACTTCGAGCTGCATCATCCGTGATGGGGGGCCGTCGCCGGCGGCCGGCCGGCACGGCAGTACGGGATCGTGCCGCCGCGGCGGGGGAGTCTGCTCCGCAGTCCTCTGATCCCCCGCCGCGGTCTTTTCTTTGTCGCGTCGATGTCTTCGCCTTGAGGCAGGGCCACTGGTCGGGGCCTTCGGCGGTCGCGAGCGTGGCGGCGAGTGCCGAACGTGGGGGGGCGAGCCTGTCTGATCCTTCAGGGACGCCGCCTCCACCGACGCGGCGGCGCGCTTGCCCAGAGTGTCACGGCCGCGGGCGGTTCCCGGGCGGGTGTGGCTTGTTACGGCGGGCATCCATTCCGAAGGAGGATGAGGATGGCCGAAGCGCCGCAACCGACCTGTCTGGTCCCGCACCTTGTGGTTTCCGATGCCGCCGCGGCGATCGAGTTCTACAAGAAGGCTTTCGGGGCCGAGGAGATCCTCCGGGTTCCGGCGGAGGATGGGAAGCGGCTGCTGCACGCGCAACTCCGGATCGGAACGTCGATGCTGTACCTCTGCGACGACTTCCCTGAGTTCTGCGGCGGAAAGGCGCGGACGCCGGGGGCGCTGGGCGGAACGCCGGTGACGATCCACCAGCACGTGAGCGACTGCGACGCGGCGATCGACCGGGCCGCGGCGGCAGGGGCGACCGTCACGATGCCGGCGATGGACGCGTTCTGGGGGGACCGCTACGGGCAGGTGCAGGATCCGTTCGGGCACCAGTGGTCGTTCTCGACGCCCCTGAAGAAAGGGTGATCCCAGTCCACAGGGTCGTGGCGGTGACATGAACGCCGGGGACTTGCCCGGCAAGCCGGTTGCGCCTAGTCTGAGATCGCTTACCCGGCGGCCTGATTCGTGACGGGGTTCGACCGCCGGATTCTCGAGTTTCTCGCCCACAGCAATCCGGACGGATCTTCACTCGGGCTCGCCCACAACGAGCGTGAGTCGCTGTGGTCTTTTCCACGGTCGGTTTTCTCTTCGTCTTCCTGCCACTGACGGTCGGGGCGTTCGTTGCGGCGCGGAGGTGTCTCGGCGTGGGGGCGGGCCTCGCGGTGCTGACGGCGGCGTCGCTGGCGTTCTACGGGATGTGGAACCAGGGGCACCTGGCGGTGCTGCTGGGGTCCGTGGTGGTGAACTGCGTGCTCGCCGCGGGGCTGATGCCGGGGCGGCCGTGGACCCGGGCGCTGCTGTGGGCGGCGGTGGGAGCGAACCTGCTGCTGCTTGGGTGGTTCAAGTACGCGGCGTTCCTGTCGGGGGTGCTGTTCAGCGCGGGGGTCCTCGGCGCCGCGCTTCCGGCGCGGGCGCTGCCGCTTGGGATCTCGTTCTTCACGTTTCAGACGGTGGCGTACCTGGTGGACCGGGCCAGGGGGCTGGCGCCGCACATGGGGCCGTGGCGGCACCTGCTGTTCATCTCGTTCTTTCCGCAGCTGGTTGCGGGGCCGATCGTTCATCACAGCGAGATGATGCCGCAACTGGACCGGGCCAGGGCGAGCGCGGCGGACGGTGCGGCGGGGCTGTTCATCCTGGCGATCGGGCTGTTCAAGAAGGTCGTGATCGCGGACTCGCTGGCGTACTACTCGGACGTGGGGTTCGCCAACCCGGCGGGGCTGCCGCTGATCAACGCGTGGGTGCTGGCGGGGACGTACGCGCTGCAGCTGTACTTCGACTTCTCGGGGTACTCGGACATGGCGACGGGATTGGCGCGGTTCTTCGGCGTGCGGCTGCCGGCGAACTTCCTCTCGCCGTACAAGGCGACGAGCGTCGCGGCGTTCTGGCGGCGCTGGCACGTGACGCTCTCGGAGTTCCTCAAGCGGTACGTGTACATCCCGCTGGGCGGGTCGCGGGCGGGGGCGACGCGCACGGCCGTCAACCTGATGCTGACGATGCTCCTGGGCGGGATCTGGCACGGGGCGGGGTGGACGTTCATCCTGTGGGGGGCGATCCACGGGGCCGCCCTGGTGGTGAACCACGCGTGGCGGGGCCTTGGCGTCGTGATGCCCGCAGCGCTGGGGTGGGGGCTGACGATGGCGGTGGTGCTGCTGGGGTGGGTGCCGTTCCGGGCGGAGAGCCTGGCGGATGCCGCGGCGCTGTGGGAATCGATGCTCGGCGGGAGCGGAGAGATCGTTCGCGGGTACGACGGGAACCTGCTCGGGCCGGCGCCGTACCTGCTGGCCGGCGCGGCGGCGGCGCTGGCGTGCCCGAACAGCGTCGAACTCGCGGAGCGGTTCCGGCCCACGCTGCCGTGGGCGCTGTGGACGGGGGGGATGCTGGCGGTCGCGCTGGCGTACGTGCTGGGGCGGATCGAGCCCCCGGAGTTCCTCTATTATGAGTTCTGACAGGGATCATCGTGGGATGGGGGCGGGGTGGTTTCTCGTGGTATCGCTGGCGCTCGCACTGACGCCGCTGGTCGTCGGGCTCGATGGGCTGGGGTTCGGGCCGGCGGACGCGCAGTTCTGGTGGTCGGACCGGGTCGCGGCGGGTGTGGAGGGGAAAGCCGCGAGGACGGAGGGGCGCGGGCCGCGGGTGATCTTCGTCGGCGGCAGCAGCGTCCCGTTCGCGGTGCGGGCAAGGTCGCTCGAGGAGCGGATCGGGGCGCCGGTGCTCCCGTACGGGCTGAACGCCGGGCTGGGGATCGACCTGATCGCGCGTGGGGCGGCGAGGCTGATCCGGCGCGGGGACATCGTCGTGTTCGCTCCGGAGTTGCAGCACTTCCGGTCGGAGGGAACGGTCAATCCCGCGCTGCGCTCCGACTGGCTCGTCATGCGCGGGATGGAGGGGATGGAGGACCCGTTGGGGCACGCTCCGCTGCGGCAGTGGACGGCTCTTCGGTCCCGATGGAGCCGGTATCGAGGGCAGGTGGAGTGGGAGACGTACGCGGCCATCGTCCGCGCGATCGCGCGGCTCAAGGGCGACCGTGAATGGATGCAATTCCCGGGTCCGCACGGCTACGAGACGCGGTACGTGGACGACGACGGCAATGTGACGTTCCCTCGCCCCGGGCCGCGGTCGCCCGAGCAGTGGGGGGCGTGGTACGTTCTGGAGGTTGCGCCGGAGAACTACGACTTCGAGGGGAGCATCGGGGTTCGGACGCTCGAGTGGCTCGCGCGGGTGTGCGCGGAGCGTGGGGCGATGCTGATGGTGATGCCCTCGTGCCACGCGACGCCGCCGTGGGTGGGGCCGGAGTTTCTTGAGCGGGTGTCGCAGCGCGAAGAGCAGTGGATGCGGATCGCCGATCGTCTGGGGGCGACGAGGCTGCTGGAGCCGGGTGCGACGGCGGTCGGGGCGGACGGCGCGTTCGACTCCTTCCAGCACCTCAACGATCGAGGGGCCGCGGCGATCGAGGAGCGGCTCGCGGCGGCGCTGCGGGGCGTCGTCGGGGAGGCCCGGGCGAGCCGGGAGTGAGGCGTCGGGGTTCAGGGGCGCGACTCGGCGTTGTCCGGCGGGGGTTCGAGCGGGGGCGAGTTGGAGGGGGCGCCGATGGGGTGCTCCTCGGATTGCAGGACCTTCGGGATCTCGTGGCGCTCGCGCTTCTCGGGCCGCGGCCGGAGGACGAGAAGGGCGAGAAAAGCGGCGACGCTCAGGCCGGTGAGGCCCCAGAGGGTGTTGCGCAGGTAGGCGGCGTCATGGTCGATTGTTCCGCGGGAGCGGAAGAACTCGCGGCGGGCGTCGGGTTCGGCGAGGGTGGGATCGCCTTCGAGGGCCTCCTGGTACTCGGCGTTGACAACGTGGAAACGCTCGACGGTTTGTGTGCTTTTCCAGGCCCGCTGGCCGAGGGCCACGGCGAAGAGCAGAGGGACGACGAGGCCGGCATGGATGCCGATCATGCCGAGTCGGCGGTTACGACTGAACATCGCCGCCATGGCGGCGCACACGAGCACGACGGCGGCGCAGGCGCCGGGGACGATCAGGGCCGTCTTGGCGTTGGCTCCTTCCGGCGCCGCGGCATAGGCATAAAGCCCGCCGGCGAGCAGCAGGAGGGCGTAGACGACGAGGACGATTGCGGCCCGCATGGCGGTCCCTCCGTGCCCCCCTCCCCGTCGTGGACGGCGGGAAACACTTGCGCGGGACGGTAGTCCATCCGGGGCGCATGGGGATGAACCATGAGGTCGGTGGGGACGATCGGGGCCGGGTTCCCTACAGTGCAGTGATGGAGCACGCCCCCCCAGCCACCCGGGTTCGAATCGGCAGCGCCCTCTCAGGACACCTGGACCCGGTGCGGGCGGCGGAGCAGGTGTGCGAGCGGTGCATCGAGGCGTTGGGGGGGGCGGCGGCCGACCTCGCCGTGCTCTTCCTCTCGGCCCAGCACCTGGACGAAGCGGGGACGATCGCGGCGGTGGTGCAGCGGCGCCTGGGCGCCGGCGTGCTGATCGGCGCCTCGGGTGAGAGCGTGGTGGGGGGGGAGGTGGAGTTGGAGGACGCCGCGGGCGTGTCGCTGCTCGCCGCGTCGCTGCCCGGGGTCGAGCTGCGGCCGTTCCGGTTGGAGGACCTGCCTCAGATCCGGGAGGGGGGCGAAGAGGAGGTCGCCGCGATGGGGGCCGCGGCGGGGATGACCGATGACGCGGGTGGGTACCGCGGGACGATTCTGCTGGCGGATCCGTTCAGTGTGGCGATGAACGTGGTGCTGCCGGCGTTGTCGAAGGCGCGGCCGCGACCGCCGGCGGGTTCGGACTGGCCACGGGCGCCGCTGGTCGGCGGGATGGCGTCGGCGTCGAACCGGCCGCTGGGCAACGCGTTGCTGCTGGGGGACGAGGTGCTGCACCGCGGCGCGGTGGGGGTGAGCCTGCACGGGGCGGTGCGGATGGATTCGCTGGTGTCGCAGGGGTGCCGGCCGTTCGGGCCGACGTTCGTCGTGACGGCCGCGAGGAACCAGCTTGTGCAGCGGCTCGGGGGGCGGCCGGCGCTGCGGGCGCTGCACGAGGCGATCGAGTCGCTCGACGAGGATTCGAAGCAGCTGCTCAAGCGGGGCATCTTCCTCGGTCGGGTGGTCAACGAGTACAAGGAGCGTTTCGGTCGGGGGGACTTCCTGATCCGAAGCGTGGTCGGCGTGGACCAGGAGTCGGGGGCGATCGCGGTGGCGGACATGCTGCGCGTGGGGCAGACGGTGCAGTTCCACATGCGGGACGCCGCAACGGCGGACGAGGACCTCGGCCTCCTGCTGGACATGCAGAAGTTGTACGATCCGCCGGCGGGCGTGCTGCTGTTCACGTGCAACGGGCGCGGCTCGCGGCTGTTCGAGACGCCGCACCACGACGCCGCGGCGATCGTGCGGGCGTTCACGCCGGATCTGGCCGCCGAGGAGAAGGCCAAGGGGGGCAAGCCGCTGGGGCCGGTGAAGCGGGCGCCCGTGGCGTCGGGCAGCGGCGGCGGGCAGGTTCCGCTGGCGGGGTTCTTCGCGGCGGGGGAGATCGGGCCGATCGGGGACGAGGTGTTCCTGCACGGGCACACGGCGTCGGTCGCGCTCTTCCGTGATGCGGCGGTGTGAGTGGAAGGGGGATCTTCCTTTTTTCGGACGCGACGGCCGGGGCGGGCGGATCTCCGGATCGGGAGGTCGGGCTTGAGCCGGTCGATGGACTCGTCCCTCGCCGCGAAGAGTTCTGCGCGGCGGGGTCAGGCCAGCGCCTCCGCCGCCTGATCGGCGTGAACGGGCCGGGGCCCCTGCGTGTGCCTCCGGTAGACCTTCCAGTCGAACGTCTCGATCAGGGCGGTCACGGCCTCGTGGGTGGGGGTGGGGACGCCGAGACGCTGGGCGTGCTGGATGATCTGGCGGTTGAGCTGGCCGACCTCGCTCTCACGCCCGGCGCGGATGTCCTCGACCATGCTGGGGGTGTGGGGGCGTGCGCGTTCGAAGGCGGCCCAAGCCGCCGCGGCGGGATCGTCGCCCAGGTCGAGGCCCTCGGCGCGGGCGGTGGCGATGGCCTCGTTGAGGAGGCGCTCGACGAGCAGGCGTGAGGGGGAGTCGAGGACCTCGCCGACGGTGGCGTTGACCAGGGCGGCGACCGGGTTCATGGATGCGTTCAGCAGCGCCTTGGCCCAGATGCGGCGCTCGATGTCGGGGGCGAACTGCGTCGCGAGGCCGGCGCGGGAGAGGAGCGAAGCGAGGCTCTCGCAGGCCGGGCGGTGCTCCGGGGCGAGGCAACCGATGTACACCGGCGGCGCCAGAAGCGTGACGACGGCGGGGCCGGCGGGATCGGGGAGGATGGCGCCGAAGGTCAGCACCATGCGGAGGACGCGATCGCTGCCGAGGCGTCGGATCATCTCGCGCCCGGGCTCGATGCCGTTCTGGAAACTGACGATGAAGGGGGCGCCGAAGGGCAGGCGCGGGAGCAGGGTGCGGAGGTCGGCCGCGACGGCGGGGATGGCGGTGGTCTTGGTGGTGACGAAGATCGTCCTGATCGGGCCGACGCGCTCGAGGGCGGCGGTGCTCGGCACGATCAGGGGGCGGGAGGCGGCCTCGAGGGCGCCGGCGACGCGGGCGCCCTCGCGTTCGAGCGTGGCCGCGCGGTCCGGGTTGCGGCAGACCATGACGACCGGGGCGATCCGGCCGACGAGGGCGGCGAGGGTGGTGCCGGTCGCGCCGGCGCCGATGATCGCGACGAGGCCGGAGGAGGCGGGATCGTGCACGGCGGGGTGGTCACGGATCATGCGGGTGTTCCCGGGGGTGTCAGGCCGCGGCGGGCGGCCATCTCCTGTCCGACCTCGGCGAGGGCGGCCGCGTCCAGGAGCTGGGCCGCGAGCGGGAAGACGCCGTGGTCCTCCGCGGCGATGTGCTCCTCGTAGATCGACCGCAGCTCGATGAGCAGCGCGCGGAGGCGGGCGAGGTCGGCGGCGACGAGGCGCTCGTCGGCGAGCCAGGCGCGGCCGAGGCTGTCAACTTCGGCGTGGAGAGCGGCCGCGGCGTCGTGCTGGGCCTCAAGGCGTTCGACGGCCTCCATCGCAGCGCGGGCGCGGGGGTCGGGCGAGGCGCGGAGGCGGGGGAACAGCGAGTCTTCCTCGTCGGCGGTGTGCCGCGGGGCGGCCTCGCGGAAGTAGCGGAGCGCCACCTCGAGCCCCTGGCGGGCCCGCGGGGTGAGCGTTCCGTCGGGGCACTCGTCTGTGACGCGCAGGAGCGTGTCGAGGAAACGCTCGATGCGCCGGTGGCAGTCGCTGAGGAGCCCGAGGGGCGCGTCGAAGCCGTGCTCGGGCCTGGCGCCGAGGGAGATGGTCATGGCTCAGCCTCCGCAGCAGCCGAAGCCGGGCGTGCAGCAGGATGAGGCGCCGGGGGCGGCGCCGTGGCGCTCGCGCTCCAGGCGTTCGGCCTTGGGGAAGAGGATGTTGTTCTCTTTGTGAACGTGCGTGTGCATGTCGGCCTCGAGGTGCTTGAGGCCGTCGAGCATGGCGCGGTAGGTATTGCAGGCGTCCGGCGGGGGGGTGAAGCCGTCCGTGAGTTCGCTCATGCGGGCGAGGTCGGCGCCGGCGTCGTCGTGCTCGCGGATCATCTGCCGCACCGGGCGACTCACGCCGGCGGGGGCGTTGTCGCCGCCGGATTCCAGGAGGCGTATCCAGGGGAAGAGGATGCGCTCCTCCTTGGTCATGTGCGAGACGAGTTCGTGGGCGAACTTGTCGAAGACGTCGCGGAGCTCGATCAGGCTCGGACGGTGGCCGCTGTGGACCTCGGCGACGCGCCGGGTCAGGGCGATCAGGCGGGGGAGTTCACGCTTGAGGTAGGCGTGGTGGGTGGCCTCGATGTTGTCGGCGAGCTCGGCGGCGGTGGCCGCGGCCCAGTCGCGTTCAGCAGCGGGAGCAGCGGAGGCGTCGTCGGCGCGGAGTTCCTCGAGGACCATGGCGGCGTCCAGGCCGCGCTTGGCGCACGCTTCGGAAAGGGGCAGCCGGCCGCCGCAGCAGTAGTCGATGCCGAGGCGCTCGAAGACCCTGGCGCGGGCGGGACGCTCGACGACAAGTTGGCCGACGGTCATTTCAGGGACGGGCGTGGCCATCGCTGCACTCCGTCGCGGCGGGGGGCTCGGGTCCGGCGGGCCGCGGGGCGCCGGCACAATGGAAGCGTATGTTGACGATCGACAATATCAAGACCAATATATCTATCATTCCTGGGATGCGGCTGGAGGTGATGGGATAGGGGGGGCGGGGCTTCCAGCAGGATCCCCGCGGTATCATGGGATGGCCTGCTGCGAGGCCGCGGCAGGACCGGGAAGCAGCGCACCAGGGAGTTCGATGTTCTCAAGCACCGCCGAGTACGCCCTCCGGGCCGTCGTGTACCTCGCCACGCAGAAGGAGGGGCTGGCGAGTTCGCACGCGATCGCGGAGGCGACCAAGGTTCCGCAGGGGTACCTGTCGAAGGTGCTCAAGGACCTGGCGGATGCGGGGATCGTCAACTCGCAGCGCGGGCCGGGCGGGGGGTTCTCGCTCGCGAGGGAGGCCGATCAACTGACGGTGCTCGAGGTGGTCAATGCGGTCGATCGGATCGAGCGGATCCGCACGTGCCCGCTGGGGATCCCATCGCACGGGACGCAGTTGTGCCGGCTGCACCAGAAGCTGGATGATGTGATCGCGCTGATCGAGGAGACGTTCGGATCCAGCACGATCGCGGAGATGATCGAGCCGTCGAAATCGGGCACGAAGTGCATCTTCCCGACGGTCAAGGGGGCGAAGGCGCCTGCGGCGCCGCGGAGGGGAGCGGCGCGGTAGCCGCGGCGGTGATGGTGGTGAGTCCCGGAGGGCGGATCATCTGCGCAAGTGTGCTGAGTGCGGTCCATGCGGTCGTGCGGGCCCGCGAGTGCCCGATGGGGAAATCCGCTTCACAAGACCCTCCGCTCGCTGAGCCGGCGTCTTGATGATGCACCGACGGCCGATCGAGCGGGCGTTCCGGGAGACGCCCCTCGCGGAGTCGCTCGAGGGGAACGCGGGTACGGAGCGATGCAGCGCGATTGCCCCGGTCACCACGGCGCGGCCGCAGCGTTGCCAAGAGAAGGAAGGGGCGGCACATGAGCAACCCGAACCGGCGTGACTTGAATCGTCGCATGGAGAACCCGCCGCTGCCGCGGCACCCGGCCCTCCAGCCGCTCTCGCGCGAGCACTTCGGCGGCCTGGTGATCGCACGCGACCTGGCGAGGGCCTCGCGAGCCGATGCAGGGGAGGGCGAGCGCCGTGCGGCCTTGCGGCGGTTCGCCGCTGGGTGGGCCGAGGAGCTCAAGCCCCACTTCGACGATGAAGAGCGGCTGCTCGGCCCGCTGATCGCCGATCCCCGCCTCTACGAGCGGCTTGTCGGCGAGCACCGGGAGATCGAACGGCTCGCGGCCGCCGCCTCGGGGCAGGATCGCGGTGATCCGCCGGACCCCGACCTCTGCGCCCGGGCCGGTCGGCTCCTGCACGACCATATCCGCTGGGAGGAGCGGGTCCTCTTCCCGATCGTGGAGGCGGGCATGTCGCAGGCCGCGGCCGAGGAGATCGCCAAGGAGACGCGGCGGATCGAGCATCACCGGCCGGGAGCTCGGCGCCGGTCGGAACTGTTCTCCGGGCCTACGCCGCCGGCACCGGCCGACTGGGGGTGAGGTGGGTCAGGAGTTCTTCACGTCGCCGGCATGAACCCGGCTGCCGGAGTCGTGTATGCTGCCGGGATGCGGATGCTCTGAGTTCCCTCGTGAGGGCCGGGGCAGTGTTGAGAGGACGCCATGGCCGCCGGCCCCAGAGCGCCGATCGAAGGCTTCGACCGGCCCATGTCGCCCGCTCCTGGCGAGGGGTTCGGTGGGGCGGGGCCGCGAGGGCCCCTGACGCCGCCCATGCGAGAAAGACTCCGGGAGCACGCCGCGGCCGGGGCGTGGTCAATCCCTCGCCGATGTTCGACATGGAGCACGTCATGAACACCGGTCCGGGACGGTCAGGAGAGGATGCGAGATGACACAAGGCCCAGGCGACCGGCTCCGGGAGCATCCGCACGATCGATTCGCGACCGATCAGGCCGTTTTCAACCTTGCATCGGCGGTTGCGACGCTTCGCGCTGAGCCGGGCGCCGGGCAGCATGGCCACCGCCAGCAGGTTCTCTACCGCCACGGCTCGACCACCGTTGCGCTCTTCATTTTCGAGCAGGGCGCGGCCCTCCCGCCGCATACGGCGGAGGGCACGGTGATCATCCAGACCATCGAGGGGGAGCTGCGCATCGGCACGGAGGCGGCGCAGCATCTTCTGCCTGCGGGCTCGATCATGACGCTCGCGCCGGGTGTGCGGCACGAGGTGGCGGCGGTTCGGCCCAGCGTCATGCTTCTCACCGTCAGCCTTCGCTCCGGCGAGAAGCCGCAGCGGCCGGTGACCGAACGGGTCGAGTGACCGTTCCGATCAGCAGCGTGCTTCCGGCCGTGCAGCGCTGCGGTTCCATCCGCTGCGCTCCACCGGCGTGCGGCGATCGAACGTTGCTGGCTGATCCGGAGCGCCGCGATTCGGTCAGGCCGGAACGCCGAGGTCCTCCAGGGTCCAGAGCGCCCCATCTCCGACGTTCCATGACAGACGCACGAGCCCGCCGCTTTCCTCGCGTCCAAAGAGGTTCAGCGACTGCGGCTCCGTGGCGCTCGTCAGCGGACCCGTGAGAAGGACCGGATTCTGTGTCTGCTGGACGGTGATCGGCTGGGCCGTCCAGACGTCCTGGCCCGGCACCCACCAGTACACGGACACCTCTCCGGTCGCGGCGTTCCGCCCGGCGACGTTCATCCCGCCCCAGGCCGTCGTGTACGCCGTGAGGGAGTCGGCCGCGAGCGTGGGGCGTGTTCCCGCGGCGTCGTCGGTCAGGTTGTCCACCGACCACACCGTTCCGGGCGCCCACCAGGTCGCCAGCAGCTCGCCCGTCTCCACGCTCGAGCCCACGATGGTCATGCCGCCCCAAGGGGTCACCATCGACGCAAGCCGCCCGTGGAGCGCGGGCGTCCCTGCTTCGGCGCTGAGGTTGGTCAGGGTCCACAGGGTCAGGCCCGGCGCCCACCACACCGTCTGGACCTGCCCGTGCGCGTCGAGCCCGATGATGTTCATCCCGCCCCACGGCGTCCCGTACGACGTCAGGCTGCCGGCCAGCAGCGGCCGCCGAAGCCCTCTCGCCTCGACGTGGTCGCGCGACAGGTTGTCGAGGGCCCAGTTGGCGAGCGAATCGGGGGCCGCGCTGTTCGTCTGGTAGAAGACGATGAGGTCGCCGGCCGCGTCGATGCCGGCGACGTGCGCACGGCCGTCCGCGGAAGTGAAACTCGTCAGGTCGCTGACGATGGGCGCGGACCCCGCCGGCATCGGGAGTTCGCCGATGAGCACGAAGTCGCCGCGCGTCGTCTGCGCGAACCATGAGAGCGTCGCGCCGGTCCTCGCCACCGCATAGGCACGACCATCGCGCGCATCGGTATAGACGACGAGCCCGCCGGCGTCGGAGATGTACGCCGCCCCGGGCAGGGCGAGCGCGCGGGAGTCCCACCCGCCGTCGTCGCGTCGCACGACGACGAACTCGCCGCGATCGCCGATGGCGGCGAGGTACACCCCGTCGGCGGCGACCGTCGTGCTCGCCGCTAAGGGGATCCCGTGCTCGGAGCCTGGCTGCCCCTGTGGGAACATCGCCCCGGTGAGCCCGAGGAGCACGCCGTTGGCGGTGATCCGGTCGGCAAGCAGGTCGAACCGGCCCTGGCTCGGCTCGCCGGTAACCACGTCGCCGAAGGGGCGGAAGCCTTCCGCCGGGGTGAAGAGATACGACCGGGAGACGATGTTGAACGTCGGCGTTGGACCGGGGCGAAGGCCGTAGTTCCAGGTCGCCGTCGCGATGACCCGGCCGTTGTCGTCGATATCCAGCACGTGCCACGTCGGCAGGCCCCCCTCCGGCGGGGGCTCGACGGCCGGGAGGGCCTCGCGCAGCGCGCCGTCCCGCCAGAGGCCGATGCGGCCGCCGAGCGTGTTTCCGGCGACGACGCCGCTGTCGCTGACGGCCAAGGCGTCCCCGAGGGCCGGCATGTCCACGATCCGGCCATCCGGGAGGAGCGCGACGCCGACGGTGCCGGAGCCCGTGTCACGAGTTCCGACGACCATCCCCGCGCCGTTGACCGCCGCGGCGGCGCCGTCCCAGAGTTTCCGGAGCGTCCCCGCACGCAGCAGGTAGGCGCTGCGCGTCGGCGTGGCGACGTTGAGCACGATGTCCCCGTTGGCGCCGACCGCCGCGATGACGGCTTCGTCCAACTGGTGTGTGCCATCCGGGGCCGCGAGGATCGCATCCTCGATCCGGCGGCGGACGCCGTTCTGGTACATGAACAGACCGTCCGCTCCTCGCCCCACCAGCAGGCCGGAGTCGCTGACCTGCTCGACGCGGTCGCCCGGGAGGATCCCCGGCAGATGCCGGACCATCAGCGGGACGCCGTCTCGCACCAGAACCTGGATGGGGCGAAGCGGCGACTCGCCCGGCACCCGCACGTGGGCGGTGTAGACCACCCATCGGCCGTTGCGGCTGGAGGCCGTCAGACCGCTGCCGGGGGCGCCGAGGAGGACCGACGGCAGGACTCTCAGTTCGTCGCCGGCGTCCGCATCCGGAGCCCCGGCGACGAGTTCGATCGCCCCGTCGCCGTCGAGATCGGCGGCGAAGAGCCAGGAGGCGGTAGCCGCCTGGGCGGCCAGGTCGGTCACCTGGCGGTCGTGATCGGCGACGATGACCCGCGGTGAGGCGGTCGCACCGGGGGCTGTGATCCCGAACTCGCCGCCCGGCAGGCGAAGGCTGAAGATGTCCGTTCCCAGGCGGCCACCCGCCTCGGTTCCCGTCATCACATGGAAGTTCTGGGTGTCTCCGGTCGGCGGGAGGAGGCGCACACGCCCGGCGTCCGGCGCCCCAGGCGCATCGAACCCCGGCTCGCCGACGATCAGCACGGGTCTGTTGCTGATGCTGGTCGGCTGGAGCAGCACGGCGTGGCCGAAGCGATCGCCAGCCTTTCCCCCGCTCATCGAGAACCGCAGTTCCCCGGTTGCCCCGTCGATCAGGTAGGCGCGGCCGGCTTCGTCACCGCCGCCGTCGTGTCCGGGCGCTCCGATGAGAAACTCGCCGACGCCATCACCGCTCTCAGGCAGCGCGGGAGCATCGATCCCACCGTGGACAGCGAAGCCGAACCGGTCGCCATCCTGTTCGCCCGTCAGTGTGCGCACGACCGAGCCGTCGGCTCCGCTGAAGACGAAGGCGCGACCGGCGCCGCCGGCCCCCGGTGCGCCGACCAGGAGGTCATCCACGCCGTCGCCGTCGATGTCCGATACGTTCGCCAGCGCCCAGCCGAAGTCGTCGCCGGCCTGAGCGCCGTCGTAGGCGCGGATCACTGTCCCGTCGGCGCCGGAGAAGATCCAGACGCGGCCGGCGCGGGCCAGATCCTGATTCATGCCTCCGGCGAACATCGGCGAGCCGACGGCGAGGTCAGCCACGCCGTCGCCGTTGAGGTCGCCGGCGTTCGCGAGCGCAGCGCCGAAGCCGGCGTACGAGTCCGTGAGCGTGCGGATGAGCGACCGAGTCCGACCGGAGTAGAGCAGAACGCTCCCGCCCGGCCCCGTCCATGGGTCGTCAAGGCCGGTCCCGCGGCCGCCCGGAGCAGAGACCGCGAAATCGTCGACCCCATCGCCGTCGATGTCCCCGAGGCCGACGATGCGCGAGCCGAATCCCTGCGAACCCGCATCAGGGGAGGCGATCGTCTCGACCAGCCGGCCGAGGTCGAGGGCATCCTCGATCGGGACGAACTGGTGGGTCGTCAGCAGGACGCGCGGCTCGAGGCGATCGAACGACGCAGCGCCGCAAGACGCCTCGCGGCGGGCCATCCTGCGCGCTGGGCGCAGGAGGTCGGGGCTTGCTGTCGGCATGAAGCGGTCCTCGTGTGGGCACGGGCCGGCGGTCGGCGGGCAGAAGCCCGCGGCATGGGCTCCCACGAGTGTACCACCCCGGCTGACCGGGGCGAACTTGGGCGCACCGTCTACAAGGGCGTCGTGTGCTGAAGGCAGCGACGTTCTTCGAGCAAGAAGAGGTCTGCGCGAGGAACGAAACAGGCTTATTGTTTCTGCGGGAGCACGCCGGCGTGCTCGATGGGCGACGCTCGCGGCGTCATCTCGTGACGCCGCGAGCGCCGGGTCGCGGCTCGCTTGAGCGCCGCGCCGATGTCGTCGAGGATCAGGTACACCGCCGGGGTCATCAGCAGCGTCAGCAGGAGGGAGAGCGTCTGGCCGCCGATGACCACGATGGCGACGGCGCGGCGCTCCTCCGCGCCGGGGCCGGAGCCCACGGCCAGCGGGAGCATGCCGCCGACGAGGGCGAGGGTGGTCATCAGGATCGGGCGGAGCCGGTCGCGGTTGCCCTGTATGACCGCCTCCAGCCGCGGCATGCCGGCGGCGCGGAGATGGTTCATGTGGTCGATCTGGAGGATCGCGTTCTTCTTGACGACGCCGAAGAGCACGAGGATGCCCAGCGCGGAGTAGAGGTTGAGCGTCCCGCCGAGGGCCCACATCGACAGCAGCGCGAAGGGGACGGCCAGCGGCAGGGAGAGCATGATGGTGAAGGGGTGGACGAGGCTCTCGTAGTTGGCGGCGAGGATCATGTACATGAAGACCAGCGAGAGCGCGAAGGCCCAGACGAACTCGTTGAAGGTCCGTTCGAGTTCGCGCCCGCGCCCCATCACGCGCACGGTGTAGGCGGGGGGCATGTCCATCGCGGCGATCTCGGCGTGGAGCGCCTCGAGGCGGTCGGCCAGCGCGTACCCGGGGCCGACGGAGGCGCGCAGGCTCGCGGCCCGCTGCCGATCCAGGCGGTCGATGCGGGCGGCGGTGGTCGCGGGCTCGAGCGAGGCGATGCTGCGGAGCTCGACGAGGCGGGGGCCGTTCTGCCCCGCGCCGCCGGGCACGAGCAGGCGGGGGAGCTGCGACGGGTCGGACCGGTGCTTCTCCACCAGGCGGAGCTGGACGTCGTAGTCCTCGCTGGTCAGCGGGTCGCGGAAGCGGGAGATCTCCTCGTCGCCGCCGACGAGCAGGCGCAGCGCCGTTCCGATGTCGCGCGGGCTGACGCCCAGGTCCGCGGCGCGGTCGCGGTCGATGCGGACGCGGAGCTCCGGCGTGGTGAGTTTGAGCGTGGTGTCGGCGTCCACGACGCCGCCGACGTTCTGGGACCGGACGCGCAGCTCCTCGGTGTACTCGGCGAGCTTCTCCAGGTCCGGCCCGCGGATCGCGAGGTCGATGTCGAAGTTGCCGCCGCCGATGTTGAACGCGGCGAAACTGCGCGTGGAGATCCGCAGGTCCTTGTACTTCGAGAGCGTGCGCCGGATCTCGCGCATGACCTCCCCCTGGGTGTAGTTGCCCCGGAAGGCGGCGCCCGGGTCGCCGTCGAGGGTGGCCTTGATGAGGCGCTTGAAGGAGAACCGCCGCTCGTGGTGCGGGGCGATGCGGACGTAGATGTCGGCCCGGTTGACCTGGCCGAGGAACGAGCCGCCGACGGAGGCGAGCGTGGTCCGCACGGCGGGGTGGGCCCGGACGTCGTTCTCGACGGCGCGGACCGCGGCGTCGAAGGACTCGAAGCTCGTCCCCTCCGGGCCGTTGATGTTGACGCTGAACTCCCCCTCGTCCACGTTGCTGGGCAGGTAGTCCTGGCGGATCATCCCGAACAGCGGGATCGCGGAGAGCATGATCAGCACGGCGACCGCCGCGGCGAGGAGGCGGAAGCGGATGACGACCCGCAGCATCGCGGTGTACGCCGCGTCGATCACCCGGTAGAAACCGGCGCGGGAGGCCGGGCCGTGGGCGGAGAGGCTCCCGGGGCGGAGCATCCGGGCCGAGAGGGCAGGGGTGAGGGTGAAGGACACCAGGAGGCTGACCAGCACGGCGACGGCCGCCGTGATGCCGAACTGGTAGAGGAACCGCCCCGAGATGGACGACATGAACGACACGGGGACGAAGATGACCACCAGCGAGAGCGTGGTGGCGAGGACGGCGAGGCCGATCTCGGCGGTCCCCTGCCTGGCGGCCTCCATCGGGGGGAGCCCCTTCTCCTCGACGAAGCGGTAGATGTTCTCGAGGACGACGATGGCGTCGTCGATGACGATGCCGACCATCAGCACCAGGGCCAGCATGGTCACGCTGTTGAGCGTGAAGTCCAGGGCCCACATCACGGCGAAGGTCGAGACGACGGAGGTGGGGATGGCCACGCCGGCGATGATGGTGGCCCGCCAGGAGCGCATGAAGGCGAGCACGACGAGGCAGGCGAGCGTGGCGCCCAGGACAAGGTGCACGTCGATCTCGTGCAGCGCGGCGTAGATGTACTCGGACTGGTCGCGGATGACCTCCAGGCGCACGCCGCGGGGGAGTTGGGCCCGGAGCGTGTCGAGTTGGGCCTTGACCCCCTCGATGACCTCGACGGTGTTGGCGCCGGACTGGCGGCGGACCTCGAGAGAGACCGCGGGCTGGCCGTCGAGCCGCGCCGACGACCGGCGCTCCTTGGTGCCGTCCTCGGCCCGGCCGATGTCGCGGATGCGCACCGGGGCGCCGTTGACCATCGCGACGACGATGTCGTTGAAGGCCCCGGGGTTGTCGATGCGGCCGAGCGTCCGCAGCACCTGCTCGCTGGCCTCGCCGGTGAGGTTCCCGCCGGGGACGTCCGAGTTCTGCCGCACGACGGCGTCCCGCACGGCGGTGATGGGGATGCCGTACGCGGCGAGCCGGTCGGCGTCCACCCAGATGTTGATGGACCGCTCCAGCCCGCCGACGATGCTCACCTGCCCCACCCCCTTTGATCGCTCGATCTGGGGCTTGATTGTCTTGTCCGCGATCTCCGTGAGTTCTCGGACCGAGAGATTCCCCGAGAGCGCGAGGGTCATCACGGGGCTGGAGTCGTTGTCGAACTTGGATACCGTCGGCGGCTCCACGCCGTCCGGGAGGTGCCGCAGGACCGTCGAGACGCGGTCGCGCACGTCCTGGGCCGCGACGTCGATGTCCCGGTCCAGCCGGAATGTGGCGATGACGATGGAGATCCCCTGGCCGGAGATCGACCGCAGCTCGTCGATCCCCTCGACGGTGTTGACGACCTCTTCGATCCGTTGCGAGACCTCCGTCTCGACCTCCTCGGGGGCGGCGCCGGGGAGGATCGTGCGGATGCTGACCGTCGGCAGGTCCACCGAGGGGAGCCGGTCGACGGCGAGGCGGGTGTAGCTCGCGGTGCCGACGACCACCAGCGCGAGGATCAGCATCGCCGCGAAGATTGGTCGTCGGATACAGACTTCGGCCAGCTTCTGCACGTGTCGGGCTCCGGGGGCGGCTTACATCGGCTCGGGGGGCGGGGTTCCGGGGAGATTGAGGAAGGGCGAGGTCGGGGCCGGCCGATCCTGCTTCGGGGCGGCGGCAACGTCGGGCAGTGGGGGGGCGCCGGAGATCCCCGCGGCCAGGGCTCCGGTAGCGCGGAGGAGCGCGAGGTACGCCGCCTTCCGGTTGAACTCCTCGCTCGCCAGACGCACCTGGGCGCTGAGGACCTGGTCCTGGGCGCTGACCCGCTCGAGGTTGGTTCCGAGCCCGGCCTCGTACGCGGCCTCCGCCTGGCGCAGGGCCTCCGTCGCGGCGCGGAGCTGGTGCTCCAGTTCCTCGAGCCGCCGTCCCGCAGCGACGAGGTTCTCATAGGCCGTCTCGACGTCGCGTCGGATGCTCCGCCGGACCAGGGAGTAGTCCAGCACCCGCCGGCGGAACTCGGACCAGGCCGCGCGGACGTCGGCGTCGATCCGACCGGCGGAGAACAGGGGGAGGTTGACCGAGAGGAGGCCGGTCCAGTCCCGGTCCGTGGGCACGGTGTCACGGGTGAGGAAATAGTCGAGGTTCAGCGTCACCGTGGGGTAGTAGCGGCCGATCTCGGCGTCCACGAGCGTCCTGGCGGCGTGGGCGGCCGATTCCGCCGCGGCGAGGTCCTGGCGGTGGGCCATCGCCATGTCAAGGAAGACGGCGGCCTCGGGGATGGTGGCGGGCAGTTCGAATCCGTCGGTCAGCGGGCTCTCCGCGACTTCGGCCCCGGTCAGGAGCACAAGGGCGGAGCGGGCGAGGGCGAGCTGGTTCCGGGCGTCGACGAGGGCGACCCGGGTCTGGGAGGCCTGGGCTTCGATCTGGGCAACGTCCAGGGGGCGGGCGAAGCCGACCTCCGCGCGGCCGCGGACGTCGCGGAGCCGTTCCTCCTGGACCGCGACCGATGATTCCAGGACCTTGACGAGCCGTTCGGCGCTGAGAACGGCGTAGTAGGCTCGAACCGTCTCCAGCAGCAGGGCCTCGCGGACGTCCAGCAGGAGCCACCGGCGCTGCTCGATGGTGGCGTCCGCCGCCCGGACGCGGTTGAGGTTGCTGAAGCCGCTGAAGAGGGTGTACTGGGCTCCGATGCCGGCGTCGAAGAGGCGGGACTCCCCCTGCGAGGTGCGGCCGGAGCCGTCGTCGGCCGTTCCGCCGCTCGTTCGCTCCCGGAACACGTACGTGGCGAAGAGGTCAAGGGTGGGCAGGAGCGATGCCGCGGCCCGCTGGCGGTCGATCAGGGCCTGGAGGTAGTCCTCCCCCTCGAAGGAGAGACGCTCGTTGTAGGCGTTGGCGAGACGCAGGGCCTGCTCCAGGGAGAGGGGGGCCCCCGGTGCGGGAACGGGCGGGGCGGGGCCGAGGTCCACAACCGACCGGTAGAGCCGAACCTCCTTCCGCTGGTCCACGGCGCATCCGGTTGCCAGCAGTCCGCCCGCGGCCGTCGCGAGCCAGGCAACGGCGGCCACGCACCTCCCCAGCCGCCGAGCGGGGGCGCAGAACAGGTTCTTCGGGACCCTGGCCCGAGGCGCGGGGGGGAGTCGCAGCATCCGGGGCTTGCCTCCGGAACTGGGAATGATCGGATCGGACCGCCGGTTTGTGCCCGCGGACACGCTATGGTACGTACGTGTGGAAGCAGCCGAGCCCTTCAGATCTTCCCGGGCCGGTTTGATTCCGACGGTCATCTTACCAGCGGAGCGAGGGAACGATGCCGATGACTCGGACGCCCGGCGTTGTCATGCCTGTTCTGGGGCTCCTGATCCTGGTTTCTCCGCCGATCATCGCGGGGTGTACGGATCGGACGAACGCGGTCGTGCGTCCGTCCGCACCGGCGGAGGCCGATCCCGTCGAGGTGACCCTTGCACCGGTCGAGCATCGCTCCATCGCCCGGTTTATCGAGGTCATGGGCACCCTCTTTGGCGAGGTGGAGACGACGATCTCGGCGAAGCTCAGCGGCCGGATCGTCGAGATCGCCGCGGATGTAGGCGACGAGGTGCTCCCCGGCTCGACGCTCGCCCAGATCGAACGGACGGACTACGAACTGGCCCTCGCCGAGCGCCGGACGGCGGTGCAGGCGGCGTTGGCGAAGGTCGGGCTCTCCGAGATCCCGCCGGAGGAGTTCGATCCTTCCCGGGTGCCCACGGTGATTCGGGCCAGGGCCGAGGCCTCCAACGCCGAGGCCCGCTACGAGCGAGCCAGGCAGCTCTTCGAGCAGAAGCCGCCGCTGATCTCGGCGCAGGACTTCGCGGACATCCGCACGCAGTGGGAGGTCGCGGCCAGCGGGGCGGAGGTCGAACTCCTGACGGCCCGGGCGGTGCTCGCGGAGGCGAGGACCCGGCAGGCCGAGGCCGCGGTCGCGGCCCAGCGGCTGGCGGACACGACGGTGACGGCTCCCGGCATCCCGGGGAGCGCTTCGCTCCGGTACCAGGTCGCGGAGCGGCTGGTCTCGCTCGGGGAGTACGTCAGCGAGGGGCGGGCCATGTTCCGGCTCGTCGCCAGCGACCTGATCAAGTTCCGGGCGGACGTGCCGGAGCGGTTCGTCGGGCAGGTCCGCAGCGGCCAGCAGGTCCGGGTCTGGGTGGATGCGTATGGAGAGCCGGTGGAGGGGCGGGTCGCCCGCGTCTCGCCCCGGATCGACCCGCAGAGCCGGACGTTCCAGGTCGAGGTGCACATTCCCAACGATTCGGGCCGTCTGAAGCCGGGGGCCTTCGCGAGGGGGGCGATCCAGACCCGGGTGGATGACGGGGTTGCGTTCGTCCCCGAGGCGGCGGTGGTGACCTTCGCGGGGGTGCAGAAGGTCTTCAGTGTTGCCGACGGCCGAGCGGTGGAGCACCGGGTCCGTCTCGGCGACCGGGCGGACGGGCTCGTGGAGATCGCCGGGGGGCTGGGGGCGTCGAGCGTCGTGATCCGAGGGGCGGCGGGCCTCACCGATGGCGTGCTGGTCCGAGCGATCGACCTCCCGTAGCCGGACGGCGACCGGGCGTGGAGTCGGCGGGATGGGCGGCCGATCGTGTGAATCCGGGCGCCGACGCTTGGTCGAACTCGCGATGTCGCCAGTTGATGGCGGCGAATGAAGAACCCATTGGTGCTTGAGTAAGTAGTTTTTTAGTGAATGCGGCGTGGAGCCCGTCACCCCGTCGCCGGGCGGGGTTGGTAAACTTGTGGCGAAGGAATGCTCGCAACTTCTTTGGAGCGTCGGCGGGCGGCCTTCACACCACGTCATCTCCGACGATCGAGTCACTTGCCGAGACCACCAATGGGATCCAAGTCGATCAAGGTTCTGTGCGTGGACGACAACGATTTCGTGGCCGAGGCGATCGAGCGGAAGCTCCGCCGCGAGCCCGGGTTCGAATGGGCCGGGTGGCTCCCGGACACGACCAACCTGACCGAGCGTGTGCGGGAATCGGGCGCCGAGGTCGTGCTGCTGGACGTTGACATCCCCGGGCGGGACTCCTTCGAGGCTCTTGCGGAGCTGAGTTCGGCGGAGCCGTCGATCCGGGTCATCATGCTCAGCGGGCACGTCCGCAGCGACTACATCGACCGGGCCGTTGAGGCTGGCGCCTGGGGGTATCTCTCCAAGGGGGAGGAGAACGACGTCATCCTCGGGGCGATCCGTCGGGTCGCCGAGGGGGGGTTCGCGCTGGGGAACGAGGCGGAGTCGGTCTACCACCGCAAGTAGCGGCGAACACAGCGTCATTTGGCCTGATGCCCCGGGGGCGCGTTTGCGCAGCAAAGCGGCCCCGGCGTGGGGCCGGGGCCGCGGGGCGCTGGCTGGCGCCTGGGGCAGAGACAAGAAGTCAGCAGCCGCTCTGGACCGCCTCGAGCCAGGCGGTGAGGAACGCGCTGATGTCGTTGGAGTTGACGGCGCCGGAGTTGTCGAAGTCCGCCTCGAGGGTGCCGTCCTGCACGCTGGCGAGCCAGGAGGTCAGGAACGCGGAGATGTCGTTGGAGTTGACCGTGCCGCTGGAGTCCCAGTCGGCCGGGCAGCCGCCGCCCTGCTCGCCGCGGTCGATCAGGACGACCGCATCGCCGCTCACGCTCAGCACCACGCGGGCGATGATGTAGCGTCCATCCGGGCTCATCGAGTAGCCGTCGGTGATGCCGCGGATCAGCGTGACGGTCTCCCCGTCGATCACCGTCACGTTCTCCTGGAGCAGCAGTTCCTGGTTGATGAACAGGCCGGTGTCGATCGAGGTGTTCGGGTCGTTCCAGTCGCCGTACCAGAGCACGTCGCCGTGGTCGGAGATGAGCACGGGCCCGCTGCCGAACGCGGTGACCGTGTAGGGGGCGATGGCGTCGAAGGTGACGCCCTCCTGGACGACGACCTCGCCGTTGCTCTTGACGATCACCGAGTCGGTCGCGGTGTCCCCGTCGAGCATGCCGAAGATGACGTACTCGCCGGAGCTGTTGAGGTCGATCCGCGCGGAGCTGCCGAGCACGCGCCAGTTCCGGCCCGGCAGCGGGGAGGGGGAGCCCTCCTGCGCGACGAGCGTGTGGTCGATGTAGACCGCGCCGTCCGTGGCCGTGTTCCCGGCGAGGTCCGCGATGTACATCACCTGCCCGGCGTTGTTGAACGCCATCGAGTGCGGGCCGGTCATGAAGTCCGCCACGGGCTCGGTCTGGCCGGGGAGGATGTCGCCCTCCTTCGCGAGCACCGTCTCGGTCGCGAGGTTGCCCGCGGCGTCGAGCGACAGGAGCACGATCGCGCGATCGACGGTGGAGTCGATGTTCGGGTCGTCGATGCTCGCCATGACCATCAGGTCGTTGTTGTCGTTGATGAGGACCTCGAAGAACCCGATGTACGGCGTGCCGGGGGTGAAGCCGGCCGCCTGCGAGATGTCCCCCTCCTGGATCAGCAGCGTGGTGTTGAAGTACACGCCGCTGTCCTGGCTTGTGGGAACATTGCTGAGGAAGAAGTTCCAGCCGCTGTTGCCGCTGTTGTTGATGTTGATCGAGTCGAACGAGCCCAGCAGGGCGCCCGGGGGGGCGATGGGGTCGCCCTCGCGGAGCAGCACCGTGCCGTTGCGCAGGAGCACCACGTCCGTGTTGGTGTCCGGGTTGTCCGTGTCGACCTCGATGATCCAGGTTCCGTGGTTGTTCACCGCGACGGTGTTGAAGTTCACCACCGACCCGACCGGCTCGATGAAGTCGAAGTCCCGCGAGAGAACGGTCATCGTCGGGCCGGGGCCGGCCATGGCCGTCGCCGCGGCGAGTCCGCAGCACACCCCCGCCGCCAGGGAGAGATTCCTGATCGACATCCGCATGGCACCTCCAATCTTCGGTTCTGCTTCGTCGCTGCGCCCGGCGTAACGTCCAGACCGCGGCACCGCCGCATCGCAATCGGCGCAAGAACAATCCCGCGACGGGAAGCGACTCGTCGCGCCGGCTCGCAATATACCGCCGATGGTGCGGTTCTCCAAGGGGTTCCCGCCTCCCAGGGGGGCGATCTCGGCACTGCGGGACCCTGCCCCGCACGCCGGGTACCGGCTAAACTCCCCTCCAAAACTCGCACTCGGGTGGGGAGCCCCGTGGCCGCGTTGGCTCCGGGGCTCTGGACCCCGGAACCGCTGACATGGCAGAGACCGCCGTCGCCCCGCAGACCGAAGAGCGTCCGAACACCGTCAAGATCGAGGACGCGGGCCCCAGCCGCAAGAAGATCTCCATTGAGATTCCGGCCGAGACCGTGGACGAGCAGCTCGGCTCCTCCCTCGACACGCTGATGCTGGAGGCCGAGATCCCCGGCTTCCGCAAGGGCCGGGCCCCCCGGCGGCTGATCGAGAAGCGGTTCGCCGCCGCCATCCGGCGCGAGGCCAAGAACCAGCTCGTCGCCACCGCCTACCAGAAGGCCGTCGAGGACCACAAGCTCCGCGTCCTCGGGGATCCGATCAGCGAGGGGCTCGACAAGGTCGAGCTGGAGGCGGGCAAGCCCCTGGCCTTCGAGGTCGAGGTGGAGGTCCTTCCCGAGTTCGAGCTCCCGTCGCTCGAAGGGATCGCCGTCCGCAAGCCCATCATGGAGGTGACGGACGAGATGATCGAGGCCGAGCTCGACAAGCTCCGCCTCCACGAGGGCCGTCTTGAGGAGCGCGAGGCCCCCGAGCCGGGCGACTACCTGACGGGCCACGGCGTGATGATCGCCGCGGGCGTCGAGGCGCCGCTGGTGGACATCAACGACGCCGTCGTCCAGGTCCCGCCCCCCGAGAAGGAGGGCAAGGGGATGATTCTGGGCATCATGGTGGACGACTTCGCGAAGCAGCTCGGCCTGCCCAAGGCGGGCGAGAAGGCCACCATCAAGGTCAAGGGCCCGGAGAACCACGAGAACGAGGCCGTCCGCGGCGCGGACCTGACCATCACGTTCGAGGTCACCCGCGTGGACCGGATCATCCGGGCCACCGATGAGGAACTCGTCAAGGCGTACGGCTTCCAGGATGCCGAGCAGCTCAAGAGCGCGATCAAGGAGCGCATGGGGCAGCGCATCGCCGTCGAGCAGCAGGCCGCGATGCACCAGCAGATCGCCCGCTACCTGGTCGAGAACACCACGATGGACCTCCCGGAGCGGATCACGGCGGTCCAGGCGGAGCGGAACCTCAACCGCCGTCGCTTCGAGCTGATGCACCGCGGCGTGCCCGCGCACCAGATCGACGAGCACATCGCCGAGCTGCGCGCCGCTTCCGGCGACGCCGCGGTCCGCGACCTCAAGCTCTTCTTCATCCTCGACAAGGCCGCCGAGACGCTGGACATCAAGGTCTCGGAGGGCGAGCTGAACAGCCGCATCGTCCAGCTGGCGCTGGCCAACAACATGCGCCCCGACAAGCTCCGCAGCCAGTTGATCCAGCGCAACCAGGTCGGCCAGGTCTACCAGCAGGTCCGCGAGCACAAGACGCTCGACGCCATCCTCGCCAAGGCGACGGTCACCGAGATGCCCGTCGAGGAGTTCAACAAGGCGATGGCGGAGGAGGCCAAGGCCGCCGGCGGCGCGGACAAGCCCGCCGCCAAGAAGTCTTCTTCGAAGAAGTCGGCCGAGAAGGCCGAGGCCGAGAACAAGGCCGAGGCCGGCGAGTCGGCTCCCGCCGAGAAGAAGACCCGCTCCAGGAAGAAGTGATCCGGCGCGGGACAACGGAAACAGGTGGAGCGTGCAGGAGCCCCCGGCAACCGCCGGGGGCTCTTTGCTTTCACCGCGGGCGGATCAGCCGAGCGTGTCCCGGTAGGCGTCGATCGTTCGCTTGATCTCCATCGGCCGCGGCATGTTCGTCACCACGATCTCGATTCCGTCCTGGCCGGAGCTCGAGATTCCGATCGTCCCCACCCCCCAGATCCGCTGCCAGAAGGTCTGGGTGATCTGCAGGTTCTTGATATCCTCGTGCAGCACCTCGCTCGTCGCCCGGCTGAGCAGGCCGCGGGTCTCCACCGTCCGCTTGTTCGTGATCTCCAGGGCCACGAACATCGTCCGCAGCTTCCAGACACCCAGCCATACGAGCGCCGCCAGGGCCGCCGCACCGGCCCCGTAGGCGTACGGCGCCCGCCCGCGCCAGGCGAAGACCGCCGCGCCGATGACGCCCCCCGCCAGCACGGCGACCAGGAGCGTGAAGAGCGCCGGCCTCGCCCGGAACATGGCCGGGCGGACCTTCATCACTCTCCGCTCCGGCCCCCGATCCGGGGGCAGACCGAGTTCGGAGGCCCGATCCCGCCGAGCACCGTGGGGGGCGTGTGGCGGCGGATCGGCGTCGGGATCTCTCTCGGGCACGACGTTGACATCCCCGCAGTACGGGCACTGCACCTTCGTTCCGCGCTTCTCCTCGGGCACCTCCAGCCGCCGGTCGCACCGATCGCAGGTCACGGTCACCATTCCGATAGGGTACAGGCCCGCCGCCCGGCTGTCCCCCGACGCCTGGCCCATGTACCCTTGGCCCATGCGGATCGTGCTGGTGAACTGGGCGAAGATCTGGGACGGCGCATCCCACGGTGGGGGGGTCAACGGCTATTGCCAGGCTCTCGCCCTGGCGCTGGCGGCCCGCGGCCATGAAGTCGTCTCGCTCTTCGGCGGCACGACCCACCTCCCGCCTCCCCCCGCCTCGCCGACAGGGCGTGCTCCCTGCACCATCCGCCGTCACCACGACTGGCTCGGGATCCGTGTCTTCGAGGTGGTCAACTCTCCGGTCCTCGCCCCGTCCATCCAGCAGTTCCAGGACCCGCTCGGGGAGGTCTCCGCGCCGGAACTCGAGGAGCAGGTCGGCCGGTTCTTCGAGGCGATCAGGCCCGACGTCGTGCACTGGCACAACATCGAGGGATTCTCGGTCGGTTGCGTCGAGCGGGGCCGCGCTGTCGGCGCCCGCACCATCTTCAGCCTGCACAACTACCACACCATCTGCCCGCAGGTGTACCTGATGCGCGGCCACCGCATCCCATGCACCGACTTCGACAATGGCCACGCCTGCGTGGGGTGCATCGAGACGAACCCGACCTCCGTCGAGCGTCAGCGCCGCATCGACGGCTATCTCAGGTTCGTCGGGGTGGACCTCACGCCGCCGCCGCCCCCCCCGACGGTCGCGCAGACCGCGGCGGAACTCGCCGAGAGCCTCGCCTGGCTCGGGACCACCTACCGCCGCGCCGGCCGGTTCGTGAAGGCGGTCCTCCGCGGCGCGGGGGTGATCCGCCCTCGCCCGGCGCCGCCCCCGCCGCCGGTTCCCCTCCCTGGGCAGGCGATCGACGACGGCGTGCCCCTGGATCGGCCGCTCCCACTCGACTCGGACGACCGCGGCCAGACCGCCGCTGTCCTCGCCTCCCTCTCCCCCGCTCCGCCGCCGGACTACGACGCCGACCCCGTGTATCGGCCGCTGCTCAACGTGATCCAGCCCGAGCCACCCAGCGCCAAGCCCCCGACCGACTACGCACGCCGCCGCGAGGCGATGATCGGCATGCTGAACGCCTGCGACCATGTCCTGGCCGTCTCCGACTTTGTGCGCGACAAGTTCATCTCCCTCGGCGTCCGGCCCGACCGCATCCGCACGCTGCACATCGGCACCCGCATCAATCACCTCGTGAGGCACCACCATCGGCTTGTGTTCAGCCCGCCTCCCTTCCGTCAGGATCTCCCCTGGGACCAGCAGCGGCCGATCCGGCTCGTGTTCATGGGGTACAACCACTACTACAAGGGCCTGGGCATGTTCGCCGAGAGCCTCGACCTGCTCGAGCCCCGGCACCTCTCCCGCATCGACCTCGCCGTCCACGCCCTCGACGGGCAGAGCATCGAGTGGATGTTCCGCCGGATGGAGCCCCGCCTGGCGCGGCTGACCTTCTCCCACGGCTACCGCTACGTGGACATCCCCTGGCTCTGCGGCGGAAAGGACCTGGGCGTCGTCTGCTCCGTCTGGTGGGACAACGCGCCGCAGACGGTCTTCGAGTTCCTGGCCTGCGGGGTGCCGGTCCTGGGGGCGGAAGTGGGGGGGATCCCGGATTTCGTCAAGGACGGCGTCAACGGTCGCCTCTTCCGCGCCAACGACCGGCGCGACCTGGCCGCGAGGCTCGTCGAGATCATCGAGAACCCGTCGCAGCTGGACGCCATGCGGGCCAACGTGCGGCCGCCGAAGGACATCGACGTCAACGCCGCGGAGCTCGAGGATATTTACAGCGGTCGTGGCGGCTGATCGGCTGACGCGACCGACCCAGGATCCCGGTTGCCGCAGCAAAAACAGAAACGGGGCACCGCCTGCGCGGAGCCCCGAGAACTGGTCACGGCGGGAGCTTCAGGGAGCCGCGGACGCAATCGCCGCAGTCACATCCGCGAGCAGCGATTCTCGCTGAACCCGCAGCGACGCGATCTCCGCACCGGCGCGTCTGAAGAACGCTTCGGCGTCCTCGTCCTCTCCAGTAATCGCGGTTGCCCGGCCGAGGATCAGCCCGGCGGCTTGCTGACTCAGGTCCCCTGCGCGGGATACGAGCTCTCGCCAGAGGTCCGGGTCCGACGGGTGATGCCGCTCGTGGAGCCGCACGGTGAGTTCGGCGATCTCCATCGCACGCCCTGCCTCGGTCATGCTCTCCTGATCGAGGGAGAGGTGCCGGACGGTCGCTGGCGCTGTGCATGAAGTTAGGCCTAGTGCCGCCGCGAGAATCGCGCTCGTGACGGCGGCTGCCCATGCGTTCCGAGTGCGACTAATCGTCATGGCTGGCTCCAAGCAGTCCAGCGGTCCAGGAATAGGTCCATGTCCAACGTGTCAATCACGCCGTCGTGGTTCACATCAGCCCACGGGTGGCCAGTCTGGTACGCCGTCATGAAGAAAGAGTAGTCGGCATTGTCCACCACAAGGTCGCGATTGACGTCAGCGATGGGATTGGGAAGCGTGGGGAACAGTTGCAGCCCCGTAAGAACCGTTGCACCCGTGTTGGCCACCAGTTGGGTCCCATCGGCGCTCCGCCAGATCGGGATGACGATCCAGGCGGCTTCCGGCAGCCGGCTCGGCAGCGGCACAGTGCCGCTGGACTTGAAGTTCGCCCTGAACGAGAGCGTCCCGTTGCCGTTGGCGTCCACTACCAACTCGTTGTACGGGCACGTGCGGTCGAGCGTCATGGTGAAGCTGGTGCCCAGTACCGTGATCGTCATCGCGGCGTCCGTCGGGATAAGTCGGGTATGTCCGTTGGCGAGTCCCTCGGTCTGCGCAACGGCGGCGCTGCTGAAGGAGAACGAGCCGGACACCGAGCCCGTAAGCGACATCCCGCTGGAGTTGACGCAAACGCTCGAGCCGGAGCCGATGCTAAACGAGTGGCTGGCGTTGGCCGCAAGGTCTCCGTTCTCGACCACCACCACCGGCGCTGCATCGTTGTCGCTGGATGCCTCGATCAGTGCCGCGCCAGCAGCCTCAGGCAGGTACTTCGTCTGGTTGATTGCCACGAAGTCCTGCGGTGTTGCGATTCCGCTGGAACTCATGGTGATTGCGAGGCACACCGATTCGTCCTTGGTCAGCACGACTTCCTCGTTCACCACGCCGATTGGGGTTGAAATCGCCTTGTTCTTGGGCCTGAGCAGTTCCTCGAGGCGATCGAGTGCATCCTCGATAGCCTCACGTTTGCCGGTGGCGCATGCCGCCAGGTAGTTGGAGTACGCCGTAATCAAGAGCGACTGTTGGTTTTGGGCGTTCTCGATGCATTGTGCCAACAATGTCTGGTTGGTGAGTGGCTCGCAAGCCTTGAAGTTTCGGTCGATCGCGCGATCGACCATTTCCTTTAGTGCTTCCTTGTCCGAGTCCTTGCAGCAGCCTGTAAGCGATGTCGTGACAGCGAGTCCAGCTGCTGCGAGTATGTAGTAGCATCGTTGGGTGCGAATCAGTGCGATCATCGGTCGACTCCGTGTGGCAGGCCATATCAGTGTGGCGGCCACGCTGGCCGCGATAGACCAAGTTACTTATGTGTGCGGCCTCGGTCAAGGCCCTCGCAGCGAACAGCGAAAAGGGACGGCTGTCACGGCAATATGACATACCGATGTGTGATGAAGATCGGCCAAGGCTTGGGTGTGATTGTGAGCGCACACATCGATGTGGTGGGCTGCCGGTGTGCTGGCATGTTCGCTCCTGAACTTGGCAACGCGTCACGACTTCCCGGGGGCTTGAACCCGTCCGCTGGGCGATGTCCACCTCGCCCGGGTGAGCCCGGCTTCCCCAGGGATCCCCGATATCCGGATCACACCAGCCCCGCTACACTCTCGCTCGAAGTGGGGGATTTCGAGGCTCCGGATGCAGTCTGACACCCATGGTTCCGGCCCTGCCGCGGCCACAACAACCTCACCCACAGCCACCGCCGCTGAGATCCACGTCAGAGGCAACGGCACCGCCCGCGCGACACCTCCTGTGGCCGCTTCCGTCGCCGTGGTCGTCGTCACGTGGAACCGCAAGGGCGACGTGACCAACGCCCTGGAGGCGATCGCCCGCCAGTCCTACCCCCGGGAGCGGATGGACGTCATCGTCGTGGACAACGCCTCCGCCGACGGCACGCTCGAACACCTGACAGAGCGCTTCCGTCCCGAGGCGGTCGTCCACAACCCGACCGAACGCGCCCACGAGCCGAACTTCCAGCCTCCCAGCCGCCCCTTTCCGGATGCTTCGAACAAGGCCGGGTTCCGTTCGCTGACGATCGTCCGGAATACGAACAACCTCGGCGGCTGCGGCGGGTTCAACACCGGCTTCGGCTACATCGCCCACGCGTTCGCCTCGCGCCCGCCTGACTACGTCTGGCTTGCCGATGACGACGCCGGTTTCCCGGAGGACGCCCTCGCCCAGCTCGTCGGCGCCGCCCGAACCGACCCGAAGATCGGCATCGTCGGCTCCCGCACCGTCAACATCGCCGACCGATCGACGACGATCGAGACGACGATCTACCTCGACCGCAAGACGGGCGCGATGTGCGACGAGCCCCCGTCGCATCACCCCCTCTACCAGTCGCACCGGGAGTGGGTCGCCAGGACCGGCGGCACGAAGGGGAAGCGGGAGTTCTCCGGCCTGCGCGACGTGGACGTCGTCTCGGCGTGCTCGATGCTCGCCCGGTGGTCCGCCGTCGAGAAGGTCGGCTTCTGGGACTGGCGGTATTTCATCTACTGCGACGATGCGGACTGGTGCCTGCGCATGGCCAAGGCGGGCTACCGCGTCGTCCTCAACCTCGACGCGGTCGTCTACCACACGCCCTGGCTGATGAAGCTCACCCCGGCGCGGATCTACTACGCCCAGCGGAACGCCGTCTGGATGGTCCAGAAGATCCTCCCTCGGCGCGAGCTGCGCGCGGTCACGCTGCGGTGGATGAAGACGATCCTCCGTGACAGCCTCCGCGCCGGGCTGCACCGCCGGCTCTTCCACGCCGAGATCATCCGCACCACCGCCCGCGACATCGCCATCGGCCGCAGCGGCAAGACCGCCTCCGACGGCCCTCCCGCCATGCCGGTCATGGACGCGCTGCGCCGGGCCGGGTGTTTGCGGGCGAGCGCCCGCGTCGCGCTGCTGTGCGCCTTGGGCGACCGCGGCGACGAGTCGCTCAAGTGGGCCGCGGACCTGCGGGCTCATGTTCGCGAGAATCTCGCCGCGGGCGAGGCGGAGCCCCGGTGGCTGGAGGTCGTCCGCAACGACGTCCTCGCCGCGGAGCGGTCCCCCGCCGCCGGGCCGACGCCGGAGCGCATCGTCTACGGCGGCCACATGCGCTCCCGCATCCGCCGCCAGTTCGACCTGCTGCGCCGTCCGCCGACGGCCGTCGTCGTCTTCGACCAGACGAACGACTTCCCCGCGATCCGGGGCCGCTGGAACATCCACATCGACACCAGGAAGCCCACGGCCGCGCAGCTCGAACGCGACGGTCCGCTCCCTCGCGCGGCCTTCCTCGCCCGCTGGGCCGTGACCGCCGTCCGCTGCGTGCTCTACGCGCTCCGCGTCCGCCCCTACACTTCGGCGACACGGTACGGCTGATCCACACGTTCTCCGCACGCTGCATCCCGACATGCCCCCCGACGACCACCACCACGCCGCGCCCGTGGGCGATGGCCCCGCTCCATGGCCCCCGCCCGGGTGGCCCCGCACCGACCGACCGCTCCGGATCGCGATCCTCGGGTGGGCTCGCATCTCCGCGCAGGCCTCCGAGGGATCGGGCTACAACCTCTCCAAGTCCGAGCTCGCCCGCGGCCTGGTCATGTCCGGCCACCACGTCTTCTACCTCTCCGCGGGGATGACCTACACGCCCCGCGGCGGGACGCGCATCGTCCCGCGAGAGCCGTGGGGCGGGATCGACTGCTACGAGCTGCTCAACTCCCCCAATCTCGCCCCCAGCGCGCACAACTTCCTGAACACCGCCACGGAGATCGCCTGCCCGGCGGAGACGGCGATCGTGCTCCGCTGGCTCGACCAGGTCCGCGCCCAGGTCGTTCACATCCACTCGCTGGAGGGGTACGGGCTCGACCTCGTCGGCGCCATCGAGGATTCCGGGCGACCGGTCGTCGTCACGTTGCACAACTACGCCTTCATCTGCCCGCAGGTGGACCTGCTGCACAAGGAGCGGCAGGTCTGCGAGGACTACGACGGCGGCCGCCGCTGCGTCGGGTGTCTCGATGCGCTCCCTCCCGCCGAGGCGAAGCGCAAGCGCATGGTCTGGCAGACCCTCGCCCGCAAGCTCGGCCCTGTTTACGCCGACGCCATCCGCAGCGTGGTCCACAGCGCGGGGCCGGCGATCGGCAGGCTCCTGGGCAAGAAGCCGCCGGCCGCGGAGAAGGCGCCGATCCACCCGAACCCGGATCGTCTCGCCGATCCGGAGGTCGCCTGGGGATGCAGCATCACGCCCCCGGTCGCGCCCGCCGCGGACCCCGGCCGCAACGGCCACGCGCCTGCTCCGGCGCCCGTTTCGCAGGGGCTGATCTGCCACGACCTGCCGCTTCTTCCGTCCGAGAAGCCCCGTGATTACCACTCCGCGCCGCTGGACCAGAACGAGCGGCTGCTGGCGGCGAAGAAGCACCTGGTCGTCCTCAACGAGTACGGCCGCCGGCGCAAGGCCGGCGTCGATGCGCTCAACCGCGCCTCCCTGGTCATCCCTCCCAGCGACTTCCTCCGCAAGGTGCACATCGCCATGGGCGTGGAGGAATCCAGGACACGCTGGGTCCGGCTCGGCCAGCCGCATTTCGACCAGATCAACCGCCGCGCCCGCCGCTCGCCGTTCTACAACGTCTCTCCCTGGGATGCGAAGACCGCGACGCGCCCCGTACGCTTCGCCTTCTTCGGGACCGTCCGGCCGAACAAGGGGCTGGAGGTCCTCGCCCGCGCGATCCCGCTCCTGGAGCGCGAAGTCCGACAGCGCTGCCAGTTCTCCATCTACGCCGGCGGCAACGAATGGCCGTTCCGCAAGCGGCTGAGCCTCTACCCCGAGGTCACCGTCCGCGGGGGGTACGACCTCTACCAGCTCATCGGCTCCTGGGGGGAGTACGACGTCGGCATCCTCCCGCACATCTGGCTCGAGAACTCCCCGCTGGTGATGCTCGAGCACCTGCACGCGGGGAAGTTCGTCATCTGCTCCCGTCTCGGCGGCCCGGTGGACTGGATCACGCCCCCGAAGAACGGCCTCTTCTTCGCGGGCGGCAACGAGGCCGAACTCGCCGACCGCATCCGCCAGGTCGCGACCGGCGAGGTTCGGATCCCATCCCCCCGCGAGGTCCACGAGGCGACCGTTCTCCAGTCCTATCCCGACCACGTCCGGGAGATCGAGTCGATCTACCACGAGGTTCTGGCGCACCGTGCCGCGGGCCGCCGGTCGGAGGCTCCGCCATCAACCACTCCCTCCCCGCCTCCTCCTTCGCCCGCGGCGGTATAACCACCGTCCCCAGGAGAAGCCCGCATGCCGATCCGCACCCACCGAGTGCGCACCGCCGCCGTTCTCGCGTCCATCGCCGCCGCCGCGGCGATCGTTCCCGCCGCCCGCGCCGACGAGGGGATGTGGCTCCTCAACAACCCGCCGCGCGAACTGCTGCGGTCGAAGTACGATTTCAGCCCCAGCGACGAGTGGCTCGAGCACGTCCAGAAGTCCGCCGTCCGCTTCTCGACCGGCGGCTCCGGATCGATTGTCTCGCGCGACGGCCTGGTGATGACCAACCACCACGTCGCCTCCGACATCCTGGCCAAACTCTCCACGCCGGAGCGGGATCTTCTTGAGAACGGCTTCCACGCCCGCACTCGGGCCGAAGAGCTTCCCTGCCCCGACCTGGAACTCAACGTCCTCTGGTCCATCGAGGACGTCACCGACCGCGTGAACGCCGCGGCCGAGGGGAAGCAGGGCGCGGAGGCGAACACCGCCCGTCGCCAGATGATGGCCACCATCGAGAAGGAGTCGCAGGAGGCCACCGGCCTGCTCTCCCAGATCGTCACCCTCTATCAGGGGGGGCGGTACCATCTTTATCGCTACAAGCGGTTCACGGATGTCCGCCTCGTCTTCGCTCCCGAGCAGGCCGTCGCCTTCTTCGGCGGCGACACCGACAACTTCGAGTACCCGCGCTACTGCCTTGACGTCGCCTTCTTCCGCATCTACGAGGGCGGCGAGCCTCTCCAAGCCGAGCACCACCTCGCCTGGAGCGAGGCGGGCAGCCGCGACGGCGACCTGGCGATCGTCATCGGCCACCCGGGCACGACGCGCCGCCTCTACACCCTCGACCATCTCCGCTTCCTGCGCGACGTCGAGAACCCCTTCGTCCTGCGGAATCTCTGGCGGCAGGAGGTCAAGCTTCAGAACTTCTCCGCCCGCTCGAAGGAGAACGCACGCATCGCCGAGGACGACCTCTTCGGCGTCGCCAACGGCCGCAAGTTCCTGACCGGTCAACTCGAGACGCTCCAGGATCCGCGCATCATGGCCCGCAAGGCGCAGGAGGAAGCGGCCCTCCGCGCGGCGGTCGCCGAGAACCCGCAGTGGGCCGAGCAGTGGGGGGGCGCCTGGGACGAGATCGCCAGGGCGCAGGAGGCACGCCGCGAGTTCTTCGTCCGTGCCGGCGCCGTCGGCGGCACCTTCGGCTCGGACCTGTACTCGAAGGCCCGCACGATCGTCCGCCTCGCGGCGGAACTCCCCAGGCCCTCCGCCGAGCGGCTCCGCGAGTACCGCGACTCGAACCTTGAGTCCGTCTACCTCGGCCTCTACTCCCCGGCGCCGATCTATGCCGACCTGGAGCGTGCCAAACTCGCCTGGGGCCTTGCCAACATGGCCGAACTGCTCGGCGGCGAGGACCCGCTCGTCGTCGCGGCGCTCGCGGGCAAGTCGCCGGCCGATCGCGCCGCCGAACTTGTCGCCGGTTCGGTCCTGTTCGATCCCGAAGCGCGCCGGGCGCTGGTCGAGGGGGGCGCCGACGCCCTGGCCGCGACCGACGATCCGCTGATCAAGCTCGCAATGATCCTCGATCCGGAGGCTCGCGCGCTGCGCACCCGCGCCGAGAACGAGGTGGACGCCGTCACCACCGAAGCCTACGCCAAGATCGCCGCGGCCCGCTTCGCCGTCCTGGGTGACGGCGTCTACCCCGACGCGACGTTCACGCTCCGGATGTCCTTCGGCCCCATCAAGGGCTATGAGGAGGACGGCGAGTTCATCCCGCCGTACACGGATTTCGCCGGCCTCTACGCGCGTCACCGTGAGCGTGCGGGCGAGAAGGAGTTCGACCTCCCGCAGGTCTGGCTGGAGAAGAAGGCCGAACTGAACCTCACGACGCCCTTCAACTTCGTCCTCGCGGCGGACATCATCGGCGGCAACTCCGGCTCCCCCGTCATCAACAAGGCCGGCGAGGTCATCGGCCTGATCTTCGACGGCAACATCCACTTCCTCGGCGCCGCCATCGCCTACGACGACCGCCAGGGTCGCGCCGTCGCTGTGGACAGCCGCGCGATCATCGAGGCCCTCGACAAGGTCTACAACGCTGACGAACTCGTGAAGGAGATCACCGCGAAGTAGCCGGGATGCTGGCTGCCGCCGCCGTCACGGAGCCCCCGCCATGTCCTCCCTCCGTGTCGTTCCGCCCTACAGACCGCGAGGTCTCCTTCCTCTCGCCGCGGCTCTTGGCGAGGTCTCCGGCGTGCTCACCCTGGCGCTGTTCGTGTGGCTCACCACGAACTATCGTGCGATCGATACGTTCGTCTCCGGGCTGATCGTTCTTGTCCACCTCGCCCTCCTGCCGCCGCTGCTCGGCGGGTTTCTCCTGTCCCATCTCACCCAGCAGCCCCGCCTGACCACTCGCGCCGGGCTGGTCTTCGGCGCCGGTCAGGCGTTCGGTTTTCTCGTCTACACGTTCGCGACGTCGGAGACCGGCGGCGTCATCGGCGTCGGCGTGAACCTCATCATCGCCCTCACAGTTCTGGCGTTGTTCACTCTCCTGGGCTGCGGCCTGTTCCATGTCGCCCGCTTCGTCACGCGGTCGGTGCTCTTCGTGACCGTCGAGCAGACCGGAACGCTCTGCCACCGCTGTGGCTACGACCGCGGGACTCCCTCGGTCGCCATCTGCCCCGAGTGCGCGACTCCCGCCGATCCCACCCGTTTCCGCGCCGTCGGCCTCCTGACCCTCGCGTCGATGGCGCACCGCGTGGCTCGCCCCGTCGCCGCGGTCCTGCTGTTCATCAGTCTCGTCGCCGCGGCCCACACGTTCGCGACCCGCACCGTCCCCGCCGCACGTTTCATCCGCACCTTTCGGACGGCCGGTGCTCACATCTCCCGGTGGTTCATTACGCCGCCGAACTGGCCCAACTGGCCGCCGGGCACACGGTGCGCCTCCGCGATCGGCGCCTGGCTTCCGTTTCCAGACGGCTCCGACCGCGTCGTGCTCGTCCTCTACGCCCCGGACGAGAACGCTCCCGAGCCTGCGATGCAGATCGCGGTCGCCGCTGGCCCTGCACCACCCTCACGTCACGCGCCCCCTGACTTCGGCTCCCCCCAGGTCGCCGCCGATCTTCCGCGCCCCCTTGCCGAGCGGGTCGCTCGTAACGGGCTGCCCGCGGAGTTCCTGCGCGCGATCACCGCCGAAGCCGACGCCGGCAACTGGAAGCCGGCCGGCGCGACGGGCATCCACCTCATCACCGATGCGGCCTTTGACCCGGCGCCGTACTTTCCGCCGGAGGAGTCCTTCGTGAGGTGACTCTGCTCCGCCCGTAGCAATCGCCGACGGGCGCACGGTAGCGTCAGGCCGCGGTCATCGCATCCAGGTGTCGTGCAGCGGGCGTTTCAGGCTGGTGCTGGTGCTGGGCGCTGCCGCGTTCAACCGTTCCACTTCCGCTCCGCCGGGCCGGTGTACTCCGCCAGCGGCCGGATGAGCCGGTTGTTGGCGTGCTGCTCCATGATGTGGGCGCACCAGCCGGTGATCCTCGCGGCGACGAAGATCGGCGTGTACTGCGGCACCGGGATGCCCATCGTGAAGTACGTCAGGCCGCAGGGGAAGTCCACGTTCGGGTGGATGTTCTTCTTCTCGAGCATGATCTTCTGGACCTGCTCGCCGAGCTCGAACCACTTCTTCGCGGCGTGCCCGCCGGGGTTGGTCGTGTCGGTCTCCGCGAGTTTGCGGCCCAGGCTGTGCAGGATCGGCGCCCGGTGGTCGCCGTTCTTGTAGACGCGGTGGCCGAAGCCCATGAGCTTCCGCTTCTCGGCGAAGGCCCTGTCCATCCACTGCTCCACGGCCGCGGTGCCGATCCCCTCCTCGCCCACAGCGCCCATGATCTCCTTGAGCATCTCCATCGCCGCCTCGTTGGCCCCGCCGTGCAGCGGGCCCTTGAGGGCCGCGATCGCGCCCGTCACCGCCCCGTGCATGTCGCTGAGGGTGCCGGCGATCACGCGGCTGGTGAAGGTGCTGGCGTTGTAGTCGTGCTCGGCGTAGAGGATCAGCGAGACGTCCAGCACGCGGGCGTGCTCCTCGCTGGGCTTCTTGCCGGTCATGAGGTACAGCAGGTTCGCGGCGTGGCCGAGCCCCGGGTCGCCGCCGGTCTCGAGGCCGACCATCGGCCGCCCGTCGATGACGTTCTGCATGTGCCCGATGATCGTCGGGATCTTGGCCAGCAGCCGCTTGCTCTTGCGAAGGTTGGCCGCGGGGGAGTTGTCCTGAGAGTCGCGGTCCAGGTTCCCCAGGATCGACACGCACGTCCGCAGCACGTCCATCGGCACCGCGGTCCCCTCGGCGAGCATCGGGCCGGCGGTCTTGAGGTACTCGATCACCGCCCGCGGAAGCGCCCGCTCGGCGATCACCTCCCCCTTGAACCGCGACAACTCGTCGGAGGTCGGCTTCTTCCCCTCCAGCAGCAGGAACGCCACCTCCTCGAAGGTCGCGTGCTCCGCCAGGTCGTGGATCTCGTAGCCCCGGTAGATCAGTTTGCCCTGCTCGACGGAGCAGATGGAGGTCTGCCCGGCGATGACCCCCTCGAGGCCGCGGGCGAGCGTCGGAGCGGAAGGAGCAGGGGCGGTCGTCATCATCGAATCTCCCAAGCACGCCCGGGCGCGAGCCCGGGGGAGCAGCACAGGGTTCACCAAGGCGATCCAAACAGCACCCCGCCCCCACACCCTCCGGCCGCGGCCGTGCCGCCCCGGAGTGTCAACTGTAGACCTCGCCTCAGGCCCGGTTCATCCCTTCGATCCCCTTCCCAATCCGCACTCCGGGCACCCATCGTGCACCTGTCCCGAGAGGTCGTAACCGCACCTCGCGCACAGGCCGCGTCTCTTCCTCCGCCGCGTTCTTGCCGAGGTCGCGAGCCGCGTCACTCCGACGACGCACAGAAACCACCCCATCCCAAACACCCCCGTGTTCACCACGAACCCCGGCCACACCGGCCGCAGCGGCAGCGCCCACATCCGCGGCCGGCCCGTGCGCCTCACCCCGAGTCCTGTCATCAGCGCGCCCCACCGCACCGCCTCGATCTTGCTTGGTCCCATGTAGGTGGGCGAGACGGTCCTCGTCTCGTACGCCAACGCGATCATCGGCCAACCGCTGGCGTCGTCCACCCATCCGTGCCGCGGGAGGTCGTTCCCCGACACGCCCTCTTCCGAGAGCCGTCGCCGCCGCCGTGGCCCCTCCCGCTCCACGATCGCGGGGCCGGGCTCGAACCCCGCCGACCGCACCGCATCAAACCGGACGTCGAACGGCAGCGACCGGATGCGCCGCGTCCCGAACCCCGACTCCTCGGCGTACATCCACACGCCCCCCTCCGCATCGACCATCGTCGTCATCGAGTACGCTGCCCCGCCCACATGCCCCCATCGGGCCAGCCCCCACGCCGTTGCAACCGTTGTGGCGATCCCGAGCATCGCGCACCCCAGCACGATCCTCGCCGAACGCTGCCCTCGCATCGGATCGGTTCCTCACGGCCGCGCCGGGTACTCCCACGCCACCCCCGGCGTGTACCCCACCAGTTCGTACAGCTCCTTCCGCGTCTGCATCTCCCCAAGCAGGCTCTCCACCGACCCCTCGCGCTTGAGGACCTCCAGCGCCCGCGTCACCGCCCCCATCGCCACGCGGAGCATCGACACAGGGTAGATGACGATCGAGTACCCCATCTCCGCGAACCTCGCCAGCGGGATCATCGGGGTCTTGCCGAACTCGGTCATGTTCGCCAGCAGGTACGGCCCGCCGCGTCCGTCTCTCGTACCCCTCCCCATCGCTTCGGCGAACCGGGCGAACTCCTCCTCGCTTGTCAGCCCCTCCGGGAAGATCATCGCCGCGCCCGCCTCGACGTACGCCCTCGCCCGCTCCACCGCCGCGTCAAACCCCTCGACCCCGCGGGCGTCCGTCCGGGCGCAGACGATGAATCCGCCCCCCACATCCGCCGCGGCCTTCGCCGCCCAGCGGACCTTCTCGACCATGTGGTCCACCGGCACCAGCGCCTTCCCGTCCAGGTGCCCGCAGCGTTTCGGGAAGACCTGGTCCTCCAGGTGCAGCCCCGCCGCTCCTGCCCTCGCGTACTCGATCACCGTCCGGCGCACCATCTCCGCTTCGCCGAATCCGGTGTCGGCGTCGGCGAGGACCGGCAGCCCGGAGGACTCGGACACCTCCCGTACGACGCGGCTGAAGTGCTCCAATGTCAGCAGGCCGACGTCCGGCACCCCCGCCGAGACGCTCGTCGCCGCTCCCGAGACGTAGCACGCCTCGAAACCCGCCGCGGCGATCGCCTTCGCGCACAGCCCGTTGAACGCCCCCGGGGCGGCCACGCACCCCCGGTCCATCGCCGCGCGAAGCCTCGCCCCGGCCCCCGCAGTGCCCGCCGTCGTCGTGTCGCTCATACCGCCATGCTAAACAAGCCGCGCCGACTGGGCCACGCGGCTGTGCAGGCTTGCTTTCTCGTTCCGCGGGCTAGCATCCAAGCCCGAGTCGGAGCATTGCGACATGTCCCAGTCCATCTCCCCCGATCGTCTCAGTCTTCTGCGCGCCCTCTCCGTCCAGCACCCGACCGTCGAGTCGGCGATCGCCGCCGCGGCGGGGCTGCGGGCCAAGCTGTCGCTGCCCAAGGGCGTCGTCCACGTCATCTCCGACATCCACGGCGAGGACGCCAAGCTCCGCCACGTGATCAACAACGCCTCCGGGGCCCTGCGGACGCTGGTCGAGGAGGTCCTCGGCGACCGGCTCAGCGACGCCGAACGGGCCCAGTTCCTGGCGATCCTGTACTACCCCCGCGAGGCGATCGCCCGCTTCGCCAAGGGGATCGTCGAGTCCGGCCAGCGGGTCGAGTGGGTCTACCGCACGCTCTGCATGCAGTTCGAGATCGTCCGGGCCCTGCGGGTGCGGTACCGGCGTGACGTCTACGAGCGGCTGATCCCGGAGGAGCACCGCGAGCTCTTCCTGGAGCTCGGCTCCGGCCTGCGTCCTGACTACATCAAGGAGATGATCGTCGGGCTGGCCCGGCACGACCGCGACTGGGCCGCGGTGCGCGGGGCCGCGAGGCTCATCCGCAACCTCTCCATCAGCGAGCTGCTCGTGGCCGGGGACCTGGGCGACCGCGGCCCGCGGATCGACCGCGTCATCGAGATCCTCATGCGTCAGCCCCGCGTCCGGCTGCTGTGGGGCAACCACGACATGATCTGGATCGGCGCCATGCTCGGCCACGAGCCGTGCCTGCTGACGACGATGCGCTTCAGCGCCCGCTACCGTCGCGCCGCCCAGCTTGAAGAGGGGTACGGCATCCTCACCACCCCCCTGGAGCAGCTCGTCCGCGAGGTCTACGCCGACGACCCCGCGGAGCGGTTCATCCCCAAGGGGACGGGCCACCGCGACCAGCTCACCGTCGCCAGGATGCAGAAGGCCCTGGCGATCATGCAGTTCAAGGCCGAGGGGCGGATGCTGGAGCGTCACCCGGAGTGGGGCCTGGAGCACCGCCGGCTGCTGCACCGGATCAACTTCAAGAAGGGGACCGTCGAGATCGACGGCGTCGAGCACGAGCTGCTCGACAAGCACCTGCCGACGATCAACCCCGAGGATCCGTACGCCTACTCCGAGGCCGAGCAGCACTGCATCGACCGGATCAAGGAGTCGTTCGTCAAGTCCAACCGGCTGCGGGAGCACATGGAGTGGGTCGTCAGCCAGGGCGGCATGTGGACCCGGTACGACGAGGTGCTGATCTTCCACGCGTGCGTCCCCGTGGACGAGTCCGGCGAGCCGCTGTCGATGAAGGTGGACGGGCGGGAGGTCTCCGGTCGCGAACTGATGGACGCCCTGGGCTCCGTCGTCCGCCGGGCCGTCCGCAAGCGGTGGTACGGGCTGGACGAGGACGCCGACTGGCTCTGGTACCTCTGGGGCGGCCCCCGCTCGCCGCTGTTCGGCAAGGACAAGCTGGCGACCTTCGAGACCTACTTCGTCGCCGACAAGGCGGCGCACAAGGAGGTCAAGAACCCCTACTTCGAGCTCATCCACGACGCCGAGTTCGTCCGCAAGATCGGGCGGCTCTTCGGCTGCGGCGACGACGTCCTGCTGGTCAACGGCCACGTGCCGGTGAAGATCGAGAAGGGAGAGCAGCCCGTCAAGCGCGGCGGCAACGCCGTGACCATCGACGGCGCCTTCAGCGAGGCGTACGGCGACCGCGGCTTCACGCTCGTGCTCAAGCCCGACCGCATCGAGCTCGCCGAGCACTCCGCCTTCAGTTCCGTCGAGAAGGTCATCGACGACGGCGCCGACATCGTTCCCAAGATCACCACGATCCGCGAGTACGGCGAGACCCGCACGGTGGGGCAGACCCAGGCGGGGGAGGAGATCCGCCGCCGGATCGACGACCTCGAAGCGCTCGTGCAGGCGTACCACGAAGGCGTCGTTCGGGAGCGGGCGTAGGCCGGGCGGGGTGCGGGCCGGGGCGGCGAGGGACAACCCGCGCGGGCAAGGGGGAGGGCGATGCGGACAGAAAAGTCGGGCCCCGCGGCGATCGCTCGCCGCGGGGCCCGCTTCTTCTGACCGGCGGGACGAGGGGCCGCTGGGCCCCTGTCCGGGAGCAACGCCGGATCTCAGCACCCGTCCTGCACCGCGTCGAGCCACGCGGAGAGGAAGGCGCTGATGTCGTTGGAGTTCACAGAGCCGTCCAGGTTGAAGTCGGCGATCAGGTTCCCGTGCTGCACGCTGTCCAGCCAGGCCGACAGGAAGGCGCTGATGTCGTTGGAGTTGACCTGGCCGTCGGTGTTGTAGTCCGCCGTGCACGCTTCACCGCCGCCCATGGTGTAGAGCAGGGCGTTGGCCATGAGCCGGGCGCCGTCGGTCGAGGCGTCCCAGTTCGAGGTGCCCACGTCGCTCGAGGGCGGGAAGAAGCCGAGATCAACGCGATTCGGACGGGTGTTGCTGACGGCCACGAGCGTCTTGCCGTCGGTCCACTCGGCGACCTTGACCCCGTGGAAGGTCAGGTCCGTCGTGCGCGGGCGGGAGCTCAGGCTCCCGCCGACGAACGAGTTGACCGACTGCATGATCGGGTGGTCGGGAATGAGGACGGCGCCCAGGCCCTCGCCGCTGCTGCTGGAGTTGCCGCCCCGCTGCGGGATGATCTGGTAGGTCTCGTCCCAGCGGCCGGAGAGGAAGCGATTGGCCGTGGTGGTGGCGACGGTGTACATGCTCACCACCACGCCGCCGCCGGCGTCGACGTAGTCGGCCAGGACGTCGCCCAGCGCGACGTTGTCGTGGAAGTTCAGGTTGCTGAAGACCAGGACGGCGTCGAACTGCTGGAGGGCCGCCAGGGTCGGCGTGGCGCTGGTGACGTTGCCGACGCCGACGTAGGGGATCAGGCCCGTCCCGACGAGTTTCGAGCGGACGTCGTTGATGTTGGTGGCGCTGTCGCCGCCAAGGATCAGGACCGAGCCGGGGGGCGGGGCCGGGCAGTTGCCGCAGGCGGTGCCCTCACCCTGGAAGACGCCGCCGAGGCTGGCGCACTCCGAGGCCGCGAGGATCATGCAGTTGAACTCGGGGAGGCAGCAGGCGCCGGGCTGCGGGCAGTTGACCGCGTCGCAGCCCGTATTGTCGCCGTGGTAGACGCCGCCCTGGCTCAGGCATCGGCTGGCCGTCGCCGCGACGCACGTGCCGTCCGGGAGGCAGCAGGCGCCCGTCGCCGGCGGGGTGTCCGTCACCGTGAACCGGAGCCAGACGACCTCGAACGGTGAGGTCTTCGGCGTCGGGATCACCACCTGGTCGAAGGCGTCGGTCAGCCGGACGCCCAGGTTTGGATACAGCGCCGTGCTGTTGTTGACAACCACATTGGGGAAGTCCGTCACGTTGCCGGAGCGGAAGCCCTCGTCGCTCGCCGCCGGCTGGTCGTTGGCCATGTTCCAGTTGGTGTAGGCGATGTAGTAGGTGCCCGGAGCGAAGAAACGCGTCAGGCTGTCCGGCATGTCGTTGCCGTAGTCCGGGATGGCGTTGAAGTCGGCGTCGTAGACCCAGAAGTCGATGTCCGTCGTGTCGCCCGGGGGACGGTCGATCGTGATCATCCCGTTGTAGTACGCCCCCAGGTCAATGATGCTGACGGGGATGGTCTCCAGCGTCGCGGTGTACATGCCGGTCGTCGAGGCGGTCCCGGTGATCCGGACGTACACCTGCTCCTGCTTGCCGAAGCCGTACCACTGCACGTACCGGGGCGGGTTCGTCGTGGCCGACGAAGTCTGCAGCGCCGCGTCCGACCCGAAGTTGATCATGCCGTTGGTCTGCGTCAGCCCGCGGATCGTGCCGGTGTGGCCGGCGGGTCCGTCGGTGGTGATCACCAGGCGGTGAAGATAGATCCCCGGTGGCGCCGCGGCGGTCTGGATGATGAAGTTGTCGGCGCTGGCGTCGCCCGGGGTCGTCGAACTGCCGGTGGTGAAGCCGATGATCGAGTCGCCCGCGGCCATCACGAATGTCTCGTTCGCCGCCCACTTGGTATCGTTCGGCTCGGCCTCGCTGTACACCGTCTGCCCCAGCGCGGCGGGCGCGAACGCCGCCGCGGCCAGCAGCGCCGCCACGGCCCACCGCCTCCGTCGGGGGCGACCGGGAGCCGCCCTGAAGCACTCACGACCAATGAAACAGTCCGGACTCATCTCCGCACTCCCAAGAGAAGAACCGACCTCGCAAGGACGAGCGAGGTCGCAGAACCAGGGCAAGTACGGGGGAAGGTAACAAAAATCACGGGGAACGCAACGGGAGCGGTCGTGGGGCGCCGGCCTGGGGACGCCAACGTCTGGACGAACTTCCCCCACGGATGGGTTGATCGGGTACATCCGCCCGGAGCGCGGGAGCGGCCGGCGTGGGCGAGCACTCCGGCGGGTGGGGTTGAAGCGTCTCGGTCGGCAGCCGGACGGTTCTTGTCGGGTTGCGCGGGGCTGTTCCGGTCCGACAGGTCGTGCCGTCGAGCCTGTCCTGGTCCGGCGGGTGCGAGGGCCACAAAGGAAGGCCCGCGGGAGTACGACGCTCCCGCGGGCCTTCGACTTCCGGCTGCGATGTCGTTCATGCTCGTGCAGGCACGAGCATGGCGCCCGGCTTACAGGTTGCCGCGACGCGCCTGCTCGAGCTCCAGCGCCTCGAAGAGGGCCTTGAAGTTGCCCTTGCCGAAGGACTGGCTGCCGCGGCGGCAGATGATCTCGAAGAAGAGGGTCGGGCGGTCCTGGAGCGGCTTGGTGAAGAGCTGGAGGAGGTACCCCTCGTCGTCGGCATCGACCAGGATGCCCAGCTCCTTGATCTTCTCGTGGTCCTCGCGGACCGGCTCGTGGCCGTTGCTGGTGAGCATCTTGTTGACGCGGTCCCAGACCAGCTCGTAGTACGTGTCGGGGAGCGTGAGGAAGTCCACGCCGCGAGCGCGGAGGGCGGCGATGGAATGAAGCTCGTCGTCCGTGCGGAGGGCCAGGTGCTGCACGCCGGGGACGTTGTCGTGCCAGTCGAGGTACTCCTGGACCTGGCTCTTCTTCTTCCCCGGGGCCGGCTCGTTGATCGGCATCTTGATCAGGTTGTTGCCGCTGGCCATGACCTTCGACATCAGCGCCGAGTACTCGGTGGAGATGTCGCGGTCGTCGAAGTGCTTGAACATCTTGAACTCGAGGACGTTCTCATAGAACGCCACCCAGTAGTTCATCTTGCCTTCTTCGACGTTGCCGACGAGGTGGTCCACGTACTTCAGGCCGCAGGGGTTCTTGCGGTTGTACTCGTTGATGCTCAGCCCCTCGACCTTCCGGAAGCCGGGAGCGAAGATGCCGCCCTTCTTGACGTTGACCAGGTCGTACGCGCCGGTGCGGGAGACGAAGGTGTGGATGACGCGGCCGTAGGTCTTGATCGCCGCCCGGGTGATCGAGCCGTGCTCGTCGGAGACGGTGTACGGCTCGTACGCGGACTCGGCGCCGTTGGCCAGGGCCTTCTCATACGCCTTCTCGGCGTCGAAGACGGTCAGGGCGACGTCCTTGACGCCGTCGCCGTACAGCCGGACCTCCTCGGACGCCGGATGGTCCTTGTGAAGCCCGGTGGTGAGGACAAATCGGATGTTGCCCTGGGTCAGCAGCCAGGAGGCCTCCTCGCGCGAGCCGGTGGTCAGGTCCGAGAACTCCTCGATCTGGAAGCCGAAGGCCGACGCGTAGAAGTGCGCCGCCTGCTTGGCGTTGCCGACGTAGAACCGGACGTGGTCCACGTCGATCAGCTGCAGCGGGTCGGTGCCCTGCGCGGTGGTCGGGGCGGCGACAGGGGTGCTGGAGGCGGTGGCGGATGGGGGGGTCATGGGTCAACCTCCTGGGAGTTGGATAAATGATCGGACCCAGCACATGAGCCGGCGTCCATGGCCTGCCCGGTGCCGGTTCGGACGGCCTGCGGCCGGCCCGGTCCGGATGCCCTCAAGGTCAGCGCACAGTGTAGGGTCGAAAACGAGGGAGAGGCTTGGCCGCGGCGGCCACGGTTCGCCACCGTTGCCCAGGGTCTGCCCGGGTTTGGTGAAAGGATGGGTTGGCCGGTATGTCTGCCAGGGTGATGTGCGGTTCTGGTCTGGCAGAGTTGCCCCGGCCGATGCACTCTCTATAGAGTTTCACGTGATGGTCATCCGCCTTCGGGGTCTCGTGGATCTGTAAGCCCCGGCGGGAAAGCACGATACATCTGGGCGCTGCTCCGTGGCCTACCGCTCGATCGAAGCCCGCGAGCCCGGAGCGAAGGACGCCGCTAGAGATGATTGATCTGACCGATCGGCCGCGGCTCGGCCCGTACATCCTGACTCGGGCGCTCCCACCCTCGGAGTTGGCGGCACGCTGGTTGGCGCTCCACGAGATTGAGCAGACGAGCCACCTGCTGTACCGGTTCCCGGTCTGTCACGACAAGGCCTCCCGGCGTCGCTTCCTTTCAGCGGTGGAGGTCATCAGCCAGCTCGACCACGCGCACGTGCTGCCGATCCAGCAGTTCGCCTTCGACGTCGGCGGCCGCCCGTGGATCGTGACGCGCTACCCCGGTGACGCTGCGGGCCTGCTGACCCTTGGCCGCCTCCTCCGCGACAAGGGGGGGCAGATGGCCCCCGACGAGGCGGAGCGTGCGGTGGTGCAGCTCCTGGAGGCGGTGGACTACGGCCAGAAGCACGGCGTCTGGCACGGCGCGGTGCAGATGGACGAGGTCTTCGTGGATCGTCACGGGAGCCTCTCGATCGAGCTCTACGGCCTCGCGCGGCTCCTGGCCTGGGGCACCGGCGCGGGCGGGGCGGGGCAGATCGGCGCCGACGCCGAATCGGTGCGGGACGAGGTTCGGTCGGTCGTCGAGATCGGTTACCAACTCATCACCGGCCTCCGGGCTGAGGCGCCGCTGATCCCGGCGCGCCGGCTGGTCAAGAAGCTCGACCCGGCCTGGGAGGCCTGGCTCAACCACGGCCTCGACCCATCGCGCGGGTTCGACACGCCCGCGGATGCGATCGCAGCGCTCCCATCGCGCCGCCGCGCGGCCGGGACGCGTCCCGCGATCGTCAACGTCCGGGGCGTGCTGGACCGGTTCCGCTCCGCGACCAGGTGACGCGGCCTCTCTTGCGATCAATGTTCGATAATGGGCTGAATGGCGCGACCGTTTCGAGTCGCGTGCGCAGCCTCATCGCGACGGCGGCACGTCCGCCACCGGCGACGATGACGAAGTCGGCGTCGCGGCAGTGGGGGGGGCGGGCGGTCCCATCTGCGGGAGGATGCGCTCGCGGAGGGCGTTGAGCCGTGCGAGGTCCGCGTCGGCCAGGGGGGGGGTGAATCGCGAATCGATGGCGGCAAGGATGTCCGCCGCATGGGCGAGGTCGGCGCAGAGCTCCAGCCCGTCGAGCCAGATCGACAGCGGCGTCGTCAGGGCCTTCGCCTCGTCGAGCCGGTTGAGCCAGAGCAGCGCGACCGTGCGGATGCGGTCGCATTCGGCGGGATCAACGGCGGCGCTGACGGGGGAGAGCGCCTCGATCGCGGCCAAGGCGCCCGCCGGCTGCCGGAGCTCAAGACGAGTCTCCGCGAGCAGGAGCAGGCCACCGATGACCGTCGGCTCCGGCCCCACGACGCCCGTCACGCCCGCGGGGGGCTGGAGCGGCACGGAGGTCAGCCGCGAGAGGACCATCTCCCGCAGGGTCAGGTTCTCAGTGCGACGCGCCGCGGTGAGCAGGTCGCGCCGGTCCATCCGTTCGACGATCGCAAGCAGGCCCTCCCGTCGCGCGTTGTCGCTCAGCGCGGGCAGGGAGAGGGCGGCGAGGTAGCCGTCGATCGTGGGGTCGTGAGCGGCGATGGCCCGGCAGACGGTCAGGTACAGGGCGGGATCGTTGGCCGCGGCGGAAATCAGCCGCGGGAGATAATCCCGGTGAATGGCGAGCGCCTCAACGGCCTGTGTGCGCCTCGCCGGCGTCGGCGAGGCGAGCTGGGTGGCGACCGCGAGCCGGTCCTCATCGGTGCCCAGCGCCGAGAGCATCCGGAGCCCGGAGCCGGGTAGTTCGGCGGCGTCGATGCTGCGGAGGGCGGCCAGGAGCGTGGGCCGGACCTCGTCGGGATCGACCAGCGAGCGTTCGAGCAGCGCCGCCGCGACGTCCATGGCCGGGCGCTGCGCCGGCCCGGGGGTCGAGAGCCACCGCATCACGACCGGCCGGATGCTCCCGGCGGGCGAGGCCGCGGCCGAGCGGAGGAGCGCGGCCGCAACGCTGGGGTCGCTTTCCGTGAGCAGGGCGTTTGTCAGCGCCGCCGCCGCACCGGGAGGGTTGAGGATCGAGGCGAGCTCGGCGCCAGCCTGTCGCAGGTCGGGGTGCGGGTCGTGCAGCAGGCCCAGGGCGGCGAGCGAGACGCTCTCATCGATTGGGCGGGCGTTGGCTAACTCGCGGTTGAGCAGTTCAACTCCGAGCCGGCGCATCGGCGCCAGGTCGTCGCGAAGGAACGAGGCGAGGAGGGCGGTGCGGGCCGCGGGTTGAGTTCCCTCGACGTAGGCCTTCCGCTCCGCTTCAACCGTGCGGGTGATCCAGCGGTCACGCTCTCTCGCTGCGCGGTCCAGCCCCTGGGCGAGCCCCTCGTTGAGGATTCTCAGCCACTCCGCCTCGGATCGCCACTCGACGTCCGCGAACCAGGTCCGCCAGGCCGCTGCGTCCCGGCCGAACTCGGTGCGGCCGGTCAGCCTCGTCAGCGCGGCGAAGGCGGCCTCCCGCACGGGGGCGGGGGAGGATGACGCGGTGAAGGGGAGCAGGGCGCGGATGCTCTCCCGGGAACGGATCGAACCCAAGGCATCGATAATCGGCAGTTGTTCGGTTGTGGGGCTCTCCGCGGCGAGCCTCGCCAATGGCGCGACCAGCCAGTTCGGCGCGTTCGATGCGGCGCGGATCTCCCGGATCAGGGCGGATCTCGCCGCCGCCGTCTCCGGGGTCGGTACGAGCAGGTCGGCGACGCTGCGCTGCTGATCGGGATCGGTCAGCGAAAGCAGCCGTTTGACCGCGGCCGCGCGGGAGGCCGGATCCGCGTTGGGATCGGCCAGGAGGGCGAGATCCTCCGGCGGCCGCGGCGATCCCCGGCGAGGGGCTGGCTCCAGAGAGGCGACGGGCTGCCTCGGCGTCTCCGCAGCGACCACGACTGCCGGCATCGCCCACATCCAGGACGTGGCGCTGGCCACGAGGGCAAGGGGAGCGAAGAGCCTCGGGATCATGGTCGGGAGGGATCGCACAGTCGGGTCTGGAGCGGCGTGGCTGGAGCGGGTGGGCGGGGGCGGGAGGGTCGCAGGGGTACTTCGGAATCCGGCCGATGGAAGTTCGAGATCGGAGTCGGATCCGGGGAGAAGACGCAGGAAGGGAGGCCGGCAAGAGGATGGTAGCGGGGGCTTGGTGGACCACAACCGTGGTTCGGCTACAGTTGTCCTGATCGGCGAGAACCGGGTTCGGATTCTCCGCGACGGACAGCAACTGAGGTGCCCGGACGTGGACGAGTGGTTCGAGGCAGAACGGCACGTCGATCGCGCGCACGAGTTCTTTGAACTCGGGTGCTGGGAGGAGGCCGAGAGCGAGCTGCGCGAGGCCCTCGCCCGGAACCCGTATCGCGCCGAGTGGCACTTCAATCTCGGGCTGACCTTGGACGCCGCCGGCCGGCACGCCGACGCCGTCGCCGCTTTCCGTGATGCGCATGAACTGGAGCCGGACGACCCGCAGACGTTGCTGATGATCGGCATCAACTGCGTCAAGGCGGGGCAGGCCCAGGAGGGGATCACCTGGTTCGAGCGGGCGGCGAAGCTCGACCCCCAGAGCGCCGCCTCCTACGTCCACCGGATCGAGGCGTACAGCCTCCTCGGTGAGCATGAGCAGGCGGAGGTCATGTTCTACATGGCCCAGCAGCTCGAGCCGGACAACGCCGCGGCGTACGCCAACCTGGCCGAGAGCCTCCTCCAGCGGGGGATGACCGACAAGGCGATCTGGTGCCTGCGCGAGGCCGCGCAGCTGGACCCGACGCTCCCGCACATCCACGCCCGCCTCGCGGACGCGTACGCCTCGACCGGCCGGCTCGAGCGGGCCCGGCAGCTCTACCTCCTCGAGCTCCGGCAGGATCCGGGGGACATCGACACGCTGCTGGACCTCGGGCAGCTGCTGGTGGACATGAACCGGCTGTCGGAGGCAGGGGAGAAGTTCCGGCGCGTCCTGGAGCTCGAGCCCGACAACGCCGCGGCCCACTTCCTCCTGGGCGATCTGGCGGATCGCCAGGGGCTGGTTGAGGAGGCCCGGCAGCAGTACGACGTCGTGCTTCGCCTTGACCCGAGCTTCCCCGGCGGCCGGCGGCGGATGGCGAAGCTCCTCCTGACCCGGGGGACGCACGCGGAGATGGCCGAGGCCAGGGAGCTGCTCGTCGAGGACCTGAACGAGCACCAGCAGAACCCGGGTCGGCTTGAACTGGAGGAACTCGACGAGCTTGGCCAGCTCCTGCTGGACGCGAACATGCCGGTGGAGGCCAGGAGCGTCTTCACCTACATCGTGGAGCGTCGGCCGGAGCACGCTCTGTCGCTGCACCACCTCGCCGTCGCCTGCTTCCGCATGGGCGACCGCGTCACGGGGACGGCCAACAGCCGCGCCGCCCTTCGGCTGGACCCCCGCTTCGTCCCGGCGATGCACAACCTGGCCGTGGCGAGCGTCCACGACGGGCAGTGGATGCGGGCGAGGTACTGGGTCAAGCGGGCGCTGGCGGTGGACCCGGACGACGCGGCGCTGCGCCGGCTGCGCGTCAAACTGCGGCTGCACGCCCTGGCCGAAGCCGCGGCGTGGGTCTGGGGGAGCCTGACCGGGGTCAAGCGGCGGGGCCGGTAAGCGGCGGGCCGTCCGCGTCGGCGCCGGCGGCCTCCAGTTCCGCGCTCCTCGCCGCGGCGAGCCCCTGCGCCTCATCAACGAACGCCATCAGCACAAGCCCGGCGCCGAAGAATGCCACCAGCAGGAGCAGCCCCGCGGTCGATCCGACGTGCCGGCTGACCTGGCCGAAGGCGACCACGCCGGCGACGCCGCCGAGGCGGTAGATCATCCCCCAGAGGCCGAAGAACTCGGCAGACTTGTGCGCCGGTGTGAAGACGCCGACGGTGGCGCGGCTGGCCGTGCCGATCCCGCCAAGGCCCAGTCCCAGGCCGGCGGAGATGAGCCAGAAGGCCGCGGGGGCGGCGGGCGTCTCGCCGCCGACGATCGCCGGTGACCGAGACTCCATGTACGCCAGGGCGAGGGTGCTGAGGACCCAGACGGCGAGGTACAGGCGGATGGTGCGCCGGTGGCCGAGGCGGTCCTGGTACCTCGCCGCCAGCACCGCGCCCGCGCCGGCGGTGATGGACATGACGATCGCCAGGAGCGTCAGTTGCGGGAGCCCGAAGCCGAGCCGGTTGCCGATGAGCCCGGCGAACATGATCACCGCCAGCGTGCCCATCGAGTAGACGAAGAACACGCCGAAGAAGCGGATGAGCTGGCGGTAGCGGCTGGCCTCGCGCACCGTGCCGCGGAGCTGGCGCAGCCCCAGGGCGATCAGCGAGCCGGAGTGCGGCGCGGCCGCGGCGGGGAGGGTCTCGCGGAGAAAGAAGATGGTGGGGAGCATGCCCAGGAGGAACCAGACCGCCGCCCCGACGAAGATCCATCGCCACTGACGCGGGTCGGTCGCGTCGAGGACGAACAGCACGATCGCGGTCAGACCGAGGATGGTCAGGGCGCCGACGTACGACATCGTCCAGCCGATGGCCGAGACGCGGCCCATGGTCTGGGGCGTGGCGAGCTGGGGGAGGAACGAGCCGAGGAAGTTCTCGCCGATCCCGACCAGGAACGCGGCGGCGATGTAGATCGCCGCCGCGAGCGGGAGCATGCCGGGGCCGACGAGGGCGAGGGCGGCGGTGAGGGCGACGGCGCCGAGGCCGGTGGCGAGAAGGAACTCGCGCCGCAGGGCGCGGGCGTCGGCGATGGCGCCGAGGATGGGGGAGGCGACGACCACCAGGAGGAGGGAGGCGCCGGACATCAGCCCCCAGGCGGACTCGCCGCGGGTGGTGTGGGTGCCCGGGATGACCTCCGGGGCGACGTAGGTGCGGAGGTAGATGCTGAAGAGAAGGGTGTTGATCAGGAGCTGGAACGACTGGTTGGCGAGGTCGTACATGCCCCAGGCCCAGACTTCCCGGGGGTTGGGGAGGGAGCGGAACGGGTTGAGCGTCGAGAATCGCATCGGGGGTGGGGGGAGTGTAAGCGGGGCCGCCTGTCATGGAGGCGGGGGCCTTACGAGGGTCATTCGGGCTCGTTGCCCCGCGAGGATGATGGCGATCGCGGACGGGGGGGATGCGGCATCGCGGTGGAACAACGCATCAACGCATCCCCTGCCTCCCCCGCGATCAAAGTGAGCGGATCGGTCATGCCGCCGGGGCGGACGGCCGCAGGTGCCGGCGGAGGAACTCGAGCTGCGTGTTCTTGGCGTCGTTGGCGTGCCGGCCAAAGCCGTTGTGCTCAAGGGGGGCGCCGGTCTCGGGCCAGGTCCGAAACTCGATCATGTCGGGATCAGCCCCTTGCACGGCGTAATGGGCGCGGAGGCGGGCGAGGAATGTGCGCTGGACGTCGATCGGCACGACGGCGTCGGCCTCGGTGTGGAGGGCGAGGAGGGCGATCGGACGGAAACCGGCGAGGTGCTGCATGGGGTCGAGCGCGGCGACGCGCTCGGGAGGGTGGGAGACGGGCCAGGGGCGGCCGGGGGCGCCCGCGTAGAGCCCGGCGAGATTGCCGGTGGTGGCCTCCACCGTAGCGCAGACAAAGGGGTGAGGCTCGCAGAGGCGGCGGAGCGTGGCCATCCCGCCGGCCGACATGCCGCCGATGGCGAGGCGGTCGAGGTCAAAGAGGCCGCCATAGTGCGGATCGGCGAGGGACTCGATCACCTGATCGATCTCCCGCTGGACCTGGTCGAGGACATCGAGCGTGCGCGCGGGCTCCTGCATCGCGGCGTCGGCCCGTTCGCCGTGACCGGGCAGGTCGATCGCGCACGCGGCGATGCCGGCGCGGATCCACCGCAGGTACCGCCCGGGGTCGAGTTCCTTGTTCACCGTGCGGCCGTGGAGCCAGATGACGGTGGGAGCCGGGGTCCGCCAATCGGGGTGCGCCAGGAGCGTGGGGACGGAGTTGTCGGGACCGAGGCGGACGATGCGCGTGCGCTCGGCGAGGTAGGCGGGGAAGCGTTTGAATCGGTCATCCATTGGTGCGGACTCGGGAAGAAAGAAGGTCGATCACAGGGGCTCAGAGACGCAGAGGGAGCACAGAGACAAAGAGAGGGGGGCGATCTGACGGCAGAGCGGGGAGCGGATGGAACTCATCATCTTGGAGGGACCTGGGTTCATCCAATCAGATCCCCCTCTGCGTCCCTGCGCTCCCTCTGCGGCCTCTGCGTTTCCGCTTTCCTTCGCGCTCTTCTTCTCGCTCTTCGCGGCCTTCGCGCTTCACCGCTCCGTCGTACGACATCGCTGAGTGGTGCCTTTGGAACTCGTACCCTGGTTAGAACGCGATCGAAGCGCCACGCTCGATACGTGGCGGAAGGTCCTTGCCCCTCAGGTCGGCGGGCTCAAGAGCGGTGAGGGGGCCGACCTCGAGGGTGCAATCGGGCTTGCCGTCCGGGCGGCGCGGCACCTCGACGCCCGCGGCCTCCAGCCACCGGGCCGCCCGCTCCGTCTGAATCTCCCGGCTGCTCTCGACGCTGTCCACCCCCGTCGCGTTCTTGATCGGCGCGAACTCCTCGATCCGGTCGGTTTCGAGGACGATGGACGCCCGGCAGAGGGGCAGGGCGTCGAAGACGAACTTCTCAAGCTTGACGCCGTTGATGGTGTCCGGCTTGATCGGCTCGCCCGTCTCGATGTCGATGCACGGGACCTTCTTCTCCGCCCGGTGGAAGGGGAGGGCGAACCCCGGGTCGGTGGCGAGCTTCTCCACGAATGCAACGGACATGATGTGCACCGCGATCGACCCGGCGTTGAACCGCAGCGAGCCATCCGGGTTGGTCGCGTGCGACAGGGCCTCGGGCATGTCGGAGTATTCAACGACCTGCGTCCGTCCGCCGGCGGAGCAGAAGACCCCGACCTTCTCGCCCGGCCCGGTCTTCGGGATCATCTTGCTGGACATCTCGCCCGAGGAGTCCGGCGCCGCCACGTGGAGCCCGAGGAAGACCGGGTCCACGACTTTCACGATCGGGTTGTCCACCTGGAAGTACGAGATCTGCTCGATCCCCCGCCGGCGCATGTCGGCGAGGGCCCCCGAGACGTGCAGCGCCTTGATGGAGCCCCCGTGGCCGTCGGGGTTCGTTGCGACCTCGTCCTTCGCGGCCATGAGCATCCTGCCCGTCCCGATGTCCAGGCTCGGCATGACGCCCTGGGGGAAGAACATCACGTCCCCCTCGGCGAGCCCGAAGTAGCCGTGCTCCTTGAAGAACGCCACCGTCGCCTCGTGGTTCAGCGGGCTGGTCATGATGTACCACGGCGCGGGCCGGCCGTACTTGCGCCCCGCCGCGAGGATCCCCTCGGCGAAGATCTGGAAGAGCGGCTTGCCCGTCACCGCCCCTCCCGGGAAGCACCCCTTCGGCCCGTCGTACCCCAGCCGGCTCCCCTGCCCGCCGGCGACGGTGAACGCCGCGACCTTGCCGCGCCGGAGGAGGTCCTCCCCGGCCGCGCGGTACTTCGCCGCATCCCACGGGCGCTTCGGGTCCGACGGGTCGGCGGGGTAGTAGGGGGCGGGCTGGAGATCGGCCGGGAGGGTGGGGGTCGGCTTGTTCAGGACGTACCGCTCGACGAGCTCGGGGAGGGCCTCGACGTCGAGCCGGGCGAGCTGCTCCAGCAGCCTCCGCCGCGACTCGGGCGGCAGCTCGTCGTAGAAGCGGAGGACGTGGGCTTGCCCGGCGGCTTCAAGCCTCTGGCGCTGCGTCTCCAGGTCCGGCGTGGCGGCGGTCGTCGGCATGGTGGGGCCTCGTCAGTTCGGCGGATCGACTCGGTGCGAGGCATCCTATTGCCCGACGGGGCCGGGGCGGCCGCGGTGGATTGAGCAACAGGAACTTCGGCGGTGCGCTCCGGCGACCGCTCGCCCGGTTGCCCGCCTGTCGGTTGCGCGGAGCCATCATCGCCCGACGTAGACTCGTCGGATGGGGAACCTTTTGACCGATCCGCCTCGCCTCCCGCTGATCGCGCCGTCGATCCTCTCCGCGGACTTTGCGCGCATGGGGGAGGAGTGCCGCGGCGTCCTCGACGCCGGGGCCGACCTGCTCCACCTC